>Ga0265798_10003694_pt1 | contig 21572 bp, 17 predicted proteins | sample P3T30metagenome_FD_192430 | JGI IMG/M metagenome (GOLD analysis project Ga0265798, IMG submission 192430) | Plant litter microbial communities from East Loma Ridge, Irvine, California - P3 T30 | ecosystem: Environmental > Terrestrial > Plant litter > Unclassified | place: USA: California... | reverse complement strand
CGACGGGCCGTGCGTTCATCCGCTCGTCCTATCGTGGTGCGCGTGACCGGACCCCGCGCGCTCAGCAGCAACCCGCATCCACTCGTCATCGCCCATCGCGGCGCGAGCGGGCACCGCGCGGAGCACAGCCGCGAGGCGTATCTCGTCGGCATCGGCCAAGGAGCGGACGCGGTCGAGCCCGACCTGGTGCCGACCCGCGACGGCGTGCTCGTCGTGCGGCACGAGAACGAGATCTCGGGCACCACGGATGTCGCGGAGCACGCCGAGTTCGCCGACCGGCGCACCACGAAGACCGTCGACGGCGAGCGGCTGACCGGCTGGTTCACCGAGGACTTCACCTGGGCGGAGCTGCGCCGGCTGCGGCTGCGCGAGCGGCTGCCGAAGCTGAGGCCGTTCAACGACGCGCGGCCGAAGGGCGGCGGCATGCTGCGCTTCACCGACCTGCTCGACCTGCTCGAGGCGGCGGACCGGCCGGTGCGGCTGGTCGCCGAGATCAAGCACGCTGCGCACTTCGAGGCCACCGGGTTCCCGATGCACGAGCTGTTCCTGGCCGAGCTGGGCTCGCGGCTCACCGAGCTGGTGACGGTCGAGAGCTTCGAGCAGACGGTGCTGCGGCAGCTGCGGGGCGCCGGCTTCGCGGGTCGCACCGTCTTCCTCGCCGAGGCCGCGGGCGCTCCCGCCGACCTGGTCGCGAGCGTCGGTTCGCGAGCCCGCGACTACGCCTCCTACCTGACCGACGCCGGCCTGACCGAGCTGGCGGGGGAGGAGCACGGCGTGAGCGTCGACAAGACGCTGCTGCTCTCGCGCACCGGCACGACCGACCTCGTTGACCGGGCGCACGCCGCCGGCCTCGAGGTGTTCGCCTGGACACTCCGCCCCGAGAACGCCTTCCTCGCCAAGCGGCACCGCGGCAAGGGCGGCCGCGCCGAGTTCGGCGACTGGCGCGCGGAGTTCAGCGAGATCCTCGGCACGGGCCTCGACGGCGTCTTCGCCGACCACCCCGACCTCGCCCTCGCGGCCCGCGACGGCCTCCCGGGCTGACCCCGGCTCGTCGCATTCCCGTCGACTGCCTCCGACCCGCCGTACCTGACCCGAATGCAGTCACTCACGTGCCACCTCGCGTGCGCGCGGACGCACGTCGAGCGACCGCGGACTGATTGACTGCATTTGGGTCGGCAGGGAACCTGCGGCGCGATGACGAGGATGCTCCGCACGCGGCGAGGCTCGACTCAGCGGTGATCGCCACTGGCGAGGGCGCCGAGCACCGCCGCCTCTACCTGGGGCCACTCGAAGAGCACCTGCTGGTAGGTGAATCGCAGTACGCGGTAGCCGCGCGCGCTGAGGAGCGCGTCCCGGCGTCGATCCGCGTGATACTGCGCCGGATTCGCGTGGAACGCCTCGCTGTCGGCCTCGACGACCAGGCGTCGGCCGAGGATGAAGTCGACCCTGCCGACGCCCCGGACTGTGACCTGCGATCGTGGACGAAGACCGCATCCGAGAAGGAGCTTGATACGGAAGACGGATTCCGTGCCGGATTCGCTCCGGGGGTCTACCTCGCGCAGCCGCAGTGCGAGGTCCGGGAACTCGTGCGCGATCTGCTCCCATCGTGCGCGGGTCAGCAACGGCGGACGGCCTTCTCGAGTAGCCAGTGCGGAGTCGACGACCGCGATCGCGTACTCGAGCGGTTGGCAGCGCACCGCCTGGCGCAGCGCATCCTCGATGCCGATAGCGAGCCGCTCGACGCGATCGCGATCGCACCAGTGCGCGACGACGTGATCGGATGCGCGCAACCGGGCCCGTGCATCCGCTGGCCTGCGCAGTCGAGCGCTGTGCCGACGGATCTCGACATGCAGCCCCGCTTCCGGCGGTAGCCAGCAGCCGCGCAGATGCGCCGCCGACACGCAGCACAGCGGGCCGCCCACTCGCACGGCCGCCGTCGCCATCGGGGCGAGCGACGGTAGCCCGTACCAGCCCTGTCGGATGCGGACGAGCGCGCCCGATCGCACGAGCGCGGCGATTCGCAGTTTGCCGATGCCGTGCGCGTGCAGCTCATGCGTCGCGATGACGCCGCCCAGCACGGTAACGAGCAACTCGAGGGAGGACACGGGGTCAGGGTCGCGCAGCGGTCCTCGGTACGGGCCCGGCGGCCGCCGCTGGTGGAATGCGCGGGACTGTGGAGGGGTAGCCGACGGACCCGAATGCAGTCGAACACCGGATTGCGCTGCAGCGCTTTGCTGTCAGGACGGGGATTGGCTCGTGCGTGACTGCATTTGGGTCGGGGAGGGAGGAGTCGAGTCGGGGAGCGCGTGGAACGGGCGCAGCGCCCGGCGCGGCCCGCGTCGGGGGTGCGCCGTAGACTCGGGGCCGTCATGAGAGCGATCCCCGTCGAGAACGACCAGGCCGGCCAGCACGGCGCCGAGGACCCGCTGTTCGCGGGGCTGAACCCCCAGCAGCGCGAGGCCGCCGAGTACCGTGGCGAGTCGCTGCTCATCGTGGCCGGCGCCGGCTCCGGCAAGACCAGCGTGCTGACGCGGCGCATCGCCGGCCTGCTGCGCTCGCGGGAGGCGTGGCCGAGCCAGATCCTGGCGATCACCTTCACGAACAAGGCCGCGGCGGAGATGCGCGAGCGCGTCGAGGCGCTCGTCGGGCAGGCCGCCGAGGGCATGTGGATCTCGACCTTCCACTCGGCCTGCGTGCGCATCCTGCGCCGCGAGGCCGAGAACTTCGGCTACCTCAAGAGCTTCACCATCTACGACTCGGGCGACCAGCGCGCCCTCATCAAGCGCATCATCAAGCAGCTCGAGGCCGACACGCTCGGCTTCACCGTCAGCAGCGTCTCGAGCAAGATCTCGAACCTCAAGAACGAGCTGGCCGACGTCGACAGCTACGCGCGCACGATCAATACCGACGACCCGAACGAGGTCATGTTCGTCGAGATCTTCCGGCGCTACACGGCCACGCTCAGCGCCGCGAACGCCTTCGACTTCGACGACCTCATCGCGCAGACCGTCTACCTGTTCCGCGCCTTCCCGCACGTGGCCGCGCTCTACCAGCGCCGCTTCCGCCACGTGCTGGTCGACGAGTACCAGGACACCAACCACGCCCAGTACGCCCTCGTGCGCGAGCTCACCCGGCAGGTGGAGCCCGACGAGGTGCTGCGCCTCGAGGAGCAGGGCCAGCACGTCGAACGGCTGCGCGACGTCAACGGCGCGATCCCGGGCGCCTCGCTCACCGTCGTCGGCGACTCGGACCAGTCGATCTACGCGTTCCGGGGCGCCGACATCCGCAACATCACCGAGTTCGAGCACGACTTCCCGCGCTCGAAGGTGATCCTGCTCGAGCAGAACTACCGCTCGACGCAGACGATCCTCGACGCCGCCAACGCGGTGATCAGCAACAACTTCGACCGCCCCGAGAAGAAGCTCTGGACCGCGGTCGGCGCGGGCGAGAAGATCCTCGGCTACACCGGCTACTCGGCGCACGACGAGGCCCAGTTCGTCGCCGACGAGATCACGAAGCTCCGCGAGGGCGGCATGTCCTACAAGGACATCGCGGTCTTCTACCGCACCAACGCGCAGACGCGCGCGCTGGAGGAGATCCTCATCCGCTCGGCCGTGCCGTACCGGGTGCTCGGCGGCACGAAGTTCTACGAGCGCGCCGAGATCAAGGACGTGCTCGGCTACCTGCTCGCCGTCGCCAACCCCTTCGACGAGCTCGCGCTGCGCCGCATCATGAACGCCCCCAAACGCGGCATCGGCCCCGCCACCGAGACGACGCTCGCCAGCCACGCCGAGCGCGAGGCGACGAGCCTGCGCCAGGCGCTGCGCGACGCGCGTCAGCTGGGCCTCGGCCCGAAGGTGACGACCGCGATCGAAGGCTTGGCCGGGCTGCTCGACGAGGCGGCCGTGCTCGCCGGTACGGCGGCGCTCGAGCCCGGTCGCGAGGCCACCGCCTCGGCCGCGCCGCCCGCGCCCGTCGCCGACGTGCTGCAGCTGCTGCTCGACCGCAGCGGCTACCTCGAGATCCTGCGCAACTCGCGCGACCCGCAGGACGAGGCGCGCGCCGAGAACGTGGAGGAGCTCCTCTCGGTCACCAAGGAGTTCCAGCGCAACAACCCCGAGGGCACCCTCATCGACTTCCTCACCGAGGTCGCCCTGGTCGCGGCCGCGGACGATCTCGACGACACGAGCGGCACCGTCAGCCTCATGACCCTGCACACCGCCAAGGGACTCGAGTACGAGGCGGTGTTCCTCACCGGCGTCGAGGAGGACCTGCTGCCGCACCGCATGTCGGCCGGCGAGCCCGGCGGGCCGGCGGAGGAGCGGCGCCTCTTCTACGTGGGCATCACCCGCGCGCGCAAGAAGCTGCACCTCTCGCTCGCGATGACCCGCAGCCAGTACGGTGACACCTCCGTGGCCATGCCGAGCCGCTACCTGCAGGAGATCCCCGCTGACCTCAGCGAGTGGCGCCAGTCGCCCGGTATGGCGACGAGCCGCGGCGGCACGCAGCCGCGCGCGCTCAACGCGCGCCGCGTCGGCGGTTCCACGCGGGAGCCGGATGCGCTGTCGCCCTCGAACCGCGTCAAGCGCGAATGGCCGAACGCGGTCACCAACCAGGTGCGCGACAACAGCGGCCTGGAGCTGGCGGTCGGCGACCGCATCCGCCACACGGACTTCGGCGAGGGCCGGGTCAGCGGCATGACCGGCGAGGGCGCCAAGCGCGTCGCCGAGGTGCAGTTCGACGCGGCGGGGCGCAAGAAGCTGCTCGTCAAGATCGCGCCGATCGAGAAGCTCTGATCGGCGAAGAACGCAGCGAGCGGATGCACTGAGCCGACAGGCCCGGCGAGCGGATCCGCCGAGCAGGCAGCGGCGCCTCACGCCCGGTCGGGCCGGTCCCATCCATGGGCACCGGACCCGAGAGGCGGTGGTGTCCCGGCGCGGAGGGACTCGACGCGCCGGAGGCACCGCGAACCGAGCAAGGGTAATTGCGGTACCTCGATCATCCGCCATCCCGGAGGACGCCGGCTGGGGGGAAACCCCCACGATCGCGGGCGAGCGGCCTGACGCGAGCGGCTGTCATCATGGACGCATGACCCCGAGCCCCTCCCGAGCGCCGCTGCGCGTCGCGATCGTCGAGGACCAGCCCCTCTACCGCTCGATGCTCGTGCAGCTGCTCGACGCCGACCCGCGCACCGTCGTCGCCGTCGAAGCCTCCGGAGCTGCCGAGGCGCGACGCCGGATCATCCCCGGCTCGGTCGACGTGGCGATCCTCGACATCGAGCTGGGCGACGGCAACGGCGTCGGGCTCGGCGTCTCGCTGCGCCGTGCGGCGCCCGAGCTCGGCATCCTGCTGCTCTCGAGCCAGGACGTCATGGAGCTGCTGCTCGACCTGCCGCCGGACGTGCGCCGCGGCTGGAGCTACCTCTCCAAGACCACCTCCACGAGCGCCGAGAGCCTCTTCACGGCGCTCGAGGCCACGGCCGCCGGGCAGACCGTGCTCGACCCCGAGCTCATCGGCCGATCCGTGCCGCGGGCCGGGTCCGCCCTCGCCGGCCTCAGCCAGCGCCAGTTCCAGGTGCTCTCGCTCGTGGCCGAGGGGCTCTCGAACGCGGGCATCGCCGAACGTCTCGGCCTCTCCTCGCGCTCGGTGGAGAACCACCTCAACGCCGTGTACTCGGCGCTCGACCTACCGGTCGGCCACAACTCGCGGGTGAGCGCGGTGCTGCGCCTCATCGAGGAGACCTCGAGGTACGCATGATGCGCGCCCGCGACACCGTCGCGACCGAGGACGAGGAGTTCGCGCGGCTGCAGGACACTCGAGATCGCCGCGTGCTGCTGCTCGGCCTCGCGCTGGTCATGGCCGCGTACGGTCTCGGCGCCGCGCTGCAGACGTCCATCATCTTCTCGGGCATCCCCGCCTCCGCCCTCGCGATCTGGGGCGAGGGCGCGAACTTCGGCACCCGAATGCTGGCCAACGGCTCGGCGGTCGCCGTCGCGGTCGTCCTCGCGACCGTGCTCGCCCTGCACCGGCGCCGGGGCGGCAAGCTCGTCCTGGTCACCGCCGTCATCGCCGTCGCCGCCGCCGTGGTGCGCATGGGCGTGCAGCTGCTGCTCGTGATCTACGAGGAGTTCAGCGTCGACACCAGCGTCGCCGACACCTTCGTCGGGGTCGCCGTCACGATCGTGGGCATCACCATCGGCACCATCGTCATGCGCGCCCAGCGCCGCGCCCGCGTCGAGGAGCGCGGCGCCCTGCTGCAGAGCCTGCGTGCCTCCGAGGCGCTCGACGCGCTGCAGTCCGAGGAGCTGCGGGTGCGCCGCGAGGTGGCCGAGGGACTGCACGGCACGGTGCAGCAGCAGCTCGTGCTGTTGCGCATCCGCCTCGATTCGATCATCGCCCGACTGCGGCGAGCGGATGCGGAGACGCAGGCCGACCACGGCGTGCAGCACCCCGAGTCGGAGCAGCTGATCGGCGAGCTCGACGCCCTCGTCGGCGTCGTCGAGGTGCTGCGCGAGCGCGGCGTGCGCGAGCTGAGCCAGCTGCTATACCCGGCGGGCACCGATCTGGGGCTCGCGCAGGCCGCCCGCATGATGCTGCGCACCCTGCCGCCGAGCATCGCGACCCGGGTCGACATCGGCGACGCGGTGCTCGAGGCCGACGACCCCTCCGGCCCCGGGCTCGGCATCGAGAAGCGCATCCTGCTGCTGCGGGTGCTCGAGGAGGCGGTCTCGAACGCCCTGCGGCACGGCCGCGCCTCGACCCTCGCGCTGCGCATCGCCGTCGAGCAGGGCGAGCTGCGACTGGCGCTCGACGACGATGGCACCGGCCTGCCCGAGGGCGAGCCCTCGCTGCACGGCCTGGCGCTGCTGCGCACGAGGCTCATCGCGATCGGGGCGAGCATCGAGCTCGGCGGTTCGCCGCTCGGCGGCGCGCGCGTGCTGGCGACCCTGCCGCTCTGAGGAGCGCAGCCCCGGCTCAGCCCTCGGTCGTGGGCAGCGACTCCGCCGGCGGCAGCTTGCGCACCTTCTGCCGGCGCCGACGGCGCTCGGGGATCATCGAGCGCATCTCCTCGAGCTTGCCGAAGCCGAGCAGCCGGTCGCCGGACTCGAGTACGACGCCCTTGCGCGGGTTCGGGATCACCTGCGCGCCGCGGTGCAGCGTGAGCACCGTGATGTCGCGCTCCCAGAGCCCGCTCTCGCCGAGCGTCTTGCCGACGAGGTCGGCGTTGTTGTGCACGAGCAGCTCGGCGACGCCGTAGCCGGTGGAGACGCTGAGCCGCTGCCGCACGTCGATCTCGGGGAAGGCGACCTGGTTGGCGATGTAGTCGATGATCGCGCCGGCGACGTCGAGCTGCGTCGCCGTCTCGATGCCCTGCAGGCCGGGCGAGGAGTTGACCTCCATGACGAGCGGTCCCTCGTTGCCCTCGAGCATGTCGACGCCGGCCACGCGCAGTCCCATGATCTGGGCCGAGCGCACGGCGACCTGCTCGTACTCGGGGCTCAGCGTGACGGCCTCGACGGAGCCGCCGCGGTGCACGTTCGAGCGGAACTCGTCCCCGTTCGCCCGCCGGCGCATGGCGGCCACAACGCGGTCGCCTACGACGAGCGCGCGGATGTCGCGCCCCTTGCTCTCGGCCACGAATCGCTGGATGAGCACGTTCTGGTTCGTCGACTGCAGCGTCTCGATGATCGCCTCGGCGACCTTGACCTCGGGGGCGAGGATGACGCCGATGCCCTGGGTGCCCTCGAGCAGCTTGATGACGACGGGCGCGCCGCCGACGCGCTCGATCGCGGGGCGCACATCCGCTCGATTGCGCACGAAGGCGGTGGCGGGCATGCCGATGTTGTGCCGCGAGAGGATCTGCGTCGCGCGCAGCTTGTCGCGCGCGTTCGAGATGCCGTTCGCGGTGTTCGGCGTGTAGACGTCCATCTGCTCGAACTGCCGCACCACGGCGGTGCCGAAGTAGGTGATCGAGGCGCCGACGCGGGGCAGGATCGCGTCGTAGTCGCTCAGCTGCCGGCCGCGGAACTGCAGGTCGGGGTCGTCGCCGGAGAGATCGATCGCGAAGCGCAGGGTGTTGAGCACCTTGACGTCGTGGCCGCGCTGCTCGGCGGCGGCGCGCAGACGCTGGGTGGAGTAGGCGCGAGGGGCGCGCGAGAGGATCGCGAGTTTCATGAGGTGTCCCGGGGAGGCCGCTGGCAGGATGGGGCCATGAGCGGCTCCGCGACCCATTCAAACACCCTCGCGGGCTGGCGCGAATGGGTGCAGCTGCCCGACGTCGGCGTGCCGTGGATCAAGGCCAAGCTCGACACGGGCGCGCAGACCTCCTCGATCCACGCCTACGAGCCCGAGGTCTTCGAGCAGGGCGGCGAGGAGTGGGTGCGCTTCCGCATCCGCCCCTGGCAGATGGGCGCCGACGAGGTCGAGGTCGAGTGCCCGCTCGTCGACATCCGCCGGGTGCGCAGCTCGTCGGGCCACGTCGAGGAGCGCTACGTGGTGAGCATGCGCATCGTGCTCGTCGAGCGCGAGATCGAGGCGGAGGTCACGCTCAGCAACCGCGATCAGATGGGCTTCCGCATGCTCATCGGCCGCGAGGCGCTGCAGCAGGGCTTCGCCGTCGACGCCAGCCAGTCGTTCCTGGGCGAGCGGGCGCCGCGGGCCAGCCGGCGGAGCAACCGCGGCGACGACTGATTCCCGAGAACCGCGTCATGAACGCGGTGCTCGTGCATCCCCTTCGCGACGGCAGCCGACCCGACGGCCTCCGTCGGAGGGGACGAGCGGATGCACGAGGCATGGACGGCGGTCGCGGCACCGCTGCTGGACGGCGACCCGCGAGCGGACACGACCTTCGCGCTCGTGCTGCTGGGCGCCGGTCTGTTTCTCGGCGCGGTCGCGGTGCTGCTGGACGTCTGGCGTCGTCGGGACCGGGCGGGAAAGCGGTCGCCCGACGGTCAGCGTGGCGATCGCACCGCCCGCTAGGGTGTTCCGTGGCGACGCCGCCCGACGCATGAACCCTCGCGCCGTGCGCGCGCTCGCTCCCCATCGCCCGGACGATCCCGGGCGGGAACTTCAGCGGAACTGAGGAGCAAAGCAGCGTGGATCTCTTCGAATACCAGGCCCGGGACCTGTTCGAGTCCTACGGCGTGCCGGTCCTGCCGGGCATCGTGGCCGACACCCCCGAGCAGGCGCGGGCCGCGGCCGAGCGCCTCGGCGGCGTGGTCGTGGTCAAGGCCCAGGTCAAGGTCGGCGGTCGCGGCAAGGCCGGCGGCGTCAAGGTCGCCAAGACCCCGGACGAGGCGGAGGAGGCCGCGAGGGCGATCCTCGGCCTCGACATCAAGGGCCACGTCGTGCAGCGCGTCATGGTCGCCGCGGGCGCCCGCATCGCGAAGGAGTTCTACTTCTCCGTGCTGCTCGACCGCGCCGAGCGCTCCTACTTGTCGCTCGCGAGCGTCGAGGGCGGCATGGAGATCGAGCAGCTGGCGGTCGAGAAGCCCGAGGCGCTCGCACGCGTGCAGGTCGACCCGCTCGCCGGCATCGACGCCGAGCAGGCCCTCGCCATCGCGAAGGCCGGCGGCTTCGACGACGAGCTCGCCGCGCAGGTGGCCCCCGTCATCGAGGCGCTCTACAAGGTCTACACCGGCGAGGACGCGACCCTGGTCGAGGTCAACCCGCTCGTGCTCACCGAGGAGGGCGCGATCATCGCCCTCGACGGCAAGGTCTCGCTCGACGAGAACGCCGGCTTCCGGCACCCGAACCACGCCGAGCTGGAGGACGCCGCGGCGGCCGACCCGCTCGAGGCGAAGGCCAAGGCCAACGACCTCAACTACGTCAAGCTCGACGGCGAGGTCGGCATCATCGGCAACGGCGCGGGGCTCGTCATGAGCACCCTCGACGTCGTCGCCTACGCGGGCGAGGCCCACGGCGGCGTCAAGCCGGCCAACTTCCTCGACATCGGCGGCGGCGCCTCCGCCACCGTCATGGCGAACGGCCTCGACGTGATCCTCGGCGACGCCCAGGTCAAGAGCGTCTTCGTCAACGTCTTCGGCGGCATCACCTCCTGCGTGGCGGTGGCCGAGGGCATCGTGAAGGCCCTCGAGATCCTCGGCGACGCGGCGACCAAGCCGCTCGTCGTGCGACTCGACGGCAACCAGGTGGAGGAGGGCCGCGCGATCCTGCAGGCCGCCAACCACCCGCTCGTCACGGTCGCGGCGGGCATGGACGAGGGCGCCGACGAGGCAGCCCGACTGGCTGCGGCGAAGTAAGGGACGGAATAGACATGTCGATCTTCCTCAACAAGGACTCCAAGGTCATCGTCCAGGGCATCACCGGCGGCGAGGGCACCAAGCACACGGCGCTCATGCTCAAGGCGGGCACGAACGTGGTCGGCGGCGTGAACGCGCGCAAGGCCGGCACGACCGTCGCCCACAAGGACGCGAACGGCGCCGATGTGGAGCTGCCCGTGTTCGGCAGCGTCGCCGAGGCCATCGCGGCCACCGGCGCCGACGTCTCCATCGCCTTCGTGCCGCCGGCCTTCACCAAGGACGCGATGCTCGAGGCCATCGACGCCGAGATCCCGCTGCTGGTCGTCATCACCGAGGGCGTGCCCGTGCAGGACTCGGCCGAGGCCTGGGCGCACGCCAAGGCCACGGGCACGACCCGCATCATCGGACCGAACTGCCCCGGCATCATCACGCCCGGAGAGGCGCTCGTCGGCATCACGCCGGCGAACATCACCGGCAAGGGCCCGGTCGGCCTCGTGTCGAAGTCGGGCACGCTGACCTACCAGATGATGTTCGAGCTGCGCGATCTCGGCTTCTCGACCGCCATCGGCATCGGCGGCGACCCGGTCATCGGCACCACCCACATCGACGCGCTCGAGGCCTTCGAGGCCGACCCCGAGACCAAGGCGATCGTCATGATCGGCGAGATCGGCGGCGACGCGGAGGAACGGGCGGCGGCCTACATCAAGGCGAACGTCACCAAGCCGGTCGTCGGCTACGTCGCGGGCTTCACCGCCCCCGAGGGCAAGACCATGGGCCATGCGGGCGCCATCGTCTCCGGCTCGGCGGGCACCGCCCAGGCCAAGAAGGAGGCTCTCGAGGCCGCCGGCGTCAAGGTCGGCAAGACCCCGAGCGAGACGGCGCGCCTCCTGCGCGAGGTGCTCGCCGCGGTCTGATCCGCAGCACGTCGCGACGGGCCGTCTCCGCGAGGAGGCGGCCCGTCGTCGCGTCCGCGAGCGGATGAGCGGATGCGGCGGGCTGCGAGCTCGCATCCGCTCGGCACGGCGGCCCGCCGCATCCGCTCGTCGCGGCTATCGTGAGCGCGATGAATCGTTCGCTCACCGCGCTCTTCGGCGCGCTCGAAGCCCTGCTCGTGGCGGGCATCGGTCTGGGCGTACCCCTCGCGCTGCTCACGCTGGTGTGGGGCTTCCATTACGGGCTCGGTCCCGAGTGGACGCTGTTCTGGCAGGGCGCCGCGGACCTCTGGCTGCTCGGTCACGGGGTCGATCTCTCGGTGTCGCTCGACCCCGCGCTCATCGCCGCCCTCGGGCTGCCCTCCGACGGCACCGGCGACTTCACGGTCGGCCTCGCGCCGCTCGGCGTCGCGACCCTCACCGTCGCCCTCGCGCTGCGCGCCGGCCGTCGCATCGCGGAGGTCACGCACTTCCGCTGGGGCGCGGGCGCCGCGATCGGGGCGTTCCTGCTCGTCGCCGTGCTCGCGACCTTCACCGCGCAGGGCGCGGTCGTCGCGCCCTCGCTCACGCAGGGCGTGCTGTTCCCGCTCGCCCTCTTCGCGGCGCCGCTGCTGCTCGGCGCGCACCTCGAGCGCCGCAGGCACGCCGCGCCAGGGGAGCGCGCGCTGTGGACCGGCGGCTGGCCCGAGGAGTGGCAGGCGGTGCTGCGCGCGGCCCTGCGCATCGGCCTCGCGAGCGCGACCGCGCTGCTCGGCCTCGCGGCGCTCGCCGTGGCGGTGCGGCTGATCGTCAGCTACGCCGACGTCATCGCGCTCTACGAGTCCGTGCAGCCCGACGGGCTCGGCGTCGTCGCGCTCACGATCGCGCAGCTGGGTCTGCTGCCCAACATCGTCGTCTGGGCCGCCGCCTGGTTCGCCGGCCCCGGCTTCGCGATCGGCGCGGGCTCGACCATCGGCCCGCTCGGCTCCGTCGTCGGCCCGCTGCCCGCCGTGCCGGTGCTCGGCGCGCTGCCGGCCGGCGAGCAGGCGCTCGGCTTCCTCGCGCTGCTGGTGCCGGTCGTGGCGGGCTTCCTGGCCGCGGCCTTCCTGCATCCGACCCTCGCCCCCTCCATCCGCGCCGCGCGCCGTTGGCCATGGCTCGCCGGAGCCGGCCTCGCCGCCGGGCTCGTCGCCGGCCTGGCCCTCGGGCTGCTGGCCTGGCTCTCGGGCGGACCGGCGGGGCCGGGCCGCCTCGCCACGGTGGGCCCCGATCCGCTGCTCGTCGGGCTCTGCGTGCTCGCCGAGGTCGGCATCGCCGCGGCGCTCGGGCTCGTCGCCGCGGACCGCCGGGCGAACGACGCCGCTGCGCCGACGACCGTCGGCCGGGCCGGCGGCACCGGCCCGCTAGGCTGATCCGGTGCTCAACCTCGTCGTGCTGATCTCCGGCGGCGGTTCGAATCTGCGGGCCCTGCTCGAGGCCGCGCGGAACCCGGACTTCCCTGCCCGGATCGTCGCCATCGGCGCCGATCGCGAGGCGGAGGGCTTCGCCCACGCCGAGGCGTTCGGCGTGCCCACCTTCACGGTGCCCTTCTCGAGCTACCCGGATCGGGACTCCTGGGGTGCGGCGCTGCTCGAGGCGATGGAGCCCTGGAAGGCCGACCTCGTCGTGCTCAGCGGCTTCATGCGGCTGCTGCCCGGCTTCGTCGCGCAGGCCCTCTCGCCCCACTGCATCAACACCCACCCGGCGTACCTGCCGGAGTTCCCCGGCGCCCACGCCGTGCGCGACGCGATCCGCGCCGGCGCGACGCGATCCGGGGCCAGCGTCATCGTGGTCGACGACGGCGTCGACACCGGCCCGATCCTCGCGCAGGAGCGCGTTCCCGTGCTCGCCGGCGACGGCGAGGCGCAACTGCACGATCGCATCAAGACGGTGGAGCGGCGCCTGCTGGAGCAGGTCGTGCGCGACATCGCCGAAGGAACCCTCGACCTCGAGAAGGTGAGCACGCCATGAGCGGACCGACCATCGACCCCAGCCTGTACCGCGAGCGCGACGTGGTGCCCATCCGCCGCGCGCTCATCTCGGTGAGCGACAAGACCGGCCTGCTCGAGCTCGCCGAGGCGCTCTCCGCCGCGGGCGTCGAGATCGTCTCGACCGGCTCCACCGCATCGACGATCGCGGGCGCCGGCTACGCCGTCACCGAGGTCTCGAGCGTCACGGGCTTCCCCGAGAGCCTCGACGGCCGCGTCAAGACGCTGCATCCGAGCGTGCACGCCGGCATCCTCGCCGACCTGCGGCTCGAGCACCACGAGCAGCAGCTGGCCGAGCTCGGCATCACCGCCTTCCAGCTCGTCGTCGTGAACCTCTACCCGTTCCAGCAGACGGTGGCGAGCGGAGCGGATGCGGGCACCATCGTCGAGAACATCGACATCGGCGGCCCCGCCATGGTGCGCGCCGCCGCCAAGAACCACCCGAACGTCGCGATCGCGGTCTCGCCCTCGAGCTACCCGCAGGTCGTCAAGGCGCTCACCCTCGGCGGCACCACGCTGGCCCAGCGCCAGCGCCTCGCGCTCGAGGCGTTCACGCACACGGCCGAGTACGACACCGCGGTGAGCGGATGGATGCGCACCCACCTCGGCCCGCGCGCCGAGTGGACCGGCGCGATCCCGGTCGTCACGAGCCCGGACTTCACCCCGCGTCTTGTCGTGGAGGCGGAGCTCGACGACGTGCTGCGCTACGGCGAGAACAGCCACCAGGCCGCCGCGCTCTACCGCGTGCCCGGTGCCGCGGGCATCGCCCAGGCGACGCAGCTGCACGGCAAGGAGATGTCGTTCAACAACTACGTCGACGCCGATGCGGCCGTGCGCGCCGCCTTCGACTTCGACGAGCCCGCCGTGGCGATCATCAAGCACGCGAACCCCTGCGGCGTGGCCGTGGCCGGCCCCGGTGAGGGCGACGCCCTCGCCCGCGCGCACCGCAAGGCGCACGAGTGCGACCCGGTCTCGGCCTTCGGCGGCGTCATCGCCGCGAACCGCGTGATCACGAAGGCGACCGCCGACAGCATCGTCGACATCTTCACCGAGGTCGTCGTGGCGCCGGGCTTCGAGCCCGAGGCCGTCGAGGTGCTGCAGGCCAAGAAGAACCTGCGCCTGCTCGTGCTGCCGGCCGGCTTCCACCGCGAGAAGGTGGAGCTCAAGCAGATCTCCGGCGGCCTGCTCGCCCAGCAGCCCGACGGCTACGAGCGCCTCGATGTCGCCAACTGGAACCTGGTCGCCGGCGAGCCGGCCTCGGCCGAGGTGCTCGCGGACCTCGAGTTCGCCTGGCGCGCCGTGCGCTCGGTCAAGTCGAACGGCATCCTGCTCGCCAAGGACGGCGCCTCCGTCGGCGTCGGCATGGGCCAGGTCAACCGGGTCGACTCCTGCCACCTCGCGGTGGACCGCGCCGGCGAGCGCGCGGCCGGTTCGGTCGCCGCCTCCGATGCCTTCTTCCCCTTCGCCGACGGCCCCCAGGTGCTGCTCGACGCCGGCGTCTCGGCGATCGTGCAGCCCGGCGGCTCGGTGCGCGACGAGGAGGTCATCGCGGCCGCTCGCGCGGCCGGAGTGACCATGTACTTCACCGGGGAACGGCACTTCTTCCACTGAGCTTGCCGGTGCGCCGCCGCCCCTGCGGCGCACGAGCCGGATCGGCGCCCGCGCGCGAGCGCCCGCCGATCCGGGCGCAGAAGGTTCCGCGTCCGTGGCAGACCGCCCCTGCGGCGTGCCCGCCGATGCGGCGCCCGCGGGCGGGCGGGCGGGCGTTCATCCGCTCGTCATCGGGGCGGCTTGACCCTCGGGCGAGGGTGGGCCTAATCTGGAAAGCTGCCCATCGGGTAGCGCTTTCCTCACCACTCCGGAGAAGTCGATGACGTCCTCGTCCGCGCCCAGCGCCGCCCCCGCCAGCACCGGCAGCACCGCCACGGTCCTGCTGCGCCTGCTGCCGTGGGCCCGCCCCGTGCTGCCGCGCATGGTGCTCGGCGGTGTCGTCGCCTTGATCGCGCAGCTCGCGCTGCTCGCCGTACCGCAGGTGCTGCAGTTCGTCACCGACGGCCCCATCGCCGACGGCGACCTCGGCGGCATCTGGCTCGCCGGCGTCGCCGTGCTCGGGCTCGGCGTGCTCGAGGCGCTCATGATCTTCCTGCGCCGCAAGCTCACGGTCGCGCCGAGCACGCGCGTCGAGGCCGCGATGCGCAACGACCTGTACCGCAAGCTGCAGGAGCTGCCGGTCGGCTTCCACGACCGCTGGCCGAGCGGCCAGCTGCTCTCGCGGTCGATGAGCGACCTCGGCGTCGTGCGCCGCTTCCTCGCTTTCGGCCTCACGATGCTCGTCGTCAACGCGCTCATGATCGTCATCGGCGTCGTCATCCTGCTCGTCATGGACTGGCGGCTCGGCCTGCTCTTCGGCCTCTGCGCCGGCCCGATCATCGCGATCGGCTTCGGCTTCGAGCGGCGCTACGGCAAGGTCGCGCGGCGCAGCCAGGACCAGCAGGGCGACCTCGCCACCACCGTCGAGGAATCGGTGCACGGCATCCGCGTGCTCAAGGCCTTCGGTCGCGGTGCGCACGCGCTGCGCGGCTTCACCCGCCAGGCCGAGCAGCTGCGCGGCACCGAGATCGAGAAGGCCAAGGCGGTCTCCGGCATCTGGCTCTGGCTCATCCTGATCCCCGACACCGCCTACGCGCTCTGCCTGCTACTCGGCGCGTTCCTCACGGTGCAGGGCGAGGTCACCGTCGGCACGCTGCTCGCGTTCTTCGCCACCGCCGCCGTGCTGCGCTTCCCGATCGAGTCGATCGGCTTCCTGCTCTCGATGGCGCTCGACACCCGCAACGCGCTCGACCGCTACTTCGAGGTGCTCGACGAGCCCGACCCGCTCGCCGACACCGCCGCGCCGCGCAGCATCGAGGCGCCCCGCGGCGAGCTGCGCTTCGAGAACGTGACGTTCCGCTACCCGGACGCGCCGTTCGACCAGCCGCCGCTGCTCGACGGCGTCGACCTCACCGTCGAGCCGGGCGAGACCATCGCGCTCGTCGGCCTCACCGGCAGCGGCAAGACGACGCTGACGGCCCTCGCCATCCGCCTCTACGACGTCACCGGCGGCGCCGTGCGCATCGACGGCGTCGACGTGCGCGACCTGCCCCGCGAGGAGCTGCGCCGGCACGTCGCCACCGCGTTCGAGGAGCCCACGCTGTTCAGCGACAGCGTGCGCGAGAACGTGCTGATGGGACGACCGGATGCGGGCGAGCCCGCCGCGCGCCAGGCGCTCGAGATCGCCCAGGCCGGCTTCGTCGACGACCTGCCGGAGGGGCTGGACACGGTGATCGGCGAGGAGGGCATGAGCCTCTCGGGCGGCCAACGGCAGCGACTCGCGCTCGCCCGCGCCATCGCCGCGGACCCCGCCGTGCTCGTGCTCGACGACCCGCTCTCGGCCCTCGACGTCGGCACCGAGGCGCTCGTCGAGGCGGCCCTGCGCGAGGTCATGAGCGGCACGACCTCGCTCATCGTCGCGCACCGTCCGTCGACCGTGCTGCTCGCCGACCGCGTCGCGCTGCTCGAGCGGGGCCGCATCATCGCGCTCGGCACGCACACCGAGCTGCTCGCCACCAGCGAGCGCTACCGCAACGTGCTCTCCTCCATCGAGGACGAGCCCGCCCCGGCCGCCCGCGAGGCCGTGGCGATCGAGCACCCCCGCACCGGCAGCATCCCGCTGCCGCCGGCCGGACGACGAGAGGGGCAGGAGCCGTGAGCCTGCAGGGAGTCCAGGGCGAGGAGCGCGACCACTACACGCGCGAGGAGAGCCGTCGCATCCGCCGCCGCTCGCTCGTGCTGCTCGGCTCGCTCGTGCGACCGCTCAAGCGGCGCATCGCGCAGGCCGTCGTGCTCATCCTCATCGCCACCGTGGCGCAGGTCGCCGGCCCGTCGCTCATCGCCTACGGCATCAACCAGGGCGTCGAGGCGCTGAACGGCGGCGACGCCATGCCGATCGCCGGCACCGTCGCGCTGTTCATCGCCGCCGCGATCACCGGTGCCGTGCTCACCGCCTGGTACGTGCGCGTCGCCGCGCGGATCAGCCAGGCGATCATGCTCGAGCTGCGCACCCGCATGTTCCGGCACACCCAGCAGCTGAGCCTCGAGTTCCACGAGAGCTACACCTCCGGCCGCATCATCTCGCGGCAGACCAGCGACCTCGACGCCATCCGCGAGCTGCTCGACTCCGGCCTCAACCAGCTCACTACCGGACTGCTCTACATGGGCTTCACCGGCGCCGCGCTCGTGCTCCTCGATCCGCTGAGCGGGCTCATGCTGGCCTGCTCGCTGATCCCGCTGGCGATCCTCACCCGGTGGTTCCAGGTGCGCTCGCAGCGGCTGTTCCGCAAGTCGCGCGTGATCAGCGCCCGGCTCATCGTGCGCTTCGTCGAGACGATGACGGGCATCCGCGCCGTCAAGGCCTTCCGAGCGGAGGAGCGCAACGAGGCCCGCTACGCCGAGAACGTCGAGGACTACCGCGACATCAACCTGCGCTCGATCCGGCTCTTCGGCGTCTACGAGCCGGTGCTCGTGCTCATCGGCAACGTCACGATGGCGGCCGTGCTCGTCGTCGGCGCGCTGCGCACGCTCGACGGATCCTTCGAGATCGGGCTGCTGCTCGGCGCCGTGCTCTACGTGCGCAACTTCTTCGGGCCCATGCACGACATGGCCATGTTCTACAACGCCTACCAGGGCGCCGCGGCCGCGCTCGAGAAGATCTCGGGGGTGCTCGAGGAGCGCCCCAGCGTGCCGGAGCCGACGTCCCCGCATCCGCTGCCCGCCGCCCGCGGCGAGCTCGTCTTCGATCGGGTGCGCTTCGCCTACCGCGAGGACCGGGTGATCCTGCCGGAGTTCGACCTGCGCATCCCGGCCGGTCGCACGCTCGCGCTGGTCGGCACGACCGGCGCCGGCAAGTCGACGCTCGCCAAGCTCGTGGCGCGCTTCTACGACCCGAACGACGGGCGGCTGACCCTCGACGGCGTCGATCTGCGCGAGCTCTCGAGCGCCGATCTGCGCCGAGCGATCGTCATGGTCACCCAGGAGGCCTATCTGTTCAGCGGCTCGGTGGCGCAGAACATCGAGCTCGGCAAGCCGACCGCCACCCGCGAGGAGGTCGTCGCCGCCGCGCGCGCCGTGGGGGCGCACGAGTTCATCACCTCGCTGCCCGACGGCTACGACACCGACGTGTCGAAGCGCGGCGGGCGGGTCTCGGCGGGTCAGCGCCAGCTGATCTCCTTCGCGCGGGCGTTCCTCGCGAATCCCGCGGTGCTCATCCTCGACGAGGCCACCGCGCAGCTCGACATCCCCAGCGAGCGCCTCGTGCAGCAGGGCTTGCAGACCCTGCTCGCCGACCGCACGGCGATCATCATCGCCCACCGCCTCTCGACGGTGGCGATCGCCGACCGCGTGCTCGTCATGGAGCACGGGCGCATCGTGGAGGACGGCTCGCCCGAGGAGCTCACCGCCGGCACGGGCCGCTTCGCGAAGCTGCACGCGGCCTGGCGCGACTCGCTGGTGTAGCGCGCAGCTGTCCCGCCCTCCGCCCTCCGCCCTGCTCCCTCCGCCCTGCAGGATCGGAGGAGATCCGCCCTCGACTGCGGCTCGCCTGCGCGCTGCTTCCGGTGCGGGTCCGGGACTGGAATGCGGTTCTCCTCCGATCCTGGGCGAAGCCGGGTGGTCGAGTCGTCGCGGTACGGGTCAGTTCAGGTCACCGCGGGCGATCGCGGCACGGATCGCCGCGAGCACGAGCGGCATCTCCCGCTCGACCATCAGCGTGGAGAACCGCAAGGTGCGGAAGCCGTGCAGGCTCGCCATCGCGTAGCGTCGGCGATCGCGCTCGAACTCCTCCGACCCGGAGTGGAATCGCCGGCCGTCCACTTCGAGGATCTGCCGGCGTCCGAGCACGAAGTCGACCCGCCCCGTGTCCTCGACGGTGACCTGCTGACGGAACCGGATCGGCAGATCGAGCAGCTCGAACTTAACCAGCGATTCACCGCCGGACCCGCTCAGGCTGCTGGCGTGCTCGAACTTCGGCGAGCGGCGGAGGAACGCGCGCCGGAGCTCCCGTTGCTCGGCCGTTGTCAGCAGGCGCTGATGCAGGGCGGATTCGAACACCGCGAAGAGCTCCGCCACGCCCACCTGCCCGGCGATGCGCCGGAGGGCCTGCGCGACCGGCTCGGTGTAGGGCGGGAACCGTGGCACGACCGCGGCGTCCCAGTGCAGCTCGACCTCCCGCACGCCGAGCGCGCGACGCGCGTTCGTCGGCGATCGCAGATGGTGCGCGTTCGGCGGCACGGCGACGACGAGCGGATGCGGGCGGTTCGGTACCCAGACCCCTCGCGCCTCCAGCGCCGACACCCCCGCCAGCGTGCCGCCCACGCGTTCAGCCGCGGCCGCCGCCTCGGGCAGCTCCGGCAACGCGTAGTACCCCTTGCGCAAGCGCTGGAGCCGCCCCGAGCGCACCGCGTCGGTGAGCGAATGCGGCGCATGACCGAGCGCGATGAGCTCACGCGTCCTAGCGATCCCACCGAGGCCGACGACATCCGCTTCGAGTCCCATGCGTGGAGGTTGCCTGCGCGGTCGAGGTCGGGACGCAGTGGATACGAGAACGGTGCACTGCTGTGCCTTCCCGCTGAATCGGAGGAGAACTCGGGGCTCCGCTCACCACATCGCCGCACATTGACTGGCTGGACGCCTGAAACCGAGCGGATCTCCTCCGTTCCTGGACGCGGAGGGGAAGTGAGGAGTGCGGGGTGCTGCGTCCGGGGCGGGGCGGGCGGGGCTCAGGCCTCCGGGCTCCAGCGGGCGCGGCGGTGGTCGACACGGTAGCCGGCGAGCGTGCCGGCCTCGGCCAGCGGGGTGCCCTCGGTCTCGTAGTGGGGGAGGGCAGCCTCCTCGTGGCCCAGCGGCGGATGCCCGCCCGAGCGGACGACGCGCCACCACGGCAGCGTGCCGCCCGAGTGCGCCATCACCTGGCCGACCATGCGCGAGGCGCGCGAGCCGAGCTCGGCCGCGACCTCGCCGTAGGTCATCGTGCGACCGGGCGGGATCTCGGCCACGAGCTCGTGCACGCGCCCGGCGAAGTCCTCGGGGTCGATCGGCTGCGGCTCGTCGAGCGGGCCGCCGTCGGGTGAGGGAGCGGGGCGAGCGGATGCGCGCGCCGGGCGCACCGCATCCGCTCCATCGCGCATCACAGCTCGAGCGCGCCGAGCACCTCGCCGTACTCGGTCTCGCCGATGGGGCTGAAGCCGACCGAGAGGAAGAAGCGCTCGGGGCCGTCGTCGCCGCCGTCCCAGATGACGGTCAGGCGGTGGAAGCCGCGCTGGCGGGCCTCCTCGGCCAGGGCGTGGGCGGCGAAGGTGCCGATGCCGCTCTGCTGCGCGTCGCCGTCGACGTTGATGCGCCACAGCACACTGCGGAACTCCTCCTTCGGGTGCTCCGGGTCGAAGTTGCCCATGATGTAGCCGACGACCGTGTCGCCGTCGACGACGACGCGCGGCCATGAGGTCGCGGGGTCGAGCAGGGGCTCGGCGATCGAGTACGAGACGGGCGCGATGTACTGCTCCTGACCCGGGCGCAGCGCGAGGCTGTGCGCGGCGGCGATCGTCGCGGCGGAGAGGGGCTCGAGGCGCAGGTCGGACATGAGCGAAGGTTAGTGCGCGGGGCTGCGAGCGACCATGGATCTCTCGACATCGAGACATCTCCGGCGGCGGGTAGGGTGGTCCCCGGTGCCCATCGGCGGGTATCCCGAGACACAGGAGGTTCCGTGGCCAAGATCAAGGTAGAAGGCACCGTCGTCGAGCTCGACGGCGACGAGATGACCCGCATCATCTGGCAGTTCATCAAGGACCGCCTCATCCACCCCTACCTCGACCTCACGCTCGAGTACTACGACCTCGGCATCGAGCACCGCGACGCGACCGACGACCAGGTCACGATCGACGCGGCCGAGGCCATCAAGAAGCACGGCGTCGGCGTCAAGTGCGCGACGATCACCCCGGATGAGGACCGCGTCGTCGAGTTCGGCCTCAAGAAGATGTGGCGTTCGCCCAACGGCACGATCCGCAACATCCTCGGCGGCGTCATCTTCCGCGAGCCGATCATCATCTCGAACATTCCGCGCCTCGTGCCGGGCTGGAACAAGCCGATCATCGTCGGCCGCCACGCCTTCGGCGACCAGTACCGCGCCACCGACTTCGTCTTCGACCGCCCCGGCACGCTCACGCTGAGCTTCCAGCCGCAGGACGGCACGGAGGCGCAGAGCTTCGAGGTCTTCCAGGCCCCGGGCGGCGGCGTCGCGATGGCGATGTACAACCTCGACGACTCGATCCGCGACTTCGCGC
>Ga0265798_10003693_pt1 | contig 21574 bp, 17 predicted proteins | sample P3T30metagenome_FD_192430 | JGI IMG/M metagenome (GOLD analysis project Ga0265798, IMG submission 192430) | Plant litter microbial communities from East Loma Ridge, Irvine, California - P3 T30 | ecosystem: Environmental > Terrestrial > Plant litter > Unclassified | place: USA: California... | reverse complement strand
CTCGCTTCCACGGCACCTGTGTTAGTGATGTCTACGCTGACGTTGAAGAGGACTTCCCAGAGGTCTGCGGGTCCACCCTGAGGGACGGGAGTCTGCTCGGTCGGGTACTCGTTGGTGTTGCCGCCGAGAGACTTGATGGAGAGGTCTGCATAGGAGAAGTTGGAGTACGACAGACCGTAACCGAACTCGAAGCGCGGGGTGATGTTGTATTTGTCAAAGTGGCGGTAGTCGATGTAAAGGCCTTCGGTGAAGTTGTCTTGCGGGTATGGCCCTGAACCGACAGTGGAGTTGAGGAGGTGGCCGTAGTCGGATTCGTTCTTTGCGATTGTGAAAGGCATGCGGCCAGATGGGGAGACGTCGCCCCAGAGGATGTCGGCGATCGAGTTACCACTTTCTTGGCCGGGGAGGCCGGCGTAGAGCACTGCGGTCACGTTCGGGTGCTCGATCCAGGCGTCGACGGTCCGAATGCCGGCGTTGTGGATGATCACCATTGTGTTTGAGCAGTTGGTGGCCACATTCTTAACGAGCTGGTCGCTAAATTCGTCTTGTAGTGATAAGCGGTCAAATGCTTCACTTGCGTATGCTGTGGTCGCGTCAGTCAACGATGTATACTCCGTCTCACCGTCTGTGACTCACCATTGATGAAGACAAGGCAAGCCTCGGAGTTTGCATAAACGGGCGGGTTGATCGACGCGAAATCCCACCTGACTATACCTCTGTTCTCAATCAGTCGCCTCTGAATGGCATCAAAGGGAGAGATCACGTAAGGAGGAGTGCTTGTGCCTGAACCGCCACCGGTGATCATCGTGCCGTTCTGGGTGGGCCAACCGAAGTTAACTCCATAGCCGCCGCCGAAGCGAGCAGGGTCTTGCCATGGAGAGTCTCCAACTCTAGCATCATAACCATACACACTCAGGAACTTTGGGTCCTTGAGGGGAAGCGCGTTGTTGGTGTTTTTCACCAGAACGGTACCTGCAGCACCGATCTCGCGGATGAGAGCAGCATTGTCGCCGCGGGCATCGACGATGGTCTGCTGTTGTGTGTAGGGCGCTACGTTGACCTCGGGGTAGCCTTCGTCTTGTCCAACGTAGTACCAAGCAGCCAGAATACGAGTGACCATGTCGTTGAGGCGGGTTTCGGCTACGGATCCGTTTTGAACAGCGTTCGTGAGGTTGCCGCCCCAGAATGCAGCACGGGGCATAACGAGATCCATACCAGCATTGGCAGATGCAACGCCGGCATGCTGCGCTCCCCAATCGCTTGTGACATAGCCCTGGAATCCAAGTTCGGTTTTGAGGATACCGTTCAGCAACTTGCTGTTCTGGCAGCCATAGCTGTTGTTGGCCCGTTGGTAGGAGCACATGATGCTTGCGGCGCCAGCCTTCAAGCTGTCCATGAACGGGAAGACATAGAGTTCATGGATCGTGCGGTCGTCGACATTGGAACTCAGAGCCTCTCCCTCAGGTCCAGGGTTGCGGCGGTATTCTTGCTCGTTCAACAGCCAATGCTTGGACTGCACAACGACACCCTGCTCCTGGACACCACGGGTCACAGCTTCCATGCCGGCACCGGAGAGGTAAGGGTCGGCGCCGAAGCCCTCCCAGTTACGACCACCACGAGCGACTCGGCCCAGAGGACCGGCGACTGGCAGAAGTGCCACGTTGATGCCCTTCTTGTAATATTCCATGCCCATGCCTTCACCGAAGCGACGCATGAGGCTGCGGTCGAATGTTGCACCAACACTGAGCTGAGCTGGGAAAGCAGAAACCCCCTCTTGACCTCTGATGCCCGAAGGTCCATCGGCGAAGCTGTTCGTTCGTTAACATGCGATGTAGTTCTTCGCTTTTGTGCCGTCAAACATACCAGAACTGAGGGATCCCAAGGCGTTCAATGCTAGGCGTGTTGCCAACACAAGCACCCGGGTGGCCATTAGTCATGTTGACCTTTTCGTCGATAGTCATTTGAGACACAAGATCGCGGGCCCGGGCATAGGCGCTCTGCCACAGCGGATCAACACCGCCATCACCCATGGCTATGTCAAAGTCAGCAGAGATCTGACAACCTTGTCTTGAGGATTCTCACGGGTAGGGTAGACTGGAGGACTCTGTCCATAGTAGGGATCAGAGACGTTGGTGTAGCCCCCCAAGTTCGCGTCGTTAGATGGGGACTGAGCGGCAGCCTGGTGATAGGAGAGGAGCAAGCTCCCAAGCAGTGAAACCGACTTCATGGCGACGAGATGATTGGTACTGTCCGAGCTCGGTGGAAATGGTGGTTCATGCCGGCTTTATACACTTTTTGCGATACATTCTTGCACCGGCTCGGAATCGGGCAATGTTTTTCTCTTGGCCTGAGGGGCATTGAGGGGATCAGCACTGGAGCCTGTGGATCTCATGCAGAGTCGACAAGACGACCAAAAGTCCGGTGACATCGCGCCGTTCATCGATGTCGGCAATTGGAAATTGGGAGGTATTGCAGTGCAGTTGACTGCAGGGATGTCTCTAGTACCGCAAGACTTTTTGGTGATGATGGAGGCCAAGCACATGCGTGGAGTCCAGTGCGGGGCCCCGGTTGCTCCGTCTCGAGGACATGAGATCGGTGGTCGACTGTGTCAGAGCAGCCTGACGAGGAAGAAGAGGTGCATGTATTGGCACATCATACCTCGAGTCCGGAGCATGACCATGTAATGAAGCCAGAAAGTCGTGCCTCGGTGTTCTTGACCTTGTCGAAGTCCTGAACCTCCAATCGCTAATTCGCCGTCATCGTCCAGTCGCATCGGACATCGCAGACCTGTAGCAGGGAAAGAGGAGTATCCATGACTCGCTCGTGCATGCATGTAGTAAAATTGATGGTATCGTAGGATATCCGCCCCGGACATTTCCGATCCGGTTCGGAGGTCTGCCGAACTCAAAGGCCGAGATAATATACTTGCAAGTAGATGGTATAAGACCTTAAGAGTCTTGTTGCTTTCATCTTCGTTCGAGCCATACTGTAGATGACAAGCATCAGCTTCGGTCTACAGCTTGGTGATCTGAATGACAATGTGTGTCGTTAACCATGACTGAGCACCACAACCAGATTGGGTACGATACACAAAGCCTTGGAGATTGAGTGCTTGGTCGAGCTTGGAAAGCAACAACCTCACGCCACGACGCTCTCGGCAAGGTCTAGCGTTTCTTGGACTAGACAACATCTCACGTTCGTCTACTTGAATGTGTAATGATCAAGTAAACAACGATATAGAAGCCACGATGAGGTGAGCGAAGTCCTATCGACATTAGTGTAGGGTTGGGGTTGGGGTAAGCGCGATCTCTCGATACATACATCTTCTTCCAACCGCAACAGAGGACAGCATGTAGTACAACCGAGAATATTGACAATTGATGACAGCACAAGCCAGTCACGATTCCGTAGAATCAACCCGACTCAAGAAACATGGACAATCTGCAAAAATGCCTCACCCTTAACTTCTGAGAATATAGTCACCCAACATTGGAGACGTGAAGATCAAAGTAATCGAACTCGATACGCATTAAAGTAATCTCATCAAACGCGTGGCTCATGCTCATGCTAGAACTAACGTAGTACAAAGCTTCAATCTCGGATGATCTCGTGTACGCTCGCTCGCTAAGGAGTAGGAAGAAGAAAAAAACAGTCGTAGGGATGATTAGAGCATCGTCAGGAGAGATAGGAAGAGAAAACCAACACCCACAAACACAAGCCATGTGTCTGCGTCGCAACTTTTCTGGTGTTACAAGCAAGTGAGGTCATGTCCGCAAGAAAGGGAAGCCACGACATGAGCCATGAAACCTCCACTTTCAATCCCAGGTAACGCCGCCGGTCAATGAGTCCGTAGTGTCGCCTGCCGATTCAACAGGACTATTAGACAAGAGTGTGGTAGGTGTGTTGTCAATCTCAGGGAGGGCATGTAACTGCTTCCACCTTTTGCTCCCGACTCTCAACTTTTTGTCCTCGACTGGCCGACTTTTGATTTTTCTTGAAAGCGCGCTGCTCCCCTAGAGGGCATGCAGAGGCTCCTTCTTCTCCTCGATGCCGTGAGTGCTGACACCCTCGGGTGTGGCGGAGGGCACAGAGTCGACGGTGTGGGGCTCGGTGACGACGTGAGGCTCGTTGCTGGGCGCGGACGGGAACTCGTGGGTCGACTCGGGGAGGACGGGAGCGGTGGAGGTCTCAGTGGGAGCAGAGGAGTGCTCGACGGGAGCGGAGGTGTTCTCAACGGGAGAGCTGGACTTCTCAGCAGGAGCGGAGGTGTAGTCCTTCTCAACGGGAGCGCCAGGAGCCTTCTCGGCGGTCTCCTTGCTGATGTAGCCCTTGTCGACGGCGGTCTTCTTGGCACTTCCAATGTACTCCTGGGCCACTGAAACGTACTGAGAAGTGGCAGAAGAAGTGGCCTCCATAGCCTTGTTGGCGTTCTGGGCAGCAACCTGGCGGAGCTGAGCGGTCTGCTTGCTGGCAATGTTGGTGGCGTTGTTCAGGTGCTGGTCAATGAAGTCCTTGTTCTTAATGTAGATCAGGGGAGTGAGGTAGACAACAAAGGTGGACAGGAGCAGCAGGCCCCACTTGGGAGTGACCTTGACGAGGAAGTAGCCGATGAGAGTGGTGAAGAAAGCCTGAGGGTTGTCAGTAAGAAGCCGTAGCTAGAATGGCGGAATGCTGGCTTACAAGAATGGTGGCCCAGACGTTCTCGGCGAAGAGGATACGCTGGAACTCAATGACGAAGAAGTTGATAAGCTCCTCGACGTCGCCAGTGAAGCTCTCGAGAGTCTCACGGGGAATTGTGTAGTACTTCCTGGGACGCATGGTGGTCGCGAAGCCCTGGCCAAAGATGAATTGGCCGGCAAGCTCGGCGGCAGCGGTGACACCGAGAACGGTGAAGGCTGCCTTCAAGACATAGCGCTCGATGGGGACGTAGCGGGTGAGAAGAATGCCAATGACGATGGTGGCGAAGGAAATGGCGGTGGCACGCGGGTTCTCCCAGCTAAGGAGAGAGTAGAACAGAGAGTGGTAGTGGGTGAGGTTCTGGCCGGTGGCAGTCTTTGCGTCGGGAGTTTGGCGGGATGCGGCCAGGTTGGAGAACTCGTTCTTGGTGGTGGCGGCCTCGGCGCGAGCCTTGTCGGCGACGGGACCGTTGGCGATGGACTGGACGGTCTGGGAGTTCTGAATGGAGTTCATGGTGTTGGCGGCGGCTGTTCTGGGAGTTAGGAACTTGTTTTGATCTGATGTGGATGTGCTGGATTGATGCCAGGCTGAGGACTAATGAAGGTACTGTTTGTTGGGCGTCAGCTTGAAAGTTTGCAGAGATGTGTGCGGATGGTTTTCTGCCAGCAGAAAGCAAGAGAGGAGAAGAGCTGGACAGTGGATGACTGGGAAATGACAGACGCCCAAACGAGCGACTGCCGTGTCTTGTGTCTCTATGTCCAGGCAGCGTCTTTCCGGCTCATCCATGCACGTATCCGACTGGCAGTGTCCACGGCGCGCTGGTTTGCGGCTTGCACGTACCTTACAGTTGGCCACGCTGTTCTTCATGTTGGCGGCGCTGCTGTTGTTGCTGCCCTTGAGGTCAGGGTAGTCCGGTGCGGAGCTGTCGAAAGAGGTGTCGGCCATGTCTGCTGCTGAGTGGTCGCGTGCTCAGGTTATTAGGGGTTTGTGAGGTGCGGTGTGTGGTGAGGAAGCTCGGGGAGAAAGCTGATAGATAAGGGCTCCGGCGGATGGAGAGCTGGCTGGAAGAGGGCTTGCTTGAAAGCAGGACAAATGGTATGGGAGGTGATGATTGAGGATGAGGAGATGTCTCTTCTGTCTTGACTACTGCACAGGACTAGGTACTGTCTCGAATTGAGCAAAATCCTGCCTGTTGTTTGGGCTGCATGTGAAGTGGATTTATGACGTCCCCACAACCCAAGCTCATGTCCCACTCAACCACGAATTCAACGCCATCGCTTTTGGCTGTGCCGTTTCCTCACTCGCTCGTCATCCTATCCGCTGCTTGCCGTGCTCTACCTAAAAAACAAGATACGTACATTGATGGAAGCAGGCAGCAAGAGATACATGTATACAACATACATGCAGTGATGAAGACACCTCCTCTCATCGACACCTCATAGCTGGCCTCTTTCCTCCCAAGTGGAAAGCCCATCACATTTCTTCGGGCCACTTGAATTGGCATGTGAAGCACAAAACAGGAAAGGTCGACTCGGCCCCACTTTGATTGCCGAGAACGGCAATTTGTTTCTCTCGACAAGTCGAGATTGCGTCCATGCCATTCGACTCGCTTCGCGGGACTCGAGCTTTTGCACAAGATCCAAAACGATTAATACATACGTGTTATTACACGCAGGATACTAAGGCCTCGTGGGACCTACATACCATTGCCCAGGTGCCGGCATCTATTCTTGGAGCTCTTTTCGCTGTGGTGGTCTTGATGATGAGACACGGCGATTCCATCATCATTCGATCATTCTTCCGCGGTGATTTTTACGTCACCGACCGGAGGCAGGATACAAGACATCATTTTCTTGTACCGCGGTCATGGTCATGCCTGTCTCGTTGACTGGAGCGATAGATGATTATCCAGACATGCTCATGCCGACAGAACAGAGTGATTCAGTATCCTCATCGGACTCCTATCCAAAGTCTGGTAGCTTCTCCTATCCTACTCCTAAGAAGTGCTTGTTTCCTTGGGGACCCTTAAAAGAGCGAGTGGGCCAGATCAGCGCAAGGATGTCAAGATATCATTTCGACTTTGACATCTTTATCAACAAGGTAAAGTTGAGGCTGAGCCGAGGAAGAACATTCGACAACACACGCAAGTCGAATGCACAACGCCATCATGAAATCAAGCAACCGCCTGAGTGTACTACAATTACACCATGCCGCGTCGATATTGTCAAACTCATTGTGCTGATTTCTCGCGCCTATCAAAGAATGCTGGAACGTACTCTCCGATCTGCTCTTCGACAGCTTCGGCTCACCCATCACCAATTCTCATTGCAGATCCAGGATCATCTCTGAATGCCGAGTTTCGTCGATTGATGAGCATCTCACTGGTGCTAGCATGTTCATGATCGACCAAAGCCGCTGATATCATCGCTCATGATGGTGTTATCCACTCTGAAGCTGTCGTTCTATGAACGTCTGCTTCAACATGTGTAAGACATGCAAGACTAACATTGCACATGGCTATCATTGAAAATCATGGTATCATTCTGTGAAACGCCTATGATCTTTTCTCGAACACAGACAGGCGCACACTACTCCAAATAGTCACCACCAGTCTCCTTGTGGATCACATCAAACAGCGGCTTGGCCGAGAACCAACCAGCCTTTGTCGAGCCCACCGTACGATAAGTATACGCAGCCTCTTCCTCACCGATAGCCACAGGCTTCTCGCCTCGCGACCCGGCGGCAGCCTCGGCCATAAGCTGGCTCTGGCAGCACTTCTCCATCGAGAGGAACCAGAAAACGGCCTGCAAAAGAAGCGTCAGCAATGCAAGCACCACAAACCACAATCACGGAGTAGCGTCTCGTCAAACTCACCTCCTCCACACTCCCCCCCACAGTCAACAGCCCATGATTCTGCAACAACGCCGCCTTCTTCCCCCCCAAACAAGCCGCAATATCCTTCCCCTCCTTCTCCGCCAGCACAACCCCATTGAAACTCTCATACAACACATGGTCGTCGTGGAAAGCGCACGAATCCTGCGTCAAGCTCTCCAACTTCCGGCCCAGAGCGCAGAACGTTCTCCCGTAGATGCTGTGGCTGTGCGCCGCGCACATGACGTCCGGCCGCGCCTCGTGGATCGCCGAGTGGATCATGTAGGCGGCGGTGTTGAGCAGGCGGTTCTCGCCGCCGCCGATCACTTTGCCCGAGTGGTCGACGAGAATCAGGTCGGATTTGGTGATGAGGCTGAAGGCGCGGCCGAAGGGGTTCACCCAGAAGCAGTCCGGTTGGACTGGGTCGCGCAGGGTGATGTGGCCGGCGACGCCTTCGTCGAAGCCGTATTTGCCGAAAATGCGGAAGGCGGCGGCTAGGCGGCCTTTGAGGTATTCGCGCTCTTCGTGCTTGTCGGTGAAGGTCGGGGGCCTGGCGGTGGTGGTTAGTTGGTTGTGGTTCTTGTAGGCGTCTGTTCCTGCGAGTTGATTGGAGGTTGTGAGGTCTTATCCAGGGATTATGTCGTGATGAGGCACGTACGATGTACGAGGCCAAAGCTTGGGCATCGCATTTAGGGACATGTTGAAACGGTGGGGATGTTCGAAGGCTTGATGCACAAGAGGACTCACTGAGGGAAAGCAATCATCTTGCCCTGGGCGATGTTCTTCTTAACACCGGGTTCGAGAGGAGCATCGCCATCGTTGACGGGGACTTCCTTGCCGTCAGAGGCAGTCGCTGTGCTGTTCTCTGCGTGAGGAGCCATTGTCGAATCGAATCGATATGATGTGATGAACAGGTAGTGGAAACTTCCAAGGGCGTAACGCGGGTGAGAATCAGCAAGGTATGTGATGGTGAGATTGGAAACACCAGGTTATCACTTCAGCGAGTGAGAGTCGTTTTAATCGCGATGATTGCAATGATATACTTGCGTCTCTCGGTCGCCACTAGGTACTGATTGCCCCGCATACAGACAGACTCCACGCCTCGGCATACTGGCCCGGCCAAAAGGTCGGGCAAGGAAGTGTCCGAGAGGTCGGTTCGTTTGCTGCTGGGTCCTGAACGCTGGTATTACTCACCTTTGCAGGTGCGTGCAGGGTATCCTACTACGCCGATAGACTGGCGGAGATCACCACTTTGTTATCGAGGTCTTTTAGGTGCACATTGACACAGGCTAGCTGGACCATCAGTGAACCGTCAGCCCTGGAGACATATGAGACACGTGCTAGACACCACCGGAGGCGTCCAATAACGTGATTGTGCCTGAGCTTCAGATATGCTTCTGAAAGAAGTCAACACTGAAGCTTCACCAGTCTGTCATGAACTCGTGGTCCTTCGGTGGTCGTCCTGGAATATCGCGGAGACCAGGAAGAGTGCCACAGAGCATGCGTCTATATACGTGGGTGGGTAGATATGCACCTGCCACGGGGAACATTACACCGATGCGATCTCTTGGTGTTGATATCAAAGGAGGATGCCACACAGAAATAGATGAGATCCACTCACGCGTCGCGTGGTATGGTAGCTTCGTAGATTGACTTTTCCCACGCGGCAAACACGACCTGGCGGTGGGCTGTTGCTGACATATGACGGGAAGGTGACGGCTGGTGTTTGATAGCTGGTATGCTCTGTCTAGAGTCTAGACGGAGTCAGCCGGAGGATCAAGACTTGTTTCGCAGCACACGTCCTATAGCAGTATATGGTAGTGAGTGGGTTGTCAGATGATCGACCTCGCGGCCACACTCCGTGGTGATGAGGGTTGTGAGGATTGGTGCAGATGGTCCGAGCATCGGCAGCGCTTTCGGCGAAGTTCCAACCTCAGCTCATGTAAAAAGTCTGTGGATTGCACCATACAGTATCAGCGACTTTGGCATTACGAACTCATCGTCTTGCTGGAAGAGACTAACGGATCATAGGGACCAGACCTCAATACTGTATACCTCCCCAAGTCGAGCCTCCACACAAAGTAGGATCAGCAGTTTTGGTGTACTACAAACATGTCAATCCCACTGAGGTACTCATCAACGACTATGACTGGCGGTTCACGTATGACTGAGATTCGACAAACTTTGGGATGCACGGAGGATGGAAGCTTCCGATATCCAATCCTTCGGCGACTTCAACACTCGATTTTATACGACCCTCGGAGCCAACATCAGGCTTCTACCATGGCAGATTGAATACTACCGCCGCTATAGCCGGCCGACATCCCAATGCCCTATGGCCAAGATGGTAGCAGTCTGGTAGTACGAGCACCAGTAAATCCGCTTATGTACTGCTCTCCACTGGATTCTGCATTTAGTGCTTCCCCGCCAAACGCCAGAGGACCTAGAAAAATGGAGGCCGATGTTCGGGCCTAGATCCGTGCACGGCAAGTGCAAATGCAGTTGTCGCAGGGCGTGATGTACAAGCAGCAGCAGCACCGAGCTGAGCATGACTCCGCCGGGTCATACCCATTGTAGTCAGCAGCATGCCGTAGGACTGCCTTGCGCATCCTTCACGCCTTTAGATTGAGTCCACGCCCTTTGTTTTCCCCATTCGCTCGACAATCTTGTTATTCCACCGTGTTCTCGACGTTCAGGCTCGCGCAGCGCCCCACGTGATTATCTCTCGCCTGCTGCTATTGCCTGCAATAGGCAACCATGCCTGTCATTGACGAGCTGCCCGAGTTGGCTTTCGATGCGAGCGGCCTGATTGAGACATCCGGCGCGGCCTTCGAAGAACCTCTCGCCAGCGCGCCTGCAACATCCGGCGTCCAGGCTTACGTTTGTCCCGCGCACCCTAATGGCGACTGCATTTGCCATGGGGTCCTGGACTGGGACTTCACACCTGGCACAGAGCCGGTTGCCCCGGTCGAAGACCATGTTGACTACAGTCGATTTGAAAATTTCATCCCAAGGTCAGCACAACCAATCTTGACTCTCGAGGGACAATCAAACGAGACAGGCTACTGCCATCCTGTCCACTGAGAGCTTCACTGACAGTCTTGCAGATTCGTTCGCCCAGACAACCCCTGTGACTATTGCAGATCGAAACACCTCAATTGTTATTTGAGCAGAGGCGATGTTGGTTGCACAGCGTGCTCGACACTTTTCCGAGAGTGCAGTCTCTCCAACTCACAGACGCTAGAGGCTGGCAACTACACTAACGACAGCAATGGCACCTTTTTTGACACTCTGCACTCTGTAGACGAATTGTCTTGCAGGGAGCGTGGCAATCTCACTGGCATCAAAACCTTACACAGCCGAGCTAGTGGCACCATCACACCACGGGGAGGAGACGACGCTCCCGGAAGCACGAAACGCAACGGCATTCGATTCCCGCGGCACGCAGTCAAGATTCTCCGCGACTGGCTTGATGTTCACCAACACCACCCCTACCCGACCGAGGAAGAGAAAGTTGAGCTCGAGAAGCAGACTGAGCTGAAACCTGTACAGATCGCCAACTGGCTAGCAAATGCGAGAAGGAGAGCTAAGAGTGGCGGACGATCACGACCTAAAGTCGCCGAATCGCCGAGCTTGCGGCCTACGACTCCCGCCATTGACATCCCTGAACCTGAAAAGCCCTGGGAAGAGCTCAATCCGTTCGAGCGATGGCAGCACTCTCCCCCCGAGAACGAGCCCGCTCGCTTCACAGATATCTTCAAGGCCGTGGAGCGATCTGATCTACCCGAAGAAGTAGAGGCTACATCACCCTCGAGCTACAACACTCGCCGGCACAAAAACTCGAGCGGCGGCGGCTCAGGGTGGTCGCAGAAGAAGGCACAGTCGACAACATCTTTCGAAACGAGCCACCCTAGTTCACTGTCCCAATCTGCGGTATCATCGGGTGCGAACTCTCGAGGGTCGTCTCATGGATCTTACGGTAGTTTCAGCTCCAGCCTTGCCGGTAAAAAGGATCGACGTCGAAGAAGAAGAAACCTGACTACCCACGCCCGTCTGCCAACCGACGACAAAAAGCGCATTTTCCAATGCACATTCTGCACGGATACCTTCAAATCGAAGTACGACTGGACGAGACACGAAAAATCCCTGCATCTCTCACTGGAGAAGTGGATCTGCGCTCCGAATGGGCCAGTTGTGAGGACCGACAGAACGTGCGTGTACTGCAACGAGCAGAATGTGTCTGCTGAACACGGCGAAGTACACAACCACAGTGCCTGCGAAGAGAAGGGGTTCGACGCGCGGACATTCTATCGCAAAGACCATCTACGCCAGCATTTACGATTGATGCACGCCTGTGAGATGCAGCCCTCGATGGAAGCTTGGAAGTCTGTGGCATCAAACATCAACTCGAGATGTGGGTTCTGCGCACAGCGCTTCACCGTTTGGCAAGATCGTGTTGATCATTTGACGGCACACTTCAAAGCTGGCGCGAAGATGTCTCAATGGAAGGGATGCCGTGGTCTGGATCCTGCGGTCGCGGCGCAGGTCACGAACGCCATGCCTCCATACCTGATTGGCATTGAAGCAGTCAGCCCGAATCCATTCAGTGCGACAAACAGGAACCACTCCAACACCCACGCACGAGAAGTCGCCGGAAGAGCTGGTATGCAGGAAGACGTGCCTCTTGTCGCTAGCTGCAACGATAACGACAACGGAACCAAGGCCACCTGCTGGGAGATTTTGACCGTCAGGCTTGGCAAATTTGCCAACGAGATGGCTGGGAAGGGGATTGTCCTGACCGACGAGATGCTTCAATCTCATGCACGTAAAGTGCTGTACGGATCCGACGATAGCTGGAACCAGACCGCAGCCGACAACCCTGAATGGCTTGACCTGTTCAAGAAAGCTCATGGCCTTGACTTCATCCCTTCTGCCGTCGGTGGTGAAGGCTTCCAGATCCCAGAAGACCTGGAAACTTATGGCGACCTGGGCCTTCGCATACCATTTTCTGTGCAACTTGCAGTTTTCAACCAGTCTCAGGCGAAGAGCAAGGGACACCTCGAGATGAGCCCGGGCGCAGACAGACAAGCTATTGAGCAGAAGCGATCGGAAGTCCGCAGCGTGTATCATCAACTGTCGAAGGAAGGCGTTCTACACAGTGCCGATTACCGCTGCCAACATTCTGAGTGTCAAGGCAACGTTGTGGACATGCGATCTTTTGAACAGACACCCGGAAAAGACCCCAGAACGAGGAGGTGGTGTACTTATGAACTGCCCATTTCAACGCTTACAGTACCAACGAAGAGCGGTAGTGCGGATGCCACTATCAATGTGGCCATGCAAGGATCGCAGGGAATGGAAAACGGAGACTTACGAACGCTTGGCCTCACGACTTTCAACGAAGCGGAGCAGCTTCTTAACGGCACTGGCGAGCAGATCCCTCAAAATGAGCGAGCAACCGCCGTCAACTCTCGCTGGAATATTCTGGAAAAGCTACAGAAAGCAGAAGTCGACAAATGCCCTTTCACCGAGCAGAATGAGCGTCTCGGCGACCTTCGTGACAGACAGCAGGCGGCCGCGGCCTCTGATGCAGTTGCTCGCGGACTTGACAGGCTTGTGTCAATGGAATCGGCGGAATGTGTTGACAACTGGGGCCCGAATGGCATACCCCTGCGAAGCAACGACACCAGCACCAACAACAGCACAAGCACCAGCCCCTATCTACGAAGACACAAGTATGAACTCCCGCCTCACCGTGCCCAGCGCTTCGCTACAGTCACGCCTGCGTGGAAAGATAGCGGTCTGATGCCGCCGGTGACATACACAACCTCCACACCCGATCTTTCACTGCCAGCCATTGAGAACACGGGAGCGACGACTTCCACTGGCGCTATGATGGAGTTCCTAGGCCCTAACATAGGCTCTGGACTGGACTTTGCGCAGAGCGGAACAAGCGAGCAGATCCCTCTGTATTCCGCTCAACCAGGACGACAGCAACAGCAACACTCGGCAGAGTACACCATGCTCAACGGCAACGGGCCAGCAGAAGACGCACTGAACAACTGGTACAACGGCAACGACCATTGGGCGGACGAGAGCACACTCCTCCAAGACTTGGACGACCTGATCGCCACTTACCCAAGCGCGGACCAATTCGGAGGCTCCACTGCTTTCGAGGAAATGCGCGGCGCAGAGAGCGAGCCGCCTCTTTTCGATCTGAACGCTAGCACAGACGGCCCTCAGCAGCAAACTTGGACGACAGACTCTTTTGCGCCTACGCCGAATACTTCGTTTGCCCAGGAAGCGGCAGCACAAGGAACTTCGACTTCGGCAGACGTGGCGATGGAAGACGCCACTTTCGACGACCTCAACTTCGACAGTGTGTTTGACTTTGACTCGATGGTTGATGACCCAAAGACTGGAAACTGATTCGGAAAAGTTTTGCAATTTTTTTTTCCTTTCTCGGCAATACAAGTGTGGATGTGGCAGGGTGCCCACTGGCTTTTTTTTTTCCAGAATCGCTGTATCTCAACGGACTACCGGTGTGAATGTCGGTCAAGGCATCCGGTGACACCACACGTGCCATTGAGATGTCGGCACTGGCTTCAGCACATCTCAGGGGAAATAATGACTCGCCGGTGATACATCAGAGCAGATGGTACCACCGCATATACCACTTGGAAACACGACTCTCAGAAGACGGTATCTCAAGGGATGAGTCGTCCGGACTACATGCGAGAGCAGCGGATAACACCACGCATGATACTGAGATGCAGGTCTGGAAACTCACCGCATCTCGACGGTCACCTTCTATTTTCGACCAACCCACTGCGATGATACGAGCACCTGCTGTGGAGAGAAATTGATTTTACAAAGGTGTTGCGTTCGGCGTCTGACCCGAGTAATGACGAGAAAATGGCATGATTAGGCGCGCCCCTTTGTTTAGATAGACCGATGTTTTTCTTGTTTTTTTCCTTCTTTCTCCACGGTATTCGATAGATTAATCCTAGGCGGGAAGCAATCAGGTATGGTTAACCACATACACACAATGGCAGGTACCAAAAAAACAGAATGTCCCGTAATCCGAAAAGCTACTTCTTCCACTGGTGCAAACTGCTCATACACATATACGGAGGTCTTGTCCTACATCTTCCAAATGACGACCTACTACTAAGGTAACCTACGAAGAAGGCAGGTACCCCCACTTTTCCAATCCCCAGCATATCATCCGCCCAAACATTTAATCCTGCCCTCGACTCTAGGCGCCACGCCCTTTGTCCAAGGCACGGAAAAGTCCTCTCCTCCTGCTCCTGCTCCTGCTCCTCCTTCGCACAGGGCGGGGTGGCCTTTCAAGCCTGCCAGGCGCCACCATTTCCTCACGACCTTTCGCGCGAGGACGAGGTTCTTTTCGGCCCCGGAGAGCTCTGCGGTGCTGCTGGGCGCGGTCCGGGGAGAATTGTAGTCTTCGGCTTCGGCTTCCGAATCCGAGTCCTCCAGAGCATCTGGCCGCTCAACTTTGGCATCGATCGAGCACGTCTGCGCTTTGCCGACGAGAGAAGGGAGGGCGTTCTCCCCGTGCCCTCCTGTAGTAGTAGTAGCAGTATCATCAGGAGGAGAAGACGGCAAAGCCTCTTTCACAGGATGCAGCGCGTGCAAACCCCGCTGCACGCCGCCCCAATGCCTCCCCATCACCGACCCGCCCTTCCTCCCCCACCGGCCCATAACCTTCAAGCTCAAGAAGTACTGCCTCAGAATCGTCGAGATCAACAGCCCGTTCTCCTCGTCCACGACGCTCTTGGCCGCGCCGCCGTGCTCCTCGATCAGCAGCGAGGTGAAGCCATCTTTGCCGCGGACCATGTACTCGCGGGTGCAGAGCGTGTAGCTCCTCGCGGGATCCGCCGGCGCGCCGGCGATTGCGACTTCGCTGCAGCGGGATCCGGGCGGTTTGGCTGGGTCGAAGGCGAAGTGGATGCCGCTGACTTGCGGGAAGCGGCCTTCGAGGGCTGGGTAGGTGGAGACGCCATTCTCTAGGGCGGCGATGATGGCGGCGCCGGTGCATTGGATTACGACGCAGGGGTCTTCGAAGGGGAAGCAGTTCATGATGTCCTATTTTTTGCGTGTGAAGGGTTAGTGGGAAGCTGGGCGAGTGTGTTTGCCGGTGAGAGATTGCGAGTCTTGTCGGGGAATGCCTTACCTTTACTTTCAGCACTCCGGCCGGGTATACTTGATCGCCTCTGACCGTGCCGGCGGCCATGATGCAGCAGTCGGCTTCGTAGTGCAACTTCATCAGATCGCAGACGAAATTGCCCATATTGCTCTCCTTCAGCCTGACGGTGGTGAAGCGGGCGTCCAGCGGAGCGGAGATCCATCCAATCGGCTTCTCCATCTTAGCTTTGAGAGCGGAGGTGATTTTTGTGACGGTTTCGAGCGTGGGCTGGTCTTCTGCGATCGAGCTCACGATGTCGCGGCGCAGGATGTCAAAGTCCCAGCCCTTGCCGCTGGCCTTCCGGCGGCCTTCGAGGTAGCTGAGTTGCTTGAAGTCTGTACCGCTGCGGAGGAGGTGCGTGCCGTTGATGATACTGTGGCTGTAAGTGTGGTCGTGGCCGCCCAGGATGAGATCCAGAGTGCCTTCGGGGATGTTGTGGGCGAGTTTCTCGTCGTTGGGCTGGCGCTGGTGAGAGACGGCTATGATGATCTCGGCGCCTTGGGCTCTGAGTTGGGGCGCCAGCTCGATTGCTGTGGCGGAGGCGCTGAGGTAGTTGAGATCGGGCGGCAGAGAGTTGAGAGTCGCCAGCCACTCCCTTTCTACCAATCCGATCACTCCGACTTTGATCCCGTTTGAGGTCGTGAGCATCACAGTGCGTTTGCAGCTTCCGAGGGGGACGCCTTCGCCCAGCGCAGGATCGAGCACATTTGCGCATAGCCAGGGGAAAGTGCATCGCTTGGAAAGCGTTTGGAACTGCTCCATGCCAAAGTCGAGATCGTGGTTACCCAGACAGGCTGCGTCGACGCCGGTGGCGTTCAGGATGGGGACCATATGGCTGCCTGATTTCCGAAAGAGTCAGCTAAGCTCTCTGTAATGATGGCGAAGAGGCATCTCAACTCACCCTTCGTAACGCTACTTTCCAAACTCGGATTGAACGCATCGCCACTGAACAGCGTCAACAGCTCCGACTGGCCCCCAAACTTCTCGTTTCGGGCGTAATGATTGCACAGAGTCTGAAATCTCGCAATGCCTCCTACAGGCTCACGAGAGCCAGGCTCGACATGATAGACATCGTTGTAGTGGAGGATACGAAGGTCTGGTGGTGGGACGTCGGCGTTGTCCGTGTTGCTGAGGCGGCCACTGGAGTAGGTGACGCTTTCTGCTGTATGTCAGTGGTGTGCTATACTTCGGCGTGATGGAGTGAGTTTAGGATGCAGCGTGGGCGAGGGAAGGGCTTTGCCTTTCTTTTGCAAGAACAGGAAAACGTGTGAGATACATACCGCCGTCACCAGCATCTTCCGTGCGAGCCATGTTGTGATGTTGTTAGCTGACCAAAGGCGAGGCGGCGATTGGCTCACGGCGAGTAGATGGCCTGGTCGTGAAGCTGGAAGCCTCAAAGGAATCTATGGAGAATGATGGATTAGGTTCCAATCCGAGTTGGACGTCGTCGTCGTCGTCGTCGTTTGGCAAACGTAATGCAAGGTCGATGTGGCGTCTCCACGTTTCAAACATCTGTAACTTATGCCAAAGTTTGTTGAAGACACTTGCCTTGAATGTCTTGAGTATCTCACTGGTACTAATATGTTCATGACATAGCAAAGCGGCTGATAACATCGCCTGCGAGATCTGGATCCGTCGAGATACCAGTGTTTGGAGACTACTCTCATTGGCATAGCATGCGATTTACACAGAGACCACACACAGACTTTAACATGAACCACATATGCGCGCTACAAGGCTGAGAGAAGTGGGCACCGCTTATAGAAGTGGCTGCTACCTGGCCAGGTTAAATTCTTTTTGGCTGTGTAAGTGAGATACATCCACCAACGATCGTTACTGCCGCGGAAAGTGGAGGGAGGGAGGCACGGAGGATGGAGAGTCCCTTGGTCAGTAGGTGCACAGGCAAAAGGCAACGGCAACGGGAAATGGAGATGGGCTCGGCTCAAGCAGAAGCGGCGTTTGATGTGATGGAGAGGAAGGAAATTGTTTTCTATCGGCAAAAGAGAAATTCGCGCTTATGGCGCGTCCGAAGCGCGAGGGCTGAGATTGTTGTTGATGAAAGCACAGTAAGATGTGATGTGATGAGATGGGAGTGAGAGTGAGAGTCTATAGGTATTACTGTCTGTGAAGAAGCACATGTGTGATCACTCTCCATCATTATTGACTAGGATATATAATTCTGTTGTCTGTCAGACCTGTAGACAGACTGGGTGTAAAGACATATACAGATATATATAGATATAGATATATACAGATCTGTCAGGTACCTCGGATCTTCTTTCCAACGGGGGTGATTATTTATGATTGAAGGTTGATTAATAAGGCCCTTGGGTGTTTGCTCGCTCTTAGCCGGCGCCGGTTCCCTGCATTAACGTACACTTCTCCACGCCCGCTCCTACCTAACTGTGCCACTCTTCCGTGCTTCGTCATTTGCGATCCAACCAGCATCGCGAATCCTAACACGCCTACACTCTCGCAGCACCATCTTCTCCTCCATACACACTCATCCAAAGAATCATGCTTCTTGCATAGATCTACCCCTCTCTTACCACTCTTCCAACCCTCATCCTGCAAAAATGCCCCGACAGCCTGATGTTGTCATTGTCGCAAGGTGAGTTCGTCCAGCCAGCCTGGAAGCATATCTACATTTACATACACAGTACGCGACACTAATATCACTCCCAGACACGGTGCACGACTCGATGCAGCAGATTCAAATTGGCACCTCACCACTCCGACTCCATATGACCCTCCCCTCACCTACGGCGGCTGGATGCAATGTCGTGCTCTCGGCGTCCGGATCGCAAGTCTGCTGCAAGCCCGCGAACAATCTCTGAACGATGCGCCAAATGCACCCGACTCCAACCACCAGAACGGCCATGGCAGTAAGAAGAGGAAGCGCAGGACGCACAAGGTTGTCATACATTCATCGCCGTTTCTCCGGTGCATACAGACCAGCGTTGCCATCTCAGCCGGCATGTCGCAATACAACCCGACCGTGACCTCCGGAAACGCAAGCGCCCCGATCAGCAGAAGTAGGACACCCAGCAACATGCATTCTGCATCGCCGCGACTACGCTCCATGGACGCAAGCTCTCATGGCCTGGCTCCAATATCCGAGCCCAAACAGGACTTTGCGCACGAGATTGCTCGCAAAATGCTCGCAGATCAGCAACAGCAACACCTACCCAACCCGAAATCGAAACTCCGAGTCGACGCTTTTCTCGGCGAGTGGATGAACCCACAGTATTACGAGCACATAACGCCGCCTCCACCAAGCGCTCTGATGGTCGCGACCGCCAAGGGAGAGCTGATGCAGAACGAGCACATCGACGTCTACACACCTACTGTCAGCAGCAAAAGCTCAACGAGCAATCTTTGGGGAGGCGGAGGTAACAAGGGCGCAGGCACACATGGCACCGCAGACGACTGGAGCCATGTGCGGGATGCGCTGCCTGCACCTACTGCAAGAAGAGACCGCGCTAGTAGCGTGACGAGTGGTGCTAGCAGCGACACTGGCTCTGGAAGGCGCAGTCCGTTCAGGACCGGGCACGGCACTCATACGCAAACGTCGACACTGCCAAAGTACGAGACGACCGCATACATTCCCCCGACGCCTTCATATGCCGTCTCCACATCGGACCACATTCCTAGAGGGTATGTGGCGCATGCCAGGAATGCAACAGTGAATGTCGATTATCAATGGGACTCCTCGCGATCACCGCAAGCTTGGGGCGATGGAGGTCTGTACGGAGAGGAGTGGACTTCTATGCATAGGCGATTTAGACGGGGCCTGAATGATATGATCCACTGGTATAGTCAGCACGATCCGGATGACCGTAATGAGGATGCGCTGGGTATCGACCAGGCAGAGCACAAAGATGACGAAGAAGACGAAGAGGAGGAAGATCTCGTTGTTGTACTGATCACACATGGAGCTGGAAGTAACGCGCTCATTGGTGCCATCACTGAGCAGCCTGTGCTGTTGGATGTTGGAATGGCGAGTTTGACTATGGCTGTGAAGAGAGAAGACGGACCGACGATCGATGCAACGTCAGAATATGTCAGCTCACCCACAGAAGCCGGCGCAGAGCGGTCTGAGTCTGCGACAAACGGCAACAAATACCAGCGACGCGGTAGTTTCGGCACTGGTCTTTCCGCCATGTACGAGATGAAGATCATTGCGTCGACCGAGCACCTGCGTCCAGGATCCGATCCTTCAAGAGCTTCGCCATCGCCCTTCCCAACTCGCTCGGGCTTGTCAAACGGCGACGCCAGCTCTCGAACTCCTGGCAACGCATCTATCATGGCCCCTTGGAACCTCAAAGAAGAGCGCGAACGCAACAAAACGCAATCCTCTGCGTTAGGCAGTATACGCCGACCTGGTCATGCCAACTCGGCGGCTCCAGCTCCTTCCAACATCCATGGCCTGCAACGTAGAGCCACGCAGCCAATCACAGGAATAGACCACGAGTCCGCACATGCAGTATCTGGTGCATCGACACCAGTTTCTGTAGGAGGTGGCTTATGGACACCCCCTGCCGGCCGCACTCCTTTACTGGACGCTCAGCGTGTGGCAGAAGACAAGAAACCCAAGTTTCCCTCTCTCGACGGCAATCACCATAATGCCACCATTCCTGGAGACGACATGGTCCTCGACTTCTCCAACTCGCCCCCAGACTCACGCCCTGGCAGTTCCGGCGGCATGAACTCCAAGTCCAAACCTCAACTCCCCGTCCTCGCTTTAGACAGCGCAGTCGGCCCTCCGTCCATCTCCGTGACGAAAGACTTTGACGAGTCACACTCACCACGCTCCACCAACACCAATCTCCGCCGCCCTTTCTCCCCCAAGGAAGACACTTCCGCCGGCGCGCCTCTTGCACCCGTCCCCAGCGCCGAAAGCGAACGAGACGTCGTACCCGAACTGCCCAGCAAACAATCCAACGCGGGCGGTGCCGGCGGCTACGGCTACTACTACCCCTCTGGTGACGCAGCCATTGCTTCCATCCCCGAGTCTCTCAGCCGGAAACTTAGTCAGAAGGGCTTGTGGGGTACGAAGCCTAGCGGTGATCAGATCAAGAGGAGTCGGCCTGTTGAGCCGAAGAGGCGGTGGACTGTCACTGATCAGGATGGTAATGGTTAGGATTGTGTGTCCGTTTGGGATGGTGGGTGGGGGAGGTGGAAGGGTTCCCCTTCCACCACCTCCCCACCAACGACACACCACCCGCGAAGCGATTAAAACTGCGAAGCTATGCGACTGTGTTGGTACGAGGTGATAGTGGTCGCGGGGATGGTTGGACAGGCAGGGTCTGATCGGGGGCTTGAGATGATGTACGATGTTTTTTTTATGACCCTCCTCTACTCGTTCCGCTCTTGTGGGGTGCTGTTATTGTGTTGCCGTGGAAGACCAACAGCAATACTGGTGATCCTGTGATTACTACTGCTGTCTTCTGTATCTAATGCGTCTGTTCTCGGTGTCTCCACTTTTGTCTGCGCCGGATCGTCGGTGGTCGGCTGAGGGAAAGTGATCGACAACATGAACCTCGATCGGCAAGGTTTCACAAACACCTTACTTCACTTCACTTCACTTCACTTCATCTATCGTCTTGTACGTATGGCGTGAGCTATCTTGCAAAAAGACCCAGGAACACACACGTACCGCACCGCGTCTATCAACGAAATCTGGACAATATTACTCAGCAACAGCAGCGCACTAGTCCAGCTGCGACTCGGCATCTCTCGCCTCATCGGCTTTCCCAACTGCCCTTCCATTCCAGACTAACTTAACCTCCACTTTCCCACTTCCTTCCCACTTCCGCC
>Ga0265798_10003691_pt1 | contig 21575 bp, 29 predicted proteins | sample P3T30metagenome_FD_192430 | JGI IMG/M metagenome (GOLD analysis project Ga0265798, IMG submission 192430) | Plant litter microbial communities from East Loma Ridge, Irvine, California - P3 T30 | ecosystem: Environmental > Terrestrial > Plant litter > Unclassified | place: USA: California... | reverse complement strand
CGACAGCGCACAGCCACGGGGTTGTGGCACAACCGCGGCTCGATGTGGAATGACGTAGGGACGGCGTACGGAGTCAACTGGAGGAACGACATCTGCTTGTGACTAGTGTCACCTGATCTCCGTGATCTCTTCTAGGACGATGGTGTATGAGAGGAGGATGCTCAGGAAAGGGCTATTCGACCAAAATTCGTTAGATCGCGCGGGTCGGCTCGGAAGGTCAACATGGCCCACTTGGCAAGGAATGATAATACAATTTACAGATACAATCGACGGCTTAGATATCAAGTGTTCCAATGTGTCTAGGTTTGGCCCCATGTCATCCCACGTGAGCCTGCACTAGTGCGGCTTCCCCGCGTAAGTGCAGCTCAGTGACCCACTAACTTTGAACCGCCTAGACACCTCCGCCCAGTCCAAGTCATCCATCCAGCATGCATTCTTCCCCATCGCCACGCTTCTGGCTCCTGCAAGGCTCTATTGTATAATCGCACATTCATCCCCACCCGTCCCATGTATAATCGCCTCGCACCTTCGCTGTAGTCTCGTCGCACCTGCTATCGGACCATGCCGACGCCGGATGATGAAGCCATGGTCTCGCCGGTGGAGCACGAGAGCATCGCTGGCCGCCCGACTTGTCCACCCGAGGAATCGCGCGTTATCGCGACCCACGAATTGAATGAGACACGGGGCGCCCACGACGACAGCAATGCCAGCGCTGTGCCCGATGTTCCCATGCAGCAGCCCACTCCGTCTCCACAAAACTCGCGCGAGCATACTCAGGCGCCCGACGATATCCAGACCAAGCTGCCCGGCACCGACAGAGACTCGCCCACCAGAGACATTCCCACGCCTATGACGGCGACAGACGACGGCACTGAAGAGCAACGCACCTCTCACGTCTCGCCGCTTTCTCCCGCTGCGCCAACTTCGCTGCTCGCCAGCCATCTTTCGTCCCCATTCCCTGCGCATAGGGTACGTCAGACCAGCATGCATGCAGAACAATGCGCAAAGTATACGTTGCTAATGCCGACGCAGTTCCTACCCAATACATCCTCGTCCCTCCTTCGGCCCGGCAGTCGCTTCGTGGGCACCCAAACCTCCGACCGCCAGCAGTATGACGTCGAAGTCGATATAAAACATGTCGACATGCGCGAGTCCTTCATGTGTGGATACTTGCGCATCAAAGGTGCGCACACCTCTCCGCAGTGCCAGCATAGAGCTTGTAGACTAACACGTCCACAGGTTTAACTGAAGACCACCCAAGTCTGACGACATACTTCGAAGGCGAGATTATCGGAACCAAATACACCTTCATTACACAGCATCCTGAATGGGGCTCCAACGAGAAGGTCGACCGGCAACACTGGGGGCGGTTCGACGCATACAAGCCGATTGCTAAGTACTCTGCGCGCCAGGACCAGGTGTCGAAGGATCTGAACCAGAAGGAACACCTCTTCATGCGGTGGAAGGAGTACTTCCTCGTGCCAGACCACCGGGTGAGGACTATAAGCGGTGCGAGTTTTGAAGGCTTCTACTACATCTGCTTCAACCAGCTCTCAGGTGGCATCGAGGGCATCTACTTCCATGCTAAGAGCGAGAAGTGAGTTTGACATCCCAGCCAAGATGGTCGTGTGCTAACACTTCCCAGATTCCAGAAGCTCAATTTGAAACACATCCAAGATTTTGGGTGTCAAGGCGCGATTGAATTCCGATAATGTTGACGACTGAACGACTGGGCATTTGGATATGGATTAGCATTAGGGCGCACACCTGGGATTGTCTTCTTGTATCGATTTTTCTTCCCACGGACCGTATGCAGGGTGCCAAGGTCGTCGGGCTTTTTGTAGTAACGTCTCTGAGACATGCAGGTCGAATTACGTCACGCTACGCTTTGTCGTACAAGCAGTAGATCGCTGCGCGGACGGCTGTTTGCTGTGTTGCTGCAGATGTGGTGGACCAGAGACCCTGGCGCTAGCGAAAAACTCGCTTGATTCGTGATACGCAGCTAATCGACTATTACCTCAGCACCTGTGCATCTACCTTTGACCCTACTTCCTTGCATATCTGTTAATTGCGCATACCAAAGTCACCATGCCAGGCGAAACAGCAAAGCGCACAAAGCGCGAGGAGTACAAGAAGTCGCTGCAGACGGAGGAGCAGCAGGGCGCCATGCCCAAGAAGAGGTTCTACAGGCAGCGCGCCCATGCGAATCCATTCTCAGATCACTCGCTCACATAGTAAGATGATTTGGTCTTTGATGAGAAATGTATCTAACATGATGCAGCCCAAAGAGCCCCGCAGACATGGACTGGGCGAGTCTATACCCCATGTACGCCAAACATCCCAAGAAAGAGACGGAAGAAGGCCAGAATGAGTCACATGATATGAGCATAGAAGAGCAACGAGAAGCAAATGCGATATCAAGGAACGTCGAAATAGCAGACATAGGATGCGGATTCGGAGGCCTGCTCTTCGCCCTCGCACCCAAGTTCCCCGACACATTAATACTCGGTCAGTTTCCCCATTCCTTCTCGCCACCCCATCCACGAAAACGCGCCCACCAGACCACAAGCAGCCATCCCCAAACTAACACGAACCCACAGGCATGGAAATCCGCACCTCAGTAACAGAATACGTACAAGAAAAAGTCCGCGCCCTCCGCGTCCAAAACGCCTCCAGTTCGCAGCTCTACCAAAACACCTCCTGCATCCGCGCAAACACCATGAAATTCCTGCCCAACTTCTTCCAAAAACACCAGCTCTCGAAAATCTTCCTTTGTTTCCCGGACCCGCATTTCAAACAGCGGAAACATAAGGCGCGCATCGTGTCCTACACGCTAAACTCAGAGTATGCATACGTATTGAGGCCGGGGGGTGTGGTGTATACGATTACAGACGTGCAGGATCTGCATGAGTGGATGAAGGGGCATTTTGAGCGTCATCCGTGTTTCGAGCGGGTGGAGAGGGTGTTTGAGGAGGGGAGCACGGTGGATGGGGTTGAGGGCGTGGGCATGGATGAGTGTGTGAGGTTGATGAGGAGTGAGACTGAGGAGGGGAAGAAGGTAGAGCGGAATAAGGGACTGAAGTTTGTGGCGTGCTTTAGGAGGAGGGAGGATCCGGAGTGGCCGTGAGGAATGGGCTTGCTGGGAAATTGTTCTAGCTGAGAAGGGTGTGCCGGCTCTGTCAATTGTAGCATGATGTGGAACTAAGTGGTGGTATTCGCTGTTTACCTCTGCGCAACGTGTTCTCGCGCTAACTAAACGTGAGCATCAGATATATAGGTCTTCTCGTCGTAGAGACTCGTGCATAGCTAGCATAGCTTATGGGGTATTTGAGTGAAGATCGAGGTTGCTCACTTCGCCTTCCGCGAGAATAGGTTTTTCCATCTCAGGCTTGCTTCTTTTTCAGTAATATCATAACAGAAGTGCCAATAACATGTATCCAATTCTGCACCTTCAACATTAAAGCAAGACATTTGCTGTATACTGATAAAGTCACAGGCAGATCAGGACTGCATCTACTTACGTGTCGGGCGTTAGGTCTCTCAAACCGCGTTATGTCACTCACAAATTACTATGGTGGGCGATTTTCAAGGTTGCTTGTGCATTACAGCGCTCTATGACAGTGCTACCTGGATATACTTGTGATGATGCCGAGCTCTGAGACCCCTTGCAAGCAGCGAAGTCGTATAGAACGACTAATCGCCATGGCTAAAGTTGTCCCTACCTATTTCTCACTTGTTACAAGACTGCTGTTGATTGAGTAGAATGCCATAGTACCATGGTTTTCCAAGCCACCGGTGATGAAATCGCAAAAATTGATCGCACGGCGGTTGTTAGCACAAAAGAAGTCTAGTAGTTCGACCCACCGCAACCAACACGGCTCGCCCGGTGATATGTTAAATAGTGATTGTGACTGGCGCGCTTTCGCGCGTTCTATGGTAAAATAGCCTTAATTATCTCACGCTGAAGATGTATTGGTCGCGTACGCAACTTTGGATATGCGGTACCACGGAATCATCAGGGCCACATTGTTAGATAAAATGCCCGTGTCTTCATCTTTTCGCTTTTCTTAAACACATACTTCCTCATAAAGTGTCTTCACGGCTGCATTTCCATACCCAACCATACCAAGACCAAAACCAGCAAGGCATTTTCCCAACACCATGAAGTTCACCACCATCTTGGCTGCAGTCGCCGGCGTCTTCGCCGCTTCCGCTGTCGCACACGAACAATGGGTCTACAATGACCACCGTAGGCCTCGTGCACAGCCCGCAGTCCCAAAGATGAGTAAGTATTCCGTACCGATAGCATGAGCCATCATCGCGGCTCCGCAATATGTTATGCTAACCCTCCACAGCGGACGACTACGTCCAAACAGCAGAGGACAAGTCTCTCTGCGCCCGCTGGGACGGACCCCGCTGCCTCGACGACGAAGAAGGCCCCAACATTTTCGACGAGGAAGAGCGTAAACGCCAGGAACTTCAAAGTCCCAAGGAGAAGCAAGAGGAGGCCCTCGCGGAGTTGAAGAAGATTCAGAAGATCTGGGAGGGACATCACGCCGAGATGCGAAATCTTAAGATGATGGAGAAGATCTATCAGGGATTTGATGAGCAGTTGGATAGGCTTGAGAAGATGGCGAAGCTAAAAATTGGCAAGAATCGGGAGGCGGATGAGGTTGAGGATGGGGGTGAGGGTGCGGAAGAGATGTTGTAGATTGTGACGACTGAGAGGGTTGTGGTGGCTTGAGATACGCGTTGGAGATGGATTGTGGGATGGGCTAGAGAGCCGAACTGCGCACGCAATTGTCTACCTCGATGGGAATTCAGACACTGGAGTGGAAGCAGGTCGAAAGTGGCCGTCGCACAATGAAATGAACTTGATCATAATAGTTTGGCTTCAGAATGCAAGTGTAGCGGAGAAGTCGTGATGTCGACCTGCCCTGCAGCGCGATGCACAAGGCACGTCATCCCGAGGTTGCAGCACTGGCCACCGAACGAGGCCGATCGCGCTAAGTTTATCTGACCCTCACTTCACTGCAGTCACCATCCTTCCACACGACCATCAAGCCAGACTACTACCCCACGGACCCCCGAAGTCTATCCAAGTACTCAATTCAGGACCTGATTTGCCGATATGAGCAATTTTGGAGGCGCTGGGCTTGGGCAAAAGGTCCAAAAGCCGAATCCGTAAGTTCTTTGCTCAATGCGCATGTCTCGTTTCGACCCTTGAGTACTCGGACAGCATGGCTGCCTCTTCCTATCTTGCAGGTCCTTGAGCTAACAGTTGTTTCAATTCAGGCCAGAGCGCGGCTCATTCCCTCTCGACCACGATGGTACGCTTCACAAACCCTTTACGTCCTATTGAACCATTCGAACCATCCCGGCACCGAGCCGTCATCGCTATTTGTACAAACGACCCGCTGACACTGCATTTCAGGAGAATGCAAGGACATCATGCTGTCGTACCTCCGATGCATCAAGTCGCATCGCGGCACCAACGATCCTGAATGCCGCGGCCTCTCCAAGTCATACCTGTCATGTCGCATGGACCGGTACGTACCATCATCTACTTTGTCTCGAGGAAGGCATGGCTGGACCGCAATACAAACATGTCGCATCGCTTTCTTCCCACCAGCAGCCCACATCATTCCGTCATCTAATTCCAGTGGCATCTGCGGAGTCGCGCATCCCTCCTCTCGCTCCGATTGTTCCCCTCACACAATGAGCATATGGCTGACCATTATCACCGCATTAGAAATCTGATGGCACCGGATTCGTTCAAGAACCTCGGCTTCGGCGAAGACAGCGACGGCCCCAACGCGGCTACCACCGCTGCAAATGCATCTCAGTCACCGCACCCCAACGGCCAAAACAAACCTCGCGGAGCCTAGAATACTGAGTTGTTATTCGTGTGAAGGATGCGGTCCTCGTGATCAGTCGTTTGGCAGCATCCGAAGAACGTGGCCTCACATAGATCCCTCGGGATACGTCTCCACTCTTCTTTCCGAAAACCTTCGACGTGCCAAATGACACACATGCGCATGTGTGAGCACGCCCCATGCGCGCCCTGCAGCGAGACTGCAGATTCGACAGGTGACATTGAGAGGATGCCCTGGACCAGAACGGCAAAGCACATAGTGAGACAAGGGGATGGTCGGATCGGCGGCATCGGCATTGGCATCCATCTCCGCGAAAGGCACAAATACAAGCGACTTGGACACAACAAGGAAAGCCCATGACAGCTTGGCAGATGCTGTAAACACCGAGGATACTGGTGATACCCGGGCGCGCCACAACAGATCCGATGAAAGACAAGGCAGTGCAGATAACACTGCAGGTCTATCTGAATCACATCGTTCTTTGTAGAACCTCGATAAGATAGCGGCGCAAATACACCTTGTTCACCGCTACACATCCCCATCGATCACCATCCCCCGTCATCCTGCCGTCGTAACCGTCAGACCCGATCTTCAACCGAGACCTGCAAGTCATCCCCCGCAAACCTAGACCTAGGAAACGACGCTGCTCTGCAGATCGGGGGGGTGTAACGGTTGTACAGCCGGCTAACTGACACTGCCGATAAGGGCACGATGACTTGCTCAACGCCCATCTTCCCTGCTGAAATGTCCGGCCATCTGAACATGTGCGATGCGCATCTTTGGTAGCGCCATGAACACTTTGTTTTTGCGCTACTGCTGTTTCTGCCGCTGAAACAGTGTGGTTGTGTCTATGGGGGGTTCGTATTGTGACTTCGGTGGCAGATGGACTTCTCACTTTGCTGTGGGAGGGCGTGAGAGACGGGCGAGTGCGGGTTTGGCGTTGCGCAAAGTACCGTATACATCTTGCGACGAGAGAATCACGGGCTGAAGTGAGATGAGACCCCGTCGGTCTCCTTTGCTGAAGCTGATCTGCATGCATGCGCAGTGTTATGGTTATGCCAGCTATGCTAACTATGCGAACTAGCAACTTCAACGGCATAACTGTGCATGCTATCATACTATAACGTCCCTCACTATGAACTACCAGAACACAGCTATCCACACTAGCGTGCGTACGTACGCATGTTGCACAACAGATGTCAGTACCGATCCCAACACCCCAAACTGCCTGCCGACTCCCTTGCAATGTCACAACCAAAACACCTCAACACCGATCGTGCCCCCCATCCCCTCTCCTTGTTCCGTCAAACGACGGGGATAGGGCTATACCCCTTATAGCCGCAATGCCATTGTGTAGCAATATCGCGACAAGGTTCCCTCGCCGGTTGATCCCATTCCATTCCATTCCACGTCCTTGCTTTACCCCAACCCAACCCCCGCAACGGCTTTTGTCTCTTCTTGCAGAACCCTTCGCCGCTCGCGTATACAGTACGGTTACCTGCATATTGCGCATAATCCATTCGCCATGGACACGGACCCCCTCGATTGGATAACACTGCATCGTAAGCGAAGGACGTAGTGAGGACGTAGGCAGCTGATTGGCTGCGGGACCAGAGGCCGTTTTGCAGACCGATCGTAGCGTGCTTACAATGCTATAAGCATGGGGGGTGATCTGCCGGCAGGAATGGCGGGGACGCAGGACGGGGTATATAACGGAGTGATATAGGTGTTTCGTGTCGGAACGAACTGCATGGCATGGATTTGTGATGAATATGATTGTGAAGGATGGTTTGGTTGGTGGGAATGTCGGCCGGGATGTCTAACTATATTTCTCTTCGCTGTTTCTAGGAGTATAGGGTGGGATGCGTGGGTATGAGCGGCTGTGGGGATGGGATGCATGGTGGTCCTTTGGTTTCTACCGAACTACCTCGTCCGCATCAAACGTATGGGAATGCGCAATCAAACCTCCCCCGTCCCCATCCAAGTTATCCCGACCCAACCCAACCTCCCATCCAACCAAGCCAAGCCATTGTTTCTTCTTCTCGTCACCTGCATGTACTACTCACACACCCATATCTCATTCCCCATCCTCCACCGTTCACGACTCACCCCACCACCCGAAACAACCAAATACCCGGTCTCACATCCGGAACGTCTCTTCGGATATGTACAGGGACTTGAAATTGCTTTTCTTCTTTATACCTTCGTTAGCCGTTGAGATGCGGGCGGGCTAGACTTGCCTTTTCTTTTTCCACTTTCCCATAAGCCCTAGATACGGTATTGTTGTACGAGATCCAGCGCTACTTAGGGCGCCGACGCCACAGCTTAGCTGACCAAGTAGTCCGTGTATCACAGTCTTTGCGCAATCTTGGAGATTGGGTGAAGGCGGCGGCAATGGCGATTCGCTCGTATCTGAATAATGTGAACGCTATGAGGCCGAGACACGGGAGAGGCGTGGTAGAGACGCAGGAATGCGGAATGTTGCTTTTGTGGGCCTTTTCGTCCTCCACACTGGCTGCCTGACGGGAGGACTTGCGGCGGTCGCCTCCAGCGCCCGACTGGAAGGGGCGGGGCGCGGCTCAACCAACTTCACCTCACTTGACAAGGCATGAAAGACGGAGTTATTGATGTAGATGAAATTGTATCTGGAACCAATCGGCCCATACCGGAGCCCATGAACTGAAAGGCAGAACGCGCAGTAGCAAGAATTCCCATAGGCCCATCGTAACCATAGCAAGCGTCATCCGAACGTCTTCTGCATCTATCATTCTCTTCCCACCAACATAAGTGCTGACACCATAGAACGCCAACAATCCGAAACGCGCCGACCATGCTTACATGTGCCTCCTATAAACAAAACCGTCATTAAAGAAGACAAGAGTGGTGATGTGCAAAACTGCAGGTAAACAACCGTGACACGCCACATACATGCGAGAAAGATGTAAATAGATGAAAGAAAACGAGTCGCAGAGCTGCCAGAAGGAGAGACCGCCGTGTACGGAAAGTGTCGAATACCGAAGCGGCGAAGACCTTCGTGCTCCGGTTGATAGGCTAAGCTCGGGTGATGATGAGCGGGAAACCAGGGTGATGATGTGCCACGGAGGGGTAGAACATATTATGCAACGAAATGGGAAGTGCTTTGATGCAAGCGAGAGCTTCATCCGTCCTTGGCCAGCAGAGACGGTACGCGCGTGGGCGACGACATGCCGAGGAATGGTCGACCGATGTGAGGTGTCTTTAGCCTCATTGTAGCAGCTCTAGCGTATGCATCAAGCAGGATGCAGGAACGGGTGCGGGGTATCGCGGGGTATCATAGTGAAGGAATCGACAAGGAGATAAGAAGGCCGGAAGAACAGAGACAGCTAGTAGGCTTTGGATCAGTTCATGTCCATGCCGTACTCATCCTCCTCTTTGAGACTAGACCAGTACTGCTGCTGATTCGATCCAGAGCCGCTACCGGTACTCTGCATGCCTGGGCTAAGACTCTGTGGAGATGCGCCGCTGATAGGTTCACCGGCCAAGTTGGTGTGCTTGGGCACTCGGAGTCCGGAGCCAGGGCCTCGCGAGTATCGGAAGGTACCCGAGCCGTTCTTCTCAAGAGCCTCGAGGATCTCGGTCTTCATGCGCTTCTCATCTTCAGTCTGTTCGGTAACCCACTCTTCGCCAGTGGCTTGTTGAAGTCGTGCAGCTAGCTCGTCACACTCTTGAAGCTTCTTGGACAGCATCCACATAAGATCGCGAGTCCAGCTGACAGCACCGTTGAGAATGTCACCCTTGTTCGGGCCCTTGTCCTTCTCCTCGATGGGCAGTCCCTGTGTAATGTTACCAGCGGCCCGCCTTCCATTGCCACCAGCGAGAAGTGACGTTGCTTGTGGAGGCGACATGCCGGTGGCGCCCATGGTAGGTGACAAGGGGCCATTGTTGTTGATGTGCTTGCGGATCTTCTCGTCCTCGAGGCGATGCTGAGGTACAAGACGAGACAAGTCGTGAATGCGCTCGTTGATGTTGTCCCGTCGGCGACGCTCGACCAAGTTATGAGACTCCCGACGCCGGCGCTTCTTGGCGTCTGCGTTCTGGCCAATATCGACCTTGGCGGGTAGTGAGTTGTGCTTGCCGGAATGCAGGACATCGGTGATCTGCTGGTGGTGCATGGTACCCTGGTGGGGCGACGCGGTGGGCGAGTCGATCCATGAGTGCGCACTTCCGGGAGTGCCGTCCCACTGGCCAGACACGCTCTTTTGATGGCGGTGCATGTTGGTCATGATTGGCTGAGTAAAGTTGCCAGAGTCTGGCGTGCCGAGGTGGAGACCAGCCATGGCAGGGGTCTTTGGTGACATGGGAGCACGGCTGTCAGAACCAGTCCGGCTCATGGTGATACGCTGGCGCATGGACCCACTGGGCATGCTGCCAGGGAAGTTCATCCTCTGTGGTACTGATTGGTACTGGTTGAAGTCGAAGTTGCCAGGGTGGTTGAAGGGGCTGTGGATGGGCAGGTCGTCTGGGGTGTTTGAGTAGACCTGGTTCATGTTTGGGTTGTTGGTGTGACTGTGGTAGTAGTCTTGCTGGCCGACCTGCTCTTGGGCAAAGTTGTTGAAGCCTGGTTGTTGTTCGAAAGTGCCAAGTGACTCGGCAAGTTCGTCGTCGGCGATGCCTGCTCCGCCCTGCATGTAGCTGTTGCCGGCGAAGTGGTTGCCCATCATGCTCCCGCTCATGTTGAGCTCAGAGGGGTTGATGCCATTGGCATTCTCGTGCCCAGCGAACTGAGCGTTAGCGTATTGGTGGTTCATGTCAAGGCCGTTGTGGCCGAGGAAGCGTTGGTTGAAAGACATCTCGTCGACTTCTTCTTTGATGTATGGTTGAGGTGATCCTGTGCCAGTCATGTTGAAGATATCAGCGTCTAGCACGTCGTCAGAGGGAGAGTCGAAGCCAAGGTCCAGCCTCGCAATCGGCTTTTGAGGAGAGTAGGAAGAGGGAGGAGTGAAGAGAGCGTCCGCTTGAGGGACAGTCAGTATGGTCTCGTAGTACATGATAGAAATTGACGTTGGAAATGACGGAAGAGGAAGTGCGGGGAAGGGGAGGAGAGAGGAGAGTTTGATATAGGAAATGAATGCACTCTAGCGCCGTTCTCATGACGGTGCAGAGTGGGGGACGTCACAAAGGCGTACTTACTAGGCTTTGGCATTACTGTGGGTTGCAGTATTCCAGGAATGTGGATGTGTATGATCTGAAACGATCTGTCGTCGATCTAAGCAAGTGACTAAGGATCGCGCTCGCAGCTTGCAGGATGATTGCAGCACGAGGCGGTCTGTGTCGCTATAAGGACCCTGGCAGATGCTTGCTATCTGGTGTGCACAAGGACAGTGCGAGCAAGCTGAGAGGCCTAGCTAGTGACGCCTGATAGTGACGAGCAAGCCTCTGATCTGGGGCAGAGGAGGCTAGTGTTTGTCTGCGCGGAAGACGTTAGTGCCATGTTCTGTATGCAAGAGTTGTCGTTCTGGGAAGTATCGCTCACCGGTTCGGGTCTGCTGGCGTGGAGGTGGTTGTGGGGGAGTGAGGGAACTCGGAGCTGTGTTCCGGGATCGAACTGGGAGCATATGTCAGCGCACAGTCCAGCAGTCTGAAGTGTTGGGCGGTTGAAGGGTTGGTTGCATGAGTGTGGCGCACAGCGAGGTAACCCGCGAGGCGAGCGACGGCGGACGACAGCCGTGCAGCAGCCCGGCGCTGTGGGGATGGTGGTACAGGGGACAAAAGCAGCGAAACCGTCACACACGGCTGCGGTATGGCTGGCGTGGTCTTGACGACGCAGGCCGAAGCGAGGTGCGGTGGAGTGGGAGAGGCGGTGGTAAAGGAAAGAGCAGCCGGACGTTGACTCACCTCGGAACTGAAGGAAGGCGCAATGGGATGCACCTGCAACACTCGGTCTCTCGGTCGCGGAGAGAAGGAGTGAGGTCGCTCGGGCGGATAGCTGCGGCGGTTCACGGGCAGCAAACTTGGTCGTCGAGGGTGGTGGTGGAGGTCGTGGTCTGGATGCAGCGGCGTGGGGTGGGACAAAGAGGTTTGCCTTGGTGGTCGAGGGCGGCAGCAATGGAGAGGTGAGGTGCTGGTCGAGTGGCAACTATGTCGACTTGCAGTAAGAGGCCTGGTGCGACGGGCGTGGTGGTGGGTAAAATAGCGGAGGTGGGATATGGAGAAGGAAGTCGGGGGATATGGCGGGGAGGGATCAAGGGTGGGATGTGCCTGGTCGTGGTGGAGCAGAGCGTGGTAGGCGGGCTGCCGTGCGTTTGTTTGGCAACTGTCTGCGGCACAGGCTGAGGATATTGCGCTGGCTGCAGCGGCTCTCTCTCTCTTGAGCGACGACGGGGCAGCTGAAGCGAGGCGTCGGTGTGGGAGGGCCCTAAGCCGGAAGGCGGTCAGAGAGGTGGTGGTGCTAGTGCGCGCGCCAAGCAGCTATGGGCAATGGCGAATCAGCCTGTTTGACGCGGATCGCAGCCAGCGAGGGCGAGGGCTTGGGAACGGCAGAGAGTAGCACGGCGCGCCGAGACGATGCCGCTGCGGTGGTGCGTAAGATGGGGATGACGTGCGGCGGCGTACAGAGATAGGCGTACGGAGATGAGGGCGTCTGGAGAGGTGGAGGGAAGCTCGGCCCGCGGTGGTCCGCAGATATAGTGATGAGTACTCCACAGGTAGACATACACTGAGTATGTCGTGAGAGGGAAATTATTGGACAGGTAGAGACGCGGCACGGCCGCATAATATACACCTCGCTGCTCTGGCGGCTCTTCGCCATCTCTCACCCGCCTTACGCTGAGTGTGGCTCTGCCTGTTGCCCACCCCGGTCCTGCGCCCACCCCGGCAGCAAGGTGTGGCCTCTTTTGGTCACGAACGAGGTAATCTTGTCTCAGCTACCCGGTTTCTACGCAGCGCTGGGTGAGGGCGCGCAATGTGACTCACTAAAGGGCTTCGGGCTCCTGTCAAGCGTCATCCATTGTCGACAGTCCAGGGCAGCCATGGCCGACCTGGCCGAGAGTGTGTGTGGTTCTCCAGGCCATGGTCCTTGATGCTTGCTAGGCTCATGGCAGCGGGAGACGATCTCGCGCTAGTCGCTAGAGCACCGAGGCGACGCTAAGGGCGTCCATCGACTATGCCCTTTGCTTTCACCCTCCACCACGACGACTAGGCGGATCGCATACGACACGCCGGAGAGTTCCTTCCTGCTCTGCGACCCCCGCCGCCCAATCACACGCGCCGCAGCCGCCCCCCGGTCCTTCGCTCCTTCCGCTACACCTTCGCACCCTCTGCGGCCTCGTCACAAGCCTCGCCCATCCGTCGTCCCATCTGAGACGCCTGTCTGACATCTGCCATTGGCCGTCTGCCTCCTACACCGCAGGTCGATCATCTGCACGAAATCCTCCGGTCCGTCTTCGCAGTAGCAGCAGTGGCACCGAATCGAACAAACCGCTGCTGTGCCCTCCCACGACGCGCCCAAGCCACTCACCGCAGCGGGGCCCAGGCAGCTACACATACACCAGCCAGGGTCGACGGCCGCTATCTGCTAGCCGTACCAAGACTCGCACCTCCACGGCTCTTTGTGTCGCCTGCTGCGGCTTCGACCAAAGCTTCTCCCGACTAACTCCCATCCTCACACCTGGGCATACTCAGATCCGCTAGCACCTCGTGTTCACCTCCCCCAACATGGCCTCCGCTTCCTTCCGCGACTCGATGAACTCGCTCGGCTGGAGCAGGAGAGAGGCAGACGCGCCCATCAACACCGCGCCGCCCTCTTTCCTGGGCCGCATCCAGAACCTGAATCCCTTCGGCGAGGGAGGCTATGTTCGACTCCCCATAACAGAGGGCAACCCTGGCGCCCCTCTCCCAGCGCCTACCCGCAGAGAGGAGGAAGAGGGGTGGTTTGCGCGTAAGTCTACGTCTTCCATTGCATCCTGTGGCAAAACACGTCCACCTTCCTTACGCGTCTCTCTCGCTCCCCATCTCCACTTTATCTGAGATATACCCTACTGCTACAACCCCTCCCACTATAGCTGTGGCGCGTGATGTCATCAGACGACAACGGTCGGGGCTAGTTTCACCTGCACCGCCATGGTTCTTTGTCTTCCTTCCATGTTTTGTCAGATGGCATTCTCCAAATGCGCATCCCTCTAGTTGGGGAGATATCCATAATTCCACAGGCATCAACGTGTCATCTGCCTGCGAACCGTACCCGGCCGCGCGACAACCGACAATGTGACAGAAGGGAGTTCCTGCGTTACCACTTCGGATGCAGGACCCTCGCATTGCACACACCTTTGACTCATGTTTACGTCCGCTAACCCATACCTGCAGTGAGTCGGTGGGACCGATTGCTCGTGTTTGGTGGGCTGCTCATTGCTGCCTTGGCAATGTTTGCTACTTGTATTGGCCTGATGTTCACGCCTGTCTTTCTGCTCAGGCCGCGCAAGTTTGCCATTTTGTAAGTCCTCAGCTCTCCTGTTGCCTCGTATCCAGCCGAACACGCCCTGCATGCAGCCTTCTCGCCAGTGGTGAGATCATACAAGGCGGATAGGCAGTGACACATACTGCATACGTCCTTCGGCACGGCTATGCGAACTCATGCAATCTGCAATGTCAAGGATCGCATCTTCCGCTCACCGACTGCGGACGTTAGCCTGCACGAATCCAGTCGCTTGACTCTCTAGCCACCAGAGATCGGCGCTGGACCCTCTGTAGCGATCATGCGGGTCCAAGGTTCGGCGCGCTGCAGGGTGCAGACAACCTTCACCTAGTCCAGACTCTGCCACGCCAAGTCGTATGCACATCACCTGAAGAACGTTAGCGCTAACATCCATGGCCTGATTGCAGATGGTCCATGGGAAGCGTTCTCTTTTTGGCAGCTTGGGGTGTCCTCATGGGCCCTATGCAATACGGTAAGCAGCCTCATTATCCGAGCCCACCACTACCGTCGCTGACAAAATATCAGTTCAGCACCTCATCTCTGGTCCGAGGCTTCCGTTCACTGCTGCTTACTTCGGCAGCATCGCTCTCACACTCTTCTTCTCTCTAGGTGTAAGTTCAAGTTCCTACCCCAGTACATTTATCCCTGCTACATGTCGACCCTTGTTCATGGCTGCCCGAGAGCGAGCCCCCACGCCTCCCTTATCGATTATCGTCCCCATAGTTTGTGTTTACTGACACTGTCCGCGTGACTAGCTCCACAGCACCATCTTGACCTTCGTTGCGGCTATCGCCCAACTAGTATGTCTATTATGGTACATCGTCTCGTATTTCCCAATGGGCTCCACGGGCCTGCGGTTTGCAGGACGCTTTGGCGCGAACCGTGTGACAGCTTGGATGAACGACTGAGTTCATTGATCTGTGCATTACGAATGCTGTCTTGGCCATCGTGGCTATGTTGCTCTGTACATACAAGTAGGTTGACGCAACGCGCGTCGAGAATATCATCATCATGTCTGCCAGAGCAGTATATTGCCTCGACGCGAAAAAGACTCATCTACCAGGATGCATCCGATATGCTTCTTCCAAGCCCATCACGTTGCGTAGTCACGCACGCGTTGCTCTCTCCACGCCTCCCACTCGCGCTCTCTGATTGATCGGTCGGCTCGCAAAGATGTGCCACACCAAACGTCGCGAGCTTCAGAACTGGGCATAGACTGCGCAGCTAGTGCGGCGTTCAAGCAGCGTTTCATCGTTTCATACACTAGCTACAGGCCTATCGCCGCATGTGCATTTCCAAGCCGACTTTCCGACATGTTGTTGACTCCACCAAACCTGTTCAATATACTTGATACTTGCAGTTCCGCCTCCCGAGCCAGAAGTGTGAGGGAGTGACTGACTTGACTGGAGGTCGTGGTGTCTCAGATGGGCCGCCTACCAGAATGCGTTAAATCAGCCCCTCGGATGCAAATGTTGATCATGCACTGTATCCAACCTCGTGGCGAAGTTCACTACAACGCCAGCCCAGCCTTAGCCCACGCAGCACTGGATTGTTAATCCGACTGGCTGTATCCTTGACTACGCAGTTCGTACGAGTCGTAAGGTCGACCGATCAGCAACAAGGACGGATCGGCGCTGCGAACGGAAGGGAAGTTACTGCGTGGGTGTACGTCAAAAGGCAGGCGCAGAGTGTCGATCGAAGATCAACCCCAAAGAACAGGGTCCATCCCGAGGATGCGCCGTCCGTTTGCAAGCTCGCCAAGCGTGCAGACAGAAAGGCGCACGCTGCGAACGGCTCTGACACCATCTTGCGCGTTACTAACTAGTTGGGTTGTTGTTGCATCGCGCCATCACAGGTAGAAAGCAGCATAGTATAGTAGTGGCTGCGCCTGGTTTAGGTTTAGACAGAAAGCAGGTTGGTTGCGTATTTGACACGGCCTACGCCTCTCCTGGGAACATGACTTATTTCCAACTCCTTGCTTGCGCGGTTTACGTTCGTTCGCGCGATACGCGATATGTTCGCATGCTGCAAATCATGCAATCATGCTGCAACCACCCGACTGAACAGCCCCTAGTCCTGGTTTTACTCCGAGAACACTACCAAACCTTGGAACGGAAATGCAAGGAGAGATGATGCGAAAGCGAGGCAAGTTTAACGAAGCGATAGTGATTCAGGGTTCATCCTAGCGAGACAAGTCTAGATGGGATGACTGACTGTCTTTGATGAAGAGGAAAGAAAAAAGGCCTCGTGATCTACATACCTGCACGACAGAAATACACCCGAGTTTTGGGCGCGGGCTGGTTTATCGCGATCAAGGGAAGAGTCGTAGTGGTGTAGTGGCATGGCCTTCTCTAGACAGGGAGGAGGGCGACCATCATACAGGGATAGGGATACCCCGCATCGCGCTGCATTGCGCATGCAAGCATGGGCGCTTACGCACCTCCGTCTGCACGCCAACCGCCACAACAACGTGCAACAGGGTCGGGTCGTTTGCTCTCAAAGCAAGGTATGCAGGTCGCAGCGCTGGTGGTCGCTGGGCGCATTACTTGCAAAATAGGAATGCGACTAGGCGTGGGCCTAGATAGATGGTGTACCAAGGTCATTGCGCGAGGCGGGTCAAGCGAGGGCGAGGCGGTCAAGATTCCGACTAACAAGAAGCGTAGAGGCACCATGGGCATGAACAGATGGGGGCCAGCACTACTGTTCTTTATTGGGCGCGAATCGCGGTTCCGATTCTGCACCTGGACGTACTATGCAAGACTAGGCTGTGGTGTCGTTGACAAAGGAAGAAGCAAAAGTTTGGTTCGCGATGAATGAGCGGTCAGAGATGTGTGTGTGTGAGCACTGAGAGCCCGTGAGGGTAATGACGACATGATTTCCGCTCTCTCTCCGAAAGTTTACCAGTAGCAAGCTATTATGGTGATATCAAGGGCTGGGCCTGGAATGGGTAAAGTAAGATTTCGGTATTGGGTGCCGAGGGAGGTGTGCGGTTTCTATTGTTCAATCTACCTAGGTACGACAGTCTGATATCTTGATTTTGGTTGATATCAGGTGCGGTTGGGGTCGAGGGTTCGGAGGTGGGTTCCGTTGGTCATTCGGGCCTTTTGTGGCGCAGATCGCGTTTGGCATCGTGAGGCGAGATGGGCGAGTGTGGCTTTGGTTTGCTTGTGCGTATGGACGCATGGGTTTTGGATGTTGGAAGTGTAATCATGCGATAGACGCGTAACAGCAGCGAAGAAGGTGCTTACTTTGCTGATGCATGCCGATAGGCGCGGAGTCGCTTCGCCTTGTCGGACAAGACTCGCTTCACCTTGGTGAGATTACGCATCGGGACTGTCAATACTCGAGCGTCTTCCCCATGCTGCTGCTTTGGGTGTTTGCTAGCGAAGTATGCTGAGGAAGGTCTCGCCACGTTCAGTAGTCTATCAGCGCTGTCTAAATGAGGACGAGCATATTTGCTGCGAGTCCAGCTGTTCTGTGACACGCGAGTTTGCGTCGTCTCTCGTTTAGAAATCGCATAGGCAGCATCTGCGAGATCAGATGTGTGTTACGACGGGTAAGGCTGGCATTTCAGCTTTCGATCACCATCGTCGTGCCGCGCATAGGCGAGGTCCGTTCGCGGGACTGATGTCGTACGAGACCTCGCCAGTGTAGGGCTGACAGCAGAGTTACTGTGGCGTTGAAGTTTCTGGATTTGACGTCTGAGTAGAGCTGGAGAAGGAGTGGGATGGATGGAACGGGAAGGATCGAGGTGTTGAGGGTGTGAGGGGCAGTTGGTGGCCTTGTTTTGGAGTGCTGAGATGTGGAGGATGCGGAAAGGTATGCGACGATATTTTATGACTGAGGCTGACTGAGTGAGGTTGCGCGGCGTGTCTCTGGTAATGAGGTTATTGAGTATCAGGACATGACACATGGTAATGCAGTGGGTTCACGGTCGCGACAACTACAGCACGTTAAGTCTTGCACGCGCGCACATGGCCTCTCGAAATAGATGCGTTGCCTTGATGCAACTTCAATATTATAAACGATGGTATCTACGAGAAACGCGCATGAGCCTGGCAACGCGCTTCCTGCGTAGTCACGAAAAAGAAAGTATACGCCTTTGGTGTTGAGCACAACTCCAAATCACGACTCGGGCTTCTTCATCCATCCAACGACTCCGACTCGTACATCCAGACATGCTGACTACTTTCTTACTCGAGCCTTTACAATCATACCCACAGCTCCACTGCCACATACTAGCAGCGAATCGGCGTGGCATGAAGTCCGCTCTTTCCCGGCGTCGCAAGTCCGTGGAGCTACCCCTCTTCGACCCTCATCGGCAGTTGCGCATCTTCACGCCCAAACCAACCTCGTCGGCGCTGACAGCTGGGCATGACGACGAGTGCTCACCTCCGCTGGTGTCGGTGCCATCGCTGATTGGACGATTTCCGAAAGGATTACCAGGAGTGGGAACTCGGTCACCGGAATTGCTATGCACGATGCGGCTTCCTGCGACGCGAGATTGTGGGGTCGAGCAAGTGTGGGGTCGTAGGAACACAATGCCATTCTTCTTTTGACGCGGGTCTTTCTGGTCTACCAAGCTCTCGCTCGAACATCATCTACACTATCGCACAGCATACCTGCGTCTACGCTTTCAGTCTAATCTATTAGTCTCACACCGATCTCATACAGTACCTTCACTGAACGGTCACAACGATAGCGTCATCATGCCTGAACAGCTCAAAGATCCCAAGGAGTACCAGAATATCTTCCACTGGGCGGAGACACAGAAGGACGGAGCGATACCTTCCTTCGGCACGAGGAAGAATGATCCATATGAGGTGAGCTGACACCGACAACTCGACATCTTGGAGTTCGTTGCTGACGTGCGCCCTACAGTACCAATCTGGGTTCGGCAACAGCTTCGAATCAGAAGCAGTGCCAGGTGAGTGCCGCGTTCATCCGAGCTATGCGACGAGAAATTGACCGATATCTTTTAGGAACTATTCCAAAAGGCCAGAACAACCCCAGAAGCGTCAGATTCGGACTGTATGCGGAGCAGATGACCGGTTCCTCTTTCGTCGCTCCCAGACATCTGAACAAGAAGGTCAGTACCCTGTTTGAAGGGGGGTATATTGATGCTGACTTTTTGGTTAGGCCTACCTATATAGGGCGCGTCCGGCCGTTGCGCACCAGGGATTTGTAAGGACTCTTTTCTTGGACTCCGGCTACGCGCTTTTACCGATCGCGCAGTCAGATCGATAGCGCATCGAAACGACGTTTGATCATTTGTCTCATTTGCTGACAAACTTCTAGACCGACCTCCCCGATAACGAAGATACCGAGTCAAACTACCTCCCCGTGAACAAGCGCGTTCATGTGTCGCCCACACAGCTAGCATGGCTTCCGTTCGATACCCCGACAGACGGCGATGTTGACTTCATCTCTGGTCTCAAGAGCATTGCTGGCTCTGGCGACCCAACACTCCGCGAAGGCCTAGCTGTTCACACGTACCTCTGCAATGCGAGCATGAACAAGAGAGCGGCGGTGAACTCGGACGGTGATTTCTTGATCGTGCCCCAGCTAGGAGCCTTGGACATCCAGACCGAGTTTGGGCCAATGTATGTGCAGCCAGGCGAGATTTGCGTCATCCAGCGAGGACAGCGATTCAGAGTCAAGGTGGAAGGACCTACGCGGGGTTACATTCTCGAAATCTGGGGCTCGCAGTTCCAACTCCCTGAACTCGGTCCTCTCGGCGCGAACGGACTTGCCAACGCTCGAGACTTCTTGCACCCGGTCGCGAAGTATGAGATTGAGCAAGAGTCGTGGGAGATTGTGTACAAGCTCGCTGGCAAGTTCTTCGTCAGCAAACAGGAACACTCACCGTTTGATGTTGTTGCATGGCACGGCAACTACGTGCCGTACAAGTATGATTTGACCAAGTTCGTCAATGTTGGCTCGATCTCGGTTGACCACATCGATCCATCCATCTTCTGCGTCATTACCGCACCTTCGCGCGACCCCGCAGCACCACTTGCGGACTTCTTGATCTTCAGCCCGCGCTGGGATGTGGCTTCACACAGTATGTGCTCGAGACTCCATATGCGCCGGAGATGCTAACCAAATCATAGCCTACCGACCACCTTACTATCACCGGAACGGAGCATCTGAGCTCATGGGCCTGATCTATGGCGAGTACGCAGGACGCTCGGATGAGTTCCAACCGGGAGGCATCAGCTTCGAGTGCGGTTTCGTACCCCACGGTGTCGCTTACGAAGAGTTCAAAGCGGCAAGTGCAGCACCGCCACCTGAGATGCAGATTTCCAAGGGCGCCGTCGCGTTCATGATGGAGAGCTCGAGGATGTTCACCATCACCGACTGGGCGTGGAACAGCAAGAAGAAGCACGAGCACGACCCGAAGATGTGGTATGTATTGACCAGTCAAGAGAGTAAGTATGGGACAAGGCTAATCAAATGATAGGGACAATCTCGTCGACAACTTCTCGAAGCACAAGGATGAAGTTGAGAAGATCTTGGCTGAAGGTGTAAAGAAGCTATGATGCGGCACAGTTGGGATTAATAAACAGATATCGGGAGCGACATGCAGCGGCGGGTCCGTGGATCTCTCGGTAAATCCTTTGTAGCTTTTGATAGTAATCGACCAGGGTTGTGCATACAGACATATGCAAGTGCGTAAATGCGATGTGAAGGAATGGGATGCTGCTCAAACGGGTTAGGCGGCGTTGACCCCGCGGGAGTCAGCCCCTGCCACAGCCACAGGCGGGCGAGTGATCTCATCGCTGTTTGGACACAGATTTGTCGCCATGACTCTAGACTGACCTCAACGCGACTGCGCCGTGTTGACGCCCTTTTAATGATTGTCCCTGCAGCGCAGCTCTGGTGAGAAACGCCCTTGCCGTGCTTGTTTTGTTGACTCATCGTTGTTGCGCACTTGTTCTCGACTTTTTGCTTGCTGCCTGACCGAATGCTCGCTCGTCTTATTTCATTCTCCCCGCTCACACGCCTTTGCACTGCACCACCCACCACCTCTCGCTTACCTTCGTCTCTTCCGCAGATACATCGTCCATTGCGAAGCGCTACTCGAACCTCCCCTACGTCTCCACGGTCCTTCCGATCGACGGCCATCATGGCGCACCGCGACCAAGCACCGTATGCGCCCCAAGACCCGAAGGAAATCACCGAGCTGGTTCACACCCTCGAGGCGCACCAGGGCAAGAAGGGCAAGGGCGGCTTCTCCGTCAAAAAGC
>Ga0265798_10003690_pt1 | contig 21583 bp, 18 predicted proteins | sample P3T30metagenome_FD_192430 | JGI IMG/M metagenome (GOLD analysis project Ga0265798, IMG submission 192430) | Plant litter microbial communities from East Loma Ridge, Irvine, California - P3 T30 | ecosystem: Environmental > Terrestrial > Plant litter > Unclassified | place: USA: California... | reverse complement strand
GCTTCACCGGCTCGCAGGGTACTTTCCACTCCGAACAGGCCATCGCCTACGGCACCAAGATGGTCGGCGGCGTGACCCCAGGCAAGGGTGGTACCACTCACCTGAACCTGCCGGTATTCAACACCGTTCAGGAAGCTGTCGAGAAAACCGGCGCCACCGCTTCGGTCATCTACGTACCCGCTCCGTTCTGCAAGGATTCCATCCTTGAAGCAGCGTTCGGCGGCATCAAGCTGATCGTCTGCATCACCGAAGGCATTCCGACCATCGACATGCTGGAAGCCAAGGTCAAGTGCGACGAGCTGGGTGTCGTCCTGATCGGCCCTAACTGCCCAGGCGTCATCACTCCGGGCGAGTGCAAGATCGGCATCATGCCAGGCCACATCCACTTGCCAGGCAAGGTTGGCATCGTGTCGCGTTCCGGCACCTTGACCTACGAAGCCGTGAAGCAGACCACTGACGCCGGTTTCGGCCAGTCGACCTGCGTCGGCATCGGCGGTGACCCGATTCCAGGGTCGAACTTCATCGACATCCTGAAGTTGTTCCAGGAAGACCCACAGACCGAAGCGATCGTCATGATCGGCGAGATCGGTGGTTCTGCCGAAGAAGAGGCCGCAGCCTACATCAAGGCTCACGTGACCAAGCCGGTTGTTTCGTACATCGCTGGTGTGACTGCTCCTCCGGGCAAGCGCATGGGCCATGCCGGTGCAATCATCTCCGGCGGCAAGGGTACTGCAGACGAGAAGTTCGCTGCACTGCAGGACGCCGGTGTGAAAACCGTGCGTTCGCTGGCCGACATCGGCAAGGCCCTGGCCGAGCTGACGGGCTGGGCAGTCAAGTAAGCTTCGCTTACCTGTTTGCTGGGTTGTTCGCGTAGTCACAAAAGCCACCTTCGGGTGGCTTTTGTGTTTTTGCCGCAGGCCTAGGTTTGCCGTGCCAGCCACTGCTCGCGCGTCAACTCCCAGACCTCTTCCTGCATCCGGCCGCACACGAAGTCCTGGTCTCGCCGAAGAACCACCTGCATGCCCTCGCGCATGGAGATCCGCCGGGACGCCTCGTTTGCCACTGCCTTGGCGACTCTCAAGACGGGTCTGTCCAAGGTCTGGAACCAGAAACGGGTCACCACCTCGCATGCTTCGCCAACCAGCCCCTGATTTTGCCAGGGCTTGGCAATCCAGAAACTGCGGTTGTCGTCGCATTCGTCCATCAGGCTGATCACGCCAATAATGGTTTCGGGCGCGTCATGCAGCCGGAGTGTCCAATGCCATTCTTCTGCGTCGGCCATGGCAGGCAACGCATCCTCCCGGATGTAGCGCAGCCCCTCGCCGGCGGGGTAGGGCCACGGCATGTTGGCAGTGATGTAGCGAACCATGTCCCAGTCTGCGATCAGCTGCTGGTAGCGCGGCGCGTCGGCCAGGGTGAGCGGCAGCAGCAGCAGTCTGCGCGTACTGAGCGCAGGTATGAATGGATCCGTACAGTCGGTCATCGTATGACACTCATGAAAGCGGAGGACTTTACTGGACTCACCAAGTCCCGCATGTAAGAAGTATCATTAAACGATGTAGGGGCTTTCCTTAATTGATATGACCATTTATATCGATTGAGGCAATCGACCACATTGATCTGGTTGCGGGTAGCCACTCTCATGTAATATGTCGACCCGCCATAATGTCGCAGCCCATGAACGAAAGTTCAGGTTGTGGATTCTGGCCGGCTGCCAGCAGTGACCTTGTGCTGCAAGGCATGCCAAGGTCGATGTCACTGAAGTCGCTGAAGACAATATTCAACAAGAAAGTCAGCACGCTAAGGACATGAATGTGAGGCCGATGCAACGAATTTGGCCTTCTATGCCATTTACACGGTTTGCCGACGACTCGTTTCGCGGCCCGCTCTGGGCAGCTTGAAACGTCAGCGTGGTCGGATCGAGCCAATGGCGTTCAATCCTAGGAATTTCTGTATGTTGAAGAAAGCGAACACAGCGCTGCTGGGTCTGGCTCTGTCCATCGGGATGGTGTCGGCACAAGCGGCCGAAGCGAAGAAAGTCGACGTCCTGCTGATCGGCGGTGGCGTCATGAGCGCCACGCTGGGCGTGCTGCTCAACGAGCTCGAGCCAAGCTGGTCGATGGAAATGGTCTAGCGCCTGGACGCCGTTGCCGAAGAAAGCTCCAATGGCTGGAACAACGCCGGTACCGGTCACTCTGCCTTGGCCGAGCTGAACTACACCCCGGAAGACAAGGACGGCAAGGTCCAGATCGCCAAGGCGATCGAGATCAACGAAGCCTTCCAGATTTCCCGTCAGTTCTGGGCGCACCAGGTCACTGCCGGTGTTCTGAAGAACCCACGCACGTTCATCAACTCCACGCCGCACATGAGCTTCGTGTGGGGCGACAACAACATCGAGTTCCTCAAGAAGCGCTACGAGGCGCTGAAGGCCAGCCCGCTGTTCGCCGGCATGCAGTTCTCCCAGGATCACGAGCAGATCAAGAAGTGGGTGCCGTTGATGATGGAGGGCCGCGACCCCAATCAGAAACTGGCCGTCACCTGGAGTCCGCTGGGTACCGACATGAACTTCGGCGAGATCACTCGCCAGTACGTCGGCCACCTGAAGGGGCAGAACGGCTTCGATCTGAAGCTGTCCAGCGAAGTGCAAGACATCAAGCGCAACGCCGACGGTTCGTGGCGCGTGACCTACAAGAACCTGAAAGACGGTACCAAGACCGAAACCGACGCCAAGTTCGTGTTCATCGGTGCTGGTGGTGCCGCGCTGCATCTGCTGCAGGATTCGGGCATTCCCGAGGCCAAGGAATACGGCGGTTTCCCGGTAGGTGGCTCGTTCCTGGTGACCGAGAACCCGACCGTGGCCATGCAGCATATGGCCAAGGCCTACGGTATCGCGTCGACTGGCGCGCCGCCCATGTCCGTTCCACACCTGGACACTCGCGTGCTGGACGGCAAGCGCGTGGTCTTGTTTGGCCCATTCGCGACCTTCTCGACCAAGTTCCTGAAGAACGGTTCGTACCTGGACCTGCTGACCAGCACCAACCTGCATAACGTATGGCCGATGACCAAGGTCGGTATCGAACAGTACCCACTGATCGAATACCTGGCAGGTCAGGTCATGCTGTCCGACGACGATCGCTACCAGGCACTGAAGCAGTACTTCCCCAACGCCAAGAAAGAAGACTGGCGTCTGTGGCAGGCCGGCCAGCGCGTGCAGATCATCAAGCGCGACGAAGAGAAGGGCGGCGTGCTGAAACTGGGTACCGAAATCGTGGTGTCCAAGGACAGCAGCATTGCCGGTTTGCTGGGTGCTTCGCCGGGCGCATCGACTGCAGCACCGATCATGATCAACGTGCTGGAAAAAGCGTTCAAGGACAAAGTTGCCACGCCTGAATGGCAAGCCAAGCTGCGTCAGATCGTGCCTAGCTACGGCACCGCCTTGAACAACTCGCCAGAAGCTGTGCAGAAAGAGTGGAACTACACCGCCAAGATCCTGCAACTGGCTGTTGCACCGCCGGTGATCGACCAGGCCGCCGCTGCTGCCAACCCGATCGAAGGCCAGGCTGCGCCGAAGGCTGAAAGCAATCCAGCGGCCGACATGGCCCTGTAATCCCCAAGCCCTCGGTTTTGGGGGCGGAAGGATTAGCTGTACCGTTTCCGCTGAGTCTTGCACCAATGCGACACACAGGTGCACTCAGCGGACACTTCGCACCGCAACAGTGCGAGGAGCGCGCATTTTCGCTACTCTACGCGCCGTTTGCCCGGCTTGCCCACAAGGCTCAGGTCCGCGCACCAGGTCTGGCCTCATCCGGCCGACCGTGTTTCCCTCATCCATGGGGAAAACCTCTCTCAATTCCAATCTATTGACGTGGTTTCCTTCCAATGAAAGTGCTTAAAGGCCAGGATATTCTGGCGCTTGGATTCATGACATTCGCCTTGTTCGTAGGCGCAGGCAACATCATCTTCCCTCCCTTCGTCGGCCTGCAGGCTGGCCCGAACGTCTGGATGGCCGCGCTGGGCTTCCTGGTGACCGCAGTGGGTCTGCCGGTGATAACCGTGGTCGCGCTGGCCAGGGTCGGCGGCTCGATGGACGCGTTGAGCAGCCCGATCGGCAAAGTGGCGGGCGGGTTGCTTGCAGCGGTGTGCTATCTGGCCGTAGGGCCGCTGTTCGCCACGCCGCGCACGGCCACGGTATCGTTCGCCGTGGGTCTGGCGCCGCTGACCGGTGAGACACCCCTGGCACTGTTCCTCTACAGCGCGGTGTACTTCCTGCTGGTGTTTTTCGTTTCGCTTTATCCGGGGCGCCTGCTCGATACCGTCGGACGGTTTCTGGCGCCGCTGAAAATCATCGCCTTGGCGGTGTTGGGCATTGCAGCGTTTGCCTTGCCGGTAGGCCCCAGCGGTGACGCGGTACCCGAGTACGTTGCAGCACCGTTTTCCCTGGGCTTCATCAACGGCTACCTGACCATGGATACGCTGGGCGCTTTGGTGTTCGGCATCGTCATCGTCAATGCCATCCGCTCCAGAGGTGTCGAGTCACCCCAGCTGATCACGCGCTATGCGATCATTGCGGGTCTGATTGCCGGGGTAGGGCTGGCGCTGGTGTATATCAGTCTGTTCCGCCTCGGGTCGGGCAGCCACGCCGTGGCTGCAGGCGCCACCAATGGCGCAGCGGTGTTGCATGCCTACGTGCAGCACACCTTCGGAGCCCTTGGCAGTGGTTTCCTGGCCGTACTGATCTCGCTGGCCTGCCTGGTGACTGCAGTGGGTTTGACCTGCGCCTGCGCCGAGTACTTCAGCCGCGTGCTGCCGCTGTCCTATAAGACGCTGGTGCTGTTGCTCGCACTGTTCTCGCTGCTGGTCTCGAACCTGGGCCTGACCAAGCTGATCGCGTTTTCGATTCCAGTGCTGACAGCCATCTACCCACCCTGCATCGTGCTGGTGGCGTTGAGCTTCTGCGCAGGGCTGTGGCATTCGCAGTCGCGCATTCTCGGGCCGGTGATGTTCGTCTCGTTGCTGTTCGGCCTGATCGATGCGATCAAGGGGGCAGGGTTCTCGCAGTGGCTGCCAACATCCCTGCTCGATCTTCCCCTGAGCGAGCAGGGCCTGGCCTGGCTGGTGCCTTCGGTGGCAACCCTGCTGGTGGCGGTGTTGGTCGATCGCGTGAAGGGCGCACGGGTTCAAGCAGCGGCTTGAGCTGAGCGTCGCCCACAAAAAAGCCAGCTCTAGAGCTGGCTTTTCTTTGCAGCGGTGTTCATGACGCTTCGGCTGCGGCCTCTACGTCATGGGCGATCAAGGACACCAGTGCGTTTTGCTGTCGGTGAGACAACTGGCGGAAACGCTGCAAAAGCTCGCGCTCATGCAGAGACAGCTCCGGACTGTCCATCTTCATACTCAACTCTTCGCCCAAGGCACCTTCCTGGATCAGGCTCTGTTCCAGGCGTGCGATGATCTCAGAGTTCATGCTTCGGTGATGGTTACGAGCCACCTCAGCGATCTGCTCACGCATCCCGTCGGGAAGACGTACTACAAATTTGTCAGCCGTGCGGCTGGAGTAAACAGCCTGTTTGAGTGGGCGCATAGTGTTGACCGATAAGTTCAGGGGGAGCGGTTCTCGAAGTAGGCCGCAGGATGTCGGTTAGGACACGCCGATCGGCAAATTGTTCCAGCCTGCCGATGCCGCGCTATGATGCCTTAGTTGCGACATAACCTTGACGCCAAATCTGTGACAAATAATGATCCGAGTCGTGGCATTTGGCCAGTCCCCAGCGGCAGGTATTTTACAAGGCCGGTGGAAATTTGCGATCACGCCGTTCGAAAAAAGTCGAAGATTCGTTCGAGAGGTGCTCTGACCCGTCTTGTGCACACCGCGCACAGCACGTGCGAGCTACCCTTGGGCTAGCATAGTGACATTTGGGCCATTTGCTAGTATTGATTTACGCCGCGTATCAATTGGTTGGAAAATCAACGCAAGTATGGATCGAATTTGATCCTGCGGCCTTTGACCATTGCCAGCAAAAATGCCACAGCGCTGATGCTGCCCAGCACTTGCAGCATTGTCCCCAAAGCGACGGCGTTCTGCTCGAGGGTAAGTGCGCCGATCCAGCACACGGCAGCCACAAACATGAACGCCAAGGCGTATCTCGACATCGACAACTCCTTAAAATATGTAGCGTTCAGACCGTTGCGTCGTTGCGGTCTCGTTGACACCCTGTGCAGCCATGACAGGTCGTTCAGAACCCGAAGCCGCGACGCGGGCAACGGGCGCAGGGATTAGTCGAGCAGCGTCGATGTGGACAAGTGCAGAGTCGTCGGCTTGAGTGTGGAACTGAAAGCCAATGAAGGTGACCAATGCCATAACATTGAGCATGACGAGGACGCTGTTCATTGGGACGCTCCATCGCTGGTGGTGGCAAATCAGTGTTCAGCCAGGAACATAGCAGGGCGCGTGCCAACTTTTTATTTAGCGAAATTTCTAGGTAATTCAGAGGCATACCAAGGAAGGCAGGCACATTGATATTGCATTCTGCATACCTGGGTCTCTGCAGGCATTGCAAAATGCATGACTGTCGCGTTCATCCTTGATCGGCATTTGCCACGGATAAAACTGTCCACGTCGCATGACAAACCGCGCGTGGCTGGGTAACATGCACGCCGTTCGTCGTGCCGCCTGGCACGACGCCGTGTGTCTCAGTAGCTCAATTGGATAGAGCATCCCCCTCCTAAGGGGAAGGTTGCAGGTTCGAACCCCGCCTGGGACACCATTCTTGCGCGTCAACTGTTTCAGCTGCGCAAGTGCCTTGAACATGCATTGCGAGGAGGCGAGTGTTCCCGTCTCAGCGACAGGGAGCCCAGACTTCACGTACTGAGCAGTCCGTTACACGATGTTCTGATGAGGCCCGCCCGTCCGATGCAATGGCGTGAGCCCGCATCAGCTTATCCAATGATCCTTCTGCAGTGAGTGTTCTGGGTTTCAGCCGTGGGCATCCGCCAGGCCTTTCTCGATGAAACGCACCGAACTCTCCATGGCCTGCTGACCCTCTGGCAAGATCGCGGCGTAAAAGTGCCAGGCGTGAAACATCGCAGGCCATACTTCCAGGTTGACGCGAACACGGTTATCGGCAAGGTGAGTTGCAAGACGCATGGCGTCAGTCAACATCAACTCGTTTTCACCTATCTGCACCAGAATCGGCGGAAGGCCTGTGACGTCCGCGAAGACCGGAGAGGCCAGAGGATGATTGGCCAGCGTGTCGCCCAGAAACGCTCTGGCGAGAATATCCAGCACGGGCTTGGAGTTCAGCGGATCCAGTCCTTCACGATTACTCATGGTCGCGCCGGTGTGTTCAAGGTTTGCCCACGGCGAAATCGAGGAGCCAACGGCAGGCAATGGCAAGCCTTTGGATTTTGCCGCCACCATTACGCTGACAACCATCGCGCCGCCCGCTGACTCGCCGGAAAAGGCAATCTTGCTGGCCGGAATGTTCTGCTCGAGCAACCACTCGTAGGCGCGCAATGTGTCGTCGATGGGCGCTGGAAATGTATGCTCAGGGGCAAGGCGGTAGTCCGGCATGTATACACGAGCGCCCAGCATTTTCGCGTAATTGCCGCCGATCCCGTGGTAACCGTCTGGACGGCCAACGATGTAAGCCCCGCCGTGAATGTACATCACTACCGCGTCGGTTTTGATCTCCTGCGGAGTCACCAGGATGCCAGGCACTCCACCCATGTCGACTGCTTCGAACCTGACGCCATCAGGCGCTGGATTATGTCCGAGCATTTTTGCGTAGGCGTCGCGGATGTCGCTTAGCTTTGTGGTCGTATCGATTCCCTTGAGAACGGGTACCAGATCGCTAAGGCTGTTGGCCCAGGTTTGGACGGCTGCTTGGACTTCTATATTCATAATGACCTCAATTGATCTTTGGGTGTGGATAAGCTAATCGAGATACTATGCTTGGTATTGGGGAATAGGGTTCCCCATTGAAGGCGCTAGCCCGCCCTGGCGGTGAGGACGGAGAGGCCATATGGAACTCCACAACCTAAACGATATCGCCGCTTTTGTAGGCTCGGTCAACGCTGGAAGCTTCACTGCGGCGGCCAAGCAACTTGGCCTCACTCGTTCAGCGGTAGGCAAATCGATAGTCAGGCTCGAGGCGCGTCTACAGGTACGTCTACTCAATCGCACCACGCGCAGTTTGAGCATGACGGATGACGGCCAGGTTCTTTATGAGCGTTGTGTGGGTGTTTTGCAGGACCTGGACGAGGTAGAGGATGCCCTTGCGTTTCGCCGTTCGACACCCAGTGGACGGCTGCGGATGAGCTTGCCTGTCGCGCTAGGCAGGCTTCATATCCTTGAGCACGTCGAGCGCTGTCTCGAAGAATGGCCTGCACTGAGCGTCGACATCAGCTTTTCCGACAGGCTGGTCGATCTGATCGATGAGGGGTTTGATTTGGCCATGCGCATCGGTCCGCCCAAGGAAGATTCTGGTTTACTGACGCGCACGGTGGCCTACCAACAAATGATCACCTGCGCCTCACCCCAGTATCTGGCTGACCATGCAGAGCCTGAAACGCCTGAGGATTTATCCGAGCACCAGTGCCTGCATTTCGTGAGTGGTGGAAGATTGCTTCCCTGGAATTTTCGAGTGAATGGGCGCTGTGTATCGTTCACTTGTAGTGGAAGGCTGCAAATGGACAGCGCTGAGTCGTTGCACCGGTCTGTTGTCGCGGGGCTGGGCATCGCTACGCTGCCGTCTTACGTGATAAATGAGGATTTGAGAAACGGCAAGCTCGTTCAATTGCTCGCCGTATATGCAGAGGCCGCAGAGCCCATTCGGGTTATTTACCCCAGCAAGCGACACCTCTCTCCAAAGATTCGACTCTTCATCGATAAGCTTGTAGAGGCTTGGTCACCCTGCCCACCTTGGGAACAACGCGCTGGCGCTGCCCGACCTTGAGTACACAGGCCTTCCGTGGTTCGGCCTGCTTTTCAGGGGTTGGAGGCTCTGCGAGAGGTACCCGGCGGCGCCTAGGTTTGCCGCTGCCCTTCAGCGATATCGGACTCGGGCAGGGTCGGGATCGATGCAGGGGCCTATCCCCCTCGGTAAGGAGCTGCGGCAGGGGTTCATGGGTAGCTTTACTTGAGCCCCCGGCGACTCTGTCGCCTCAGGTCGCGCCGCCCAATGTTTGCTTAAGATCAGGGTAGTTGGCGAAAGGAATCGAAAGAATGACCACGTCCACTTCCAAGACCGCTTGTTCCTTGGTCACTGCGTGTACGCCTATCTCATGGGTGAGCGCCTGGATGCTGTCGGCGCGTTTGGAATTGGCCAGTTTGACGGTATGACCCACCGCTGCAAGTTTGCGCGCCAAGGTCGCGCCAATATTGCCGGCGCCGATTATTCCGATGTTCAATTTGTGTCTCTCCTGATTGTGTTGAGGGGGGGTTAAAATCCTCAGTCATTTGCTCCATGGCCAAGGGCGTCGAGCATGTGATGAAGCGCGTCCATGCCGCACTCATCGAGGTGGCAGGCTGACTTGATCTGGCGAGTGAAGGCTCGGACGGCCGCTTCCAGGTTTCGTCTGTCGAGTCAGATCGACGACCACACGTCGCTCGTAAACGGCAGGTGATTGCTGTCAACCGGTGCTTTGAAACCCGCGCCAACGCCGGCTCGGCAATGGGTCATTTCTGCGCCAGCAGCGCTTTCCTGGCAGCCTTTTCGTCTTTCATGGCGGCTAGCTCACGCTGGCAGACCTCGACATCGAACGAGTTGTCCCACTTGGCGATCGCGATGGTGCCGATGCCATTGCCGATCAGGTTGGTGACAGCCCGGGCCTCGTTGAGGAACCGGTCGATGCCCAGCAGCAGGACAAGGCCAACCAGAGGAATGGAATGGATAGTGGTGAGCGTTGCGGCCAGCGTCACGAACCCGGCCCCTGCCACGCCTGCGGAGCCTTTGGACGTCAGCAGGAATACCGCCAGCAGAATCATCTGGTCCGCGAACGTCAGTGGCGTATTGGTTGCCTGGGCAATGAAAATCGCGGCCATGGTCAGGTAGATGCAGGTACCGTCCGCATTGAAGGTGTATCCGGTCGGCAGAACCATCCCCACGACCGATTTCTTGCAGCCCAGTTTTTCCAGCTTGACCATCATGCGGGGCAACACGGCCTCGGTCGAACAGGTGCCCAGGGTGATGAGGATTTCATCCTTGAAGTAGCGCAGGAACTGCATCAACGGCATGCCTGACCACTTGGCGACCGTGCCCAGTATCACGACGATGAATATCAATGTGGTGATGTAGAGCGCCACCAGCAATTGCCCGAGTGAGAGCAACGTGCCAATTCCGTACTTGCCGATGGTGAACGCCATGCCGGCACCGGCGCCGAGTGGGGCCAGGCGCATGACCATGGCGACGATCTTGAACAGGCCTTGCAGGAACAGATCGATGGTATTGATCAGAGGCTTGCTGGTTTCGCCCAGTTGAACCAGGGCAATGCCCATCAACACCGAGAGCAGTATCACCTGAAGCATCACGCCGTTGGAAAAGGCGCCGATGAACGTGTGCGGGATGATGTTGAGAAAGAACTCGACGGTGCCGCCTTGCTCGCTGGCGGCCTGGCTGTATTTATTGATGGCGCTGGCATCCAGGGCGCTGACATTGATGTTCATGCCGACACCGGGCTTGACGATGTTGACCACGATCAACCCGACGACCAGCGCAATCGTCGACAGAATCTCGAAGTAGATCAGGGCTTTCACACCAATGCGCCCGACTTCCTTGATGCTGCCCATCTTGGCGATACCGACCACCACCGTACCGAAGATGATCGGTGCCAGCAGCATTTTGATCAGTTTGATGAAGCCATCGGCAAACGGCTGCAGCTTGGCGCCGATGTTGGGTGCGAAGTAACCGATGGCGGCACCGATGACGATACCTATCGGCACTTGCACGTACAGCTGGCCATACCAGCGGGTTCTGGAGATTTCCACGAGAGCACCTCATTTTATTGTTGTGATGGGCGTGTGGCGTGACGTCAGTGCCTGACGCCAGCGTTTGCGGCCTGTTTGGCACAGGCCGCAGAGGGAAGCGATCAGCCTTCGCCGAGCTCGCGCATGACGGCGTAGAGGGCCGACTTGGCTTCGAAACCGACACCGGGAATGTCCGGCAGGCCGACATAGCCGTTTTCGACCTGGATACCGTCAGCGAAGCCACCGAACGGCTGGAACACATCCGGGTAGGATTCGTTGCCACCCAGGTGTAGGCCCGCGGCAATGTTCAATGACATTTGGTGGCCGCCGTGCGGGACCACGCGGCGCGATGACCAGCCCATGTCTTCCATTACTTTTAGAGTGCGCATGTACTCGACCAGGCCGTAGGACAGTGCGCAGTCGAACTGGAGAAAATCACGGTCGGGGCGCATGCCGCCGTGGCGCAGCAGGTTGCGAGCGTCCTGGTGGGAGAACAGGTTTTCGCCGGTGGCCATGGGCAATTCGTAGTGATTGGCGAGCTCGGCCTGCAGGGCATAGTCCAGCGGATCGCCGACTTCCTCGTACCAGAAGAGGTTGTACTTCTTGATGGCTTCCGCGTAGGCGATACCGGTCTGCAGGTCGAAGCGACCATTGGCATCGACCGCCAGGCGCCGGCCATCACCGACCACTTCGAGCACTGCTTCGATACGCCGGATGTCTTCATCGAGCGGCACCGCACCGATCTTCATCTTGACCACGTCGTAGCCACGGTCCAGATAGCTCTGCATTTCGGCCTTGAGCTTGGTCTGGTCCTTGCCGGGGTAGTAGTAGCCACCGGCGGCATAGACCCAGACCTTGTCGTCCGCCACGCCATTGCGATAGCGGTCAGCCAGCAGGCGATACAGCGGCTTGCCTTCGATCTTGGCGACCGCATCCCACACCGCCATGTCGATGGTACCGACCGCCACCGAGCGCTCGCCGTGGCCTCCAGGCTTTTCGTTGGTCATCAGGGCTTTCCAGATGGCGAACGGGTCGAGGTTGTCGTTTTCATGATCGACAAGTGTATCGGGGTCGGCTTCGGTGATACGGGCGAGGAAGCGGTCGCGCATCAGCGCACCCTGGCCGTAGCGACCGTTGGAGTTGAAGCCATAGCCGATGACCGGTTTGCCATCGCGGATCACGTCGGTGATCACCGCCACGACCGAGCAGGTCATTTTGGAAAAGTCGATGTAGGCGTTGGCAATGGGGGAGGCGATGGAAACGGTCTTCTCACGAATGTCGACGATGCGCATGGAGGGTTCCTCTTATGGGTTGTGGCCCCACGTTAGGCTTTGCGAAGTCACCCGCCCAATGCTATTAATGCCCAACCCTATGCACAGAAGGCATGGCCCTTGGAACTCGTCTGGCTTGAAGACCTTTCGGCGCTTGCCGAATACGGCAGCTTCGTGCGCGCGGCCGAAGCCCGGCACATTACCCAGCCGGCCTTCAGCCGCAGGGTCCGCTCGCTTGAAAACTGGATGGGCGTGGAATTGTTCATCCGCACGCCCCATGGCGCGACCCTGACAGAGGCGGGGAGGCAGATTCTGCCCGGTGCACAGGAGGCAGCGCGCCACCTGTATCGGCTGCGCAACGAGGCGCAGGAAGTGGCCGGCGTGTCGGCACGCTCACTGAAGTTCGCCGCTACTCACTCGCTGTCGTTCACGTTTTTCCCCAGGTGGCTGCGCAGTTCGGAAGCCGGTGCGCCTATCGAAGCGGTCCAGCTTCACTCCGACAGCATGGCTGTCTGCGAGCAGATGCTGATACACGGCCAGGTCCAGTTTCTGCTGTGCCATCGTCATCCCGATGTTCCGCCGCTGCTGGCGCCCGATCAGTTCATCAGCAAGAAGGTCGCAGAGGACGTTCTGGTACCGCTCGCCAGTGCCTCCTCTCACTTCGACACCTCGCCCGCCACACTGCCTTATCTTGCCTATACCCATGAGTCGGGGCTGGGGCGGATCGTCGCCCACAGGTTGCGCGGCAAAGAGGACTATCTGCACTTGCAGCCGCTGTTCAGCAGCCACCTGGCAGCGGTGCTCATGTCCATGGCCCTTGAAAGCAAAGGCGTGGCCTGGTTGCCCAAGAGCCTGACCGAGCAGGAGCTTCACGAGGGACGCTTGGTGAGGGCGCTCGATGAGAGTTGGGACATACCCCTGGAGGTGCACCTGACCCGGCCGAAAGCAAACCTGGGTCAGTCCGCCGAAGCGTTCTGGGCGAGAGCGGGTATGGATCTGCCATCTGTCACCTAACGCATCGGGGGTGCGATACGCCGAGTCGGCGTTTCGCCTACCTGGCAGCCGGTGTGCAGGGCCGCGCTGCCCCCGACGTGCCGCCTGCAGCTGCCCGGGTTGCCGCGCGTCCCGCCAGAAAGGCAAGTACCGCTGCCAAGCCGAGCAACCCTGCGCTCGTTTCAAAGGTCGCCCGGTAGCCGCTTGCGTCGAATACCAGCCCGCCGACGATGGCCCCGGACGCGATGGCCAATTGGATGATCGCAACCATCAAGCCACCGCCTGCCTCCGCATCGTTCGGAAGGGTTCTTGCCAGCCACGTCCACCATCCCACCGGTGCGGCAGTCGCAACCGCTCCCCAAAGCCCCAGCAGTACCGTAGTGATGACCGTCGAGCTGCCGAATGACAACAGTGCCATGGCGATGGCGGCCATCAGGATCGGGATAACGGTCAGCGTTCGATGCAGGCCATTTTTCAGGAAGGCTTCGATCAGGAACGTGCCGGCAAGCCCGGCCAGGCCTAGCACCAGCAGCATCAACGAAAGCATGGAAACACTGACCTGTGTGACCGTTTCCAGAAACGGACGCAGATAGGTGAAGAGCATGAACTGACCCATGAAGAATACGCTTACCGCGACCATGCCCAGGGCGACCGGGGTGCGTTTCATCAGCGTGAGAACGTTGCCGGTGCCCGACTCGCTGCGCGCTTTCAGGGTTGGAAGGCTCATCAACAACCATGCACAGGCAATCACGGCCACGGGAAGAAGGGCCAGAAAGGCACCGCGCCAGCCGATCAGCGCGCCGAGAAAACTGCCCAGGGGCGCTGCCACGACCGTTGCCAGAGCATTGCCGCCGTTGACGATAGCCATCGCCCGGGTGACCTGGCCTTCAGGCACCAGGCGCATGGCGGTCGCTGCCGACAATGACCAGAACCCGCCGATGGCGACGCCGATCAGGGCGCGTGCGCCCATGAATACCCAATAGTTGGGTGCAAAGGCAACGACGGCTGCGGAAACGATCATCAGCAGGGTAAGTGCAACGAGCAGCGGTTTGCGCTCGACCCGGGTGGCCACCGATGCGATCAGCAGGCTGGTGAAAAGCGCGAACAGCCCTGATACGGAGATGCCCTGGCCGGCCTGGCCCTCGGTGATGTGCAGGTCCGCCGCGATGGGTGTGAGCAGGCTGATGGGCATGAATTCCGAGGCCACCAGCACGAAAGCGGCGAGCGACATGGCGAACACGGCGCCCCATGATTCACCGGTGTGGGTGGCGGAGGTCGAAGATCGGTTCATTCGAGAGGTCTTCTCCAGAGATTTATCGATGGCCATTGTCTCGGTCCGATGAGTCTCTCTGTAGCGCATTGCACTGGATTACTTGCCTGATCCTATGAGTCTGCACTGGATGGCGGGACGTACGAGCAGAGGCGAGTTAGAGTTCGTGACACGGGAGCAAGGTGAATATGACGAACGAATTCGACACGACTGGTCCAGGCTCATCGACGCAGGAAACGCTGACGCGGATGATCGCCTCGCACACCAAGGCGCCTGGCGATTACCGAACGGACATCGCAGGTCTTGGTTTTTTTCGACGCGACTGCCCGGCACCGCCGATGACCTGCATGGTCGAGCCCAGTATCATTCTGGTTGCTCAGGGCGAAAAGCAGCTGTGGGTGGGGGGTGAAGGTTATCGGTACAGCACCTCGAAGTTTCTGATCACGTCGCTGGATCTGCCTGCCAACTCCGAAGTGTTGGTTGCCAGCCACGAGCAGCCATGCCTGGGGCTGACGTTCAAGCTGGATATGCGCATGCTGGCCGAACTGATAGCGCAGGGTGATCTGCCGCCCTCCCGTGATCGCGCCGCGGTCCAAGGTGTCGGTATCGGTTCGATAACGACGCCATTGCTGGCCTCGTTCGAACGGCTGCTGGCGCTGTTCGATGAGCCACAGTCCATCCCTGTGCTGGCGCCACTGATCCAGCGCGAAATCCACTATCGCCTGCTGCAAGGCGACCAGGCGGGTCGGCTGCGGCAGATCACCTCGGTGGACGGCCAGGGTTATCGCATAGGCAGAGCGATCGATTGGCTGAAGTTGAATTACACGTCAGCGCTGCGCGTCGACGAACTGGCAGCCAGGGTGCAGATGAGTACCCCGACCTTTCATCATCATTTCCGCCAACTTACCAGGATGAGTCCGCTGCAGTATCAAAAGTGGCTGCGGCTCAACGAGGCAAAGCGGTTGATGCTCAATGAACATCAGGACGTGTCCAGCGCAGCCTTCAAGGTTGGGTATGAAAGTCCGTCGCAGTTCAGTCGCGAGTACAGTCGTCTGTTCGGCGCGCCACCCAAGCGCGACATCGCGGCCTTGCGCGGAAACGGCTAGCCTGGCTGCGCTCGCGCATACCTCGTCGCTTCCACTGGAATAGGCAAGAACGCCACTCGATTGGGCAAGTGGCGCTCCGTGGTCGACCGCATACTGAGTCGCCGGATCGGCGAACGGAGTGACATTTCCCGCAGCGCATGAGCGCCCACGCAGGTTTGAACCCGCTTTGCAAGACACCGGCAAAAACTGCCCTCGTTGCCATGTCGGGCATCGTGCGGGTCGTCAATGGCGTGATCCGCGACACGCTTTGAAACCATAGTGTCTTGTCACCTGACGTACGACCTCAACCAATGGCGTCATCCAGGTGTCTGCACTAGACGCAGCAAGACCGTGATTCGAGACATAAAAAAATAGATGAGGACCGCAACATGACCGATCCGACCGAAAAGATTTCCTCCGAACCAGAGGGTTCCGGTGAGCTGTTCAAGGAACTGACCACGCCCTCGCGGCGCAATTTCCTACGCACCATGGGCATCTCGGGCATGGCCGCTGCCACCGCCCCGGTGTGGGCCCAGGCCGCCCAGTTGGCGCCTATCGACGACAGTGACAAGCCGTTGGCCAAGGGCGAGCAGCGGATCACGCTCAAGGTCAATGGCCAGCCGCACACGCTCAACGTGCCCGGCAACGCCGTGCTGCTGGACGTGTTGCGCGACCGCCTGATGCTGACCGGCACCAAGAAGGGCTGCGACCACGGCCAGTGCGGGGCCTGCACGCTGCACATCAATGGTCAGCCGGTGAACAGCTGTCTGTCCCTGGCGGCCATGCACCAGGGCGATGACATCACCACCATCGAAGGCCTGGAGCGCAATGGTCAGTTGCACCCCATTCAGGAAGCGTTCTGGGCCCACGACGCGTTCCAGTGCGGTTATTGCACCTCGGGCCAGATGATGACCGCTGCGGCGATCATCAAGGACCCGGACATCGGCGCCGACGACGCCAGCGTGCGCGAGGCCATGAGCGGCAACATCTGCCGATGTGGCGCGTACAAGAACATCCTTGCCGCCGTGCAGGATGCCCGTGGCAAAGTACAGGGAGCCAGCTGATGAGAGCCTTGGAATACACCCGCGCAACCAGCCCCGAACAGGCCGTTGCGACCCATGCCCGCAATGAAGCCACGGCGTTTCTCGCCGGCGGTACGACCCTGCTGGATCTGGTCAAGATCGACATCATGCAGCCTGATCGGGTCATCGACGTGCATACCTTGGCGCTGGATCAGGTCGAAACCTTGAGCGATGGCCGGACCCGTATCGGCGCCATGGTCAGCAACACTCGGCTGGCCAATCATCCGCGCATCAAAAGTGATTACGCGGTGCTGTCCCAGGCGCTGCTGTCCGGGGCGACCACGCAACTGCGCAACAAGGCGACCACCGGCGGCAATGTCATGCAGCGGGTGCGCTGCAATTATTTCCGCGACGGCGTTTCCGCCTGCAACAAGCGGGTGCCCGGCTCGGGCTGTGCTGCCATCGGCGGGCACAACCGCAGCGTGCACGCGGTACTGGGCACCAGCGACCAGTGCATTGCCACCCATCCTTCGGACATGTGCGTGGCCATGGCGGCGATTGGTGCGACCGTGCAGGTGCAAGGCCCCAACGGCAAACGCGAGATCGACTTCCAGGATTTCCACTTGCTGCCGGGCGCCACGCCGTGGAAAGAGCATGCGCTGCAGCCTGACGAATTGATTACCCATGTAACGCTGAATGCGCCATTGGCCAACGGCAAGTCTGCGTACCTGAAGCTGCGTGATCGCGCGTCCTACCAGTTTGCGCTGGCTTCCAGCGCGGTGATTCTGGTCATGGACGGGCAGGTCATTCGCGAGGCCCGCATTGCCCTGGGCGGCGTCGGCACCAAGCCGTGGCGTGCGCTGGAAGCCGAGCGCGCACTGCGCGGTGCGGCCGCTACCCCGGAAAACTTCGCCAAGGCCGCAGCCATCGCGCTGCAAGGGTCCAAGCCGTATGCACACAACGCCTACAAGATTCCCCTTGGGCAGCAGGCCATCGTGCGCAACCTCTCCACCCTGAGCACAGGAGCCATGGCATGAGCGAGTCAATCATGGGGGCATCCCCACGCCGCATCGACGGTCGCCTGAAGGTCACCGGCAGCGCGCAGTATGCGGCCGACCATCAGCCCAAGGGCATGGTCTTCGCCTACGGCGTCTACAGCACGGTGGCCAGTGGCTCGATCACATCTTTGGACATCGAGGCGGCGCGCCGCTCGCCCGGCGTGCTGGAAATTCTGCACCACGGCAACTTTCCCCAGGCGTTCCACACCTCGCCCGTGCCTTTCTCCCTGGCAGGGGTGCTGACAGGCTCGCGTACCGATGAGAAAAGGCTGCCGTTCGAGGACAATGTCGTGCGTTATGCCGGGCAGTTCGTGGCGCTGGTGGTTGCCGACACGTTCGAGCATGCGCGCGAAGCGGCCTACAAGGTCAAGGTCAGCTACAGCGAAAGCGCGGCTGCCGCCAATCTGGAGCAGGGACTGAAGCGGCGCGCAGCCGCCGACGGCGGGCAGGGCCACAAGCGTGGCGATCCAGCCAGCGCCTTCGATGGCGGTGCGCAGACGGTAGACGCCACTTATACGACGCCTGTGGAAACCCACAACCCCATGGAAATGCACGCCACCGTTGCGCTGTGGGACAACGGTCGACTGGTGGTGTATGAATCCACCCAGTCGGTCGTGGTTCACCGCAACACCCTGGCGCAGATCTTCGGCCTGCCCACCGAGCGCGTGGAAGTGCGTGCGCCTTTCATTGGTTCGGGCTTCGGCGGCAAGCTGTGGATCTGGCCGCACTCGGTAGCTGCCTGTGCGGCTGCCAAGATCGTCGGCCGACCGGTGCAACTGGTGCTGCCGCGAGCGCAGATGTTCACCACGGTAGGGCATCGCCCGGAGACCCGCCAGCGCATGCGCCTGGCGGCCGATGGCAAGGGCAAGCTGGTTTCCCTGCGTCATGAATCGCTCAACACCACCGGGATCGGCGACCAGTATGTCGAGAACTGCGGGGGCATGAGTGCCAGCCTGTACTCGTGTGCGAACGTCGAAGTGACCCATGGCACGGTGCAGGTCAACCGCGGCGCACCGACCTCGATGCGTGCCCCAGGCGCAGCCCCTGGCCTGTTTGCGCTGGAGTCGGCCATCGACGAACTGGCCGAACGCTGCAAGATGGACCCGCTCGCCTTTCGCCAGTTGAACTGGGCCGAGCAGAACGAGCAGGAAAAACTGCCGTGGTCCGGCAACCATCTGCGCGAAGCACTGGCCCAGGGTGCCGAGCGTTTCGGCTGGGCCAAGCGCACGCCGGGTATCGGCAGCATGCGCGAGGGCCATGAGATCGTCGGCTACGGCATGGCGCAGTGCAACTGGGATGCCTTCCGCACGCCGTGCGAAGCGCGGGTCTCGCTGACCTCCGACGGTCGCGCCGTAGTGTACTGCGGTGCTCAGGACATTGGTACCGGGACCTACACGGTGCTTGCCCAGTGCGTCAGTGACATCACTGGTCTGCCGCTGGAGCGGATCACGGTAGAGCTGGGCAACTCGTCCTATCCGCCCGCGCCTGTTTCCGGCGGCTCGTGGATGACGGCCAGTGCCTTGCCGGCCGTGGCAGAGGCCACGCGCGCCGCGCTCACCCAGCTCAAGAGCTTCGCAGCCTCGGAAGAGGGCGGGCTGGCCAATGCCAAGCCAGAAGCGATCACGGTCAGCAACGGGCGCCTGCAGGACGGTTCGACCAGCCTGGAGTTCGCCGAAGTACTCAAGAAGCTGAAGATCGCCAGCGCCGAAGGCGAGGCCCATACCGGTATGGCCGATACCAAGAAGCATGCATTCAGCTCGTTCGGCGCGCATTTCGTCGAGGTGCGCTGGGATCCGGGTATCTCCCGCCTGCGCGTGTCGCGCGTGGTCAGCGCCATTGATGTGGGCAAGATCATCAATGCCAAGACCGCACGCAATCAGGTCGAAGGTGCCATCGTCATGGCCATCGGCATGGCGCTGTTCGAGTCGACCGACTACGACGAGCGCAATGGCATGCCGGTGAACAACAACTACGCGGAGTATGTGGTGCCGGTGCACGCCGATCAGCCGGACATCGATGTGATCCTGCTGGATTACCCCGACTACAACCTCAACGAATACGGTGCGCGTGGTGTGGGTGAAATCGGTGTGACCGGTTTGGCGGCTGCGGTGGCCAACGCGGTCTACCATGCCACCGGCAAGCGTGTGCGTGACCTGCCGATCAGCCTGGAAAAACTGATGGATCAGGTGCCGACCGTCAGCGTTTGATCGCTCGTTGCCGCGCCGGGGATTCTCTCGGCGCGGTATTGCCGGCTTCGTTGGCTATGCTTCGACGATGCTCGCCCTGATATTTTCCCTGAGCTTCGCTTCGATCCCGGCCTGGGCCTCAAGTCTATCGGCGAGCGCCGCAATCAGGTGGCGGCCAATGACGATGACGCCGTCCCTGTCTCCCACGATGGCATCACCCGGATTGCACACCACGTTGCCACACGCCACCGGCGTGCCGACCTGGCCTGGACCGTGCTTGGAAGGTCCGGCAGGATTCACGCCCCGTGCGTAGACAGGCAGCCCCATCACGCTCAGTTCTTCCACGTCTCGAACCGCACCATCGATGACCACGGCGGCGACTTTACGCGCCAGGCATATTTCTCCGAGCAAGTCACCGAACACCGCGCGATTGATTTCGCCGTTGCCGTTGATCACCAGTACATCGCCTGGCTTGGCATCGTCCAACGCGCGGTGGATGGCCAGGTTGTCGCCTTCCCAGGTCTGAATCGGCAGAACCGTGCCATGAAACGATGCCTTGCCAGCGACGTGGTGGATGGCAGATGCCATCATCCCCATGCGTTGCAGCACGTCGCCGATCAGCGCGACGGGGTATTGTGATATTTCCTCGAGCTGCGCAAGACAAGCCCTGGGCCAGTCTTCGCTCACGGTGATGTTTGCAGCGGATGCATTGATGAACATGTTGACCTCGGCAGGGTTGCGTTTAGCGGGCGTCGTCAGTCGAACGCTCGGGAGACGGGCTCGTTGACCGGATGCAAGGGCGGCTCGCCACGCAACACAGCGCGAATGGCGTCCACAGCGCTCATGCCGACACGCAGCAACGACTCGTTGGTTTGCCCTGCGACATGAGGTGTCACGAGCAGATTGGGCAGGTCGGAAACGGGGAACGTGTTGCAACTGAACGGGTTGATCATGTCGGCGTTTTCCGCAGCCAGAACGTCGATCCCTGCGCCGCCCAGCTGGCCGCTGCGCAAGGCATCGGCGACAGCCGCCTCATCGATGACCCCGCCGCGACTGGTATTGATGAGGATCGCGCCAGCCTTCATCTGTGCTATCTCGGGTCGACCGATCAGATTCCGGGTACTCGACTGTAGAGGCACGTGAAGGCTCACTACATCGGCCTTGGCCAGCAGGGTGTCGAGATCGACCAGCCGGGCGTCGAAGCTTGCGTCATAGGCAGGATCGGTCGCCAATACATTCATGCCGAACGCTTCGGCAACCGGCGCGACATGCTGGCCGATATCACCGAAGCCGATCACGCCCAGGGTACGCCCCTCAAGCTCTATTCCGGTCAGGGACAGACGGTCCGCTGCCCAGACGCTGTCACGAGTCTGATCGGTGGCCAATTGCAGCTTGCGGCTGACCCCCAGCAGCAGGGCAAACACATGCTCCACGACACTTCTGCGATTGGCCCCTGGCGTGTTGGTGACCCACACACCCCGTTCGGCAGCCGCCTTGTGATCGACATTGTCGTAACCCGCTCCGTGTCTGGCCACGATCCGCAGCTTCGGTGATGCCGCAATCATTTGCGCGGATATATGGCCACCACGCAGGAACACGGCATCGACCTGTTGCTGAATGTCGGTGTACGCGACTGCGTTCGGGCCGTAGCCGAGTCGCACCTCACCTGTAGAAGAAAGTGCCTGCAATACATCTGGATGAATCGGGCTCGTTACATAGATCAAAGGCATCATCGTCA
>Ga0265798_10003689_pt1 | contig 21585 bp, 22 predicted proteins | sample P3T30metagenome_FD_192430 | JGI IMG/M metagenome (GOLD analysis project Ga0265798, IMG submission 192430) | Plant litter microbial communities from East Loma Ridge, Irvine, California - P3 T30 | ecosystem: Environmental > Terrestrial > Plant litter > Unclassified | place: USA: California... | reverse complement strand
TCGGGGCCGTGCGGGAGGAGATAGAGGCCGTAGAAAGCCGCCTTAAGGCACTCAATGAGCAAGTTGCCTACTCCACCATCACGCTGCGCCTCTACCAAGCCGTGGCCCTGCCAGCGCCCGATGCGCCGGTGCTGTCTTTTGGGAGCCGGCTGCTGGAAGCGCTGTACGGCGGCTGGGAGCTGACGGCTAGCCTGGTACTAGGCTTTCTCTACCTCTGGCCGGTGTGGCTGCTGCTTGGCGCGGGCGGCGGCCTCTGGCGGGCGTGGCGCCGGCGCCGGCAGTAACAGCCTTAGTTTTCTTGCACTGCCTAGCCGGCGCAAGGCAGGGTTAGGCGGCAACCTTTTTCTGGGTTTAAAATGGGGCTTGCTGGGGCGCTGCGCTCTCCCGAGCAAAAGCGCGGCGCCCCAGCACGCCCCACCTATTGCCGACTTGCTAGCCGCCCGCCGCTACTGCTATTGCCTTATTATCAGTAATGTAAAGTTGACAGCCAATGCGGATGCTGGGCTTGCGCACTACCCTGGCCAGCAACAATGTCCTCAACGCCTTCGTGCCCTACGGCGACGCCTAGCACCTCTAGGCCACCGTAGTCCGGCTGGGCACCAACGAAACCAGCTGGGCCGCCTGCGACATGGTGACCACCGGGGCGGCCCGCCTGCGGGTAGGCGGGCCGGCTACTTTTGTGCTGCTGGAAGCCGCCAGTGCCGTCGAGGTCAGCCGCACGGTGGCCTAGCCACTGCTAGGCTACAAAAACAGCCGTCCTACGTTTACCAACTCGCCCGCTGTGCTTTGCTCGCCAGCCTAACATTCGCCATGCCCCAGCCTCTCACCCCGGCCGACTTGCCGCACCTGCGCCACTGCCTGGCCCTCGCCGCCGAAGCCTTGCAGGCGGGCGACGAGCCCTTCGGCTCTATTCTCGTGGATGCGCAAGGCCAGGTGCTGGCGCAGGCGCGCAACCAGGTCAATACCGTTGGTGCCCTGGCCCACCCCGAGCTGGCGCTGGCGCAGTGGGCGGCCGCCCACCTGAGTGCGGCCGCCCGCGCCACTACTACCATGTACACCAGCGGGGAGCACTGCCCCATGTGCGCCGCCGCTCACGGCTGGGTAGGGCTGGGCAAAATCGTGTACCTGAGTTCGGGTGAGCAGCTGAGCCAGTGGCTGCAAGAGTTGGGTGTGCCCCCCGCGCCCGTGCGCATGGTACCGGTGCAAGCCCTTGTGCCAGCCGCTGCTGTGGCGGGGCCCGGCAGCGGCGACCTGCTACGGGCCATCAAGGACTTGCACGTGGCCTACCATACCGCGCCGGCTGCCAGGCAACGGTAAGTAAGCGTACCCAGGCGCTTGGTTTAGCATGCTGAGGAGCACTTGCCCCGGGCTTTCGGCCAGCCCTCAGTTAGCAGTCGGGCAGCGCGTTTTGCCTTTTTGGTATAAGCTTTATTGCCGATAGTGCTCGCCCACAACGGGAAGCCCAGGCGGGCTAGTAGCGTAATAACATCCAAGCGCCCTTCCCGGGCCAGGTTACGGCTGTCGTTATTTTCATCGAATCATTTCGGTCACCCACTGGGGCGCGCTCACCACCCACGCCGCCAGAAACGGTACCAGTGCTGATTGGTAGGGTAGCGGCGGGTAGCAGACAGGTTATTGCACAAGAGCGCCACCAGTAGCAAAATCAACACCCCGGAAAGCACGGGTACCAGCACGTACCAATAGCCCAGAGCCTTGAGCTGGGGCGAGCCGATAACGGCGATGAGCGCCGTGGCGCCGCCGGGGGGATGTAGCGTTTTGGTGATTTGCATGCCCACGATGGCGAGCGCCACTGCCAGGGCCGCCGCCAGCCACGGCACTTGCCCAAACCAGTGCCATACCGTCACCCCAATCAGGGCGCTTAGGACGTGGCCGCCTACTAAGTTGCGGGGCTGCGCCAGCGGACTGTTGATGACTCCGTAAATAAGCACCGAGGAAGCCCCAAACGAGCCGATGAGCAATGGCGCATCGGCCGGCGGCAGGTGATAGCGGTTCAGCAAGCCAATCAGCCCGATGCCTAAAAACGCCCCCAGGAACGTCCAGCCGTGTTCTTTATAGTCGATTAGGGTTTCCTTGTAGATAATGACCTTCACGCGCCGGGCGTGTTTGCGTAGTCGGGCTCGCATGCTAGAAATAAAATGGAAAAACTAGGTTTCGTTGCGTGGTAGCAAAAAAGCTAGGACAATCACTTTGCTGCTACGCCACGGTTTTGGTAGCTAAAAAGTTAGTCAGTGCCTAACCGTTCGACTACGTCCGTAAAGACCCGCAAACGCATCTGCGCAAGTAGTTTCAATGCCGGGCAGCCCGGCTAACGTGTAGGGTGGCGCGCCAAAGTTGACTGCCAGCCGTGAGCAGGAGCGTACCAGAGGCACCAAGCAAAATTACCAACTAATCGAAAACAGCCCTGCCAAGTGCCCTTCACTACCTCTCTTTTCCTATGCGGGGGGCACGTCGGCGTATGTCCGCTAGGGTTTCCGCTAGCACTAGTGCCTTGGTAGCAATAAGTCTATTTATAATAAGACGCTCAAGTACTTACTTAGCTATTAAGAATTAGTTTAGGTGGCAGTGGCTTCAGCTACATAGCCTGCGCACGCAGGGGGAGGTAGTACGTCTGGAGGCCGACACGAGGGGTTTTGAAGCAGCTTAGTGGGTTTGGCGTTCATTTAAGTGGAGAACGCTCAAAAATATTTGATTTTATACGAATTCACTTGATTTGCCTCGCTCTGCTAATACTAGCTAAGCGGACTTTTGTATAACGCCGGCCCAGCCAGTGCCCCACTTAGGTAGCCGCCTGTAGTTACGGGGGCCAACGGTGCTTTTCGAGGCGGCCACGCTGAAGTACGCTACTATTTCAGAGGACGTTGATACTGTGCTTGCCTGGCCCTGGGCCCACGGTTTGAGTCTTGGCTGCTGGCTTCTACCATCTTATCCTTTTCCCATGAGCAACTTTCTCTAGCTCTTTGCCGGTATCCCGGATATGACGGTAGAATTCATCGACGAGCACGGCCCTTACCTCAATGCGCTGGGTGTGAAGGGTATCGGTTAAATTGCCATCGTGGGCACCGCTGCTACCGTGGGCAACGCTATTCTCTACGCCCCCGGCCGCCGCCTGCGCGACCTGCCCATGACGCCCAGCAAGGGGCTGACAGCCATGCGTCAGCTGGTCTAGCCAGCCCGGTTTTGAGCCCAAGAAACCGACAGGCGGGGCTTGCCGGCTTTGGGGCGCTAGTGGCCTGCGCTGGTGCGCATGCTTTGAAAAATATGCTTACCCGCTGAGTCTTGTAAAACAGCGAGTTAAGCCGGCTGGTAGGTTTGGGTAAATGGCTAATAGGGCAATGAGTTTCGCCCCGTTATCATGAGTCAAACCGAAGACTACGCCGCCCAAGCCCCGAGTACCGACCTCGTGCCGTGGGGCTATGAGCACCGCGAGGAACACGAAGCCAAGGCGTTGGGCGCGCATTACTTCGTGGTGACAGCTGATAAGGAGCAGTGCAAGGCCGTGCAGGGTAGCCTCGCTTCGCCTTCGGCACCGTGGCAGCCGACCACGATACGCCGCGCTACCTGCCACTGCTCAAAACCAGCGGCCCGCGCATCTTGGTGGGGGCGCCCCCCAAATCGATGGAGACTCCGGCGTTTGCCCTGGTTCGTGGGTGCAAAAGTGTGGCAGGTTCTACCATCGGCGGCATCTTGGGTTACGTAGCGCGGCCGCCCGGCGGCCGGCTTTTACCCGTGCAACTGATGGGCCTCCGCGCAGGCAGTGCCCTAGCCTACCTAGCCCGCTGGCTGCCCGTCTTGCTTACTAACGTACAAGTACTTATTTTAAAAAACGGGTAATTATACGCTAGTAAGCAGAACGGGCAGCCAGTTGCTTTGCAGAGGATTTCACTCGCCCTTCTACCCTTTCTAGTGTCATGGCAAAAGCGGTTGATACCCCTGACAGCTACCTGGTTTTTGCTCGCGCACCGGCTCCTGCAAACGCTAGTAAGAGTGCTGGCTTTAGTGCCCTTGGCGCTGCCTGCCCGCCCCACTGACTACCTGCAACCATTGATTGAGAGCAGTAAGGATGCTGGTAACAAAGCTTGACTGGGCTAGGGGGCGCCGCTCAAGCAGCTTCCTGCAAGTGGCAACCTGGCTAGGCTTCCGCATCGGCCCCAAGCCCTGCCCTTCTCGGTAAGCACTCAACCTATTAGTAAGCAGCATGATGCTGGCCTAAGGAGTAGGGTATTTCGGAACGTTAGCGCCTTAGAGGCAATGGTTTCTGTTCTGAATCTCATTGATATGGCCGAGGAGGTAAACTACGCCATCTTATTAATAGTGCTCTCTTAATCAAAGCTTTGTGCGATAGGCTGGCCGGTATTTTCTGCAAGGCTAGCCTCGACCCAAGCCGCCTTTCAAGCAGCAGGTGGGCAATGGCTTTGCCGCCGCCTTGGCCTAGCCGTACGGCTAGGCCGATGAAGCTTACCAGCGGCTGGGAAGTTGCTTTGGCCTAGCCTTTTTAGCGGATAATATATTGACAACCACAATTTACAGTAGCTCACTTTTCCACAACTCTTTGCCATGAGTAAACCGACTTACCGCATCAGCCCATCCTTGGGCGTCGGGCGGCTGGGCAATAGCCCCGACGAATTTTACCTGGCCCCCACCACGGTAGGGGGCATGCCTACCGAGTGCGATGCGCAGGGCAACCCGGCGCCGGCCCCCGGCGGAGGCCCGCAGCCGGTAGCGTACTTCAAGGATGCGCAGGGCCGTGTGAAGCGGCAGGCAGCCCGTTTCTGCCTGGTGCGGGAGGAAGTGAGCGCCGATGGTACCGTAACAACTCACGAAATCGGCCTCGACGACCCAAACATCAAGGGCGTGAGCTGGACCGTGCACGTGGCTAATAAGAAGTCGGCCTGGTATAACTACAGCCCGTTGCGCGGCAACCTGATGTTTGGGGTGGGCAATAGCTACGCCAACCAGAATATTCCGCTGCGCAACGCAAGCACCCCGGCCGACCAGCGCCAGCAGCTCATCATCGACCCCGGCCCCCGCACCCTGACTGAGCCCGGCAGCCGCGCCCACTTCAACCACGAAGGTGAGGGCTATCGCTTCGTCAGCTTCCCAACCCAACACCCGCAGCAGGGCCTGCCCATTAAAACCCTGGGCGAGATGCGCCTCGATGCCCGCGGCAACCTGCTGGTACTCGGCGGCCTAGGTAGCGCGGGCGGCGAAACGGCCATCCAGAGCTTTGCCGGGGCCGATACCTGGAACGACGATATTTCGGATGGGCAGGTAACGGCCCGCCTGAGCTTTCACGACGGCACGCCCGACGCGGAGCTAACGGCCTGGGTGCTAATAGGCTCGCCCAAATTCGCGCCGGAACTGGTCAACATCTCGACCCTGGCCGACGTGATGGCCGATACGGCTGTGCGCTACATGGGGGCCCAGCCGGCCATCTACGACGAGCAAAAAGGCGGCTGGCAGGATACCTACCAGGTGAACTACGACCTGGACATTCGCCCGTTTTTGCAGCGTTTTGCCGACTACCAGTGGGTGGGCAACATGCAGCCGATGAACTACTTCGTCAACCCGCCCTTTGACCCGCGCGATGCTTCGGCCACCACGCACGCCGACCGCCAGCAGTTTTTCAGCTACTTCCGGCAGCCGGGGCAGGCCATTCAGTACGAGCCCACCGTGCCCGCGCCCGACCCGCTGCCCAGCACCGGCAACCCCAACCTGGCCAGCAAGCCCGCCTACGCGGGCGGGCAGGAAAACCAGCTGTTCAGCGGCCAGGCCGGCGACCAGCTGCTGCCGGCGCCCGGCAGCCAGCAGCACTATGGCCTGCCGCTCATGCCCCTCAACTCGGGCAGCAATTCGGTGTCTGACTCGCTCATCGACAAGTTTGCCACCCTCACGCCCCTGCAATACTTTATGCTGAAGCAGTGGGCCAATGGGCACAGCAGCCCGGCCGCACCGGGCTTTGCCTTGCCCGGGGTGCAGCCCGCCGACTGGGCCGGGGCCGGCAACTGCGTGGGCGAGCCCATGTGCCCCGGCATCGAAACTACCTGGAACGCCCGCAACCCCAACATCTACAGTGCCCCGCTCACCATCAAAACGGCTCACGACGAAGCTTACTACGCCGCGCACGGCCTGGACTGGCGCCGCGACGAAACGGAGGGCGGCGGCTGCGAGCCCGGCGACCTCACCAAGCGCATGGCCGTGCCGTGGCAGTCGGATTTCTTTCAGTGCTCGGTGCAGTTCATCAACTTCACCGACCCTAGCCTGAACAAGTCGCCGGAGGAGGGCATTCCGGTACCGCCCACCTACTACGCCTACTGGTGGCCGCCCCAAAGCCCCTGGAACGTGCTCACCGGCGCAATGACTCCCGAAGAGCAGCACGCAGCGGGTGTGCCGGCCGGCTTGCAGGTGCTGTTCAGCCGGGGCATCAATGCGTTTGACCAGATGGTGATGTACTGGCACTACCTGGGCTTTGTGGTCAACCAAAACTCCGACCCTACCTACGGCCGCCTCTACCCTTACTTCGTGGAGAAGGAGCGCAACCACAACGAGTTTCAGGCCGCGACCGTGGCCGTAGGCACGGCTTCCAACTTTGTGTCGCCCGATAACGTCAACTTCCTGCCCGTGTGGTACCTGCGCGACCAGCCCGAAAAAGTGGAGCAGCACGGCGACAAGCAGCGCCGCGTGTACTCAGCCGACGTGAGCCGGCTGCAACGCAATGCCCGCCTGCTGGAGTAGGCCCGCCCCATGAGCCAGTTATTTGATTACGACGTGCTTATCATTGGCGGTGGCCCGGCCGGCGCGGCGGCGGCCCTCACCCTAGCCCGGTACTCGGCGCTGCGCGTGGGCCTCGCCGACCGGGGGCAGCCGCACGCCCAGCCGGTGGGCGAGGTGGTGTCGCCGGCCCTCTACCCACTGCTGGAGTACCTGGGTTTTGACCGCGAGGTGGTGGCTAGCCACCACCTGCCAGCCTACGGCCACGCGGCGGCCTGGGGCAGCGCCACCGTGCACAGCCGCGACTACATTTTTGGCGGGCAGGGGCCGGGCCTGCACCTCGACCGGCGGGGCTTCGATGCCATGCTGGCCCAGCGGGCCCGTGAGCTGGGCGTGAGCTGGCTAGCCGACACGGGGGTGAGCGCCCTGGAGCCCGGCTGGCGCTGCCAGCTACAGCCCCGGGGCGGCCCCGCCCGCCCCGCCACCGCCCGCTTCGTCATCGACGCGAGTGGGCGGGGGGCCAGTGTGGCCCGCGCTACCGGCGTGGCCCGGCACCGGCACGACCAGCTGGTGGCCGTGTGCGCCTACTACGAGCAGGTGCCCCACGAAGCCAGCAGCCAGGGTACTTTCATTGAAGCTACCGAGCACGGCTGGTACTACGCGGCCCCGCTGCCGGGGCAGCAGTTCGTGGTGAGTTTCCTCACCGACCAAGACTTGCTGCTGCCCTCGCAGGTGCAGCAGCAGTGGGATGCGCAGCTGCGGGCTACCCGCTACCTGCGCCAGCTAGCCGACTATGTGCGGCTGGGGCAACCCACGCAGCTAACCACCCGCACGGCCCACACCCAGTTTACGCCCTGCCCAGTAGGGGCGGCCTGGGTGCCGGCGGGCGAGGCCGCCGTCGCGTTCGACCCGCTTTCGTCTATGGGCATCGGCTTCGCGGTGAGCACTGGCATTGAGGCTGCCCGGGTAGCCGAGGCCTACTGCCAGCGCGGTGCCGACACCTCGGCCGCCTACGGGCAGCACCTGCAACGGCTGTTTACCGAGTACCAGCAGCAGCACGCGGCCCAGTACGGCGGCGAAGCCCGCTGGCCCCAGGCGCCCTTTTGGCAGCGGCGGCAGGCCCAGCTAGTGGCGCGGGCCTGACGCCGCCAGGCGTGGGCTGGGCGCCGCGCTACTACTTGCCGGGGCTGGCCCGGCCTTTGGGCAGTGTATTTAAAAAGAATTGGCCCTCTGCTGGCCTGTATTTAAGCATCTTATGAGGCTACCCGGTTATATTCGCCTTTTGCATAACCTCGCCCAAGTTTTCTCAAGCCGACGATTCCGCACAAGCTAATCACCATTCCGCCGGTAGTAACGCCGGCTAACTTCGAGGACGTGATGCAGCAGGCCATTGCCCTTGAGTTGGCAACAATTCCCACGTACCTATCGACGTACTATTCCATCAACCGGGCGCCGAACCAGGATACCCTATACGCCAAGTTGCAGGCGTAATTGGCCGCCCGGCCGGGCACCGCCAGCGTGGATGTTGACGCCCTAGCCCAGCAACTCAAGCTGGATGTGCTGGTTTACGCCAACAAGACAGCGGCGCTCATCATGAGCGTGGTGATTGAGGAAATGTTGCATTTGGCCCTGGCCTGCAATGTGAAGCAAGCCATCGTAGCGCCGCCCAACTTGCTGAGCATCAGCTAAGCCCTGGTATTCCCCACCATGCTTGATGGCCACGAACCGGAATTTTCCATCAATGCCGCCCCGCTGAGTTTGGCGCAGTTGGCCACCTTTCTGCGAATCGAAAGCCCACGGCCCTTCGAAGACCCGGCCGATGCGCTGGAAAAAGCGCAAAAAGTGGTGCCGTATAAAGCAATCGGGCAGCTGTACCTGAATATCCAGCAGTGCATTACCGATAATTTTCCTGGTCCTTACCCGGCTAAGCCACTGCTGGTTTCGGCCCCCAAATCGGCGGCCCGCCACCGGCCGTACTACTCGCAAAACTCTATCAATACGGTTTATTACGACCGGGAACATGCCCCCAAGTTTGCCAGCAGCAGCGACAGCGGCGACTTGATTGGGGTGACTGATGCCCCGTCGGCCATTGCGGCGATAAACGAAATCATGCACCAGGGCGAGGGCAACGTCAAGGATAACCAAAGCGTGCTCCGCTTTGGACCCAATCATATGCCCATTCCCCTGCCGGTGAAAAACGGGCAGGGGCAATTCAAGCCCGGCGACTACGACGACACCCCGGATAGCGAGTTGTCGCATTTTGCGAAATTTCTGGAAGCGTACAGCCTCGGCGAGCATTACCAGCAAAAATTTGCGGTCATCGGCGGGCTGAATGATTTTTTCAGCTGCTTCGTCTGCAAGCAGGCTCCCAACCCAAAGCAGGTTGACTACCAGGTAGCGAGCAATGTGGCCCTGGCGGCCTGCGCGCCGCTTGGCAATGCCATCTTCACGTACATTCTGCTCATGATTGAGGCCTGTTATTCGGCGGATGAGGATACGCAGTTTCGGGTATTCATGTACGGGGTGCACAAGTCCATGATTTGGCTGCTGAGCGGTATCGGCAACGGTATCAGAAACTACACCTACACCCGGGGCCACCACACAGCTATGCGGGTTCGCTGACGTTTGAGTACTTCGATTTTTTCAGGGCCATCCCCGTGGCGCCGAAGCAGCAGATTATGGGCCTGGTTGAACAGCTAGCCCTGGCTGCGTCAACCAACTGGGGCTGGCTGACGCAGCCCGAATACTCGGCCTACTGGCCCTCTCTGCCCGACGTGCGGCTAGACCACCGCGTGGTGCCCAATGTGCCAGCCGTGCCGGCCTAGGCCATCTCTAAAATCGCTAACGTATTCAGCTTATGGATAATATCCAACCGGCCCTGGAGCTTCATGTGTGCACGGGGCTCAATGCTTGTGAAAACCAGGGGTATTCGGGGGGCCAACAAATGCGCCGGCATGGGCGACTGCTCCACGGCAAATCACGACTGCCACACCCTCAACGAGTGCAAGGGCCAGGGCGGCTGCGGGCTTATCGGCACCACGGAAGAGTTCTGCTTCCTATCGCAAAACGACTGCCGCTACCAGGGCAGCTGCGGGACACCCATCCTGGATTCCCGCTTCATTACCCAAGGCCCCAACCGTGGGCGTAGCGTGTGGCAGCTGGCCCGCCAGCGCCTTGAGGAGCAGCGGCCGGCCGCCGGGCAGCCCGTTGGCCCTTCGCCGGCCGGGGGCAGTGGCCCCAGCAATTCCTACGTCAATCAGCTCAAGGGCCAGCTGGCTTCCCATGATAATTCCTCCTGCGGGCAAAGCGGCGACCGGCAGTGTTCCTACGCGGCCGACCCGGCCGCCCGCGCCTCGGCTGCCCGCGCAAGGGGGCAAAGGAAAGCGCCCAGCAACTGCCCGCCACCCTAGCCACCTGCGGCCCCCATGAGTGCTAAGCCCGTGCCCAACCTGGGGCTCGGCCTGGGGCTACGCAGCCAGCATTTCAACCACATTCTGGCCGAAAAGCCGCCGGTGCATTGGTTTGAGGTGATTTTGGAGAATTTTATGGATTCGCACGGGCGCCCCCGGCAAGTGCTCCGGCAGATTGCCGAGCGCTACCCGGTGGTGATGCACGGCGTGTCGCTGTCCATCGGTAGCACCTACCCCCTGAATCTTGAGTACCTTAAAAGCCTCAAAGCCCTAGCCGCCGAAGTGCAGCCCGCCTGGGTCAGCGACCACCTGTGCTGGACGGGGGTGCTGAGTATCAATTCGCACGACTTGCTGCCGCTGCCGCTGCACGAAGAATCTTTGCAGCACGTCAGCGCCCGCATCCGGCAGGTGCAGGACTACCTGGGGCGGCCGCTGGTCATCGAGAACCCGAGCACTTACGCCACGTTCCGGCATTCTACCATCCCAGAATGGGAGTTTTTAACGCGCCTGACGCAGGAAATGGGCTGCCACCTGCTGCTGGACGTCAATAATGTGTACGTATCGGCCTTCAACAATGACTTTGACCCGGCGGAGTATACCCGGGCCTTGCCCCACGACAAGATAGTTGGCCACCAGAACTGCGGTAGCTACCTCATCGACACGCACGACCGGGAAGTAAACAGCCCGGTGTGGCAGCTATTCCAACTGGCTTATAACCTGACAGGCGGCACTTCGGTGCTGCTGGAATGGGACAGCAACATTCCCAAATTTGCTGTCTACCACCCCGAATTATTGAAAGCCCAGTACTACATGTCGGCCACTTTCCAGGGGGCTAGTGACCGGCCGCCGGTTGCCAGCCCCGAGCAAGTATCGAACCTCTTGCACGTCATGGTATCTGAGCTGCGCGCCTAACTAGCTATTTCTGTGAACGAAAGCGTAATTTTGTCGCTGCCAGCTTTTCAGCGTTGGATGCAGCAGGCACTGCTCGACCCGCAGCAAGCGACGGCAGTAGACGCAGTACTCAACCATTCGAGCCGGCTTAGTGCGCAGGAGCCCTAGCTATTTATCAGCGCAGCTACGTGGCCCGGCTGCGCGGCTGCATGGCGCAGCAGTTCAGCGCGTTGGAATACGCGCTGGGGGAAGACCTTTTCCGGGCTTTTGCCGACGACTACCTGGCGGCCTGCCCCTCCCGGCACTACAACCTAGCGGAGCTGGGCCGGCTTTTTCCAGCTTACCTGCAAGCCAACCGACCCGGTGCGCTGAGCGAGGAAAAGGAAGACTGGATTGATTTCGTTATCGAGCTAGCCCGGTTTGAATACGACCTCAGCGTCCTCTTCGACCAGCCGGCCGAGGAAGGCTACCGCCTAGCAGGCCCAAGCGACGACGAAAGAAAGTGCGCTCGAACTGGTGCCTACCTGCACCCTGTTCCGGTTTCAATTCCCCATCAATACGTTTTGCACCCAGTTTAAAAAAGGCGTGCGCTCAACGCTGCCGTTCGCGCGTGCCAGCCAGTGCGTGGTGCTACGGCACGAGTGCCAGCTGGCGGTATGCGACTTGCAGCCAGCGTCCTACGCGTTGCTAACGCTGCTGGTAGCGGGCCTGTCCGTTCCCGAAGCCAAGGCTGCCTTCTGCCAGCGCACCCTAGTAGCCGCAGACACACTGGCGCAGTTGTGGCCAGGATGAAAAAAAAGCTGGCTGGCCGCTAACCTCTTCCGGACCCGGCCAAAAGCGGCGTAGCGCTCGGCCGGTGGGCGCCCGCGTCAGCGGCCGGGCGGCACTAGCAGCCGGCTTGCTGTTGGCAATAGCTACGGCCAAAGCAGGGCCGGCTAGCCGGCCCTGCTTTGGCCGTAGCTATTGCCAACAGGTTGTAGGGGCTAGCTGGGTTGCAGTTCTAGCGTCGCCAGCGAGATGTGGGGCCACTTGATATCGAGAAGCTGGCCGGGCTTACCCCCGTGCACCGGGAAATCTAGGATAACCGTCTGAATGTATTGCAGCAGCTGAACGGTAGTGTTGTTGGGCTTGGTCGCGGTCATCAGCCAGAAAATCCCGGAGAACGTGGTCGCGTTCGCATTCTTCGTCACAAACGGAATGTTGGTGATGCCCCCGGCCTGCGTGAGGGCATTGCGATTGCTCACGCCCTCAATGGGGTTCGCATCCAGAAAAATGACCGTCATCTCGGTAATTGTCAGGTCCTTGATAGCCTCTTCGAGAAGGAGAGAGGGGTCCATGACTGCCGCCTGGGGAATGCCGGCCGGTACCTTGGCTGGGTTTTCCAGCAAGGCTAGGTAAGCGGCATCGGTGATGTTTACGCGCTTGCCATCGACGACGGTAAAGGGCGTGGGGTCGGGCCGGTTGAGGTTGAAATCCGGCTCTTGGTTAAGCAGCGTTGGGGTAAATGGCCCCAGCGCCAGCAGCGAGTCGCCGTGCGGGATGGAGCCCAGCCGCGCCACGGCCGGCCCCCCGGCTGGGTTAGCACTGGCCGGCAGGTTCAAGAGCAGGCCGGTTTCCAGGTGAATGCCGTTGCCGTCCTGGGCCGGGATGTTCACGTCGATTACCTGTTGCAGGTAGTGCAGCGAAAGGTATTCGATATCACCCTGCACGTTGCCCCGGTTGATGATGGCGCCCGGAATGGCAGTGATGGTCAGCGTTTCGTGCGTGTTGTTTAGGATGAGCTTAAACTCATCGGCGTGCGGCTTGACACGTGGGTCCAGGTTGCGGTTGGGCACCTCAATCAGGTTGAAGCCGGGGCCGGCCCAAGTGCCGGGAAAGCCGGCCAATGGCCCGAGCGTGAGCCCGTTGGCGGCGGGCGCTGCTTCTGCGGCCGCCGCCGCTGGCTGCACGGTGTGCACATTTTCGGTGGCTGGCCGGGCCTTCACGCTCTCCAAGGAGAGAGGCTCGAAAGAGGCTCCTTCCTCGGCCTTTTGCACGCCTTTTTCTTTCGTTTGCTCGTCTAGCTTGGTCAAGCCCCCAAGGTTGAGGGATTCTAAGGGGTTGCGTTTGTGGTCAGGCTGCTGCATGGTGATGGGGGCAAGTGGCGGTGAAAAAGAGGAAGTTGTAAGTATTTTTCTGAGCTGCACTTGCCTAAAGAGTGCGCATTGGGCCTGGTTAGGACTTAAGATACTCGAAGCCTGGGCCAGCCATTAAGCCGTCACCCAGCGGGATATCCATGAGTGCGGTGGCCTTGCCTTGTACTTGAGGTCATACATAAGGGCAATGCCCTCTTTCGGGATAGTCTATGGCCAGTGCTGGAAACTAAGATGGGCGGGATAAGCTGCTGACAGGCCTGGCGAATGCTAAGGCCATGAGAGGAGCCAGCGGCTGGCCAACGCAGCTACTCGTACCTCCGGTATTAATTAAGGCAACCCTCATCTGTATCAGCGACTACCTTGGCAAATGTCACCTGCTATCAGCAGCCCACCACCAGGTAGAAACACGCGTTTCACCCGCGTAGATGTACGCGTTTTGCCATTACTGCGCTTTGGCTACCACCAGCTTTGCTTGTGAGAAAACCCGGTGGTACTCCCTAGTACTAGCTATCATGGCCGCCCGGTAGCCCGCCATAGCGGCAGATGGCTCGCTTGCTGGGTGCTCCTGGTAGATGCTTGGGTGCCCGGCCCAAGAGTATGAGTAGGCCGCTGGCGTTGGTTTACCAGGCAGGGCCGAGTATTGCCCGTAGGGTCGTGGCTGCGTGGGCAACCCAAGCCGCATACAGCCTCACTACGGCTAGGCTAAGAGTTGAAAAAGCCCCACGTTCCAATCACATTGCGCTAGCTCACCTACCAGTGTAGCTTCAAAGAAGCCAGCAGTTGAAACCAATGCCCGCACCCCATGAGATAACTAGCGTAGCAAAGCTTTACTGAAAGGATAGTTTTATTGATAACTTTATCGCGCCTACTTATATTTAATAATTATATAAATAATTTTTAGGATATGCGCCCTATTAAGGGAACGCACAGTTGGCGAAGGGGCTTACTAAATCATTAGTAAGCCCCTGATAATAAGCAGTATAAAAGAGTAAAAACGGCCTTACTATGCTTTTTACTCTTTTATACTTTATAAGTGTCTGACTCTAAAGTTTATACCGTGTCATTTCAATGTTTGGCACAAGCTAGAGAATAAAGTAGGTGAGTAAGTTGGCTGTAGTGCTAGCCAACTTACTCACCTACTTTATTCCCCCGTAAAGCTTGGTGTAGCGCAGTAGTAAGTTGTGGGCGGGCACCGCTGTACTACCGGCTTAAAGGACGAAACAGGCCGCTAGCCATCAAGCTACTGGCGGCCTCGGCAGCGTGCGTAGCAGCCCAAAACCCAGCCCACCAGCCGTGAGTGAGGCCACCAAAATAGCCAGCTTGGCTACGTCAGTGCCCACCGAGTGCTCGCCCAGCGCCAGCAGCGTCACGAAGACGGACATGGTGAAGCCGATGCCCGCCAGCACGCCCGCACCCCACAAGTGCCGCCACGATACGCCGGGCGGCAGCGATGTCCAGCCTAGGCGCACCGTTAGCCAGCTCAGCGCCCCAACGCCCAGCGGCTTGCCCACCACCAGCCCCACCACAATGCCCAGTCCCAGCGGCGAAAGCAGCCCCCTGATGGCCACGGGGTTGATAACCAGACTAGTATTGGCGAAGGCAAAAAGCGGGATGATGCCGAAGCTCACCAGCGAATGCAGCTGATGCTCTAGGCGCTGGGCGGGCGAGCTGCTGCGCAGGTGCAGTTCCTCCAGCTCCTCGCTGATGACGCGCGGGTCGGCTTCCCGCTCGTGGGTTTCGGCGCGCAGCAGGGCCAGGCGCTCATCCACGCGGCGCAGCAGCTCCAAACGTGAGAGCGGGATGCGAAACGGGATAGCCACGGCCAGCAGCACCCCGGCCAGGGTGGCGTGAATGCCCGACTCCAGCATAAAGTACCACAGCACCGCGCCCAACGGCAGGTAAGCCCATAGGCTACGCACCCGCAGCAAGTTGAAAACCAGTAGCATGGCCCAGGTGCCAAGCGCCAGCAAGAGGTAGTGCAGGTGTAAGGCCTTGGTATAGAAACCGGCAATGACCACCACGGCCCCCAGGTCATCGACAATGGCCAGGGCGGTGAGAAAGACCTTGAGACCCAGCGGCACCCGAGGCCCTAGCAATTGCAGCACCGCCAGCGCAAAAGCGATATCGGTCGCCATAGGAATGCCCCAGCCCCCGGCCGTGGGCGTGCCGTGGTTGAAAACAGCGAAGAGCAGCGCGGGCAAAAGCATGCCGCCCAGCGCCCCGGCAATGGGCAGCGCCGCCTGGCGCGGCGAAGCCAACTCGCCATCCAGCACCTCCCGCTTGATTTCCAGGCCCACAATGAGAAAGAAGACGGTCATCAGCCCGTCGTTTATCCATTGTAATAACGTGTGGTCGAGGGCGTAGCCATTCAGGGCTAGGCGCAGGTGCTGGTCCCAGATGGCGGGGAAGTAGCGCGCCGGCCCCCAGCTAGTGTTAGCCAGCAGCAGGGCCAGTAGGGCGCTGGCCATCAATACGATGCCGCTGGCCGCTTCGCGGCGAAAAAACTCGGTAAACGGCCGCACCAGCGGCTTAATAAGGGGAGAGATAATCATAGGGTGAAAACGGCTGGGGCTGGCTGCCACTAGGCGACCAGACCCCAGACTATACGGGCCGCCTGCTGGGCAGCGGTGGAAAAAGGCTCCTCGGCCCTAATATTTATCGAAGTAAGGGGCAGGCAGCGTGCGCGCCGCCATGCCCGCGTGAAGTAGCCACTTGCCCAGCCGGCGGCCGCCCACGCCCAAAAGCAGGCTACCCTGGCTAGCACCGCTGCCCGGCGCAAGGCCCTCGCAATTACCATAGCCCCACCTTTCGACAATCTGGCTGGCCGGGAGGAGCTTGCCTAGCCCTGCCCCACCATGACGCTGCGGAGAACATCCCCACAGGGGGTAGCCTGCGGTGCCCGTGCGCCAGTGGGCCGGCCACCTGCGCTGCGTATGCCCTGGCTTAGCCACGATAAGAACAAGCTGCTGGCTAGCCTCTAACAGCTTGCGACTGGGCCCGTTGGCCCCAGTCGCCGCTCCGCTGGGGCCCGCGCTGGCAGTCTTTTTGTGCCGGGCTTGTTTACTGGTATCTTACTTTGCGCTTTACTGCTTTCCCTACCCATGTCTGCTTCCGCCGAAATTGCCCGCCGCCGCACCTTTGCCATCATCTCCCACCCCGACGCGGGCAAGACCACGTTGACCGAAAAGTTTCTGCTCTTCGGCGGGGCCATTCAAACGGCCGGGGCCGTAAAGTCCAACAAGGCGCAGAAGACGGCTACCTCCGATTTTATGGAGATTGAGCGCCAGCGCGGCATCTCGGTGGCTACCTCGGTGATGGGCTTCGACTACCAGGGCTACCGCGTCACCATCCTCGACACGCCCGGCCACCGCGACTTTGCCGAGGACACCTACCGCACGCTCTCGGCCGTAGACAGCGTGATTCTGGTGGTGGACAGCGTGAAGGGCGTGGAGGACCAAACCCGCCGCCTCATGGAAGTGTGCCGCCTGCGCAACACGCCGGTGATAATATTTGTCAACAAGCTCGACCGCGATGGCAAGCAACCCTTCGACCTGCTCGATGAGCTGGAGGAAAGCCTAAAAATCCGGGTGCGGCCCCTGACGTGGCCCATTAGCCAGGGCCGCAGCTTCCAGGGCGTTTATAACCTGTATAGTAAGGAACTGAACCTATTCCGGCCCGCCAAAACCAGCCGCTCGGAACTCATTGCCGGCATCACCGACCTCTACGCGCCCGACCTGGAAGCGCACCTGTTGCCCACCTACGTGCAGCAGTTGCGCGAAGATGCGGAGCTGGTGGAGGCCGTCTACGACCCGCTCGACGAGGCGGCTTACCGGCGCGGGGCGCTGGCGCCCGTCTTTTTCGGCAGCGCCAGCAACAACTTCGGGGTGCAGGAACTGCTCGATACCTTCGTGGCACTGGCCCCGGCGCCCAGTGGGCAGCCCGCCGTGTCGCGGTTTGTGCGGGCCGAAGAGCCGGCTTTTACGGGCTTCGTATTTAAGATTCACGCCAACCTGGACCCGCGCCACCGCGACCGCATTGCCTTCTTGCGCATTGTGTCGGGGCGCTTCGAGCGCCACGCGTTTTACCTGCACACCCGGCTGGGCCGCAAGCTGCGCTTTGCCAACCCGACTACCTTCTTGGCCAATGACAAAAGCGTAGTGGACGAGGCCTGGCCCGGCGACGTGGTGGGCCTCTACGACAGCGGCCAGTTTGCCATCGGCGACACGCTCACCGAGGGCGAACCGCTGGTGTTTCAGGGTATTCCGCGCTTTGCCCCCGAGATTCTGCGTGAGGTAGTGAACGAGGACCCCATGAAAACCAAGCAGTTGGACAAAGGCATTCGCGAACTTACGGAAGAGGGTGTGGCCCAGCTGTTTACGCAGCAGCCCGGCAACCGCAAAATCATCGGCACGGTGGGCGAGCTGCAATTTGATGTGCTGGCCTTTCGGCTGGAGCACGAGTACGGTGCGCGCTGCTCGTTTCGGCCGCTGTCCATCTTTAAGGCCTACTGGCTGGAAGCCACCGACCCCGCCGAGCTGCGGCAGTTTGTGGCCCGCCGCACCAACAGCATTGCCTACGACCGCGACCAGCGCCCCGTCTTGCTGGCAGACAGCCAGTGGACCGTCAACGCCCTTAAGCAAGGCAACCCGGCCATCACCTTCCTGGCCTGGAACGAGCCGCAGGAGCAGTTGCAGCACGCGGCCGGCTAGCCAGCTTTGTGGTGCGCAAGCCGGCTGCACGGGCGAGCTGGCCCTTGGGGCTAGCGCGGCCGGTTTTGGCTTGCGGCTGGGAGCAGATAAGCCTTTATCTCCTCGACCGTAGCGCGGGCCGTGCGCCCCACCCCAATGAGGGTGGCCGAGGCAAAGCCCGTCCAGCTGCCATAGCCCACCAGCCACAGCCCCGGGCAGGCGGTGGCGCGGGTGCCGGCCGTGGCCACGCGGCCATCGGGCTGCACCACGCCCAGCGGCCAGAGGGGCGCCAGCGCCGGCCGATACCCAGTGCACCAGAGAATGGCGTCGAAGGCTTCGGCCCGGCCATCGGCCCACACTACGCCGATAGCGGTGAAGCTAGCCGGGGGCCGCACGCTCCGTAGCACGCCCCGCGCCCGCGCTTGCTTCACCGGGTCCACCATAACGATGTTGCCCAGGCTGGGCGGCCCAGTGGTGGCCGGCCCAGCCTGGTAGCGCTGGGTAGCCTGGGTAAACAGCACGCGGCCGTCTACCTCATCGGGCAGCAAACGCGGTTCTTGCGCTGTTACCCAGGTCGTTGCCGCTACCAGCGATACGTCGGCCAGCAGTTGGGCCCCGGAGTTGCCGCCCCCTACCACCAGCACGCGCTGACCCACGAAAGGCGTGGCATTCTGATAAAAAGCCGAGTGCAGTTGTCGGCCCCCAAAGCCTTCTAGGCCCGGGTAGGCCGGGATGAAGGGCTGGCGCCAGCTGCCCGTGGCACACACCACGGCCCGCGCCTGCCAGGTGCCCTGGCTGGTCGTTACGGCAAACCCGCCCGCTGTGGCCGCCACATGCGCTACCCGCACGGGGCGCCGCACGGGTAGGGCGTAGCGCTGCTCATATTGGGCAAGGTAGTCGATGACGGCATCGCGGTGTGGCCAGGCGTTGTCCGCCGGGCGGGGCATGAGCCAGCCGGGCAGGGAGCTGGCATCGGCGGGCGAAAACAGGCGTAGCGAATCCCAGCCGTGCTGCCAGGCCCCGCCCGGCCGGGGCTGCTCGTCGAGCAGCACGAACGCGAGGCCCGTGCGCCGCAGGTAGTAGCCCACGGCCAGGCCGCTCTGCCCCGCGCCGATTACGACTACGTCAACGGTTTGCGCAGGCATGGCCATAAGGTTAGTGGTGAGTAAATTCTGCCCGTGCAAATACCTGGGCATAGGCCTTTACCAGGGCGCGCACGGCGCGAAAAGCAGCCATTACCTCTTCCTCGCTTCCCGTGGCCTTGGCGGGGTCCGGGAAGTTGTGGTGCAGCTTTTTAGCCGGTGAAGAGAAGACGGGGCAGACCTCATTGGCGTGGTCGCACACAGTGAGCACGTAGTCGAACGGCACGTGGGCATACTCCTCCACGTGGTTGCTGCTGTAGTGGCTGATGTCCACGCCGTCCTCGGCCATTACGCGCACGGCACGGGGGTTTACGCCGTGCACTTCTACGCCCGCGCTGTACACGGTGGCGCGGGCGCCTAGTGCTTGGTTGAGGTAGCCGTGCAATAGCTGGCTGCGGCAGGAGTTGCCGGTGCAGAGCACCAGGATAGTGGGGGTTGCCATGAGGAAAACAATGGTCAAAAAAGAGACAGTAAGGGGCAGCCGGCTAAGCTGCCCCAGCCGCCGGGTGCCCGCACCGACAAAATCAGCCGGCCACGTTAACCAGCGTACTGCGCGCTGGCCCAGGGCAAAGTGCTGGCGGCGAAAGCGCTACCCACGCTTTCGGCTAGCCCACCCCCAGGTACGTACCGGTGGCAAGGCTGACTCCGCGCGTGCTAGCAACATAATGCGAGTAGCAGCGCGCTGCATAGCCTAGCGAAGGAAATGCGCACAATGGGCTTGCCCTTCGGGTTGCACAGGACCACGACGGCCACGTAGTAGGGCAATCTCCATAACCTGCTGATAATTAGCCTACACAATATTATGTCACGCACCGCCCTCCACCCAGCACATAGTGGATATGGTGTGCAAGAAAACAGGCCGCGCAGGAGATGACCAAGTATCATCACGCAGGTGCAGGCGCGGCCCGTAGTGCCGCGCCGTTCACAGCATTAGCAGCATTAGCAGCACCCGCCGCCGGGCGCGCAGCTAGCCAGCTGTAGCTGGGGCAGGGCAAACGGCTGGGCTGCCGGAATGCCGCAGGCATCCTGCGCGAGGCAGGCCGTTTGCTTGGGGGTCAGCACAAAGTCGTTGTCCTCCCGGCGCAGCCCAAACTTGCCGATGGTAGCCTGCTGGTACTCTACTTCGATGTCCAGGTCTTCGCTTCCCAGAATCTTCTCCGACAGCTTCAGGATGTGCAGAAACTTTTGGGGGGCTAGCCGGTGGTCGTAGTCGCCCGCTTCCCACAGCTGAAAATTGGCCACTTTCTCCTGGCGTTCCACGCCCCCGCAATCGATAAAATGCTTGCTCACCAACCCTACCTCCGTCACGTGGAAGTGAGCGGGCAGGTAATCGCCCGTGGGCAGCCGGAAGCTAACGGCTGCTACTTCTGCTAGGGCCTGCTTTATTTCAGAAATTTTCATAGTGGTACTGGTTGAATGGGCAAGGAAAAGGGATGAAGCGGGACAGCTAGCAGGCGCAAGCGTCGCCTGGGCCGCAAGCCGCATTGGCAGTGGCCTCCAGGAAGAAGGCTGTAAACTGCTGATGCACTTTGCTTAGGAGCTCGGTATTGAGGCAGTAGCAGACGGTGAGCCCGTCAATTTCGCCACGTATCAAATCCAACGCTTTCAACTCTTGCAGGTGCTGCGAGACGGTGGTGCGCGCGAGGGGCAGCTCAGCGGCGATATCACCCGAGATGCAGGTTTGCTTGCTAGCCAGAAACTGGATGATGGCCACCCGCGCCGGATGGGCCAGGGCCTTGGCTATGCGAGCGAGCTGCTGCTGCTCCTCGGTGAAGGCAGCGGTTTTGGCATAGGTCATTGGGAAGCAGCGGGGAGTTTACTGGAAAGTGGGGTTGGGATAAACAGTGGGGCCAGAGGGTTGATAGGCTCGCCGTTTGCGGGCCTGCGTCAGCTAGTCGATTTCTCCACCCAACAATCCGTTGGAGCTTCAACCCGCAATCGGAACCCTCCCCGCCTACGCAGTGCGCGCAGCAACTGTAGGCTTCCTAACTGCGGTAATGACATGTCATGTAAAGAGGCACGAGCAAGTATGCCGCAAATATACGCCATACTATGACGTAAGTTTGCGACATACTTTTTTCGCGCCGTTTTTTATTAGCCATGTGGGCAACGGCTACCGCCTTAGCTAGCCGGCGGCGCGTGCAGTCGCCTTGTGGTAGCCAGGCGGTCAGGCCTACCTATTGCTCCTTTTTATTATGGGTGGTAAGGCCGCCCAAAAAGCGGAATTATTCGTGGCTTGTTACAAATAGTATTTTACAGGGAAATAGTTGAACATTTTTTATTGATTTGTATAAAAGCTGTTTTTACTGCTTTTTCTGGTGATTACCCTTGATAATCCTTACTTATCGAGGGTAATTTCTACGTACTTTTGGACTGCCTTCGCTGTTCCTTTAGTTGGCCGACCAGCCGTCGGTAATCCTGCCATGAAAACGCTTCCCAGTCTGGCCGCTTCTCAGGCCATCGGCGCGGCCCGCCACATCGATGACTACGCCGAAGCGGGGGCCCGGTACGTGAACACGGGGCAGCAGGGCGCGGCCAATACGCAGCGCGCCTATGCCGGCGACTGGCGCCGCTTTACTACTTGGTGCCA
>Ga0265798_10003687_pt1 | contig 21595 bp, 18 predicted proteins | sample P3T30metagenome_FD_192430 | JGI IMG/M metagenome (GOLD analysis project Ga0265798, IMG submission 192430) | Plant litter microbial communities from East Loma Ridge, Irvine, California - P3 T30 | ecosystem: Environmental > Terrestrial > Plant litter > Unclassified | place: USA: California... | reverse complement strand
CACCTCGTGACGCCCGAGCAGGAAGGCACTTTTGGCCTGCGCGCCGCCGTGCCCCCCGCCTACGCCGACAAAGCCTTCCTGGTCGATATGGGCTCGGCCAATACCAAGATTGCCTGGCAGGCCCAGGGCAAGCCGGTGGTGGCCAACACCTACGGCTCGAAATACTACCAGCAGGCGCTGCCCGATAGCAAAGTAGCCGCCGATGTGGCCGACAAGGCCAGCCAGGTACCCACCGCCCAGCGCAAAACGTGCTTCATCATCGGCGGGGTGCCCTACGAACTGGCCAAAATCGTGCGCCAGGGCCAGGAGCAGTTCACGGTGCTCAAAGCGCCGGCCGACTATGCGCAGGCGGAAGGTGCTAAGCTCAAGGCGGGCGTTACCATCTACCGCGCTCTGGCCGAGGCTACTGGCTGCCAGCAGTTTGTATTTGGCTGGGATACCAATTTCACCATCGGTTATCTGCTCTCGCAGCCCTAAGCGGCGGTGCGCTCGCGTACCCAAGCCCGAAAGCCCCCGTGCAGCTACTGTGCGGGGGCTTTTTGCGGCCCACAAGCCGAGCAATGGCGGCGGTTTCAGCCGGCCTTGCCGTTCTTTATAGCTTCATTTTGCTGCTGTATTTAGTACTGGCTGCGATTGCCGATTGTTGAGTGAATTGAAATCATCCAATAAGAGCTTTACAATCAGCCAACAACAACTGCTTCCCATCCACCAACTCCCCGCATGAAGTTTTCTCGCTCTGCTTTAGTAGCCAGCCTATTGGTTTTGCTGGCGGCTGTACTCACGTACTGGTCTATCCACGAATTACAGGTAATAAATGACCATACCCTAGGCGGGTTTCCGGCCACCAATGAGCCCGAGAATGACGCGCCCGGCCAAATACCCAGTACTTTGGCAGGCATTGCCCGCTGGCTAGCCCTGGCCGCCCTGGCCTGGGCAGTAGCGCCGCGCCGCTCGCTCACCCTTTGGATAGTCGTAAGTATGCTGGTAGGCATTGAGTTGGGCTACGATGCGCCCGCCGTGGCCCTCAATCTAAAGGTGCTCAGCGACGCCTTTTTGCGCCTGGTCAAGACCATTATTGCGCCGCTTGTATTTGCCACGCTGGTGGTAGGCATTGCGGGCCACGCCAACCTCAAGCAAGTGGGGCGCATGGGGCTCAAGGCCCTGATTTACTTTGAAGTCGTGACCACGTTTGCCCTGTTTATCGGGCTGGCGGCCATCAACTTTACCAAGGCCGGGGTGGGCATCAAGCACACCGCCATCGCCGAAAAAGCCGACGCGCTGGCCGTAGCCGCTCCGCAGTCGGTGGCCGATATTATTCTGCACATCTTCCCCGAAAACATCGCTAAATCGGTGGCCGAAGGGCAGGTGCTGCAAGTGGTGGTGTTTGCCATTCTCTTCGCTATTGGCCTGGCGCTCACGCCCGAGAGGCCCCGCCGCCTGATGCTCGACCTATGCGAGAGCCTGTCGGAAGTGATGTTCAAGTTCACCAACGTGGTGATGTACTTCGCGCCGCTGGGCGTGGGTGGGGCCATGGCCTACACGGTCGCCAAGCTGGGTTTTGGGCCCCTGCTCAACGCCTTTCAGCTGCTGCTCACGCTGTATGGCGCGCTCATTGGGTTCATTTTGCTGGTGCTGCTGCCGGTGGCCCTACTCATGCGCATTCCACTGCGGCGCTTCGTGGCGGCGGTGGCCGAACCCATGAGCATCGCCTTTGCCACCACGAGCAGCGAGGCGGCCCTGCCCCGCGCCATGGAAGCCATGGAAAGCATCGGCGTGCCACGCCGCATCGTGGCCTTTGTGATGCCTACGGGCTACTCGTTTAACCTCGACGGCACCACGCTCTACTTGTCGCTGGCCTCGGTATTCGTGGCCCAGGCGGCGGGCATCAACCTCTCGTTTGGCGACCAGATGTTACTGGTTTTCACGCTTATGCTCACCAGCAAAGGCGTGGCCGGCGTGCCCCGCGCCTCGCTCGTTATTCTGCTGGCTACGCTGCCCTCGTTCAACCTGCCAGCCTGGCCGGTATTTATCATCCTGGGCATTGATGCCCTGATGGATATGGCTCGCACGGCCGTGAACGTGCTCGGCAACTGCCTGGCCTCAGCAGTGGTGGCCCGTTGGGAAGGTGAATTCGTGGATAACTACGTGGCCCCGCCCGATTTGCTCGAAGCTGAACCATTGGCCGCCCACTAGGTTTAATTGCTTATAGGGAATTTAAGATGGTCAATGGGGGTTAACTCATCACGCCCGGCTCAGGAAGCGACTTAGCACAAAACTATTTTTTGGCGAATTGCAAACTGGTCATTACTTTAGAGCAGAAATTAGTTTAATTCAATAAAATTCCGACAATCGAATACTTTTTCTCAATAAAGTACCACACCACTTTATAATAGCCCTTATGAAATTTCTAGCACTATTGGGCCGTCCGGCATTTTTCCTTGCCCTCACTGCCGCTGGGTTAAGCTCCTGCATGTCGGTAAAAGGCAGCTTTTCGCACACGCCCACGGCGGTTATCGCCAAGCGTCTGCCCCCGATGGAAATCACCGCCGACCCCGGCCCCTTGGCCATGAACGACGGTGCCTTGCCCGAAGACCCGTTGCGGTTGTTTAAGTCGGAGCTCCAGCACAACGTAGTGGAAGCCACCGACACGGCCACGTACGGCTATATCCGGCTGGTAGTGACCAAGGTGCACACCACGCGCAAGGGCCGCAGCCTGCAAGCCGCGCAAGTGGTTACGATGCTGGTGCCCAGCTTGTTTGGCGCCCCGCTAGAGTGGTACAACACTGATATTGAGGCTGAAGTGCAGGTAATGGATGCCGCTGGCCAGCTTCTGGGCACCTACACCGGCAAAGGCACCTCCAACGTGAAAGTGGCCATGTACCACGGCTACTCGCAGACCGATGCCCCCCGCCTCGCCGATGTGCTGGCCCTGCGCCAGGCCCTCGACCAGGTGCGCCCGCAACTCGACACGGCCGCTACCCGCCTTTCGCCGCTGCTGCTGGCCGGCGGCGCCGTCAACAACCCCACGCTGCCCTCGTCGGCCAGCAGCACCACTAGCACGCATTAATTTTTCGGAGCGGCCCACAATAATGGGCGGCTAGCGGACCTTTGTAGCCCGGCCCGGCTGGCTTGCCCCTGGCAAGCCGCCGGGGCCGGGCTTACTGTTTAAAGTGCTATTCGCTGGTTTTATGTTCAAGAAAACGCTGCTCCGCCGCCTGCCGGCGCTGGCTGCCTGCCTGGCCCTGGCCGGCTGCTGCGCCAACGATACCTGCCTTTGCAATGACGTACAGGCCGATGCGCTGCTGTTTAGCTTTAAGATTGGGGGAAACGACGGCTTTTTGGCTACCGACGTCGATACATTGCTTATAACCCGTATTACGCACCCTGACCCCAGGACAAATGCTAAGCCCAATCGCGAAACCAAGTTACTGACGTACCAACTCAGCGCCGATACCCTACAGCTAGTAAGGAATTCGTTCGTTATTAATAATGCAACACCATTTGCCTCAGCTGGTAACACAACCAAGCTCAATGCTTACGACTACCGCATCGTGGCTGTGCGTATCAAGCAAGTGGCGGGCCGTAAAATAACCAGCCGCTACGTTTTCAAGGTAGATAGTATCAAGCTGGCCGGCGACTACAAGGCCAACGGCTGCTGCACCTGTTATGAGAATGAGGGCAAGAAATTTGAGTTTAACGCGGTGGCCAACGACACTAGCGTCACCAGCCCTACCAGCCGGGTGCCTCAAGATGTTACGACCCCGGATGTCAACAAGCAAATCACCACTGAACTCCGAAAGCGCTAACCCGCCGCTCGCCCTGGGCTTGCGTATATAAGGTTACCTTCTGCAAAAACTGCCCGCTCCATGCCCACCGCCGACCTGCTCGCCCCTTCTATCGACGAAGCTCTGCTGCCCGCTCCTACCCAGGGGCCGGGCGCGACGCCCGTGCCTACTGGCCCGGCTAAGTTTCCTTTTACTACCCGCCTCAGCCTGGAGCCGCTTATCGACTACTGGCGGGCGCGCGAGCAGGACCCAAATCCGGGCATTGCGCGGCTGGCCCACACCGTGCTGGCCGAGGTAAGCGAACACGCCTGCTGCCGCGGCACCCTCGATAGCATCGAGCAGCTCGACGGCACCCGCGAGCTGGTCGATATGCTGATGCTGGCCGTGTTTCCGCCCGCGGCGGCTACCATGGCGATTAGCGGGGCTATTCCGCCGTTTCAGCGGCGCAGCTTTTACTACACCAGCCGCTTTGCGGAGGTGATGATGAGTAAGGACCGCACCATCAAGCAGCCGCTCAACATCGACTACGCCATGATGGAGCAGCACATGGCTCAAATGGCCTACTTGCTCATTTTGGGGCGCGAGTACGGGGCCGAAATCCCGGACATCTACGGCGGCCTCATTTTCACGGTACCCGATTATAAGATAGGCCTTTATCGGCACTACGGCGTCAATTTTGACTCGTCTTTTGTGCGGGTACGCGTGGTGGGCGAAAAGCCGGAATTGAGCGCCGAACAGATACAGTACCTGCTGCACAACCGCCACCGCTTGGAGTTGTGGTACGAGCTGCTACCTCCCGAAGCCTTTGTATTGGAAGGTTTTAACCTGCTGCAACTGGTCGATGTCACGACCCAGGAAATTCTGTCGGAGCTGAAATACGACCTGCTGGAACGCGACGTATTGCAAGCCTCCGACCGGCTGGAGCAGATTCAGGAGAAGCTGCGGGTACTGTTTGCGCGGCCGGCTTTGCAGCTCGGCATCGCGGCGTATGACGAGCGCAAGAAGGCATTTGTGGACTTCGGGCGCAAAATCAACCACAGCTTTCTCACCAAGCAGATGCAGAGCCAGACCTCGCTGGGCGGCTTTCAGCAGCTGTACGCCCGCCTGCTGGCCGACCGCCAGCCGCTGGTACTCGAAGACGTAACGACCGCCCCCGAGCTACCCGAGGACATGCGCCAGCAAATCCTGAAGCTCGGCATTCGGTCGGCCATTTTGGCCCTGCTGCCCTACGGCCCCGACACAGTAGGCCTGCTCGAACTGGGCTCGCCGGAAGTGGGGGCGCTCGACGAGTTTGACATGGAGCTGGTGAAGCAGTTTGTGCCGCTGTTTGCGGTGGCCGTGAAGCGCAATGCCGAAGACCTGGAAACCCGTATTCAGTCGGTTATCAAAGAAAAATTCACGGCCATCCACCCCACCATGGAGTGGCGCTTCAACGACGCGGCCCGCCGCCTGCTGGCCCAGCACGAAGACGGCAACCGCTCGGCCGAAATGGAGCCCATCGTGTTTGAGGACGTGTACCCGCTGCACGGCTCCTGCGACATCCGGGGCAGCAGCGTGGCCCGCAACGAGGCCGTGCAGGGCGACCTCATCGAGCACCTCACGCTGGCCCGGCAGGTACTCAAAAAGGCCTCAGAGTATCAGGCGCTGCCCATTCTGGACGAGCTCACGTTTTACGTGACCAAGAACCTGCGCCGGCTGCGCCAAGGCATTATCAGCGGCGACGAGGTGAGCATCTACGACTCGCTGCGCACGCAGGCCGAGCCGCTGTTTGAGTACCTAGCCCAGAATATCCCCGATTTGCGCCCCACCATTGCTCACTACTGGCAGCACATCGACCCGCGCCTGGGCATCTTGTACAATCGCCGCAAGGCGTTTGAGGAGAGCGTTACGCGCATCAACGACACCATCAGCGATTACCTCGACCACGAGGAGGAAAAGGCGCAGCACATGTTTCCGCACTACTTCCAGCGCTTCAAAACCGATGGCGTAGAGTTTAATATTTACGTGGGCGGCAGCCTGGTGCAGGACAAGCCTTTCGACCTGATTTTTCTCAAGAACCTGCGCCTGTGGCAGTTGCTGGTGATGGTCGAAATCACGCGCCGTACCCACGCCCTCAAGGCCACAATGGAGGTGCAGCTCGACACCACGCAGCTCATCCTCATCCACTCGCAGTCGCTCAGCATCCGCTTCCGGCAAGATGAGCGGCAGTTCGACGTAGACGGCGCGTATAACATTCGCTACGAGATAATTAAGAAGCGCATCGACAAAGCCACCGTGCTCGGCACCGGCGAGCGCCTCACCCAGCCCGGCCACCTAGCTCTCGTGTACGCCCAGGCCCGCGAAGCCACCGAATACTTCGAGTATATCGACTACCTGCACGACCGCAAGCTACTCGAAGACGGCATCGAAGAGCTGGAGCTAGAGGAATTACAGGGCGTAAAAGGCCTGCTGGCCCTGCGGGTGCGGGTGAAGCTGTAGGAGCAAATTGAGCCCCGCTTATGCAACGTTATTCGCGGGAAGTGGCTCTACCTTTTAAGTATGCGACTACCTACTCAGACTCGCTTAAGTAAGCTCAGGCTATTACTAATCAGTGCGCTACCACTAACTTGCCAAGCGCAGGTGCCAGCCCCTAGCCCTAGCTGGGCTGGTGGCTTTGGCTTGGGCAACGGGGTAGAAATCCACGTGGCCCGTACGCAGCAGCGGCTACTGCTGCTGGGGCGCGGCCGGTATAAATTGTGGGGGCCAGAATCGGGGCCAGGGTCTGCATTTAGCTTGCTCCAGGCCCTAAACACGCGCTCGCAGCAAGTCGAGCTGGCGGCCCTGGCGGGTAGTAGCCTGCCGCTGGGCCGCACCCTGCTGTACGGGGCAGCGGGCGTGGGCTACGTAGCGGGCCGGCAGCTCGGCGAGTACCGTTATAGCATTCAGACCAACAGCATCTTGGGTGAGGCTACTCACTACTACGCCTACCGCGATTACCAAGCGCTCGGGGTACCACTAGAAGCCGGGCTGCTGCTACCCGAGTCTAAAAAACGCCCGGTGCGCCTGGGCCTGGCTTTCCAGGCCAATCTGAATCCCGAGCACTCCGTCTACTGCGCCCTACTCTCCTTTTGGTTTGGGCACGTCGGCCCCGCCAACCTAGTCCATCGGTAGCTTTCCTACTTGCTCAGCTTACTATCTATGCGTTTATTGCTTAAGGCCAGCAGCGCGCTGGCGGGCCTGTTAACTCTTCTGTTGGCAAGTTGCTCGCTCACCAAAACCGACGTAGAACCCGAAGTGCCGAGCGGCCAACTTAATGCCGATAATACGCTGGTTTACTACGCCAACGGCCAGCCGGTAGTGGCCCACAACTATGGTAATCTGGGCACCGTATTCCTTTCTTTCTTTGGTGATGGCCGCTCCGTTATTAGTAAGCGCTTCGTAGACAGCACCTTGGTAGTACGCGGTGCCGATTGGCAAAATACAACGCCTGCTGGCGGAAAAAACCACGTGCTTTCGTTGACACTCGCCAAATTTCACGGTCAGGGCACGTATCTACTCAGTTCACCCGCCACCACTTACCAGGAACTGGCCGTACCCTACGACCCGCAGCAGGCCACTAGCAGCCCGCTATTTACGGTAGCACCAGCTACTTCTGCCGAAGTAATTATTACAACCTGGACACCCATCACCCGCCGCTTGCAGGGCACTTTCCGGCTGGTGGTAGCCGCACCAACTCAGCCCGCTTCAGTGGCCATTACCGATGGGCAATTTGATTTATTCGTTGACCAGTAAGCTACCAGCGCCAAACAGCTAACCCTGCCCCTACTCACTCACGCTCGCCGCTTCGCCCGCCACTTTCTTCTCCTTCCAAAACACCCGAATACCGGTGCGCAGCATCACCAGCCACGCGGCCCCGGCCGCAAATCCGGCTACCACGTCGGTGGGGTAATGCACGTGCAGGTACACCCGCGTGAGGCCGATGAGCAGGCAAAAAACCACCAATACCGCGCCTACGCCCCAGCGGCGGCCATACTGCACTACCAGCCAAGCCAGGCAGCCGTAAAAGGCCATGCTCATCATGGCGTGCCCGCTTGGGAAGCTGAGGCCATATTGCGCCAGCAGGGCAGTGCTGGGCCGGTCACGGTGAAAGCAAAATTTCAGCAGTTGGTTGAGGGCAAAGCCGCCGCCCATTGATACCAGCAGCTCAATGGCGTAGCGGTCGAACCCGCGCCGATGCAGCAGATAGGGCGTGAGCAGGCTGACGGGCACGAAAAACCAGATGGAGCCAAAAAAGGTCAAAAACTTGACTAGTGCGAGCGTCCACGGCCGAGCGGCCCGCAGCTGGTCCATTTGGGCAAACCCCCAATCGTCGAACACCTGCGAGTGATAAAGAAAAACTACCCGCGCCAGGTAAAAAAACAGCCCGAAAGCCACCGTAAACAGCACTGCCCCGAATACCACTTCTGCCGTGAGCAACCCGGCAAAACCAGGCGCCCGCGTGGTAGGCGTAGAAGCTGACGAATCGGGCGGGGCAACTGGAGCGGGCATAAGGCGGAGGCAAGAGCGGTCTGTTTCAACGAAATTCTGCCACCATTGGCTGCCCTACCGAAGCATTTTTGGCACCCATGCGCTTGACGTGGACGCAAAAAAAAGCCAGCCCCGTGAGGGACTGGCTTTTTTCGTGCGCTCGGAGAGACTCGAACTCTCACACCTTGCGGAACTGCCGCCTGAAGACAGCGCGTCTACCAATTTCGCCACAAGCGCAGCTTTTAAACTACTGCCACCCGGTCGGTGGGGTCGTTTGGTGGTGCAAAGATACGCGGCCACTTTTTACTAAAGCAAGGCCAAGGCGCATTTTTTCGCCTGCTACCCTCGGTGCGAAGGGCCGAAAAATTGTCTCTCAACTACTTGCCAACGCATTATTTTTTCGGTAATTCTCGGAAAGTCGGATTATTTGCCAGTTTCTGCACCTTTGCTTTGCCTTTTCATCCGCTTTATGCTCCCTCCTCCCCTGCCGCCCGCCGCCGATTTTAGCCGCGTAGCCCGCGTGTATGACTGGCTGGCGAGCCTGGTATTTGGCCGGGCGCAGCGGCGGGCACAGCTGGCGGCCCTGCGCGCCGGGCTGCCGCTGGCTGGCCCCACGCCGCACGTGCTGGTGCTGGGCGGCGGGCCGGGCTGGGTGCTCACCGAGTTGCTGCGGCAGTGCCCGGCGGCGCGGGTGCTCTACCTCGAAACCTCAGCCGCCATGCTGGCGCAGGCCCAGACGCGGCTGGCTCGCTACGCGCCGGCCCTGGCTGCGCAGGTAGAATTCCGGCGGGGCAGCGAGCGTGACCTGCGGCCCGAGAAGCAGTTTGACGCCGTTATTACCTTTTTCGTGCTCGATTGCTTTACGCTGGCGGAGTTTCCGGGGGCAATGGCCCGCTTGCAGGCGGCACGGCGGCCGGGCGCGCCGTGGCTGGTAGCCGACTTTTTGCCGCCGCGCAACTGGTGGCAGCGGGGCTTGCTGCGGGCCATGTATTTATTTTTTGGGGCTACGGTGGGGCTGCGTGCCCGGCAGCTGCCGCCCTGGCCCGCTATGCTAGCCGACCTTGCTAACGCAAATATTTATAAATCAGAATTTTATTCTGGCTTCATTACGGCCCAGGTCTGGCGTTAGCCTGGGCGTTTGCGCGTGCTACCAGCTAGCCCAAGTGGCGAGGTTGGAGTTTTGCTAGTAATTTGCACCATTCAAACGCTATAACAGTCTCAAAATAGGCATTTCAACTATTAAATAGGATTTTTTACTATGAGCAAGTTTATTCCGGTTTATTATCTGGGGCTGCTGAGTGCGCTAGGGCTACCTACTGCCGCCCTGGCCCAAGGCACCCCGGCCCCCACCAAGCCCGCCGCCGCGAAGCCCGCTCCGGCCAAGCCAGTAGCAGCCCCCGCCAAGCCCGCTACCGCACCCGCCCCGGCCAAACCCGTAACCGCTGCCCCAGCGCCTGCCGCCGAGCCGGCGCCTGCGCCAGCGCGCCAACCCGCTACGGGTCCGGCCGTGCGCTACGCCGTCTCGTTTCCAAATGCGGTGCACCACGAGGCACGCATAAAAGCCACCTTTTCGGGCCTCACCCCTGGCAAGGCCCTGACGGTGCGCATGGCGCGCTCGTCGCCGGGGCGCTACGCATTGCACGAGTTTATCAAGAACGTGTACTACGTAACGGCTACTGATGGCGGCGGCAAGCTACTGAACATCAACCGCTCGGACCCTTACTCCTGGGATATCAAGCCGGGCGCTGATGGCACCGTGCAGATGGAGTATACCCTGTATGGCGACCGTAGCGACGGCACCTACGCGGGCATCGACCAGCAGCACGCGCACCTCAATATGCCGGCCACGCTCTGCTACGCGCAGGGGCTGGAAGGCCGGGCGGCCGAAGTAAAATTTGAGCTACCCAGCGGCTGGAAAGTGGCCACGCAGCTGCGCCCGCTCGGCGACGACCACACCACGTTTGCCGCGCCCAACCTGCAATACCTCATGGACAGCCCCGTGGTGCTGGGCAGCCAGCACACGCTGCACACCTGGCAGGATGGCGGCCGCACTTTCGAAATGGCCACGTTTTATGCGGGCCCAGCTACTGAAGTGGAGACGCTGGTAAAGAAAACCCAGCAAGTAATTCGGGAGGCCGCTGGCATCTTCGGGGGCGAGTACCCGGCCTTCGACTACGGCCGCTACACCTTCTTGGCCGACTACCTGCCCCAGGCCACCGGCGACGGCATGGAGCACCGCAACTCGACTTCGCTTACCTCCAACCTACCCTTGCAGGAAGAGGGCGCGCTGCGCAATTTGGGCACCATCTCGCACGAGTTTTTTCACGCTTACAATACCGAGCGCCTGCGCAGCAAAGGGCTGGAGCCCTTCGACTTCCAGCGCGTAAATATGAGCGACGCGCTCTGGTTTGGTGAAGGCTTTACGCAGTACTACGGCGAGCTGATGCTGCGCCGCGCCGGCTACTACGACAACGAGCAGTTTCTCGACAAAGTGAGCCAGTGGGTGAATGTGCGCGTGAACGCGCCGGGCGCCCGCTACGCTTCGGCCGTGGATATGAGCCGGCAGGCGGGCTTCGTGGATGCCGCCACCAGCGTTGACCCCCATAACCGCGTAAATACGTACCTATCATATTATTACCAGGGCGCGGGCATCGCCCTCGCGCTCGATTTGCAGCTGCGCCAGCGCTACCGCACCTCGCTCGACAAGTACATGCAGGCGCTGTGGCAGGAATACGGCAAGCCGCAAACGCCCAACTTCGCTCCTGCCAAGCCCTACACGCTACCCGATTTGCAGCGCGTGCTGGGCGTAGTGGCCAAGGACACGGCCTTTGCGGGCACGTTTTTCCGGCGCTACATCTACGGCCACGAAGCGCCGCGCTTCGCCGAAAACCTGGCTTTGGCGGGCTTGGCCGTAATTCCTAATAAGGTGCTGGCCGCCGCGCTACCCCGGCAAGTCGAGTTTACCGAAGACGGCCGTTGCATCTTGTCGCGCAACACCACGCTGGGCTCGGGCCTCTACAAAGCTGGCATCGACCGGGGCGACGAGATTATGACGCTCGATGGCGTAAAAATCACCGACCTGGCCACCCTCGAAGGCGTGATGCGCAAGCACACGCCCGCCGACCTCGTGCCGGTGCGCGTGCGCAGCCGCGCCGGCGTCGAGCGCACCACCCAGGTCGTGCTCACCGAAGACACCAACGTGCAGGTGCAGCCCATGGAAAACGTGGAGAAAATGACCGCCACCCAGGCGCAGAAGGACCTTCGGGCCGCGTGGCTGGCCAGCGCCGCCGCGATAAAGCCGTAAGGTTGTATGGTAAGCTTTAGCTTGCCGTAACGGCCATTTGGTTAAGATTGTCTTTTATCAATCAACGCATTACTTTTAAGCGGGAGCAATAATTGCTCCCGCTTTTCTATGTCCTATCTGCTCGTAAGCTGGTTAAAAGCGGCTAGCATCATTATTCTTTGCTTGACTGCTTGGCAACAGCCAACCCCACCGCCTACGCTAGCCACCACCAACGCTTACGTGCGCCAAATAGATGCTGATAAGAAGCTTGCTGTAAAGCGGCATGTACACACTTACGGCCACGCCGACAAGCCTAGCGTTGATAGCGTATTCTGGGTATTTCACACTGATTTTGAAGGTTCTTCCATCGTAGCATATTTTTTGGGTAGTAAGATTGTGAAGCTCGTAGAAACTGCTCGAACCGATAAATATTTCACCGAGAACAGCTACTATTTACAAAATGACAAGTTGATTTTTGTGAAGAACAGGCAAGTTGACTGTCCTATTCTAACTCAAATAACTGCTTGGCGCAGCCATACGCTACCCCGCACCAGAGCAATAGACTGCTTTTTTCAGGGAGCTTATTACTTCGCCCAAGATTCTTGCATAAATAAGTGGGAGCGCGGTAAATCAAAATGGCAACCAGACTACAATATTCCCGGCGGTGGCGGGCGCTGGGTCACGGTGCCAAAGATTTTCCCTCTACAAGCGGCTCGCTACGTGGCGGTTTTCGGCCATCAACCCAAACGGCACTAAAAAACCCGGCCACCATAGCGGCCGGGTTTCTTTAGTTGCAACAAATTTCTAACTACCGGCGGCTACCTGTGAAGCGCAGCAGGAACAGGAAGAGATTGATGAAGTCGAGGTACAGCGTGAGAGCACCCAAAATCGAGGCTTTGTAGCTCACTTCTTCCCCTTCGGTTACCCCGATAAAGGCGATTTCCTTGAGCTTCTGCGTGTCGTAGGCTGCCAGGGCCGTGAAAATGATAACGCCCGCAAAAGAGATTATCAGATTCAACATCGAATTACCCCAAAACATGTTGACCAGCAAGGCGATGAACAAGCCAATAACGGCCATGCCCAGCAGCTTGCCCCAGCCCGAAAGGTCTGACTTGGTGAAGTAGCCATAGGCACTCATCACGCCAAACATCAGGGCAGTGGTGAAGAAAGTAGAAGCAATGGAACTGGCCGTGTAAGCCAGGAAAATAATACTCAGCGTGAGGCCATTGAGCAGCGCATAGCCGACAAAGGCGGCCTTAGCCTGCGCCAGGCTCCACTGAAAAATACGGGCTGACAAAAAGCCGACTATCACCAACTCCAGGATAATGAGCCCGAAAAAGGTAATCCGCGAGCCAAAAATGAACTGCTGAATGGCCGGGGAAGAGGCCGCAAACAGTGCCATGCCGCCGGTGAGAGCCAGCCCGACGGCCATCCAGCCGTAGACCTGGGCAAAAAACTGCGCTTGAATGCGGGCAGCGTCTTCTTCCGTCAGTTGGTGCGCCCGAACGCGGTCCGGTGAATTCTGGTTGTCACTCATAGCAAAAAAGGAAAATAAAGCTGGTAAAAAGTACTTCGCTGACTTGCTTACGAACTTTGGCCGGCGATGGTAGTACTATAGCAACTTTGCGACCGATTTGCGCCGCACTGCCCCATCTGCCCTTATGTCTGCTCCTGCCCATTACCGCCGCAACGAGGCGCTCCGTACCATCCGCCCCGGCTACGCGGGCAACAAGCTTATTGGTAAGGAATTTTGCAATGGCGAGGCGCTCTACGAGCCCACGTTTGGTACCGTTATTCGCTGGCAATTAACCAGTAATCCGCAGAAAGAAGAGAAAAAAAGCGACACTTGGGTGCCCACCGTAGTACCCTGCGCCGAGGCATTTTTTTCGACCGAAGATATGCTGGTGTGGCTGGGGCACGCCAGCTTTTTGTTGCGGGTGCAAGGCGTAACCCTGCTGTTTGACCCGGTGCTGTTTAGCTCGCTGGGGCTGCGCCACCGGCACCCGCTGCCCTGCCGCCCCGAAGACGTGCGCAACGTTGACTATCTACTGCTTTCGCACGGGCACCGCGACCACTTAGACGAGCAAAGCATAAAGCTGCTGGCCAAGCAAAACCCGCAAGTGCAGGTGCTGACCTCGCTGGGTATGGGCAAGTTGCTGCGCAACATGGCCCCGAGCCTACCAGTGCAGGAGGCCGGCTGGTGGCAACAGTACGACCTGGGGCCAGATGCGCCGTTTGAAATCTACTACCTGCCCGCCAGCCACTGGCACCGCCGGGGCCTGTTCGACTTGAATGAGGTGCTGTGGGGCAGCTTTTTGATTAAAACGGAAGACCGCCTCATCTACTTCGCTGGCGACACCAGCTACGGCGACCACTTCGAGCTAATCGAGCAAACCTTCGGCCCCCTCGACATTGTGCTCATGCCCATCGGCGCCTACAAGCCGCCTTTTATGATGCACATGAGCCACGTGAACCCCCACGAGGCCGCCAAAGCGGCCAACGTGCTGCGCGCCGGCCACCTCGTGCCCATGCACTACGGCACCTTCGACCTGAGCGACGAGCCTGCCTCCGAGCCCCTGCGCCTGCTCACTGAGGTGGCGGCTGGCGGCCTGCTGCGCGGCGTGCTGCACGCCCCCGCCGTGGGCGAAGTACTCGACTGGGCGAAGTGGGAATGACGGCGAGCTGGTGAACCAGTGAGATGGTGAGCGGGTAACTTTGCAGCTTGCTTGGGCTGGGCGGTGGTAGTAGCGTAGCCACTCTACTCACCATCTCACCAATTCACCATCTCCCCTCATGTCGCCAACCCTCGTTCTGAGCCTAATTGCGGGCTATTTTGCCATTCTCATCATCATTGCGCTGCTCACCTCGCGCAAGGCTACGAGCGAGAGCTTTTTTGTGGCCAACCGCAATGCGCCGTGGTACATGGTAGCGTTTGCCATGATTGGCACCTCGCTCTCGGGCGTCACCTTCATCTCGGTACCGGGCAACGTGTATGGCAAAAGTTGGAGCTACCTGGCCGTGGTGGCGGGCTACGTGGCCGGCTATGTGGTCATCGGCACGGTGCTGATGCCGCTCTACTACCGGCTGCAACTGGTATCCATTTACACGTACCTGGAGCAGCGCTTTGGCTACTGGAGCTACAAGACAGGTGCCTTATTCTTCTTGATTTCCAGAGCGCTAGGCTCAGGCTTGCGGCTTTACCTGGTGGCGGGCGTGCTCCAGCTAGCGGTGTTCGATGCGATGGGTGTGCCCTTCGCCGCCACCGTGATGGTCAGCATTCTGTTCATCTACTTATACACGTTTAAGGGCGGCCTCAAAACCATCCTCTGGACCGATACCTTCCAGACGCTGGCTATGCTCAGCTGCGTGGCGCTGAGCATCTACTTCATTTCGACGGAGCTAAATCTGGGCTTTAAGCAGCTTGTAAACACGGTGCGCGAAAGCAGTATGTCGCAAGTGTACTTTGCTAATTTCAGCGACGATAAGTTTTTCTGGAAGCAGTTTGCCTCGGGCATGTTCATCACCATCGTGATGACGGGTCTTGACCAGGACCTGATGCAAAAAAACCTGAGCTGCCGCAGCCTCGCCGACGCTCAGAAAAACCTGTTCTGGTTTACGCCCGTCATCGTGGGTGTCAACGTGTTGTTTCTCACCCTAGGCGTGCTACTCTACCAGTACGCCGCTGCCAAAGGCCTGCACCTGAGCGAGCTACCCCAACTACTTAAGGCCAATAAGACGCTCGACACCGACCTCGTTTTTCCGTATTTGGCCACTACCCAGTTCACGCTGTTTGCGGGCGTGGTGTTCATCTTGGGCCTTATCGCCATCACCTACGCCTCGGCCGACTCGGCGCTTACGGCACTTACCACGTCCTTCTGCGTCGATTTTCTGAATATCAAGCAGTACCCCGAAGCCCGCCAAACGCGCATCCGGCAGCTTACGCACCTGGGCTGGTCGGTGGCACTCATTGGTATTATCCTGGTTTTTCGGCTCATCAATGAGCAAAGTCTGATTGATGCGGTGTTCAAAACGGCGGGCTACACCTACGGGCCGCTACTGGCGCTGTATAGCTTCGGCATCTTCACGCGCCGGCTGCTGCGCGAGCGGCTGGTGCTGCCGGTGTGCATAATCGGGCCGCTGCTCACGCTGCTCATCGTATCGCACTCGGTCGAGTGGCTGGGCGGCTACAAGTTCGGCTTCGAGATTTTGCTGCTTAATGGCGCCCTCACCTTCCTGGGCTTATACTTGATTTCGCGCCCCGCGTCCCGAACGGAAGCGGCGGCGGTTTTGTCTTAAATTGACTAGCTGAATTGGTAAATGGCTGGATTGTTGAACTGTTGAGCTAGTGTAGAAAAGCCGTTCACCTAGTCAATAATTCACCCATTCAGCAGTCCAACAATTACTCCCTATGCGCTTTCCTTACCTCGCTATCCTACTCGCCGCGCCCTTCGCGGCCCTGGCCCAAACCAAGCCCGCACCAGCCAAAGCACCCATCACGCTCGCCCCCGGCAACATGCAGCTCCAGCCCGGCGGCGGCGCCACCAACCGCCCCGACAAAGCCCCTAGCTTTCCCGGCGGCGAAGAGGCCATGGGCGAGTTTTTCACCCAAAATGTGCAGGTACCCGTCAAGGCCAAGCAGGCCCGCGTGACCGGCGACGTTATCGTGACCGCCACCGTGGGTGCCGATGGCAAGCTCACCAGCCCCAAAGTAGCCAAGGGCCTCACGCCCGAATGCAATGCCGAAGCCCTGCGCGTGGTGCAGGCTATGCCGGCCTGGCAGCCCGCCACCCGGCGCGGCGTGCCGGTGCCCATTATGGTGCAGGTACCCGTGCCGTTCGACAACGCCAGCGTAACCGATTTTGAGATTAACCGCAAAGTGCCCCGCTCGGCCAAAGACGCGCCGGGCCTGAATTAACGTAGCGCGGACTTTTAGTCCGCGCTACTCGTTTTTCCGCAAGCGGCGCAAAGTACCCGCGTGCCGTTTGCGTCTTTAGTTAAACAGTCAGCCGGCTCCTAGCTGGCCGCAGTAGATTATGGCCCGTAGTGGAATGAATACCAGTGGCACCGACCTCACGGCCGACCTGCCCAAACCGAAAGTAAATAAAGAGTCATTGCGGCGCGGCCTGCGCATATTTCGCTACGTACTACCCTACCGCGCCAAGTTCATCGTGGGCATGGTGCTGCTGGTACTCAGCAGCCTCAGCACCATGTCGTTCCCATGGATAGCCGGCAAGCTCGTGAACGTGGCCACCGGCGAACCATTGGTGCTGCCCGGCGGCCTGTCGCTCGACATCAACCGCGTGGCCCTAGGGCTGTTTTTGGTCACGGTGCTCCAAGGCATCTTCTCGTTTGGGCGCATCTGGTTTTTCACGCAAGTGAGCGAGTTTACGGTGCGCGATATCCGGCAGGCGCTCTACGCCAAATTCGTGCAACTGCCCATTCCGTTTTTTGAGCAAAACCGCGTCGGCGCCATCACCTCGCGTATTACCAGCGACGTAGGCCAGATTCAGGACTCGTTTTCGCTGACGCTGGCCGAGCTGTTCCGGCAGGTATTCACGCTGGTGGGCGGCATTGCCTTCATCATGGTCGTGTCGTGGAAATTGTCGCTATTTATGCTGCTCACCTTTCCGCCCATCGTGCTGGCGGCCGGGCTTTTCGGGCGCAAAATTCGCACCCTGTCGAAGACCGTGCAGCAGGAATTGGCCCACACCAACACCATCGTGGAGGAAACACTGCAGGCCATCAATTCGGTAAAGGCGTTCACCAACGAGCGGTTTGAAATGAACCGCTACAACTCCTCACTGCGCAACGTGGTGCAGGCAGCGCTGCAAAGCAATTTGTACCGCGGCGGCTTCGTATCGTTCGTCATTATCGGCCTTTTTGGCGGCATTATTCTGGTGCTATGGCGCGGGGCTACGCTGGTGCACACGCCCGTCACCGACCCCAACCACCTCCAAATTGGCGACCTCACGGCCTTCATTATCTACACGGCCTTCATTGGGGCCTCGGTAGCTGGCCTGGGCGAAATCTACGGCAAGGTCCAGAGTACCCTCGGCGCGAGCGAGCGCATCCTCGAAATCTTGGACGAAACTCCCGAGCCGACTCTGCTGGAGCCCGCAGTAGGCCTCGTACCCGCCAAGATTCAAGGCGATATTCGCTACGAGCACGTAGCCTTCCGCTACCCCACCCGGCCCGACGTGCCGGTCCTGCAAGACATCGACTTCCATATCGCGGCCGGCGAAAAAATCGCGCTCGTTGGTCCCAGCGGCGCGGGCAAAAGCACTATTGCGGGCCTACTCATGCAGTTTTACCCGCTCAGCGGCGGCCGCATCGTAGTCGATGGCCACAACGTGGCCGACTACGACCTCACCGCGTTGCGCAGCCACATCGGCATCGTGCCACAGGAAACCCTGCTTTTTGGCGGCACCATCCGCGATAATATTGCCTACGGCAAGCCCGGCGCCACCGACCAGGAAATCATCGAAGCTGCCCAGCGCGCCAACGCCTGGCAGTTCATTTCGGCCTTCCCCGAAAGCCTCGATACGGTGGTCGGCGACCGCGGCATCAAGCTCTCGGGTGGGCAGCGCCAGCGCGTGGCCATCGCCCGCGCCATCCTGAAAAACCCCGCCATCCTCATCCTCGACGAGGCCACCTCCTCACTCGACAGCGAAAGCGAGAAGCTGGTGCAAGGCGCCCTCGATGAGCTTATGCAAAACCGCACCAGCCTCATCATCGCCCACCGCCTCTCTACCATCCGCAAAGTCGATAAAATCCTGGTTATCGACGGCGGCCGCATCGTAGAAGCCGGCTCGCATGATGAACTGAGCGAGCGGGCCGGTGGGTTGTACGCCAATTTGCTACGCTTGCAGTTTGAGTTGGCGTAGCTATTGAACCTGATTTTTATATTGGCCGCAAGGGTAAGATTACCAACAAGGCATACTCTGGTTGGGCGATTGAAGTCGTAGATGATTCAGCGGGCGAAACCGGCGGTTATTTTATTCTGTATTTCGACAAAGATGGCGGCGGTGACGACTGGTTAGAAAAGAAGGAACACATTCCCCTTTATTTTTTTATTTTACCGACACTACTTGGGTCATCGAGTGGCAATGATAGTTTCACAATCCAACCCAAACTAAAATGTCTACTACCCAGCTTTTCGAAGAAATAACCTCTTTACCTGCTAATCTTCAAGAAGAAGTGCAGGACTTTGTCGCCTTCCTCAAAACCAAAGCCCAGAAGCAACAGCAGCCACCGCTGCAAAAGCGGCAGTTTGGCGCGGGCAAAGGCCTAGTAACCATGTCCGATGATTTCGATGAGCCGTTGGATGACTTCAAAGAATATATGTAATGCGTCTTTTACTCGATACCCACGCATTCCTTTGGTTTTACTCCGGCGATGACCGGCTAAGTCGCGCTAGCAAAGCGCTTATTGATGACCCCACCAACGAGTGCTTTTTAAGCATTGCCAGCGTGTGGGAAATGGGTATTAAAACCAGCATTGGCAAGCTTGAGCTACGGGTTGATTTCGCAGGTCTTGCGGGATTTATGGCAACTAACCGGATTGAGTTATTGCCTATTTCCTTCGGACACATCCAACAGCTCCAGCACTTGCCCTTTCACCACCGTGACCCATTCGACCGCTTGCTCATTGCACAAGCCTTGACGGAAAATCTAACGCTGCTATCGCGTGATGCTGTTTTTCCGCAGTATGAGGTTTTAGTCAAGTGGGAATAGATTTCTTACAAGGAGAGGCATTACTTGCCCTGTTCCAACTCCCCCGCCACGCGGCCGTTAAAGTAAGCTGCGCCGGTGCAGGCCCACCTCTCCCACCGACGGCCGCTTATGCCTAAGCTCCTGTCGATTCTATCGCCACTGCTAGCTTTGGCCAGTTGTGGCGACTGCGTGCCCATAATGCTGACGCCCAGCGAGCGGGCGTGGGTTAGCGCCTACCAGCCCGGCCAGCGCCTGACGTTTCGCAGCAACCGGGGCGCTAACAACGTGCTCACGGTGCAGCCGCTGAAAGAGTGGCACGACAACGAGAACTGTAACTGGCTGGAATCGGGTAATTACCAGCCTATTCGCGCAACCCTGATTCTGACCTCGGCCGCTTCTTATAGCAGCACCCCATCATTTTCAGTGTTGGCATATAAAACCAGTCCCGACCACCCCGTTCAGCTGACTTTTGACCTGGCGGGCTTGCTCTGCCAAGCTACCGACCCACCCGGCGGCCCCAATCCTAAGCTGGTAAAACTCACGCCGCAAGCTCTAACGCTGTCCGGTGGCCGCAGCTACCCGGCAGCGCAGCTTATGCGCAGCGGCGAGCATAGCATCATTCACCTAGGCAATAGCCAAATGCGCGCCGCTTGGTGGGACCAGCGCCATGGCCTGCTACGCTACGAGCTAGCCAGCGGCGAGCTATTTGACCTCACCGCCAACTGATAAATGCCCGGATTTGGTCGTACGAGCGGCAAAAAGCTTACTTACCACACCCAGCCGCTTGCCAACCCAATGAAGATTTAATGAGTATGCAGGAATAAGCACAGCGCCTTTCGCTTACGCAGCCTAGGCGCGCCGCTTTTCCACGCCGCTCATTTGCTTCTATGTCCGTCACCAACGACCTGCTGAATACGGTCCTGCGCCACGCGGGCCAGGAAGTATCCCGCAAAGAATTTTTAAACCTGGCCGGGCGCGGGCTGGCGGCCAGCGTAGCGGCCGGCACTTTAGTCGCTTGCCAGGATAAGCCCACTGTGGCGGGCGCAACCACTACGCCCACCACCGGCACGCCGGCCGCGCAGGTCGATGCCAGCACGGTGTACGCCGCGCCCGGCGGGCCGCAAGTACCTTCGTCGGAGGCTATTTCGCCACCTTCCAAGGTACCCGCCGCCGCTGACCAACCCATTGAGCTAGAGGCTTGGAAGTCGGATGTAGACCCCAAATCGCCGCCCACCCCTACCCCGCTGCCGCCCGACCAGCGCGTGGGCTACGCGCTGGTCGGCCTGGGCCACCTCACCCTAGAAGAGCTACTGCCCGCATTTGGGGCGTGCAAGAAATCGAAGCCGGTAGCGCTGGTGAGCGGCTCGCCCGAAAAGCTGACCAAAGTAGCTAAGCAATACGGCATTAAGCCCACCAGCTGCTATAGCTACGCCGACTACGACAAGCTGAAAGACAACCCCGAGGTGCAGGCCATCTACATCGTGCTGCCCAATTCGATGCACGCCGAATACGTGATACGCGGCGCTAAAACGGGCAAGCACATTCTCTGCGAAAAGCCCATGGCCAACTCGGTGCGCGAGTGCGAGCTGATGATAGCTGCTTGCAAAGAGGCCAAGGTGAAGCTGATGATAGCCTACCGCATCCAGTACGAGCCCTACAACCGGCTGGTACGCGACATGGTGCGCGGCCAGAAATTTGGCAAAGTCAAATACATTCAGGCGCAGAATAGCCAGAGCTCGGCCAATGTGGACCACTGGCGCCACAAGAAGGCGCTGGCCGGTGGCGGCGCACTGCCCGATATCGGCCTCTACTGCCTCAATACCAGCCGATTCCTGCTGGGCACCGAGCCCACCGAGGTATTTGGCTACATGCACAGCACGCCCGGCAACCCGCTTTTCAAGGAAGTAGAGGAGATGATGAGCTGGCAGATGCGCTTCCCCGACGGCGTATTGGTGAGCGCCATCACGCACTACGACACCCACGACTCCCGCTTTTACCGCGTGAATGCCGAGCGCGGCTGGCTGCACCTCGACAATGGCTACGCCTACCGTGGCCAGCAGTTGCAGACCTCGCACGCCGAAGGCCCGGCCAAAATGCAAAACCAGATTACCATCGGGGCCAACAACCAGTTTGCGGCCGAAATGGACCATTTCTCCGCGTGCATTCTGGAAAACAAGCAGCCCCACACGCCCGGCGAAGAAGGCCTGCAAGACCAGCGCATTATGGAAGCCATTTACCAATCGGCCCGCGAGGGGCGGCCGGTGAAGCTGCCGCCTGTGAGTGGCACCGATGTGTTTCGCGGCCCCGAG
>Ga0265798_10003686_pt1 | contig 21596 bp, 16 predicted proteins | sample P3T30metagenome_FD_192430 | JGI IMG/M metagenome (GOLD analysis project Ga0265798, IMG submission 192430) | Plant litter microbial communities from East Loma Ridge, Irvine, California - P3 T30 | ecosystem: Environmental > Terrestrial > Plant litter > Unclassified | place: USA: California... | reverse complement strand
GATGGCCGAGAAGGCCTTCCGCAAATGCCTGGTGATCGGCGAGTACTCGATCCGCAAGGCGCCGGACGACTACCTTGGCCTGGCGCGCGTGTGCGGCCTGAAGAACAATACCAAGGACGCCCTGCAGCTGCTGCTGCTGGCGCAGCGCGAGTTCGGCAGCGAACACGAACACATGGTGTTGCGCGCCAAGATCACCGAAGGCCTGATCTACCACGAGAGCGGCGACTACCAGAACGCGCGCCGCTGCGGCGACGAGCTGGAAGGGCTGCTCAATGCCGATCCCAAGCGCCCGGGCACCGCGATCTGCATCGAGATGGCGACGCTGCTGTTCGCGGTTGGCGTCAAGCGGATGGCGGGCGAGGTGCTGGCCTACGTGATCCGCAATAACCACGACAACACGCTGCTGCAGGACGAAGTCCAGAAGATCTTCGACCGCGCGCGCCTGCCCGACGAAGGGGCGGCGATTATCCGCAGCGCGCGCAAGGAAGCGGCGGACCTGATGAACCAGGGCGTGGTGCTGTGGAAGACCGGCAAGCTGCCCGATGCCGTCAAATGGATGCGCCAGGCGCGCGAACGCTTGCCCGACAATGTGCGGGTGCTGTTCAATGCGGTACAGGTCTCGATCTCGTACATCCAGCAGTACGGCTACGACGCCGAGCTGGAGGCCGAGGCGCGTGGGGTGCTGGAACATGTCGACAAGCTACAGCCGGGTCAGCAGCGTTTCGCGCAGCTGATGGAGCAGCTGCGCAACCTGCAGCCCAAGCCGCCGGCGCCAGGCGATGCGGAAGGGGAGGGCGAGCAGCCCGCCGCGACACCCGCGCCGGCCACGAAGCCGGCGCCGCAGCCTGCGGCCAGGCCGGCGCGCAGCCGCCGTTTTTCCTAGCGGCCCCACTGTCAGAAGCGGGATGTGCATGCCGTCTGGCTCGACGCCCCTGGCGCGTCAATAATTGACCGGATAATCCTTCGGGAATTTGCGGCCGCTGAAGGCCTTCTTCTGGGTCCAATCCTGGGCCGCGCTCGTCCAATATGGATCGTCGGCCGGCAAGCCCAGCGCCAGGAAGCTGGTTGACGCGATGTACATGCTGCCGTTGTTCGAATACCAGTCGCCCAGTTCGGGCTGGTGGCCGACAAAGCCGATGGTGAGGTAACCGTCTTTGGTGAAGTTGCTCGCGTCGGCAAACAGCGTCTTGTGCACCGCCTGCAGCGCTGCGCGTACCTGGCCCTCGGGAAGACTCTTGGGCAGCTGCTTGCGCCAGGCTAGCAGGGCCAGCGGCTGGAAGGTGGCGCCGCGGTAGGTCAGTGAGCGGCCGATCGGCGGGAAGGTGCCCTCTGGCGAGATGAAACGCTCCAGGTGCTCGCAGTAGCGCTGCGTGCGTTTCAAGGCCTGGGCGCGCAGCTCGGCCGGTTTGCCGTTCCAGAACGGCGCATCGTGGCGCTCCAGCACCTCGAGGATCTCGAGCAGCATCGGGTACATCACGAAAGAGCTGTAGTAATCGAAGTGGAATGACTCGCCATCCTTGATCCAGCCGTCGCCGACATACCACTCGTTGACCTTGCGGATCGCGACATTGGTGCGCAGCGGATCGGCTTCTTCGCCGATCGACAGCAGCCAGGCTTCGTTCATCGCCGCGAACAGCATCCAGTTGATGTACGGCGGCTCGATCCGGCGCAGCCCCTTGATCTCGGCGATGATGCGCCCCTTGGTGGTGGCGTCGAGCGGCTCCCACAGCGCTTTCGGTGCGCGCATCAGAGCATTGGTGAAATAGGCCGAATCGACCAGCGCCTGGCCGTGCCCGCGCCAGGCCAGGTAGTCGGGGCTCTTGGGGTCGACCGAGTGCGCGTAGCTTTGCAGGGCCATCTGGCGCAGGCGCGCGCGCGTCTTGCCCTCCGCACTGGCGTCGTCCGGCAAGGCCAGCCACGGCGCCACGCCGGCGATCAGGCGGCCAAACGCTTCCAGGTAGGCGACGGACTTGTCGCGCCCGTCCCAGGTCGGGCTTACCTCCAGCGCGAAGTGCTTGCGCAACTCTCCGCGCGCCATGGTCGACAGCACCGGTTCAGCCATCTTCTGCAGCAGGCCGGCCATGTAGGCGCGGTCGTTGCCGCCCGGCGGCACCGGCGATGCCGCCATCACGGGGGCACTCAGGCCGGCGAGCGCGCCGCCCGCCGCCAGGGCATTGATGAAATCTCTTCGTTGCATGATGTCTCCTTGTGTTTATTGTTCAGTCTCGCCTGCGAGGCGTTCGCCCGCATAGGCGCGGTAGCGGCGGATGCGGCCAGTGACATCGTCCTTGCCCTGGCGCGGCACGTAGCGCAGACCGGCCACTTCCACGTCCTTGCCCAGGTCGATCACCAGGCGGTGTGGATGGGGCGTGCCGGAACCGGGCCCGCTGTAGGCCGTATGCCAGTAGTCGCTGTTCTGGCCATTGATCGCATTGAGCGCGCCACCGTCCTCCTTGTTCGCTTCTTCGCTGTCGACCCAGGCAACCGTCCAGGCGGATTGCTCGAGGGTCTTGCCGTCCTTGTCCAGCAGCGACAGCTCGGCCACCGCGGCGTAGGGCTTGCCGTCGAAGGCGTCGAGCGACTCGAGGCAGAACTGGCGCGCGCGCAGCGGCGTGGCGAGGCGAACATCCTGGGTCGCGGAGCCGGGCGCGAATACGCCTTCATGCGCGGGTTCGATGCCGTCGAGCTGCAGCTTGATGGTGCTGGGCGGGCGCGCCAGGTCGCGTTCGCGGTGCAGCTGGTCGAGGATGGGCTTGGCCAGGCCGGCGATGCGCGCCGAGCGTGGGCCGGTCAGGTCGAGCACCACCACCTCGTTACGGCCACGCTTGATCCACGGGCCGGGCAAATACATGGTCTGGGTCGGACCGATGCTCCAGTAACGGCCCAGGCAGCGGCCATTGATCCAGACGATGCCCTGGCCCCAGCCTGACATGTCGAGGAAGGTGTCGTGAGTAGCGCGGGTGTCGAAGCTGCCGCGCCAGAAGGCGGCGTCCTTGCTGCGGCCGCGCTTGAACGTCAAGGGTGGCAGCACGCCTTCGGCATCGAAATCGATGGCGCGGATGTCCCAGTGGTCCAGCAGCTGCGGTTCGCCCTTGGCCGGGGTAAAATTCACCGGACCGTGCAGGCCTTTGCGGTCATGGATCTCGACGCCGAAGTTCACGCGCGCGATCGTGTAGAGCAGGATTTCGACGCTCACCGGCTTGCTGCGCGCCGGGATCGCCACGCTAAAGCGACGGTAGCGCGTGTCCATCGTGCCTACGAGTTTGCCATCGACCCGCACCCAGGCTAGGTCGCGCACCTTCGCCGCCGCCAGGACGCCGGCCGGGCCGGCGGGCAGTGTGACCCGGTAGGAGACGATGCCGCGGCTGATGTCGTATTCCTCGATCGGTCGCGGTGACAGGTCCTGGATGGCACTCACCGGTAGATTGGTGGCCAGCGGCGCGGTGTCATGCAAGGTAAATGCGGGAATCGTCATCACCGGCATCGGCCCTGGTGGCTGCGGCAGTTTCTCGCCGGGCGCCAGGAACGGCGTCATCGCAGCGCGATAGGCCTCGAACTTGGGGCCGATCCAGCCGGCCTCGCTGATCGGCGCGTCGTAATCGTAGCTGGTGGTGTCGGGCCGGAAGGGGCGGTCGCAGCCGCCCCACAAGCCGAAGGTGGTGCCGCCATGCGCCATATACAGGCTGAACGAGCCGTTCGCCGCCAGCATCGCCTTGATGTCGGCCACCGCGTTCTCGACGCCGCCGCGCCGGTGCGGCGCGCCCCAGGTGTCGAACCAGCCGGAATAGTATTCGCCGCACATCAGCGGTCCATGCTGCACCGCAGTCAGCGCCTTGAAGCCGGCCGCCGGGTCGCTGCCGAAGTTCGCCACCGAATACAGTTCGGGGATATGCGTCTTGGCGACCGCATTGGTCGGATTGCACTGGAACAGCGGCACATCGAAGCCAGCATCGAGCATGGCCTGGCGCAGCGCGCGCATGTAATCGAGGTCGTCGCCGTAGAAGCCATATTCGTTTTCGACCTGCACCATCAGGATCGGGCCGCCCCGGGTCACCTGCAGCGGACCAAGGGCACGCCCGACTTCGCGCAGCCAGCGTTGCGCCGGCGCGAGAAAGGATTTTCTCGCGGTGCGCAGGAAGTTATCGCCCGGCTGCTTGAGCAGCCACCATGGCAGGCCGCCCATTTCCCATTCGGCGCAGGCGTACGGGCCGGGACGCAGGATCACCCACAGCCCCTCTTGCTGCGCCAGGCGGCAGAACGCCGCCGCATCGCGCTGGCCGGCCCAATCGTAGGTGCCTTCGCGCCACTCGTGGTAATTCCAGAACAGGTAGGCGCACACGCTGTTCAGGCCCATCGCCTTGATGGTCTTGAGGCGGTGGCTCCAGTACTCGCGCGGGACGCGCGAGAAGTGCATCTCGCCGCAGCGGATCTGCAATGGCTTGCCGTCGAGCAGAAAGTCGTTGGGGCCGATGGTGAAGCGTGCCGTGGCCTGGGCCTGGGCTGGCAGCAGAGCCAGCGTGGATGCGGCAGCAGCGCCTTGCAGGACGCGGCGGCGTGGGAGTTGCGTGTTCATCGTGGGCTCACCATGCGCGCTACTTCCGTCGCCGCAAGCAGGAAGGCGCCAACGCCGAACGGCGCGGTCGATTCCTGGTTCACGACCTGGCCGGGAATCGCGCGCTCGCCGATCGGCTGCACATAGCCCACGCGGCCATCGGGCTGCAGGGCGTCCCGGCTGAGGAAGCGCCAGCCGCGCAGCGTGGTCGGCGCGTATTCGGCGCGATCGAGATAGCCATTGTTGATACCCCAGGCGTAGGCATAGACGAAGAAGGCGGTGCCGCTGCTTTCCGGTCCCGGCGCGTGACCGGGGTCGAGCAGGCTGCGGGTCCAGTAGCCGCCGTCCTGCTGGATCGGCTTCAGTGCTGCCGCCATGCGGCGGAAGCGCTCGGTCAGCAACGGCCGGCTCGCGTCATCGGCCGGCAGGTCGGCCAATGTCTTGGCCAGGGCGGCGAAGACCCAGCCGTCGCCGCGCGCCCAGAAGTCCTTGCCGCCGCCAGCCGCCTTGTGCTTGGGGTAGATATACTTGGCGTCGCGGTAGTACAGGCCGGCGTCCGCGTCGTACATCAGCCGGTCGGCATTGGTGAAGTACTCGTGCAGCTTGTCGAGGTAGCGCCGCTCGCCCGTGACCTTGTACAGCTTGGTCATCACCGGCATCACCATATAGATGCCGTCGGCCCACCACCAGTAATCGCTGTTCGGGGTGCTCATCTGGTATTCCATGACTTCGCGCGCGCGGGCGATGCGGCGAGGGTCCTTGCGGCCATCGAGCTCGTACAGGTCGGCATAGGTCTGGAAGCAGGTCTGCCAGTCTCCGAACAGCACGTGCTCGTCGGTCTCGCCGTAGTTGTACTTCCAGGATGCGCGGTTGTCGGAGGCGGCGCCGCGCCAGCGATTGTGCTCGGCCCAGGCGGTCGAATAATCGCGGTAAGCCTCGTTGCGGGTCAGCGTGTAGGCCGCCATATTGCCAGTGTGGTAGGCGGCGACATCCCAGAACGACCATTGCTGCGGCGCGTGGTTGCGCTGCCAGTAATCGTTGGCGCGGGTCAGGTCAGCCAGCACCTCGGCGCGCGAGGGTAGCGTGGATTGCACGCCGGTGCCGGCGCAGCCGCCGGCGACGGTGACCAGCGTGGCCAGGGCAAGCTTGAGGTAGAGTCGTCTCGTCATAGCGTCTTTCATCTATCCGGTATGGTTGTCAGTTGCGTGGCTGCCACTGCAGTACTTGGACGGGGGAGGGCGGGACATCGGCCAGTCCCTCGCCGTCGACCTGGTGTACGGCTTGCACGAACAGGTGCAGCTGGCCGTGGCGCTTCCACAATTCGGTGTCATGGCTCGGTTCCCAGGCGCCGACCGGGGTGTTGGCAAGGTCGTGCACCGACCAGCGTCCCGCCGCGACATCGTCGATGCGCACCATCGACACGCGCGAGCCGCGTTCGCTGTCGCGAAACACCAGCAGGCCGGAAGGCGTGGCCGCGCGCGCATCGATCAGCAGTTGGGGTCGCGCGATCGGGATCGCCTTGGTGCCCATGCCGCCAAGCGAAAACGGGGTCTGGCGAAAGTCGAGGTCCAGCCGGCGCCAGCGCTCGTCATCGCGGTATAGCACCCGGTACTGCGGCACAGTGCTGCCGGGCAGGCGCCAGTAGCTGGCGATGTAAGGCCGTCCTTGGGCATCGAAGGCCATCGAGGTCTGGTTGATCAAGTCGCTGCCCTGCGGGATGCGCCCCGCGTATTCGGCGCTGGCGGCGGTGATCGGCAGCGTGTAGGGCTTGCCGTTGCTGTCCTCCCACGACACGCCGCCATCGCGCGAGCGCGCATAGGCCATATCATGGTTGCTGGCGACGTCGGGCGACTCGCGCCAGACCCAGGACAGGTGGATGGTCCCAAGGCCGTCCACGCCGGCCTGCCAGTAGGCGTTGCGCCGGCCTTCGCCGCTGATGAGCGTATCGGCCACGCGGCGCCAGCCACCATCGACAGCGTAGCGATTGGCGACCAGGTTGCCGCGCCCCGAGCCGCCGTCACGGTAGAGGAACAGCAGGCCGCCATCGGGCAGGCGGAAGAATTCCGGATACGACACCTTGGCTTCGCCGCGTCCGACCATGGCCGCCGCCTGTAGTTCCAGGCTGCCGGGTGCAACACCGCGTGCATAGTGCAGGGCATTGTCGTGATGGTCCCAGGCCATATGCAGCACGCCCACGCCGTCGACCATGATGCTGATCGCATTGTGGGCGTCGCGCACATTGCCGCGCCAAGCGGTGCGCTGCAGTTCCCAGGCATCGCTGCCGAGGCGGCGCTTGCCCAGCACGACCTGGCCGCCGGCGTCGTAGTAGGCGATGTACTGGATATCGCCATCGCTCACCAGCGCGTTCTTGCGAAACACGACGGCGTTGACCGAGTTGCCGGCCCAGCCAGGGCCGACCTGGCTGAAGCTGGCCTCGGGCATCGTGGCGCAGCCGTGCAGCGCCGCGCCGACGGCGATCGAGAGGCAGCGAACAAGTGGGCCGGTCATGCGCATCACAGCTTGCCGCGGATGCCGATCTTGATCGTGCGCCCGTCGTACTTCGCGTAATCCATGCGTGAGTGCTTGCCGCTGCCATAACGGCCGCTCGCATCTTCGAAGTAATCGTAGTTCAGGGTGTCGGTGAGGTTGAGCGCATCCAGGCGCAGCTCCAGGTTCTCGGACAGCTTGTAGCTGATCGTGCCATCCAGGTAGCCGCGCGCGGCGCGCCAGCGAATCAGGTCGTCACCGTTGTTCCTCGGATTGTCGCCATGCAGCGAGCGGTCCTTGTAGTTATAGGACAGGCGCATCGCCAGCGGTCCGCGCTCGTAATAGGCGGTCACGCTGTAGGCATACTTCGGCACCGAGTTGACCTCGATGTCCTTGCCCGCATTGGTGATCCAGCGCATGCTGTTGAACGGATCGATATGGGTGTAGCTGGCCAGCGCCCCAAAACCCTTGAACGGGTCGGGCAGGAAGGTGAAGTCCTGCTGATAGGCCAGCTCATAGCCCTTGAGCGTCTGTTCGCCGGCATTGCTGTAGGTGCGCAGCACCATCGGCAGGTTGGGATCGACCCGGCCGCTGGCGTCCTGGAAGATCGCGCCAAGCGCGCTGTCGGGCAGGCCGAGCGCGCCGAAGGTGGTGTTGGTGGTGCTCGATACCGTGGCATCGGTCAGCTTCTTCTTGAAGTAGGCTGCCGACAGCAGACTGCCCGGCCTGAAATACCATTCCAGGCTGGTGTCGACATTCTTCGACTGCTGGGGCCTCAGGTTCGGGTTGCCGGCGGTGGCCGTGTTGTCGAACGCATTCGGGATCACGGTCTGCGCCGCGATGATCGACAGCGAGGCGCGGCTGATGGTCTTGCCCCACGAAGAGCGGAAAATCAGCTCGTCGGTCAAGTCATAGGCCGCGCTGATGGCCGGCAGCACATTGGTGTACTTGCCCTTTTCGGTATTCGGCTGGTAGGTATTGCCGCTGCCGCTCTTCTTGAAGTTGTCGATATCGAGCTCGGTCTGCGACCAGCGTACGCCGGCGTTCAGGCGCAGTTCGCGCCCCACCACTTCACCCTTGACATCGGACTGCACGAAACCGGTGCTGACCTTCTCGGCCGCGCCGAAGCTCTGCGCCGGGGTGAATGCCGCACTGGTATTGAAGGCGAGGGGATCGTAGGTGCCAAACGCATAGTCGCGTGTGAAGGTGCCGAAGCGGCTCGGCCAGCCGGGGCCCATGTCCAGGTTCGGAATCGGCAGCACCGAGACCATATTGGCGCGCACGCTGTCATTGCCGAGGGCGACCATCTTCGCCTTCATGTCGGCGCTCGCATTGCGCTTTTCGATGCTCTTGCTGGTGTCGACGTAGACAAGGCCAGTCTTGAGGCGTCCGGTCCAGCTGCCGAACAGGTCGTAGTCGTAGTCCAGCACCAGGCGCGCCTGGCGGCCCTTGTCGGTTTCGCGGGTCCAGCCGGTGGTGACGTCGAAGCCGCTGAAGTTGGCCGGGTTGGTGTAGTCGACCGGCGACGACATCGAGGGATACACATGGTCGGTGCCGTAGTCGATGGTCGAATCGACGCCGAAGATCTGGCCGGAGAGCGTATCCGAATAGCTGGTGGCCTTGCTGTTGTTGGCGCTGAGCTGCCCGGTGACGACCAGGCCGGGGCGGGCGGCCCAACGGCCGTTCAGCGCGATGTAGCCGAATTCGGTCTTGTCTTCTCCATAGGTCACGCCGCTGCTGTACGAGGTATTGCCGAAGGTGCCGGTCAACAGGTTCGAGCCGGGATCGATCTTGACGTCCAGCGGCACCAGGCCGTTGTGGCCGGCCTGGCCGGGCGGCGCATTGCGGTTGGTGGTCCGGGCGTTGCGGATCAGGAGGCCGTAATACAGCTCGTCGCGGCTGTTCTCGAGGCGCGAGTACAGGCCGTCCAGGCTGAGGTTAAGGTCGGCCTGCTTGAACTGCAGGGAGCTCACCAGGCCGTCGCGGCTGCGCCGGTTCTGCGACCCGTAATAGCGGTAGATGCGCGGCAGCAGGGCGTTGTCGATCTGCTCGCGCGTATAGCCCGACAGGTTGGCGCGCGGGTCGTCGTAGTCGAGGGCGACGGCGAAGTTGCCCAGCACCGGAGTCTGGCTGCCGTTACGCGAGCTGTTGTAGCCGCCGGTGGACTCGAAGCCGGAGCGGTTGTTGACCGCCTTCGAGTGAGCGACGCCGGCCAGGAAGCCCCACGATCCCCAGGTGTTCGAATACAGCGCAAAGCCGGTCGGGTCGGTCTCTTTGGCGCTCGTGTTGTAGGCGCCCGAGATGGCGTAGCGGATGGTGCGTTTGGGACTGTCGAACGGGCGCGGGGTCTGCAGGTCGACCACGCCGCCCATGCCGCCCTCGGTCAGTTCGGCCAGCGGCGACTTGTAGAAGTCCACGCGGCCGAACAGTTCGGACGCGAACACGTCGTAGTTGAAGCCGCGCGCGGCGCTGCCGATGGTGCTGGTGGAGGTCGTGTTGACCGGCGCGCCGTTCAGGGTCGTGACCGAATACTCGGTCGGCAGGCCGCGGATCGAGATGCGCTGGCCTTCGCCCGAACTGTCGTCGCGGTTCAGGATGACGCCGGGTACGCGCTGCAGCGACTCGGCCACGTTCGCCTCGGGGAATTTGCCGATGTCCTCGGCGACGATCGAATCACGTACGCCGATCGCCTGCTGCTTGAGGTTCAGCGCCTTTTGCAAACTGGAGCGAAAGCCGGTAACGACCACGGTGGTGACCGCATCCGGGTTGTCGGCGGGCGTGTCGGTGGAAGGTAGATCGGGCGGGGCGCCCGCCTGCTGGGCCAGCGCGGGCGTGATGTTGATGTATGCGGCGGCCAAGGCCAGCGGCAGCGCCGCGGCCAAAATCTTCTTCTGCATTGTCGTCTCCTGACCGCGGACTTCAAGGTCCGCTTGTAATGTCGGACCGCCGTGCGAGGCACGGTCGGCTGAAGATGAAGCACTGGCCGCCTACCAGCCAGGCACCATTTCGATACCTGCGTGACAACCATGTGGTCACGTTACCATGTGACCAGTAAATACTCAACAAACCTGTTTCGAGTGAATTTATAGCGATAAGCTTCTGATTTTGCTAGGCAAAAACTAGTTTGAACAAAACTGCATGTGGTATCGTAACCACATAGTATTGTGAAAGTATGCGAGGGAGACCGATGGCCAAAGCCAGCAAACTGAGCGAAGTCGCGCGCCTCGCCGGCGTCGCGCCGATCACCGCCTCGCGGGCGATTCGCGGCACCGGCTACGTGTCCGAAGACGCGCGTGCGCGCATCATGGCGGCGGCCGAGCAGCTGAACTACACGCCGGACATGCTGGCGCGCCGCATGCGCGGCGACAAGAGCAAGCTGATTGGCGTCTTCATGAATAACTACGGCCCGGTAGTGCTGCACGAGCTGGTGCGCGCCATCAGCGAGCAGGCGCGCAAGCGCGACTATGACCTGCTGCTGTTCAATGCCGACCGCTTCGACAGCCCGGACCGCATGACCACCTGCGCCACGCTCAGCAAATTGTGCGACGGCCTGTTGATCATGATGCCGACCTCGGACGACCGCTTCCTCGATGTCGTCGAACGCCAGCAACTCAATTGCGCACTGGTGTTCTTCGATGCGCGCCAACTCGCGCTGCCCACCATCGTGCTGGAAAACCGCATTGGCGCGCGCAGCGCGGTGGAACACCTGCTCGTCCTTGGGCACCGCCGCATCGCCTTCATCGCCGGTACCAACCGCACCGGCCAGAGCGCCGAGCGCGAACGCGGTTACGCCGAGGCGCTGGCGGCGGCCGGCATCGCGGTCGACCCGGCGCTGGTGGTCGATGGCGCCTTCAACCAGCCGGGCGGTTTCGCCGCCACGCTGCGCCTGCTCGACTTGCCGGCGCCGCCCACCGCCATCTTCGCCGCCAACGACGAGATGGCGTTTGGCGCCATCGATGCGATTGCCAGCCGGGGCCTGAAGGTGCCGGCGGATATCTCGGTGGTCGGCTTCGACGACATCCCGACCGCCAGCCACGTGTTCCCGCGCTTGAGCACGATGCGCCAGCCCTACGCCGCACTGGCCGAACGCGCAGTGCACGAAGTGGTCGCGATGATCGAGGGCCGCCCGCCGGCCGCCGCGCGGATCGCCTTTGCCACAGAGCTGGTCGCGCGCGACTCGACCGGCCCCGCGCCGACCTAGGGCCGCGATGCGGCGCGCCGATCCCGCCATCGCACGCTGGCAGGCCGGCACGCTGCGCTATGGCGTATGGGGCTTGTGCGTGCTGGTGGGCTGGCTGCTGGTCGGCGCGCTCGGGCTGGCGGTGCGCGAACGCTGGGCCGGGCCGATCGGCCTGCTGGTATTGCGCGGCCATGGCGCGTCCGACACCGCCATCGCCTTGCTGCTCTCGACCGTGCCGGCGTTGATCAGCGTACTGATCGTGCCGGCCATCGGCGCGCGTTCGGACCGCAGCCGCAGCCGCTGGGGGCGGCGCCGGCCGTTTTTGTTCGTCAGCGCGCCGCTGGCCGCCGCCGCCATGCTGTGCGTCGCGCTGGCGCCAGCCTTTGCGAGCGGCGCGCACGCCTTGCTGGGCGCGTGGTCACCCGGCGTGCGCTCGCTCGAGCTGGGATTCTTTTGCCTGGCCTGGACCGTGTTCGACGCCGCCGCCATGACCACCATGGCGCTGTTCGCCGGCCTGGTGGCCGACGTCATCCCGTTCGGCCTGGCCGGTCGCTTTTACGCTTCGGTGCGGGTGGTCGGGCTGGGTGTGGCGATCGGCTTCAATATGACGCTGTTCGCGCTCAGCGAGGCCTGGCTGGCCGAGATCCTGGTGGCCATCGCCCTGATCTTCGGACTAACCATCCCTTTGATGTGCCTGATGGTGCGCGAAGGAGACTACCCGCCGCCGGCCGTGCAGGACGACGCCGCGCGCGGCCGCCTGACACTGGCGCGCACCCAGCTGCTGCAATGCTGCGCCCAGCGCCGCATCCTGTGGGCGTTCGCCGCCTTCATGCTGGCCGCCGTCACCTTCGTCCCGTTCAATACCTTCTCGCTGCACTATGCGCTCGGCCTGGGATTGTCGCGCACCGAGTTGGGAGAGTTGACCGCCACCGCCTATGCGGTATCGATCTTCAGCGCCATCGCCATCGGCTGGCTGGTCGACCGCCGTGGGGCGGTGCGCGTGGCCGCCGCCATGATGCTGCTGTACTGCGCGATCGCGCTGGGCGGCTGGCTGCTGGTCGACGGCGCCGCCAGTTTCCGCTACTTCTATGTCACCCACGTGATCTGCTCGGGCGCCTATTTCACCGCGGCGGCCGCGATGCCACTGGCGCTATTCTCGCGCGAGGAATTCGTGCGCTACAACTCGAGCAAGGACATCGCGGTCGCCTGCGCCAACATCCTGGTGGGCAGCTGCATCGGGCCGCTGCTCGATCATTCGGGGCACGACTACCGGCTGACACTGGGCAGCGCGGCCGTGTTTTCGCTGCTGGCGCTGGGGTGCCTGGGGCGGTTGCTGAGCATGCTGCGCCATGCCGATGGCGTCACGCCGACACTGCCCTTGAACCGCCGCGTGAGGTGGCTCTGATCGGCAAAGCCGCATTCGAGGGCGACCATCGTGAGCGGCATGCCGCACCGGATCAGCGCCTGCGCCTGGACGATGCGCACGGCGTTCAGGTAAACGTGCGGCGGCATGTGGTACGCGTTGCTGAAAGCCCGCGTCAGATGGGCGCGCGACAGGCCGGCCATCGCTGCCAGGCTTGACACGGTCAAGTCGTTCGCGTGATAGGTGTGAATGAAATCCTTCACACGCGCCAGGGTGGAGGCGCTCGCGTTGCCTGGCGGTGCAGCTGGGGACCGCTCGCCGTGATAGCGCAGCATCGCTTGCAGAAACGCCTGCGTCAGCGACTCGACACGCAGCGATTCGTTCGGTGCTTCCAGCAGGCTGGCCGACAGCCTCCTGAAACGCGCTGCCATGCGCGGATCGGTGACATGAGGACGGACGAAATACCTGCCGTGGGCAACCGCGTCGAGAGGGACATACCAGAGCGTATAGCGAAATCCATCGCTTGTTCCGGGCCGGCCATCGTGGTCATCGTCGGGATTGAACAGCACGAAGTCGCCAAGGTGGCTGTCGTACTGCCGGCCCTTACACCGGAAGCGCTGGATGCCGTAGGTCGTGGTCGCGATCGTGAAGCAATCGTGGCTATGCCGTTCGAAGGCGTGGTCGGCGAAGTTCGCCTGCATCAGCGTCACGCCGCCCGCGAGCGCGCCAAAGGTGGCGTGGTTCACCGCATGGGAAGGATCGGAATTCACGCAACAATTGTACAAGACCGTCGCCGGCGATCAGGCAAGAATGGCGTTTTCATTCACGGAACCCACCCATGCCTGCTTCGATCGACCTGGCCGCCAAGCTGTCCACCTTCAGCGAGGCCTGGCAGCCGCGCACAGTCGCGCTGTTCAATGGTTACGACGTGATGGTGGCGAAGCTGCGCGGCGAATACCACTGGCACGTCCATGAGGATTCCGACGACTTCTTCCTGGTCCTGCAAGGGGACCTCGAGATCGATATCGAAGGCAGCGCGACCGTGCGCCTGGCGCCGGGACAGCTGTATGTCGTTCCCAAAGGTGTTCGTCACCGGCCACGGGCGAAGGACGAGGCGCACATCCTGCTGATCGAACCGACCGGCACGCCCAATAGCGGCGACCCGCTCACCGCGGCCCCGCGCCGCGTCATCTAGAGGAATTTGACCGGTCAAAGGTACTCGACCTTGGACGCATTGGCCGGGTATTCCTCGGCCAGCTCGGTCAGGCACTTCTTCATGATGAAGGCATCACGCGGAAAGCGCTGCGCGAAATCGTCCCAGCCGATCAGCCGCAGCGTGCGCGGCATCTCGACCAGGCCGATGATCACATCCCAGAACGCATCCCAATTCGGGCCATACCAGTCCGGGAAATCCAGGGTTCTTGCCATTAGTTCGTGCAATTCCCGAACCGTGCCAACTGTAGTCAGGTCGAAAGAGACAACGGCTTCCCGGGTCATCGGTGTACACCGGATTCGTCTGAATTCAGTGCGAGCACGCCGCCCACCGGCACCGCCGTCCATCTTGCGCTCAAGCCGTCAATCGTGGCGCGTACCGCTTCGATGGCTGCCTCGTCGACCTCGAGCATGGGGAACGACCGTGCATGGCAGGTCACGCGGTACATCTCGATCAGATCGGATGCGGGCGACGCGCCGCCGGACCACCCGTCGCCCTGGAAGACTTCGACCAGGCGCTCGACGCCATCGCTTTCGGCCTCGCCCTGCATCTGGAAATCAGCCGTCTCGCCCTCGCTTACCCGCGACAGGAAGCCGCGCGCGCCGAGCGTGTGCTCCACGGCGTAATGCACCATATCGTGCGGGATGATGCCTTGTTTCGGACATTCGACGATCTCGGAAGGGCGTCCCGGGCGGACGACTTCCATCAGGTCGAACTTGCCTGCTCCTTTGGTGAAAACCAGTTTCATGCGCTATGTCCTTGGCGGTGGCAACGCGACCGATTGTAGTGCACCCGGCCGCATAAATACAGCAGGGCACCGGGCTGGTTCAGCCGCAGGCCGCCGGCCCATGGCGCCTCATCAGCTCCGCACACAGCGCGCCGATATCCTGCCCGCCATCGGCTCCTGTTGACGCCCGCGCCGCCTCGCGCAGCGCACACTCGACGATATGGTCGCCCAGCGCGCGGTAGCTCTCGAACTGGGCCTCGTCGAACCACTGGTCGGCGATGCTCTCGTGCGGATAATCGGGGTGCAGCTTGCGGTAGTTGAGCAGGTCAGCGTTCTCGCTGCCGATGATGGCCGGCTTGATGTACAGGAGCGTGCCGTCGACCGCGCCGCGGTCGGCCAGGCTGTAGCGGATGCTGCCGGCGGCGCAGCTCGCGCCGCACAAGCCGCTGCTGGCGTTGGCGTCCAGGCGCGACACATCGAGGTCGATCCGCACGTGCAGGTCGGTGGTGCAGCGCCGGATCGCATTGCCCAGGTCTTCGAAGGCGAGAAAGCGGTCGCTGCCCACATCGACCGCGATCACCAGCCGGCAGCGGCGCCGCACCAGTTCATAGATGCCGAGGTTGTCGAAGTGGCCGCCGTCGGTCAGGTGGACATAGGCGGCGTCGCCATCGAGCTGGCCGAACAGCTCGGACAACAGGCTGAACAGGCCGATCGGCGGCGAGGCGCTGGTCCACGCCTGGCGCGCCGGGTTGGGGCACCAGCGTCCGAGCCGCACATTGAACATCGTCATCAGGAAGTTCAGCGGCGCCGACGAATGCGCGCCCATGTTCGGGCTGGCCGCCGCGCCGGAGAGCGCGACCGCCATCCCGAGCCGCACGCCGGCGTCGTCGTCGCTGCCCACGCCGGAGCGCGCGGCATACTGTTCGGTGGGACGGTAGCAACCGCTCAGGGACGCCGGGCTGCCGGCTGCCGGCTGTTCGTAGCCGCACCAGCGCGGCGTGAACGCGAACGAGGCGGTGCGGCGCGTCTGCCACGCCAGTTCATGGCCGCCGACCAGGTTCAGCGCCGTGTTCACGATCGGGTAGGGGCGGCCGTAGCGCAGCTCGGCCAGCAGCATGTCGTCGTTCGGATCGAAGCCGGTGAACGGGTGCGGCCGGCGCGCGCGGTTGCTGGCGCCGAACCAGGCGCGCACCACCCGGTTGCGGTACAGCATATACAGCGAAAACTTGTTGATATCGACCCGCCAGCCCAGCAGCAGGGCGGCGCCCAGGAACACGCCGAAGGCCAGCGCCAGCGTGGCGCCGCTGGTGGCGAGGGTAGCGTCGGCATGGGCCTGGAACACGCAGGCCAGGTCGCCGCCCTTGCAGCGCATGGCCGGCAGCGCCACCGCAGCCTGCACCATGCTGCTCAGCAGCGCGAACACGCCCACCGTGAACACGTACGGCGCCAGGCGTGCGATCAGCTCCAGTTTCGCGTTCGGCGCGGCGCGCCCACCGGTGGACACGCTGCTGCCGGCCTTGAGGCCGAACGCCGTCATCGCCAGCCAGCCGAGCAGGGTGCCCAGATTCGACCACGGCTCGTAGGTGAGCCAGGCCCAGTGCAGCAGTGGCGCAAAGAAGAAGCAGACGCCATACACGGCCAGCCAGCCGAGGGCGAAGATCGCGGTCCAGGCGCCCTGGCGGCTCCACCATTCGCGGCTGGCGTCGCTGTACAGGCGGCCGAGCAGGCCGATCATGAGGGTCATGGTGGCGGCGAACAGCGCCATCATCAGCGGCATACCGAAGGTCGACAGCAGGATCGCATTGTTCAGCAGCGGATGGGCCGCGGGTGCCGGCATCAGGGCGATCCCGCCCAGCAGCAGCAGGGTGCCGAGGGTCAGCGCACCCATCGCGCACAGGAAGTGCGACAGGCCTTCGCCCAGTTCGGCGCGGCTCAGGTCGCGCAGCGGCGGGTTGGCGTGCAGGCGTGTGTACATGGCCAGCCACCCGGCCAGCACCAGCAGCAGGCCCACGGTCCAGCACAGCACCAGCGACAGCAGCGCGCCGCCGACCGGCAGCAGCGCCACGATCGCAGGCGCGAAGGCGCGGCCGGCTTCCAGCAGCACCAGCAGCACCGCCGCCGCGCCGGCCGCGCATACGGTGTAGCCGCTGCGCCGGTAGGGGCTGGAGCGGTCGTGCGCCAGGTACCAGCCGCAGGCCCAGACGATGAAATAGACCACGCCGGGCGCCAGCAGCCAGTGCCAGCGATCCGCGAGCATGGACGGCAGCAGGCTTGCCGGCGTCGCGCCGCCATAAGGCCATAAACCAAGGCTGCCCAGGAAGCCCGCCAGCAGCAGCGGCAGGTTGATGCACCACAGGACCGCGCCCTGCGACAGCGGAAAGCGGCGCCGGCCGCGCGAGCTTTCGGGTTTGCTCGAGATCGACAGCGCGATGCAGAACACCGCGAACAGGAACAGCAGCACGCCGGCGATCCAGGCGACATCGGCCCAGCGCGCCCACGGCGCGCCCGGCACCACCACGCGCTGCACGGCCCAGACGGCAAAGCGCGGCAGCAGCAGCAAGGCGCACATCCAGGCCAGCAGCATGGCCAGGTTCAGGCCCGTGTTGCGCACATAGGTGCCGAGCAGGGTCCAGGTGTCGGCGCTGAACATGCCGCCCTGCGGCGACAGGTAGTTGCTGTACTGGCGCAGGAAGCGCAGTTCGGGCGCTTCGCCGCTGCCGGCGGGCGGGGCGAGCATCTGCTCCACCTTGGCGATGTCGCCGCCATGCGCATGCAGGCACTTGGACAGCCAGCCGCCCACGAAGCCGCCGCCGGACACGGTCGACAGATAGTCGATGTGGCGCAGTAGGCCGCAGCGCGCCAGCGCCTGCAGGGCGCCCAGGCTGAAGGTGGCGCTGCGCACGCCGCCGCCGGATAGCGCCAACCCGGCCAGCATGCCGTCGTGGGCGCGGCCGAGCAGGCGCGCGCGGTCGGGCGGCAGGGCGGCGTCTTCCGCCGCGCCGGTGTCGGGGCGCAGCATATCGAGTTCGTCGCGCAGCACTTCGCCGAACAGGCAGCCGGCGCTGGCGTCGAGCGCGCGCAGGGTGGCGGTATCGAGCTTGGTTGAAGGCGGCAGGCCGTGGCGCTTGCGCAGCGTGGCGAAGGCGGGGTGCAGTTCGCTGACGCTGCGCGCACCGGGCGGCGGTTCGCAACCGGCGGCGGCAAGCTTGCGCCGCAGGTCGTCGACCTGGGACGGGGTCAGGTTGGTCAGGTCGCTGGGCAGCATATCGCGCTCTCCTGGACGGGGCGCGGCCGGGCAGGCCGGGCCGCCCGGTCAGTTCAGCACGCTTCGAGCGCAGACGCCAGCGTCTGCATCAAGGAAAGGCGGTTCAGGTCTTGTCGGTCTTGCCGCGCGCAGGGCGCCTGGGGGCAGGCGGCTTGCCGGCGCTGTCCGCGCCTGGCGCGCCCGTGCCATCCGGCGCGGCGCCGGCTTGCTGGTCGGGAGGGGCGGCGCCTTCCGGCGGCATGGCGCTGGCCACCGCCTGGCGGAACTGATCCTGCAGCAGGTTCCACCAGGCGACGGCGGCCGGCATGGCGGCGTTCGATGCTTCGGCGCTGGCCTGCTGGCCTGGTGCTTCCTGCGGCGGCGAGGCCGGGGGCGCAGCGGGCGGCGCGTCGGCCGGCTTGACGGATGCCTGGGCCGCCTGGGCAAAGAATTGCGCGAACGGCGCCATGGCCGATTCGCTGGCGGCGCCGGTCTGGCTCATGGCCTGGGCCATGCTGTCGCCCATCGCCTTCAGTGTGGCCAGGGTGCCGCGCTGGATTTCCAGCGCCTGGATCGACCCGCGCAGCATGCCCATATTCAGATTGAGCCAGGATTCGACCGCCTTGAGGTCGGCGATCTTCTTGTCCAGGTCTTCTACCGACATGCCGGCGCCGGGCATGCCCGGCATGCTGGACATGCCTGGCATGGCGCCCGGGATGTTCATGCCGCCCCACAGGTTCTTGACGAATTCCAGGGTGTCGGTCATTCCGGGCATGGGCGGCTTGAGCATGGTGGAGTCTCCTTGAATAGTGCTCGCTAGCGTAGCAGATTACGCCGCCCCGGACCACGGCTTGGCGCCGGGGCGCATCAGGCGCCGACCATGCCGTCCCAGCCGAGCATGGCGACCCGCGCCACGGCTTCGAGTTCGGCGCAGCCAACGCCGTCACGCGCCTGGACCGACATGCCGTTCTGGACCACCTGCAGGAAGCGGGCCAGCGCCTGGGTATCGACCGTGGCGCCGATCTCGCCGCTGGCGACGCCCTCGTCGATGCGCTCTTTCAGGCGCGCGACCAGCGCGGCGCGGCCCGCCCGCACCATCTCGCCCAGCTCGCGATTGCCCTCGTTGCCGACCGCCGACAGCGTCACCATGCAGCCGAGCGGCACGTCGCCCAGGCCGCCGCTGAGCAGGGCCGCGGCATCCATCAGCCAGGCCTGCACCGCCTCGCGCGCCGTGTCCGCCGCCAGGAAGCCGCGCCAGCCGGCCGGTCCGAAGGTGGCGCAGTAGTAATCGGTCGCCTCGGCGTACAGCGCTTCCTTGGAGCCAAAGGCGGCGTACAGGCTGGGCGAGGCGATGCCCATCGCCTGGGTCAGGTCGGCCATCGAGGTAGCGGCAAAGCCTTTTTGCCAGAACAGGCGCATCGCCTGCGCCAGCGCGGCGTCGCGATCAAAAGCGCGCGGACGCCCGCGGGCACGGGAGGTGCCTGGCTTGCCGGGTTGCTCGGCGGTGGGAGAGGTGTCGGACGGTTGCATCGGACACAGTATACGACTGCGGGCGGATCATCACAACGCAGGCAGGATCGCGTTCGCCAACTATGTGTGCCGATCGCTACAAAAATGTATTGACGCCGGCTGGGGCGCGATTTACCATTTGTGTGTCAATCATTACAGAAAGGGATGTCATGAACGATTTACAAGGAAAACGCGCCATCGTGACGGGCGCCTCGCGCGGCATCGGCGCGGCGATCGCGATTGCACTGGCCGAGCGCGGCGCCGACGTGGCCATCACTTACGGCCGCTCGCCCGAGCGGGCCGAGGAAGTCGTGCGCACGATCCAGGGCCACGGCCGCAAGGCGCTCGCGATCCAGGCCGACAGCGCCGATCCGGAGGCAATCCGCCGCGCGGTCGACGGGGCAGCCGACGCGCTCGGCGGCCTGGATATCCTGGTCAACAGCGCCGCCATCGCCCACTACGCGCCGGTCTCCGCGATCGGCGTGGAGCAGATCGACGCCATGCTGGACGTGAACGTGCGCGCGCCGATCCTGGCAGCCCAGGCCGCGATTCCCCATCTCGGCGCGGGCGGACGTATTGTGGTCATCGGTTCGGCCGGCGCCGAGCGTAGCGTGGGGGAGGGTTCGGTGGTGTACTACACCAGCAAGTCGGCGCTGTATGCGTTTACCCGCGGGCTGGCGCGCGAGCTGGGGCCGCGCGACATCACGGTCAACCTGGTGCAGCCCGGGTCGACCAATACCGAGGCTAATCCGAGCGATGGCGAGTTCGCCGACTTCCAGAAAGCCTTGACGCCGCTGGGCCGCTTCAACGAGCCGCAGGATGTGGCGGCGGCGGTGGTCTTCCTCGCCAGTCCGGCAGCGCGTCAGATCAGCGGCGCGGTCCTCAATGTGGACGGCGCCGCCACGACCTGACGCACCAGCTGATTACTGCGCGGTGGCGCCCGACTGCTTGACGATCTTGCCCCACTTGGCCGTCTCGCTGGCGATGAATTGCGCGAACTGCTCCGGGCTCTCCGGATGCGGTTCGGCGCCTTGTTCCATCAGCTTCTTCTTGACGTCCGGGTCGGCCAGCGCCTTGAGGATCGACGCGTTCAGCTTGGCGACTATGGGCGCCGGGGTCTTGGCCGGGGCCAGCAGGCCAAACCAGGAAGTCGCTTCGTACCCGGGCACGCCGGCTTCGGCGATGGTCGGCACATCGGGCAGGGCGGGCGAGCGTTTCGGTGTGGTGACGGCGATCGGGCGCAGTTTGCCGCTCTTCACATGGCCAATGGCCGACGGCATATTATCGAACATGACCGCGATGTGGTTGCCGAGCAGGTCGTTAACGGCCGGTGCGCTGCCGCGATAGGCCACGTGCTGGATGTCGACGCCGGCCATGTGCTTGAACAGTTCGCCCGACAGGTGGATCGAGCTGCCGCTGCCCGACGAACCGAAGGTCACCTTGCCCGGATTGGCCTTGGCATAGGCCAGCATGTCCTTGACGGTCTTGAACGGCTGCGCCGGATTGGCCACCAGCAGATTGGGCACCAGCGCCACGCGCGTGAGCGGCGTAAAATCCTTGATCGGATCGAACGGCAGCTTGCCGTACAGGCTCTGATTGATGGCGTGGGTACCGACGGTGCCCATCAGGAGCGTGTAGCCGTCGGGCGTGGCGCGCGCCACCGCCTGGGTGCCGATATTGCCGCCGGCGCCGGCGCGGTTGTCCACAATGACGGGCTGGCCGAGGTCCTTGGCCATGTACTGGCCGACCACGCGCGCCAGGATGTCGGTGGCGCCGCCGGCCGAGAATGGCACGATGATCGTGATCGCCTTGGCCGGATAGGCCTGGGCATGGGCCGACAGGGGCGCGAGCGCCAGCAGGCCAAGGGCAGCGCCGGCAGCGATGGCGAGACGGCGGCGGCTCAGGTGGGGTGCGAAAGTCATGGTTTGTCTCCGTAATTATGATTTGGGGGTGACGCTTCAGATCGGCGCCACGCCAAGCGTGGTGCCGCCACACACATACAGCACCTGGCCGGTGACGAAGCCGTTATCAGGTGAGAGGAAAAACGTTGCGGCGCGCGCCACGTCGCCAGGGGTGCCGATGCGCTTGACGACGATGCTGTCGATGATGCGTTGGGTTTGCGGCGCGCCTTCCGGGTTACTGTTGCGGAACAGCTCGGTGGCGATGGGGCCCGGCGCCACCGCATTGACGGTGATGCCGTCGCCGCCGAGTTCCATGGCCAGCGTGCGCGTCATGCCGATCAGACCCGCCTTGGTCGCCGAATACACGATGCGCTCGGCCTTGCCCAGCGCCGCACGCGAGGCGATATTGACAATGCGTCC
>Ga0265798_10003684_pt1 | contig 21598 bp, 22 predicted proteins | sample P3T30metagenome_FD_192430 | JGI IMG/M metagenome (GOLD analysis project Ga0265798, IMG submission 192430) | Plant litter microbial communities from East Loma Ridge, Irvine, California - P3 T30 | ecosystem: Environmental > Terrestrial > Plant litter > Unclassified | place: USA: California... | reverse complement strand
CTGGCCGTAGACGGGCGCGCGCACGTCGACCGCATAGGGCGCGGCGGCGCTCGGATTGCGGCGCATCCAGCGCTCGGCATAGTCGAGCACATAGCCCTTCACCCCGATCGCGGGGCGATGGCGGCCTAGGCGGCCGCCGATCTCCGCGCGCGCCGACCAATCGTCCACCGCGAAGTCGCGCGAGCGGCGCTGGCGCCATAGACGGTCGCCGACCAGCCGCGCCGCGTCGGAGGAAAAGCCCTTGAGCGTTCCGGTGCGCCACGCCCCGCCCGCGGTCAGCGCCCAGCCGTCGCCCAGCGCGGCGTCGGCGGTGAGCTGGTGGCGCTGGTTGCGGAACCGGGTGATGCCGTCACCGGGCTCACCGTAGAAGGCCGTGCGCGGCGCGGCGTTGGCGTCCCCGTCAATCGCGGGGACGCCGCGGTCGAACGGCGTATCGAAGCGCGTGATCTCGCCGACGTAGGTAAGCGCCATCGCCCCGGGTCGCCACGTCAGCGAGGGCGCGACGGTGCGGCGGCTGAGGTCGACTCGGTCGCGCCAGCCGTTCGAGTCCTCCGCCGCGACGACGATCCGGGCGGCCAGCGTCGGTGCGAGCGGCGCGGTCGCGTCCAGCTCCGCGCGGCGCGTGCCGAACGAGCCCACCCCCAGGGTGGCGGTGGCGGCGGGGGAGAAGGTCGGTGTCTTGCTGACGAGGTTGACGCGCCCCGCGGGATCGATGTCGCCGAACAGCGCGCCGGCCGGGCCCTTGAGCAGTTCGACCCGCTCGGTGGTGGCGGGGTCGCGCGGCGGCGCCATGCCGCGGTTGGCGAGGAAGCCGTCGACATAATATTCGGCGCCGCCGTCGGGCGTACCGAGGAAGCCGCGGATGGCGAAATTGTCCATCACACCGCCGCGGTTGTTCTGCTGGCTGACGCCGCTGACCAGCTCGAGCGCGTCGGACAGGCGGTAGGTGCCCGCCGCGGTGAGCAGGTCGCGCTCGATCGCGCGGCTGGCGGGCGAGAGCCGCTCGGTCGCCGCGCCGGAGGAGAGCGCCGCGTCGGCGGGAGCGCGGCGCGTGCCGAGCACGACGATGTCGCCGGAAGGCGCATCCTCGGAGCCGTCACGCTCGGCGTCGGCCGCTGCCGGCGGCTCGACCGCGGGCTCAGCGGTGGCGGGGGTGACGACGAGCAGGGCGGAGGAGACGAGGGCAGCGGGACGAAAGGTCAAGCGACTGTTCCGATATGTTGTATCATCTCCGTCGCGGAAGCGGCGCCGGGTGTCAACCGGCCGGCGCGGGACCATGCTTCCGCACGATCCCGATCAACCACAACGCCCTCGCGCCCCACTGCTTGCTCCGCTACGCCCGGCGCCGATGCGCAAGCTCCTGATCCCCGCCGCCCTTCTCGCCTCCGCCCCGGCCGCGGCGCAGGATGCCCCCGCCGACGCTACTCCCGACGTGGTCGTCACCGGCCGCGGGCTCGACGAGCGCGCCGGCGACCGCGCCTTCTCGATCGTCACGATCGACCAGGATCGCCTGCGCGCCAACGCCAGCGACCGGCTCGAGAGCGTGCTCGCCGACGTCGCGGGTCTGCAGCAGTTCCGCCGCTCCGATTCCCGCTCGGCCAATCCGACCAGCCAGGGCATCAGCCTGCGCGGCATCGGCGGCAACGCCTCGAGCCGCGCTTTGCTGCTGCTCGACGGCGTGCCGCAGACCGATCCCTTCGGCGGCTGGGTGCCGTTCCCAGCCTATGCCACCGACCGGCTCGGCCGCGTGCGCGTGACGCGCGGCGGCGGCAGCGGCTATCTCGGCGCGGGCGCGCTGGCGGGGACGGTCGAGCTGGAGAGCGCCGACCCGCGCCAGCTCGCCCCGGTGATGGCGTCGGTCGCTTATGGTTCTCGCGACTCGGTCGACGCCAACGCCTCGGCGACGCTCACCAGCGGCGTTGGCTTCGCCACGATCTCGGGCGCGTACCAGCGCGGCGACGGCTTCACCCCCACGGTGCGCGAGGACCGCGGCCCCGCCGACCGGCCGGCACCGTACGAGCAGGCGTCGGGCGCGGTGCGCGGCGTGATCGCGCTGGCGCCCGCGGTGGAGCTCCAGGCCAACGTCTCCGCCTTCACCGACACGCGCGAGCGCGGCACCGCCTTCACCGACAATCGCAGCGAGGGCGCCGACGCCAGCCTGCGCTTGGTCGGGCGCGGCATCTGGGGCTTTACCGCTTTGGCCTATCTCCAGACGCGCGCCTTCGCCTCGCGCTTTGCCAGCGTCGACACCGCGCGGACCCGCGCCACCCAGACGCTCAACCAATACAACACGCCCGCGACCGGCACCGGCGCGCGGCTCGAGATCGCGCCGCCGGTGGGCGAGGGGCGCGAGCTGCGGCTCGGGGCGGAGTGGCGCGACGTCAGCGGGCGCACGCAGGAGCTGTACACCTTCGTCAACGCCGCGCCGACGCGCCGCCGCGTCGCCGGCGGCGACCAGCGCACGCTCGGCGCCTTCGCCGACGCCAGCGCGACGCTGGGCACGCTGACGCTCACCGCGGGCGGCCGCGTCGACTGGTGGAAGATCGACAACGGCTTCCTGCGCGAGACGCCGCTCGCTTCGGGCGCGGCGCTGACCGACGCGCGCTTCGCCGACCGCAGCGGCAGCGAGGCGACCGGCCGCGTAGGGGCCGCCTGGGCGCCGGTGCGCGCGGTGACGTTCCGCGCGGCGGGCTATCGCGGTTGGCGTCTGCCGACGCTCAACGAGCTCTACCGCCCCTTCCGAGTCGGCGCCGACGCCACCGCGGCCAATGCGGCGCTATCGCCCGAGAGGCTCACCGGGGTAGACGGCGGGGTGACCGTGACGCCGGTCGGCGGCGTGGCGCTGACCGCAACCGTCTTCTGGAACCGGCTCGACGACGCGATCGCCAACGTCACCGCGGGTAACGGGCCGGGAACCTTCCCCGGAGTCGGCTTTGTCGCCGGGGCGTATCGCGTGCGGCAGAATCTCGACTCGATCCGCTCGCGCGGGGTCGAGCTCGATGCGCGCTGGACGCTCGGCGAGGTGACCGCCTCGGGCTCGTGGAGCCACGTCGACCCGCGCGTGTCGGCGAGCGGCGCGGCCGCCGCGCTCGACGGGCTGCGCCCGGCACAGACGCCGCTCGACCAGCTCTCCGAGACGCTCGGCTGGCGGCGCGACCGGCTGGCCGCTTCGGCGACGCTGCGGCATGTCGCGCGCCAGTTCGAGGACGATCAGAACCTGCGCGCGCTGGCGCCGGCGACCACGCTCGACGGTTATCTCGCGCTGCCGCTGACGCGGACGGTGGCGGTGGAAGCGCGCGCGGAGAATCTGTTCGACGAGCGCGTCGAGGCCGGCATCAGCGGCGCCGACGTGGTGGAGCGCGCCGCGCCGCGCACCTTGTGGCTAGGGCTGCGCTTCAGGGGCGGGTGAATCTGCGGCGCTCGACGAGGAGGTTGAGCGGTCTCCGCCGTACCACGCCGTGTGCGAGCCGCGGCCCCGCCTCAACCGGGGCGGATCGTATCCCGCGTCGCAAACATCAGAACAGCGCGGGAAGCTGTTCTTCCGGATCCTGCGCGAGGAAAGGTCAAAGCCTGGCGCCAGGCTGGCGTCCACCGCGTACCCGCCACTTCTCCTGGCCCAGGAAGGAAAGAGCAGCGCTACTCGATCCGGAACGCCCGGAACGGCGAACCCTTCTTGAGCGGCACCGGCACCAGCCAATCGAACGTCTCTCCGCGCGCCAGCCGCGCGTAGAAGCCCCCCGGCGCCTTGGCGCGATAGTTGGTCGATTCCGCCATGTCGGGGCACACCAGCAGCAGCGTCGCGCCGTGGCGCTTCATGATCGCGTGCGCCAGTTCGGGCGTGCCCTTGAAGGCGTGGTGGACGTCGAGGATCGCGTCGCCGTTGCGGTGGTACGGCCCCGCGATGGCGTCGTGGTGGGTCAGCGTGATCAGCCGCGGGCCGATATCGACGAAGGTGAAGATCGTCTGGCGCGGCAGCCGATTGAGCGGCGCCATCGCGGGGATCGTCATGCAGCGCCCGGTCGCCTTGTTGACGCGGCGGACATAGGCGCTGGGGCGATCGATCTGGAACCAGTCGATCGCCAGCTGGGTGAAGCTGCCCGATACCAGCACGAACACCGCCACCGCCGCGAACGCCTTCGCCGGCCAGAAGCGCGGCGCCAGCAGCCACGGCAGCGTCGCCCAGGCGAGCGCCGCCGCACCGGGGATGGCGAGCAGCTGCGCCGCCGGCCCGGCGCGCGCCTGCCACAGCAGCATCAACGCGGCGAAGGCGCCGAACAGCGCAACCGCGGCCCAGCCGCGTAGCGCGGGCGTGCGGCGGGCGCGCCACGTCGCGAGCAGCGCGCCAATGAGGCCGATGATCGGCAGCGTGACGATGGGCAGCGCGATGCGCAGCGGGTGGCGGTAGATCGGCTTGGCCTCGCGCACGTTGGCGAGCCAGGTGGTGTAGAGCTCGTCCGACACCTGCTCGGGGCGGCCGAGGCATTGCGGGAAGGCGAGCACGAAGAACGCCGCCACCGCGGCACCCGCCGCCAGCGCCAGCACCAGCCGCACCGCGGGCCGCTTCGGATCGACCAACGCGAGCAGCAGCAGCAGCCCGCCCGCCAGTACCATCACCGACAGCCACACCGGGGTGAGCGCGTCGCAGCGCAGCACGCGGTTGGCGTAGGAGGCGAAGCCGGCATAGCCGGCCGCGCTCCCGCCCGCGAGCGTCAGCGCGTAGACCGCGAGCCGGTCGCGCTCGCCGCGGTCGATCACCCAGGCGAGCGCGATGATCGCGCCCGACATGGCGGCATAGGGCAGCATTTCCAGCCCGATCGTCAGCGACACCGCGGTGGCGATCCCCACCAGCGCACCGCCGCGCGCGCCGCGCGCGCCGCGCGGGTCGCACAGCCCCGCCACCGTCACCGCCAGCATCGCCAGCTGCCAGCCGTGATGGTCAATCCGGTCGGGCAGGAACATGCCGAGCGTCACGTTGGTGGCAAGGAACAGCGCTGGCGCGAGCCCCCAGGCGAGCGGGTGGATCAGCCGCCGCAGCGTCGCGCCGAGCGCGACCAGCGTCACCGCCGCGGGCAGCAGCGGCGCGATGCCGCACGCCAGCCGCTCCGCCTCCGCGTAGCCGACCAGCGGGCGCAGCAGCAGGATCAGCCCCGCGATCGGCAGGTCGACCAGGCGCGACCAGTGGATGTCGAACCCGCCCGGCGGATTGAGCCGATAGTCGCGCAGGTCGTACCAGCCCTGGCCGTTCAGCAGCGCGCGCACCTGCATCAGCCGCATGTTGTCGTCGGTGTCGCCGAGCGATAGCCAGTGGATCGCGGCCCAGCGCTTCCACACGAACCAGGCCGCGATCGCGAGCCAGGCGAGCAGCGACAGCCGCAGCCAGTCGCGATCGATCACGCGCGCCGCTCGCTCCAGCCAGTCACGCGCGATGTGGCGCTCACCCAGCCCGGCGTCCCGCCCCTGCATATCCAAAACGCTTCCTTCCGGCCGCCGCGCGCGATAGAGCCGCAGCCGCGTCTAGCCCCGGCGGCGCAAAGGGCAAGGTTTTGGCAGCGTCTCACTCATCCCCGTCTTCCTCGCCGCCGGCGTCGTCCTCACAGCGCGAGATGCTCTGGCAGCTGGTGCGCTTCGGTGTCACTGGCGGCGTGATGACCGCGCTGTATGCGGTGATCTACTGGCCGCTCGCCACCTATGTGATGAACCCGAACCTCGCGGTGGTGGTTGCCTTTCTCAGCGTGACCTTCATCGGCCGCTTCGCCCACGGCGCGGTGAGCTTCCGCGGCCATGGCACGCGCAGCGCGCGCACCGCGCGCCGCTTCTTTCTCGTGCAGTTGTTCGGCTTCCTGCTCCAGCAGGCATTCACCTGGGTGCTGGTGACCGGCCCCTTCTTCCACGGCCCGACGTGGTGGCCGCTCGTGCCCGCCGTGTCGGTGGTGCCGCTGCTGACCTTCTGGCTCCAGCGCAACTGGGTGTTCGCGTAAACATGAAGGCTGATCGCTGATGGACCGTCGCGTCTACGACCGCATGGCGGAGCATGACTCGACCCACTGGTGGTATCGCGCGCGCCGCGACGTGCTCGCCGATTTTCTCACGCGCGAGGCGCGGCTCCCCGCGAACGCGCGCATTCTCGAGATCGGCTGCGGCACCGGGCACAACCTGCCGATGCTGGCGCAGTTCGGCACGGTCGACGCGATCGAGATCGACCCCGCCGCACGCGCGATCGCGAGCGAGCGGCTCGGCCGCGCGGTCGGCGCCGCGCCGCTGCCCGAGCTGCCCGGAGTCGAGCGCGGCGCCTATGACCTGGTCGCGGTGCTCGACGTGGTGGAGCACATCGAGGACGACGTCGCCGCGCTGGCGGCGATGCGCGCGTGCCTCAGGCCCGGCGGCAAGATCCTGATCGCGGTGCCCGCGCACCAGTGGATGTGGAGCGCGCACGACGTGGTGAATCACCACCACCGCCGCTATTCCAAGCCCAGCCTGGTGCGCGCGATCCGCGCCGCCGGACTGAAGGAGCGCGGGCTGACCTATTTCAACTCGCTGCTGTTCCCGCTGGCGGCCGCGGCGCGTGTGGCGGGGCGGCTGACGGGGCGCGACGACAGCGATGACTCGCCCCCGGCGGCGCCGCTCAACGCGTTGTTCGAGCGCGTCTTCCGCGTCGAGCGCCACTTGGTCGGGCGGGTGCCGATGCCGATCGGCGTGTCGATCCTGACGCTGGCGGAGCCGGCGTAGCGGAGGGGAGGGCGGGCGGCGTCGCGGCGTTATCGGCGGCGCGATGCGGTGCCTCGCCCGTCCCAAACCGTCATCCCTGCAAAGGCAGGGATCCAGACACGCGACGGTCGTGACATCGAACGGGACGACGGCGCGTCTGGATCCCCGCCTTTGCGGGGAAGACGGGCAGAGCGAGGCGAGCGCGCGCGTCGACCGCTCCCGTCACCCCAGATGCCGCAGCGCCTCCGCCGCGCCGGCCAGTTCGCCGTCGTCGAGCGCGGCATAGACTCGCGGCACGGTGGCCAGCAGCCGCGCATATTTGCCGCTTCCCGCGAACAGCGGCGCCATCTCCGCCAGCCGCAGCAGCGGGCGCAGTGCCGCCGCCACCCCGCCAGTGACGATCACCCCGTCCCACGCGCCGTAGATGATCGTCAGCTGGCCGGCGTAGCTCCAGAAGGCGCGGCAGAGCCAGGTGCAGGCCTCGCCCGCGAGCGGGTCCGAGGCCATCGCGCGCGTGATGTCCTCGGCGCTGGTCCAGCGCGGCGCGGTGCCGCGGCGCCGCGCGAGTGTCTCGTACAGCCGCACCAGCCCCGGCGCGGAGAGCAGGTCCTCCGCCACCACCGGGTAGCGGCCGGGGAAGATCTCGGCAGCGAGCCGCGCCTGCTCCTCGCTCACCGCGATGAAGCCGCCGTGCCCCGCCTCGGTGGCGAGCACGCGTACCGCGCCCGCAGCGTCGCGGCTCAGCACCGATACGCCCAGGCCCGAGGTCATGCCGAGCACGCAATAGGTGCCGGCGCGGCGGAGCGAGGGTTCGTCCCCCGCGAAGCGCTCCTCGGCGCGCACGTCGGCGCCGTGGAAGGCCCAGGCCTCGGCCTCGAAATCGTTGAGGATCAGCGGCGCGTGCCCGAGCATGCTGCGGAGCCCCGAGCGCGACACGTACCAGCGCCCGCGCGTGATCGACACCGTCTCGCCGCGTGGCAGACCTGCCACGGCAAAGGCGGAGCGACGCGGCGGCGTGCCGGGGCCGGCGTCGCGCAGGAAGTCCATGATCGCACCGGAGATGCTGACGGTGGTGTCGGCGGTGAAGGCGCGTACGCTGTCGCGGCGCACTTGCCCGGCCGCGTCGGTGAGCGCGAAGCGCATGCGTTTGCGCCCGACATGCCCGACCAACGCCGTTCCCGCCTCTACCATGCGGCGCTCTCCCCCGTGATTATCCTGGGTGATATCGCTATCAGCTCAGGACTAACAGAGGATTAGCTGTATCCTCGGGGGCCTGGGTGTAGATCCTTCCCGCTCGCGGGGAGGCGTGAGAGCCTCACTCGCCGATCACGTGGAGCGCCACCCGGCGGCGATGCGGCGCGGCGCGATGCTCGGCGAGGTAGACGCCCTGCCACGTCCCCAGCACCATCCGCCCGCGCGCCACCGGGATCGACAGCGACACGCCGGTGAGCACGCTGCGCAGATGCGCGGGCATGTCGTCGGGCCCTTCGTCGTCATGCTCATAGTCGCGCGACTCGGGCGCGACGCGCGCCAGCCAGCGCTCGAGGTCGCGGCGCACCGCGGGCGCGGCATTCTCGTTGATCAGCAGCGAGGCCGAGGTGTGGCGACAGAAGACCGTCAGCAGCCCGGTCTCGATCGCCTCGTCGTCGAGCCACGCCGCCACCTCGCGCGTGATCTCGACCAGCCCGGCGCCGCGCGTCGCGACCGTGATCTCGCCGACTGCCTGGCGCATCAGAACAGTCGCCCGCCGTCCGGCACGCGCTCGCTCGGTGCTACCAGCACCACCTTGCCCTCGGCGTCGGGAAAGCCAAGCGTCAGCACCTCGGAGAGGAACTTGCCGATCTGGCGCGGCGGGAAGTTGACCACCGCGGCGACCTGGCGCCCGATCAGCGCCTCGACCGCGTAATGTTCGGTGATCTGCGCCGAGGAGCGCTTGCGCCCGATCGCGGGGCCGAAGTCGATCAGCAGCTTGTAGGCGGGCTTGCGTGCCTCGGGATAGGGCTCGGCCGAGACGATCGTGCCGACGCGCACGTCCACCTTGAGGAAGTCGTCGAACGCGATCTCGGGCGCGGCGGCGGCGGTGGGGTCGTGCGTGACGTGCATCAGAAGTCCGGATTCTCGTAATAGCTCGGCGGTTCGATCCCGGTGATGCGCTCGGCCAGTAGCGGGCGGAAGCTGCGCCGGCTCTTGAACGCCGAATACCAGGCCTTGGTGTGCGCGTGACCGGTCCAGTCGATCCCGCCGAGATAGTCCGCGACCGAGATCTGCGCCGCCGCGGCGAGGTCGGCAAGGCTGATCGTCGCGCCCGCGATCCATTTGCGATGGTCGAGCAGGAAGTCGATGTAGTCGAGGTGGCCGACCGAAGACTTCATCGCCTCGCGCAGCCGCGACGCGTCGGGTGTGGTGCGGTGGACGACGCGCTTGATCATCCGCTCGTCGAGCAGCGGCTGGGTGACGTCGCGATAGAAATGCGTGTCGAACCAGGCAACCAGCCGGCGGATCTCGGCGCGATTGGCGGCGGTGCCGTTGATCATCGCGACGCGCTCGACCGTCTCCTCGAAATATTCGCAGATCGCCATCGAGTCGACGAGCACGACGCCGCGCTCGTTATCGGTCATCACCGGAGTCTGGCCGGCGGGGTTCATGTCGATGAAGGCGTCGCGGCGCTCCCACGGGTTCTCGCGCATCAGCTGATAGCCGACGTCCTTCTCGTTGAGGAGCGTGCGGACCTTGCGCGTGAACGGGCACAGAGGGAACTGGTAGAGCTGCCACATGCCCGCCCGCTTAGGCCGAAAGCGCGGCGCGGGGGAAGCGGGTTCGTTGGCATGCGGCGCGCCGCTGTGTCGGGGTGGTGCGGCGGGAGGGAAAGACGGATGCGCGCGGCGAGCAGCAGGTCGTCGATGTCTGGCGGCTGCGCTTCCGGACCAGGCTGATACCGGAGGCGATCAGGAAGCGCCTCACGCTGGCGTGCGTCGCGCCAGCACCCGCTCGCTCACCTCACCGCGTCGGCGCGCGCCGCCCGAAGCCGCCCGGCGCGACGCGGCGGACCGGCGCCATTGCTGGCGGGAACTTCTCCAGCAGCCGCTGCACGCGGTAGACCACTTCCTCCGGATCGCACGGCTTCTTCAGATAGTCGTTGCAGCCGGCGAAATAGGCGAGCTGCACGTCCTGGTCGTTGCGGCGACCGGTCAGCATCAGCACCGGCAGGTCGAACAGCTGCGGCGACTTGCGCAGCTCCTGCAGCAGCAGCACGCCGCTCAGCTCGGGCATGCTGCAGTCGAGCACGACCAGATCGGGCCGGCGCGCCTTGATCGCGCGCAGCGCGTCGCGGCTGTCGGTCAGCGCGCCCGCGGTGTGCCCGGCCGCGCGCAGCGCGTCGCACACCAGCTCGCCCCAGATGTCGTCGTCGTCCGCGACGATGATATGCGCCATGGTCCCGTGATCTCCGCAAGGAAGCGCGGAGTGCCACGAATTGGCGAACGGCCGGTTAACGATGCGATGCGCCGCGGTGGCGTCGCCCTCAGGAGAGCAGTTTCGGCCCCTCCTTCTGGAGCTTCTCCCGCAGCGGTTCGGCGAACATGGCGAGCAGCCCGGGCAGCTCGAATACAGCGTGGACGTTGCTGTCGGCCACGTCGAGCCGCACGCCGATGCGCTGCCCCATGCCCTCGACGGTGAAGTGGAGCGTGTCGCCGTCCCAGCGATGCTCGGTGACGTGGCCACCGGGGACATAGCCGGCGAGCTTGCCAAATCCGCCTTCGATCCGCTGCTTGGCGCCGGCGCGGCCGAGCTGGTGCGGCAGGTCGACCTCGACCGGGCGGCTCATGCCACTGCCTCCGGCACGCGCGCGGCGGTGGCGAAGAGCTGCGAGTCGTCGGCGAAGGCCTTGAACTCCAGCGCGTTGCCGCTGGGATCGCGGAAGAACATGGTGGCCTGCTCGCCCGCCTGGCCCTGGAAGCGGACGTGCGGCGCGATGCCGAAGCGCACCCCCGCCGCCTCGACGCGCGCGGCGAGCGCCTGCCAGTCCGCCATCGTCAGCACGATGCCGAAGTGCGGCACGGGCACGTCATGGCCGTCGACCGGGTTGGTCACCACAACCGGCTTCGCGGCGGGGTCGAGGTGCGCAACGATCTGGTGGCCGCCAAAGTCGAAGTCGATCCAGGAGTCGCTCGATCGTCCCTCGGCGCAGCCCAGCACGCCGCCGTAGAAGGCGCGCGCCGCGGCGAGATCGTGGACCGGGAAGGCGAGGTGAAAGGGACGCAGGGTCATGGAAAGGCTGTACCTCATGCGGCGCGGCCGGGGAAAGGGGCGAGCGAGTCACGCGATCGCGCGCGCTCGGCCCGCGGCGACATCCCGCTTACGTCACCAGCTTGCGCAGCGCCGCCAGCGTGTCGGCTTCGCCGGCGGGCTTGTCGGTGCGGATCCGCGCGATCCGCGGGAAGCGCATCGCCAGCCCAGACTTGTGCCGCTTCGATTCGTGAATAGAGTCGAACGCCACCTCGAGCACCAGCGACTTTTCCACTTCGCGCACCGGGCCGAAGCGGTTGAGCGTGTGCTGGCGCACGAAGCGGTCAAGCTGCGCGATCTCCTGGTCGGTGATGCCCTGATAGGCCTTGCCCACTGGCAGCAGCTCGCCCTCCTCGGTCCAGCAGCCGAAGGTATAGTCGCTGTACCAGCTCGAGCGCCGGCCGTTGCCGCGCTGCGCGTACATCATCACGCAGTCGGCGGTGAGCGGGTCGCGCTTCCATTTGTACCACAGCCCGGCGCGGCGCCCCGCGACATAAGGCGAATCACGGCGCTTGAGCATGACGCCCTCGATCGCGGCGTCGCGCGCGCCGGCGCGGATCCCCTCCAGCGCGGTGAAATCCTCCGCCGCGATCACGCTGCTGACGTCGAAGCGGGTCGGGTCGAGCCGCGCCGCGAACGCCTCCAGCCGCGCGCGCCGCTCGGTCCAGGGCAGCGTCCGCAGATCCTCGGCGCCGTCGAACAGGATGTCGTAGAGCCGGACGAAGGCGGGCGCCTCCTCCAGCATCTTGGCCGAGACCACCTTGCGCCCGAGCCGCTGCTGCAGCGCGTTGAAGCTGCCCGCGCCCTCGCCCTCGCTCTCACCCAGCCGCGCCCCTTGCGCGTCGCCGCGCACCATCAGCTCGCCGTCCACCACGCCATAGGTCGCGAACGCCGCGGCCACGTCGGGGAAGGCGGCGGTGACGTCGTCCCCGGTGCGGCTGTAGAGCCGCGTCGCGCCCGCGACATGGACGAGCTGGACGCGGATACCGTCCCACTTCCACTCCGCGGCATAGTCGGCGAGGTCGACGCGCAGGTCCTCGAGCGGGTGCGCCAGCATGAACGGGCGGAACACCGGCACGTCCGCCGGGGTCGGCTGTTCGCCGGTGCCCTCGGCCCAGGCGAACAACGTGGGGTAGGGCGGCGCGAGCCCGTGCCACACCTCTTCCACCCCCTCGACGTCGAGCCCGAACGCGTCCGCCAGCGCCTGTTTCGCGAGTCGCGCCGAAACACCGACGCGCAGCGCGCCAGTGGCCAGCTTGAGCAGAGCGAACCGCTCCTCGGCGTCTAGCCGGTCGAGCATGCCCGCGAGCGCGGCGGGCGCGTCCGAGCGCGACAGATGCATCAGCCGGTCGACCACCGTGCCGACGGTCAATGGGGTGGTGTCCGTCGGCGGGACATGAGGCACCGGCCACAACAGCGCCACCGTCTCGGCGGTGTCGCCGACATAATCGCGGCTCATCCGGAACAGCACCGGGTCGACGCGCGACTCGATCAGCGCGCGGATCAGCGCCGGCTTGACCGCGGGAAGGTCGAGGTCACCGGTCAGCGCCGCCATCGCCCAGCCGCGATCAGGGTCGGGCGTGGCGCGCAGATAGTCGCCGATCAGCTTGAGCTTGGCGTTGCGCCCGCGGGTGTAGATCAGCGAGTCGAGGAGCGCGGCGAAGGCGTGCATGCGGCACTAACGCTCCACTCGCCCACGCGCCTCAGTCGAGCGTGTCCTTCACCTTCTTGCCCGCCGTGATGCCGAGCACGAGAAAGATCAGGAACAGCGCCAGCGCGATGAAGAACAAGATCTTGGCGATCCCGACGAAGGCGCCGCCGATGCCGCCGAAGCCGAGCGCGCCGAGCAGCAACCCGACGACGAGGAAGATCACGGCCAGTTTCAGCATCGTTCGGCTCCTTCCACGATCAGCGGCTCAGGCCTTGCGGCTGGCCTCAAACAGGAACCAGGCGCGCTCCTCGGCCTGGTCGGTCCACTCGTCGACGATGCCGCTGGTGGCATTGTCCTTGGCCTCTTCGGCGGCCTCCTTCACGTCGCGGAAGCGCTGAACGAGCGTGAGATTGTCGTCGCGCAGCTCCGCCAGCATCTGCTCGGGCGCGACGAAATCGGCGTCATTGTCGCGGATCGAGCTCCGGCGCGCGATATCGCCGATCGAGCGCAACGTGGTGTTGCCGGTCTTGCGCACGCGCTCGGCGATGGCGTCGGTCGCGCCGAGGATCTGCGCCGCCTGGTCGTCGAGCAGCAGGTGATAGTCGCGGAAGTGCGGTCCCGAGACGTGCCAGTGGAAGTTCTTCGTCTTGAGGTACAGCGCATAGCTGTCTGCGAGCGCGGCATTGAGCGCATCGGCGACGCTGCGAGTGTCGTTGCGCTGCAGGTCGGTAGGGGTGTCGAGCGCGGGGTTGGTATCGGCCACGAGCGGCTCCGTCGTTTCACTGATCGGGGGCGAAAACGATGTGGGGCGCGAATGGGTCCCGTCAAGGTGGCGGCGATCCGACGCATCATCGGCATGGCAGGAGGAGGATCTCGCGCGCGCCGTGGTGCGGTCTGGCGGTCAGCCCGCTCGGTTCGAGCTGCCGCGGCCGCCGAGATCGAGCGAAACACGATCTTTCCCGCTCGCCTCGGCTTCGTGCCGAAGGGATTTGGCGGCTTTCATCAGCGCTGCCGGCGCCACCGCGTGTGCGTCGAGGAGATCGCCCGCGCTCGCCTCCGCCAGCGCCAGCTCGGGCGCGAGCTCGCGCTCCAGCGCTGCCCGGCGTGCGATCCGCGCCGCGTTGTCGAACGCCTGCGCCGGGTTCTTCGAATAGGTCGCGAACAGCTCACCCGCCGCGACCTGCTCCAGCCATCTGTCCTCCAGCGGCAGCGCGAGCTGGTGCGCCGCCGCCCGCAGCACCTCGCCCGGCGCGGCGAAGAAGCGCTCGGCGTCCAGCGAACGCGCGTTCGGCCACGCCGCCAGCGCGGCGGCGAAACGCGTCATCTGCGCCGACCACAGCCGCGCCGCGCGGACCGCGTCGGGTGCGCCGGCCAGATCGCCGAGGTGCGGCGCGAGGTCGGTCGTCACGCGGCGCAGCCAGGCCCGGTGCGAGTCGCTGCGCAAGATCGCGAGCACATAGTCGCGCAGCGGCAGGTAGAGCAGGATCGCGCGCGCGTCCGGCTGCGCCCCCGTCAGCTCTGGCAGCAGGAAGTTGACTGGTACGTTGGTCTTGACCAGCGTCGGCGCGTCATCGCGGTAACGCCGGCCCAGCATCGCGGTGACCAGTGCCAGTCGCGCCGGATCCGGCCCGAACGCTGTCTGACGCAGCGCCTGCGGCTCGCGCAGCACCAGCGCGCCCGCGAGCGAGTCGAGCGCGCGTGCCAGCAGCGTCGAGCCGCAATGCGCGACGTGGAAGATCCAGGCGGTCGCGCGCGCCGGGGGCGGATCGCGCAGCATCGCCACCGGCAGCCGCATCTCCTGCGGCGCGGCGGGGCTGATCCGCGCGTCGAGGAAGATCGAGCGGTGATAGGCGGCGCGGTCCATCGGCACGAACACCGCCGCGTCGCCGTCGAAACGCTGCAGATAATGGTCGGGCGAGGCGTAGAGGTCGGCGAGCGTCAGGGCCATGGCGCGCTATAGCGCGGACGGTCACTCGTCGCTAATCCAGTCGCTTATGCCGGATATCACGCTGCCGGGGCCGGGCCGCCCTCATGTCCAGATCGTGGCCGAGGGCGCGGAGCGGCTCGGAGCGCTCGATCGCGACCGGGTCATCGACCTTTATCGCACGCACGGCGCGCTGCTGTTCCGCGGCTTCGGTGCCGACGTCGACTCGTTCCGCAGTTTCGCGAAGCTGTTCTGTCGCACCGCGGTGGTCAATGAGAGTCCGGGCCGCAAGCCGATCGATTCCGCCGCCAATATTCATACCGTCGATGGCGGCACCGGCGCCTTCGCGCTCCATCCCGAACTGTCGCGCGAGCCATGGAAACCCGACGCCGCCTTCTTCGCCTGTCTCTCGGCACCGACGCGCGGCGGGCAGACGACCATCTGTGACGGCGTCGCGCTGGCGCGCGAGCTGCCCGAGGCGGTGCGCGCCGGGCTGCTGCATCGCCGGCTGCTCTACATCAAGCCGGTGTGGCCCTCGCTGCTGCGTTACTGGCTCGGCACCGAGACGCCGAGCGACGCGCAGCTCGCCGCGCCGCCGCCCGCCTGCCCCTATCAGTTCCGGCGCTTTCCCGACGGCACGATCGTGCGCTTCTTCTCGCGCCCGGCGCTGCACCGGCCGATGTTCGCCGACGCGCCCGCCTTCGGCAATTTCCTGCTATTCGCGCGTTTCAACAACAACCGGCCGGACCACCCCGTGCTCGACGACGGGCGCCCGGTTCCCGAGGCGTGGTTGCAGGCGATCAAGGCGGTCGGCGACCGGCTGATGGTGCCGGTCGAGTGGCGGAACGGCGACGTGCTGATGCTCGACAACACCCGCTTCCTCCACGGCCGCACCGCGATCACCGACCCCGGCGAGCGGCTGATCGCGACCTATTTCGGCTATGTCGATTTCGCGGTGCCGGACCCGGAGGAACCGAAGGACGCGATCTGGCGCCGCGAGGATTTCGCCCCGCCGCTGCCGCCCGATCACCCGCGGCTGCGCGAGCAGGGGATGCGATAGGGGGGACATCGAGGATGCCGTAAGTTCTCCCCTGGAAGGGGAGGTGGCGCGCGCAGCGCGACGGAGGGGTGTTGCCCGCGGTGAGTCCACCGACAATCGCCGGCCGGGTCACCCCTCCGTCAGCGCTAACGCGCTGCCACCTCCCCTTCGGGGAAGGATCGCTGTGACTCCCCCCTCAGAACAGCTCCAGCGCCGCCACCTCTTCCTTCGCCAGGTCGATCCCGAACATCAGGCTGAGCCGCATGCGATAGACGCGCGGGTCGGTGATCTCGCCCTCCGCGGTGTTGCCGGCCGCGCGGCGACGGTAGGCACGGTCGGTCAGCGCCGCGAAGCCGTGCGGCAGCACGATGCTCACCACCGCACGCTGGGTGAAGCGGCTCGCCGGCGCGCTCATCGCCCAGTGGTTGGCCATCGCCAGGTCGCTGTCGTGCACCGCCTCGGTGGTGAAGCTGTACTGCGGCTGCCAGCTCGTCCCGTTCCACCCCGGCGCGGTGCGCCCGTCGGTGCTGACCGGATCGCCGTCACGCAGCAGCAGCCAGCCGCCGTCGTCCTCGCGCGCCAGCCGGAAGCGAGCGCCGTCGGGCGCGGTCGCCTCCTGATCGGCGACCAGCGGCATCACCGGGGCGTAGCTCGCGCCGAAGCCGGTGTCGGCGATCCACGCGGTGCCGTCGATCGTCACCAGCGACAGCGCGTGGTTGCGCGGCGGGGGCGCCTCGGCGCCGAGCCACACGCGCGCGAGCAGCGGGCGCGCTTCCATCTCCAGCGCGGCGAGTGCGTCGAGCAGCAGACGATTGTGCTCGAAACAATAGCCGCCGCGGCGCGAGCCGACGAGCTTGGCCGCGACCGACTCGCCGTCGATCGCGATCGCGCGACCGAGCCGCACGTCGAGATTCTCGAACGGGATGGTGAGCCGGTGCGCGAGCTGGAGCCGCGCCAGCCCCGTGGCGTCGCGGGTGGGGCGCGCGGGCAGCTCGATGCGGGCGAGATAGGCGTCGAGGTCGAACATGCCGCCGCGCTAGCCCAGCCGGGCGCGGATGAGAACGAATTTGACCGCAAACCTTTGCGCCGGCATCCCCGACCTCTGACACGACAGGAGGCGAGGATGGACGAGGTGACCGGGCTGGAGCTGCGCTCAACCGTGGACGAGGGCGGCACGCTGACACTGTCGCTCGAGCCGGTGACGCTGTCGCCCCCGCAGGGCGACGAGCTGATCGTCCGCGTCGAGGCGGCGCCGATCAACCCCTCCGATCTCGGGCTGCTGCTCGGGCCCGCGGATGTCGGCTCGCTGGCGCGCGGCGGCAGCGCGGAGCGGCCCGAGCTACGCTTCCAGGTGCCGCGCGAGCGAATCGGCGGGGTGCGCGCGCGGCTCGGCCAGTCGCTGCCGGTTGGCAACGAGGGCGCGGGCACGGTGATCGCCGCGGGTCCCGAGGCGCAGGCGCTGATGGGGCGCACGGTCGGGATGATGGGCGGCGCGATGTACGCCCAATATCGCAAGCTGCGCGCGCGCGACGTGGTGCCGCTGCCCGACGGTGCCAGCGCGGCGGACGGCGCGGCCATGTTCGTCAACCCGCTGACCGCGCTCAGCTTCGTCGAGACGGCGCGGCAGGAGGGGCATCACGCGATCGTTCACACCGCGGCGGCGTCGAACCTGGGGCAGATGCTGCAGAAGATCTGCCTCGCCGACGGCGTGCCGCTGGTCAATATCGTGCGCAGCGACGCGCAGGCGGCGCTGCTGCGCGACATCGGCGCCACTTATGTGATCGACAGCCGTGCCGAGGACTTCCACGGCCAGCTCGCCGACGCGATCGCCGACACGGGCGCGACGATCGCCTTTGACGCGATCGGCGGCGGCACGCTTGGCAGCAACATCGTCCAGGCGATGGAGCAGGCCGCCAACCGCCGCGCCACCGAGTATAGCCGCTACGGCTCGAACGTTTTCAAGCAGCTGTACATCTACGGCGCGCTCGACACCGCGCCGACCACGCTCAACCGGCTGGCGTTCGGCTTCCAGTGGAGCGTCTCGGGCTTCCTGCTGACGCCGTGGTTGCAGAAGGCGGGGCGCGAGACCGTGGCGCGGATGCGTCGGCGCGTGGTCGACGAACTGACCACCACCTTCGCCAGCCGCTACACCCGCACGATCGGCTTGGCGGAGGCGCTCGATCCCGAGGTGCTGCGCGCGTACGAGCGCAAGGCGACGGGGGAGAAGTATCTGATCGACCCGACGCGGTGACGGCGGCGCGGCGGGGCGAGTTGTCACTGCCCTCCCCACCGACCCGGCGTCATCCCGAACTTGTTTCGGGACCCACCGGCCGCGCACCCAGGCGCCGAGGTGTACGCGGATCAGTGGATCTTGAGACGAGCTCAGGATGACGCCGGTTCATCGGGGAGGTGCGCGGCGGAAAGGTTCGCTTAGCGCCCCGAACCATCCGTCATCCCGGACTTATTCCGGGATCCATGCTTCCGCAGGCGCCATCCTCGGAGCCGAAGGCGCGATCGGCGGCGCGCTTGATGCGCGCGCTTCCTCGAACGACGGCGTGCGCGGTGCGATGGATCCCGGATCAAGCCCGGGATGACGGTAGAAGAGCGGGAGGCCCGGACGGCCGCTACCGCAGCAGCTCGTCGCGCACCCGGATCGCGTGGATCGACAGCCGCACCTCCACCATGAAGGCGACGAAGGCGGCGATCAGCAGCGACATCGCCAGGATGAAGCTGAACGCCACCCATTGGCCGATGTGGTAGCGGGTCAGCGCGCCGACGAAGAGCATGCCCACCACGGTGCAGGTCGCCACCGCGCTCGCCACGGCGAGGAACAGCGAGGCGTTGATCACCTTCATGCGCCGCGCCAGCCGGCGCAGCTCGTCGGCGGCGCGGGTGCGGTCGTCGCGCTGGAGCGCGGGGTGGCGCTCCTCCAGCACGCGCGCGCGATCGATCACGCGCGCCAGCCGGCCGGTCAGCACGTTGAGCAGCGCGCCGATGCCGGTGAGCATGAACACCGGGCTGAGCGAGGCCTGGATCGCCTCGGCGATGGTGGGCAGGGCGGGAGTATAGGGCATCGCGAGGACTGTGCCGCGCCGCCGCGGCGCGCACAACCGTCGCTCCGACCCGCCGCCAGCAACATTGGCCGTATCGCCTGTGATGAATCATTGCGCTCGCGCTCGGCTTCGTTGAAGCGGGCGCACACGCCCTCATCTCGGTGATGCCACCGGGCAGCATGGCCCGGGGCAGCGCAAGGAGAAGACCATGTACGTTCCCCTCATCGCCGGGCTCGCCCTGGCACTCACCGCGACCGAGCCGGTGCCCGCCCCCACCGGCACCGCGCATCAGGTTCAGCTCGACCATCGCGGCCAGCGCGTCGACGTGACCTATCGCAGCGACGTCAGCGTGACTCACCGCCAGGTCGGCGCGGTCGGCGCGCCGGGCCGCCCCAGCGCGCTGCGCTGTGCCTGGCAGGCCTCGGTTGCGGTACAGCGCGAGGCGCGCCATCCCGCCGGCCACGTGCTGGCGCGCACCGTCAGCGCGGAGAAGCCGCTGACTGGCTCGCGCCCGGGCTGGTGCTCCACGCAAAAGGACGCGATCGCGCAGGACGTCGCGGCGCGCAGCGGCACGATGCGCGAGCACCTGCTCGCCGTCGCGGCGCGCGACCAGGACTCGCTGGTCGCCGAGCTCGACGCGGCGCATGACCGGGTGCGCGGCTGAGTGCGGCAGCGTCCCTATCTGCTGGCGGCGCTGACCGGCGCCGCCCTCGTTTCCCCGGCCGCGGCGCAGATCGCGCCGCACGCCGGCGTCGAGGTCGCCACCGACGAGCGCCGTCGCGGGCTGAGCTGGAGCGACTCGCAGCTCGCTCCCGCCGCCTGGGCGCGGATCGACCTGCCCTCCGGGATCGACCTGGGCGCGCGGGTCACCGGCACGCGCGGCGACCCGCGCCACGGCGGCGCTGACGCGGTGATCGAGCCGACGCTCGGCTATAGCAAACTGGCCGGCGGGTTCCGGCTCGACGGCTTCGCCACCGGGCATCTCTTCACCGGCGCGCGCGGGTCGCTCGACTATGGCGAGCTGGGGGTTGGCGCCAGCTACACGCTCGGCCCGGTCGAGGCGGGCGCGGAGGCGCGCTACGCACCGTCGCAGAGCGCGATCGGGGGCGACAATCTCTATCTCGGCGTGCGCGGGCGCGTCGGCATTCCGGCCACGCCCTGGACGCTCGCCGCCAGCCTCGGCCGCTCCTCGGGCAGCGTCGACGATCCGATCCGCGCGGCGCGGCTGCGGCCAACCGGGAGCTATCGCGACTGGTCGGTGGGGCTCGAACATATCACCGGCCCGGTGACGCTCGCGCTGGTCTATACCGGCACCGACATCAGCGACGACGCGGTGGTGATCTCGCCTTACGCTGCGCTCGACCACGCCGGCGACCGGATCGCGGCGCGGGCGTCGATCGGCTTCTGAGGTCCTGCCGTATTCGCCGGCGAACCTTCGGCGCTACTACGCTAAGCGACAGATCGGATCGATCCTCCCCTGCAAGGGGCGGGTCATGCATATGACGGTGTGACGCACTGAGTGCTTCATGTCCTACCGTCATCCCGGACTTGATCCGGGATCCATGTTTCCGCGAGAACAGGGGCTTGTGCGTACGCGGCGCCATGGATCCCGGGTCAAGCCCGGGATGACGGGACAGCATGGGGCGCGCGAAAGCTGTACGAAGCAGCAGGTGCGATTGCCCTCCCCCTTCAAGGAAGGATTGATCGTCCCCCGCCGGGAAGACTCGATGGACCTGCTCGCCCTCGCCGACTTCACCTTGGTTGCCCGCCATGGCGGCGTCGGTAGCGCCGCGCGCGCTGCGGGGCGGCCGAAGGCGACGCTGTCACGCCGCGTCGCCGAGCTGGAGGCGGCGCTTGACCTGCGACTATTCGAGCGCGGCGCACGCGCTCTCAAGCTGACGGAGGAAGGGCGTGCGCTGTACGAGCGCACTGCCGCGCTCCTCAGCGTGCTGGACGAGACCGCCGCGGCGGTGGCGGCGGGCGGCCGGTCACCGCGCGGGCGGCTCAAGGTGAGCGCGCCCCTGCTCTTCTCGCAAACCGCGATGGGGCGGCTGGCGGCTGGTCTCGCGCTGGCGCACCCAGAGGTGCGGCTCGAGGTGACCAGCGAGGATCGCGCGGTCGACATGATCGAGGAAGGCTATGACCACGTCATCCGAGTCGACCCGGCGCCCGACGATGCCCTGGTCGGGCGCCCCTTCCTGCGCGACCGGCTCGTGGCGGTCGCCGCGCCCGGTATCGCGCCGCCCGCGCCGGGCGAGCGCGCGCCCGTGGTGGTGCGCGGCGGCGCAGGCGAGGGGAGCGAGTGGCGGCTGCGCCCGGGCGGCGTCGCGGAGTCGGTCGCGGTCACGCGGGTGCTTGGCCTGTCCTCGCTGGTGATGGTGCGCGACGCGGCGCTGGCGGGCGTCGGCGCGGCGCGGCTGCCGATCTCGCTCGTCGCGCGCGACATCGCTGCGGGGCGGCTGGTGCTGTGGGGCGAGCTCCAGGCCGCCCCGATCCAATTATGGGCGCTCTACCCGACGCGGCGACTGCTGAGCGCGCGCGTCGCCGCCTTCCTCGGCCATCTCGGCGCCGCTTTCCCCACCGGCAGCGCGGAGGAGCTCGCCGCCTTTCTCGCCGACTGACGCCCGCTATCCCGCGGCACGATAAGCCTCTACAGCCGGCGCGGGGGAAGGGGAGGAGCAGGACCGATGGCGCGACCGCCGCAGCGCGACCTCACCGCCGGGCCGATCGGGCGCACGCTCCTGCTGTTCGCGCTGCCGACGCTCGGCTCGAGCGTGCTCCAGTCGCTCAACGGCTCGATCAACGCGATCTGGATCGGGCAATTCCTCGGCGAGCGCGCGCTGGCCGCGACCACCAACGCCAACATCATCATGTTCCTGCTGATCGCCGCGGTGTTCGGCTTCGGCATGGCGGCGACGATCCTGATCGGCCAGAACATGGGG
>Ga0265798_10003681_pt1 | contig 21600 bp, 21 predicted proteins | sample P3T30metagenome_FD_192430 | JGI IMG/M metagenome (GOLD analysis project Ga0265798, IMG submission 192430) | Plant litter microbial communities from East Loma Ridge, Irvine, California - P3 T30 | ecosystem: Environmental > Terrestrial > Plant litter > Unclassified | place: USA: California... | reverse complement strand
ACTAAATCTCGCTGACTTTAACGGTGTCGACACCGACTGGCTGGATGAAGTACTCAAAAGGCAGTCATTTACCCAGACCCATAACCTAAACATCTCGGGTGGATCCCAAAAGGCGCAATATTCTGCCGGTTTGGGATATTTTACTCAGGAAGGTATTCTGGATGCGGGTAAAGGTGTGAGTTCTGGTGACGACTTCCGCAGAATTTCCGCCCGTCTCAACGGACTTTTCCACGTCACGGACAGGTTCCGCGTCAATGCGAACGTCGCCTACGCCAGATCCAACAGCAACGATGCAGCTAATCCGATCTATCGCGCCCTGGCAACTCCGCCGGTCATTCCGGTCTACAACGCCGACGGATCCTACGGACATTATTTCGACCCGGTGATCGCCGGACTTCTGGGAGATGCGGGTAATCAGAATCCACGCCAGACGCTTGACAATTTCCGCGGCAAGAGCAGAGGCACGCGCACAATATTTTCAGGGTACGGCGAATATGACATAACGGACGGGCTCACGTTCAAAATGAGCTATTCGAGAGATGTCAACGATATAATCAGTTATACGTACACGCCGGAATTCCTGCCTTTCGGATTGTCCGCCGAGCAACCCAGCAGGCTGACCAACGTCATCACCAATACGGAAAGCGTTCTTTGGGAAAATACGCTGACCTTCAGCAAAGCGTTCGGCAAACACAGAATCGTCGCTTTGGCCGGATACAGCCGTCAGCAGGATCGTTTGTTCACTTTGACAGGTGCCGCGACAGACGTCCCGTTCTTCGGTGACGATTCCACGCTTTACCTCGGGCTTACACTTGGAGGAGAAGACGGAACCGTGACAAGTTCCGGTGATAAAACGAGACTTCAGTCTTATTTTGGAAGGATCCAGTATGCATTTGACGACAAGTATCTTATCAATGCAACGATCCGCCGCGACGGATCATCGGCATTCAACTTCGATGGCGACCAGCGATCGGCGACGTTTCCTTCCGTAGGTATCGGATGGGTGGTAAGCCAGGAATCTTTCATGAAAAATACAGGGATCGATTTCCTGAAGCTGAAAGCAAGCTGGGGTAAATTGGGCAACGCCTCCATTTCGAGGCAGTTCGATGAAACAGCAACTGTTGTTCCCGGATCGCCGTTTGGAACCCCTGCGATCGTACAGGGAGCCGCCAGTATTACGCAATTGGTCGACCCGAGTATCTTTTGGGAAATGATCGAGGAATATGACCTCGGGTTGGAATTTAAAACCTTTAATAACCGGTTTTCACTGGAAGCCACTTATTATAACAGAGAAACTACGGACGCCATATTTTCTATCGCTATTCCGTCTCAGGCAGGACTTGGCGGTTCCTTCTTTACCAATGCCGGATCTTTCAGAAACAAAGGATTTGAATTCGACGCTCGTTGGAGCGACAAGATCGGGGACAAATGGTCGTATTCCGTTTATGGTAACCTGACGACGATCGACAACGAAATCACGAGTGTTTTGGGCGGATCGTTCCTGAACACCGGCCCCGGACTTTTCGGAAATCCGATCAAGCGTTGGGAAGTGGGCCAGGAAATCGGTTCCTATTATGGTTATGAAGTGGCCGGGGTTGCCCAGAATGCAACGGAGGCCGCTGAATTCGACGTACCCGTAGGCGGATTTTACTTCCGGGATCAGAATGATGACGGCGTCATAAACGACAACGACAAAAAATTCCTCGGAAGCCCGATACCCGAAATGACGTATGGCTTCGGCTTTAATGTTGCGTACGGAAACATCGACTTGGCCATGGAATTCCAAGGTCAGGCAGGAGGAGAGATCTATAATTTCAACCGGAACTCGCGGTTTGGAAACGAGAACTGGGACCTGGACTTCTACGAAAACCACTGGTCGACCACGAATCCTACCAATTCTTACCAGGCGCCAAACACAGATCAGCAAACATCCCGTCCGAGCTCCTTTTTCGTAGAAAGCTCTGACTACTTCCGGATCCGACAGATTCAGTTGGGCTATACGCTTCCGACCGATCTTCTGCAGAGGGTCAAAATTGACAGGTTGCGCTTTTATGTAAGCGCCCAGAACCCTTACACGTCGTTCAAGTACAATGGTTTCTCTCCTGAACTCGGGCGCCAGGACATCGCGAATGCTGGGATCGACAACAATGTCTATCCGCTATCAGCCGTTTACAGTTTCGGCTTAAACCTTAATTTTTAAAAAAAATGAAAAAGACATTATTAATACTATCAACCTTGGCACTTGCATTCGGCTCGTGTGAGGATTACCTGGATTTCGAACGGGAAAGCGCCATTCCGGCCGAAAGCTTTTTCCAGTCCGAAGCTGATGCAATCGCAGGTACGAACGCGATTTACAGCAACCTGCGCTCATGGGAAAATGCGGCTTTTCCGGCTTTTATCTTTTCGATAGCGTCGGATGATGCCGAAAAAGGAAGCTCCGCCGGGGACGCATCCTACTTTAACGAGTATAACAATTTTACGTTTACGTCCACCCAGGAACAGATCCACAGCTGGTGGAGAGGACAGTTCAACGGCGTCAACCGTGCGAATCAGGTCATCACCAAAGTGCCGCCTATCGAAATGAACGAGAGCCTGAAGACCAGGCTGATCGCGGAAGCCCGCTTTTTGAGAGGTTTCCACTATTTCAACCTGGTGCGCGCATTTGGAGGCGTCCCGATTTATAACGGTCTTCCGGAGGATAAAAACTACAACATCCCGAAAAACTCCGTTGAGGAAGTTTACGCCTTTATTATCGAAGACCTTCAGTTCGCGGCTCAGAACCTGCCTCAGAACTATTCCGGGTCCGACATAGGCCGAGCCACGATGGGTGCTGCTAAAGGTTATCTGGCCAAGGTGTACGTTTACCAGAAAAACTGGGCCCAGGCGCTTGCCATGACAAACGAGGTTATGGGAATGGGATACGACCTTCTCGATGATTACAACAGTGTTTTTCGCATCGCGAACGAGAACAGCGTAGAATCGGTTTTTGAGGCCCAATCCTCGTTCGTTGCAGGAAACTGCACGATCTCGAATTCTCAATATTCGGAAACGCAAGGTGTGCGCGGCCTTTTCGGATGGGGCTTTAACGTCCCTTCACAGGATCTGGCCAATGCATTTGAACCTGGAGACGAAAGACGCGACGCTACCATCATATTCCGCGGAGAGACCACTCCGGAAGGTGACGTGATCCCTGCCGAGGGAGACAACCCTATGTACAACCAGAAATCGTACGTGCCTTCATCCCAGATCGGGGCAGGCTGCTCGAGCGGTTCGGAACAGAACATCAGGTTGATGCGCTATTCGGAAATACTTTTGCTCAACGCCGAAGCGAACAACGAATTGGGCAATACTACGGCTGCCCTATCCTCATTGAACGAGGTGAGGAACCGCGCCGGACTTGAAGATTTCGAATCTGCAGATCAGAATGCGATCCGCCTGGCGATATGGAATGAAAGACGCGTGGAATTCGCCATGGAAGGCGACCGCTATTTCGACGTGGTGCGTCAGGGCAGGGCAGAAGAGATTTTCGGGCCGCTCGGCTTTCAGTCCGGCAGAAACGAAGTGTTCCCAATCCCCAACGAGGCAATACAGTTGAGTAACGGAGTATTGGTGCAGAACGAGGGATATTAATATGAGACTGACAGGCCTTGTCTTTGCGGGCAAGGCCTTTTTTTTTACCCCATTCGAATAATTTATGAGCAAGTTTTTTTTCATATTGCTGATCACCGTTTTAAGTTGCAGCTCGTCCGACAGTTTGCCGAATCCCGCACCTGCGGATCCGGTTGAGCCAAATCCGGAACAAACGCTTACTGACGCTCAACTGCTCGACCTCGTCGAAAAACAAACATTTAAATATTTCTGGGATTACGCTCAAAGCGATTCAGGACTTGCCCGGGAAAGGTATCATCCGGATGATCCGGGATTCGACTCTCATATTGTCACGACGGGAGGATCGGGCTTCGGACTCATGGCTATACTCGCCGGAATCAACCAGAATTATATTACAAGACAACAGGGCGTGGCAAGGCTCAAACAAATTGCCGAATTTCTTGAGAACGCCGACCGCTTTCACGGAGCCTGGCCGCATTGGATAAACGGGTCGAACGGAGACGTCATTCCTTTTGGGACGATGGACAACGGCGGCGATCTGGTGGAGACTGCGTTTTTATCGGTTGGGATGATAACCGTGCGGGAATACTTTAAAGCCGGGTCTGCGGAAGAGCAAGCCCTGGCACAAAAATACGACGCCTTATGGAAAGGCGTAGACTGGGACTGGTACAGGAACGGGCAAAACGTACTGTATTGGCATTGGTCGCCCTCATATGGCTGGCAAATGAACTTTCCGCTGCAAGGCTACAACGAATGCCTGATCACGTACGTCATGGCGGCATCGTCACCCACACACGGCATAACGGCGGCTCCCTATCACGAAGGTTGGGCACGTAGCGGAAACATTGTATCGTCTTCTTCCTATCAAGGTTTTCCGTTGATATTGAAGCACAACGGGGCCGAGCAATCGAGCGGCCCTTTGTTCTGGGCGCATTATTCCTATCTCGGATTGGATTCGGACGGATTGACTGATCAGTACGCCAATTATCGGGACGTCAACTATAACCATAGCATGATCCACTACAATTACAGCGTTTCCAATCCGAACCAGTTTGGCGGATACGGCCCTGCCTATTGGGGATTGACCGCTTCATACAGCCGGAACTCCGACGGAACCATCGGCTACGACGCTCACATGCCCGGCAATGACAAAGGCGTCGTTTCTCCGACGGCGGCTGTCAGTTCGATCGTCTATACTCCCGGCCAGTCCATGGCGGCTATCCGGAATTTTTACGAAAATCACAAGAACGATCTTTGGGGCCCTGCCGGATTTTACGACGCGCACAGCAAACATCACAACTGGTCGGCGAAACGATATCTCGCCATCGACCAGGGGCCTCAGGTGGTGATGATCGAAAACCATCGTTCCGGCCTGCTCTGGAACCTCTTCATGAACGCGCCCGAAATTCGTCAGGGTTTGCAAAACCTTGGATTCCACTCCAGCAAATACGGCATCTGACATGAAATATCCTGCCTTGTTCCTACTGTTCCTGCTGGCTTCGTGTTCCGGAAAATCACAACAGGCCACCATGGCGGAAAAGCCTGAAACCGAAGGGCGTCTGACCGATAACCAGCTCCTGGACCTAGTCGAGAAACAAACGTTCCGGTACTTTTGGGATTTCGCCGAGCCTAATTCCGGCCTGGCCCGCGAGCGTTTTTTTCCTGACGGATATTACCCGGAAGGCGATTCGCTGGTTATTGCCACGGGTGGCTCCGGCTTCGGGCTCATGTCGATACTGGCTGCGATCCACCGGAAATACGTCAAACGGGATGAAGCAGTTGCACGCCTGGAAAAAATCGCGGATTTCCTTGAAAAAGCCGACCGCTTTCACGGAGCATGGCCGCACTGGATCAACGGCAGCAACGGCAAGGTCGTACCGTTCGGGCTCAAAGACAACGGAGGCGATCTTGTCGAAACCGCGTTTTTGTGCGAAGGCATCATCTGCGTACGCGAATTTTTCAAGGGCGGAAATGAACGCGAAAAAGCGCTTGCCTCCAGGTTCGACAATCTTTGGAAAGGCGTCGAATGGAACTGGTATACGAATAACGAGCAAAAACTATATTGGCATTGGTCCCCAAAGTATAACTGGGAAATGAATTTTCCGCTTGAGGGCTATAACGAGACCATGATCACCTATATTCTGGCTGCATCCTCACCGGACCATCCCATCGATCCGTCGGTTTACCACCATTGCTGGGCGCGCAAAGGCGATATTGTGGCCAAAAACGAAAAGTATGGGCTTCCGTTGGTGCTCAAACACAACGGTGCCGAGGAATTCGGAGGGCCGCTCTTTTGGGCGCATTATTCGTACGTCGGGCTTGACCCGAACCAGCTTTCGGATCGATACGCGGATTACTGGAAACTCACCTATAATCAGGTAAAGATCGACTATGAATATTGCGTCAGGAATCCGAAGAAATACAAATGCTACGGACCGGACTACTGGGGATTGACGGCTTCCTACTCGATCAACGCCGAAGGGACGATCGGTTACGACTCCCAAAAACGCGTCGGATACAATGCTCACATGCCGGGCAACGATCATGGCATTGTGTCGCCGACCGCCGCCGTCAGCTCGATTGTTTATCTGCCGAAGGAATCGATCGCAGCCATGCGCAATTTTTACGAAAATCACCAGGAGGAATCCTGGGGAGAAGCCGGTTTTTACGACGCCATAAGCTGTCATTACAAGGCATCGGCGAAGCAATATCTCGCTATTGATCAGGGTCCGATGGTGGTCATGATCGAAAATTACCGCAGCGGATTGCTCTGGAAACTGTTCATGAACGCTCCCGAAGTCAAAAAGGGTTTGCAAAACCTCGGATTCCGATCCGGAAAATACAACATTTAAAAGTCGAAAGGCTTGGGTTAGTTACATTGATTTTCTGTTTTCAACGGTTCTTTCCGCAAAGGAAGGAACCTTGGAAACGGTTTTAATCCAAACTTCCATCATATTTTTACGCTCAAAATCAAAAAAAGACAAAACATGAAAAAACAACTGATCGCGTTATCGCTTCTGGTTGCCTTTGGTGCATCTGCCCAAAAAAAGAAAGCGACGAAAACGAAGTTGAAACCAAAAGCTGAATTCGTTTCCGACCTCATGTCGAAAATGACGCTGGACGAAAAGATCGGGCAGCTCAATCTCCCTACCTCGGGCGATATTACGACCGGACAATCCGGCAGCTGGAATATTACGAAACTGATAGAAGAAGGAAAAGTCGGAGGGCTTTTCAATATAAAAACGGCGGCCAAAATCCGCGACGTTCAAAAACTGGCAGTTGAAAAAGGGCGTCTCAAAATTCCGATGATTTTCGGGATGGATGTGATCCACGGATACGAAACGGTTTTCCCGATACCGCTCGGCCTGTCGTGCAGCTGGGACATGAAGTCAGTAGAAGAAAGCGCGCGAATCGCCTCGGTCGAAGCCACCGCCGACGGGATTTGCTGGACGTTTTCGCCGATGGTAGACATTTCCCGTGACCCGCGCTGGGGACGAATGGCCGAAGGCTCGGGTGAAGATACGTTCCTGGGCAGCCGCATCGCCGAAGCCATGGTGCGAGGTTACCAGGGCAAAGATTATTCGTCCGGCAAAAATATGATGTCGTGCGTCAAGCATTTCGCGCTCTACGGAGGATCTGAGGCCGGACGCGATTACAATACGGTCGACATGAGCCGCATCAGGATGTACAACGAATTTTTCCCGCCATATAAAGCTGCGTTTGACGCCGGAGCCGGTTCCGCAATGGCCTCCTTTAACGAAATCGACGGCATTCCTGCAACGGGAAATAAGTGGCTGCTCACCGAGGTTTTACGCAAGCAATGGGGATTCAAGGGCTTCGTCGTAACCGATTACACCGGTATTCCGGAAATGATCGCACACGGAATGGGCGACCTTCAAACGGTTTCCGCCCTGGCACTTAACGCAGGTGTCGAAATGGACATGGTCGGAGAAGGATTTTTGGGTACACTCAAAAAATCGCTGGACGAAGGGAAAGTGACGCTGGCCCAGATCGACAACGCCTGCCGTCTGATCCTGGAGGCCAAATACGATTTGGGATTGTTTGAAGATCCTTACAAATACTGCGATCTTACGCGTGCCAAAACTGAAATTTTCACGAAACAGCACCGTGATATCGCGCGCAGGATCGCATCCGAATCTATGGTTTTGCTCAAAAATGACAAGCAGGCCCTTCCGTTGAAAAAATCGGGAACGATTGCCGTTATCGGACCGTTGGCCGAAGCAAAGGAGAATATGGGCGGAACGTGGAGCGTCGCCGGACGCATCAACGACAATATTTCGCTTGTAACGGGAATGAAATCGGTTGCAGGGAATTCCGCGAAGATTTTGTACGCCAAAGGAAGCAATCTGGATTACGACGCAAAATTCGAGGAGAATGCCACGATGTTCGGCAAGACGCTCAACCGCGACAAGCGTTCGCCTGAGGAAATGCTCAAAGAAGCGCTGGCCGTTGCCAATCAGGCCGACGTGATCGTTGCGGCAATAGGGGAATCTGCGGAAATGAGCGGGGAAAGTTCCAGCCGGACCAATATTGAAATCCCACAGGCACAAAAAGACTTGCTGCAAGCATTGGTCAAAACAGGCAAGCCAGTCGTCGTCGTTCTTTTCAACGGCCGTCCGCTTGCGTTGGTCGACGAGGAAAAATCGGCTACGGCCATCCTTGACGTCTGGTTTTCAGGATCGGAAGCGGGTTATGCGATCGCCGATGTCCTTTTCGGAGCCGTAAATCCGTCTGGCAAACTGTCGACGACTTTCCCGAGAAATGTCGGACAGGTGCCTATTTTTTACAATCACAAGAACACGGGCCGCCCGCTTGGCAATAAAGAAGGGAATTTCGAAAAGTTCCGTTCCAATTATCTCGATGAAAGAAACGAGCCGCTATTCCCGTTCGGTTTTGGCCTGAGCTACACGCAGTTCGGCTATTCCAACCTGAAAATATCGTCCGCGAAAATCGGTATGAACGATAAATTTACGGTTTCGGTTGACGTGGCCAACACCGGAAACTACGATGGTGCCGAGGTCGTTCAGCTTTACATCCGCGACCTTGTCGGATCGGTTACAAGGCCCGTCCGCGAACTGAAAGGCTTCAATAAGGTATTTTTGAAAAAAGGAGAGAAGAAAACGGTAACATTCGATCTTTCGGCCGAGGACCTGAAATTTTACAATTCCGACCTTGCGTTCGTGGCCGAGCCCGGAGCCTTCGAGATATTTGTAGGTACGAATTCAAATGCTGAGATGAAGGTGGATCTGGAACTGAAATAGTCGAATGTCGAATGTCGAAAGTCGAACGACAATTGTCGAATGTCGAATGTCAAACGTCGAATGTCGAACGAAGTGTGAGAGCGAGATTTTGTCTTAGACATCCGTCTTTAAACAACGGTCTTTGCTATAAAACCTCGTTCGACATTCGACGTTTGACATTCGACATGCTAGCGAAAACGTTGTAAAACGCTTCCTGCAATCGATTTCGTTGATAACTTGGCGGTTTGGATATTGTAGGTTAGGCTTTTTAAAAGGATATTTATAAAATTTTCCGATCCGGAATGCGAACCTCGTAAATTCAGGCGCGGAACATTAACGATAACAAACCATTTAACCTTAATCCAAATTATGGATACATCTACCAAAACCAACAATTCGGCGTTGTATACGCTAATTACCGTTTTCTTCTTTTGGGGATTCATCGGGGCGTCGAACGGCGTCTTCATCCCTTTTTGCAAGGCGAAATTCGGCCTTGACCAGTTTCAGAGCCAGCTAATCGACTTTGCGTTTTACGGCGCTTACTATATCGGAGCGCTTTTGCTGTTCATCTTCAGCAGCATTGCAAAAAGAGATATCCTGAATTCGTGGGGTTTCAAAAAAGGGATTATCAACGGATTGTTGCTTAGTACGTTTGGCGCGGCATTCATGATTTTTGCCGTGATCCAGGGAAGTTATCCGCTTATCCTTGCGGCACTTTTCGTCGTAGCTTTGGGATTCTCGCTCCAGCAGACGTCGGCTCAGCCGTTCGCAGCTTCGCTAGGCGCGCCACAAACCGCTTCCAGCAGACTTAACCTGGCGGGAGGCGTAAATTCCTTCGGTACAACGATCGGGCCTATCGTAGTATCGATCGCCTTGTTCGGGGTTATTTCAGGCGTGAACATCGACGAATTCGCCAAACGCGCTGATTCACTTGACAAAATGGAAATCCTGTATGCTTGTGTTGGCGGGCTTTTCTTGCTCGCAGCCGGTCTTTTCACCGTGTCCAAGAAGTTGCCATCGGGAAAAAGCGACGATTCTTTCGAGCCTGCAAATAAGGCGATGAAGACGTTGATCGGGATTACCCTGGCGTTGGTGGCCATTTTTGCCTACATCTTTTCAAGATACGAAGATCCTGAATTCATCACGAGGTTCGTGGAGAACAAGGAACAGGATTTCCTCGGATTGGGACTCACAGTCGCATCCTTGCTGGTCGTCGTTTTCGGTCTTTTGTTCGCGAATTCTACCGCCCAACGCAATCCTGCCGGATGGGGTGCAATGAAATATCCCCAGTTGGTTTTGGGAATGCTCGGAATATTTACTTACGTAGGTGTTGAGGTCACGATTCAGAGTAATCTTGGTGAATTGCTGAGTACGCCGGAATTTGGCGGAATCACCGGATCGGCATTGGCGCCATATATTTCCATGTACTGGGGAAGTTTGATGATCGGACGCTGGGCCGGAGCGATCACGGTTTTCAACCCTTCGAATTCCATGCGCAAGATTTTGCTTATCGTCGTGCCTTATATCGCTTTCGGAGTCGTGCTTTTCGTGAACCATCTTTCCGGACAGGACGTCGGGCCGCTTTACGCTTACGCTGCGGTCGTTGCCATCCAGATCGCCGGATTCTTTATGGGCCAGGACAAGCCGGCGCGCACGCTGATGATCTTCGGATTGTTGGGAATGGCCGGAATGATCATCGGATTAATGACAACCGGAACATTGGCGATCTACGCTTTCATGAGCGGCGGTCTTTTCTGCAGCATCATGTGGCCTGCGATCTTTGCTTTGGCGATTACCGGCCTTGGGAAATACACGTCCCAGGGATCGGCTTTTCTTGTCATGATGATTTTGGGTGGTGGTATCATTCCGCCGCTTCACGGGAAGATTTCGGACGTGATCGGAATCCACGAATCGTACTTCATCCCGGTAATCTGCTTCGCATACCTGGCGTTCTACGGATATGCGGTGAAGAACATCCTCAAAAAGCAAAACATCGATATCGACAACATCGAGCTTGCCGGCGGACATTGATCCGTCCACATATAAAAATGCCAAAGGGTTTGTACTTGCGTGCAAACCCTTTATTTTTAAACCCTACTAAAAGTTTATTGAATGGCTTAACGAAAATAGGGAAGTGGGCCGATTCAAAAAAAACCTGTCCGGCATTTTCGATGAAGTGCATTGTAAATTAACATTTTGCATTCATCCGATGCTCAAAATACAAGAGGTTGAGGTTATTTATTCTCTTTGTAGCGCCTGTCCGGCGTGCCGTCTTTCTTGACATGGACTTTTTGTTTATAGCGCTTATCTGGAGTACCATCCTTTTTCAGGACGACGTTTTCCTTTGTCACCGTTTTGGAATCGTTGGTGGAAACGGTGGTTTTCTTTTCCACTTTGGTAACGGCTTCCTTCTTTTCGGATTTTACTTTCTGAGTGCCTTGCTGGGCGTTTGAATTAAACGCGAAAGCAAGGGTGACAGCCAACGTGAGCAGTAGTTTTTTCATGATACGGATTTTAGTTACATCAAGTTACGATAAATTAATGCCGGCTTGCCTTTTCTTAACGCAATGTTTTGGATAATTATCCGCTGTGACGTAATTTAGGACAAATTAAATCTGCTCCATGAATACCATCAGAACCAACATTCAGAACCTGGCCATGCTGTCGGCCGTTATCACATTTGCATCTTGCGAAACACACAAAAAAGTGGAGATAAAGGAAGACGGGACGGAAGTAGTCGAAGTCAGGACGCCAACACAGGACACGTTGGACAAAACCGCAGAGCCGGCAATGAAGACGGAATCCGTATCAGGGACCGTAAAGGAAATCAATCGCGGCAAAGACGGTTATACGGCCCGGATTGAAACGGCAAACAAGGAAACGTATTTCGTGACCATCAGCCATTCCAACCTCAAAGACCACACTCAGTACAAGGATGCCAAGATTGGGGATGCCTTGAGCGTCACTGGCGATTTCTGGAAGAACGGGGAAGGGCAGAACCAGATTACGGTGCGCGAACTTAAGTAATCGAAAAAATCCTTTATCAGATACTGAAAATTCCACCCACTACGAAGGTCCTTTCCAGGAAATTGAAGTGTTGGGATGCCCGGTCCAGGCCGTCATACGTCGTCCGGATGTCCGGCATGTCGATATATCCCGCCTTGATTTCCGACTGGATAAAAAAGTATTTGAGGAACGTCAGGTTCAGGCCGGCTTTGACATCGGCACCCCATCCGGAAAGATGGAAGTCGTCGTGTCTTTCCATTCCCATCAGCGTCGTGTTCGTCTTCGGATAAAGAACGCCTCCGCCGACACCGATTAGTGTGTTAAGTTGGACGATGTCGGTATTTACGTCGAAAAATCTGGTGATGTCGTCCATTCGCGTCAGTTCCGCGCTGATGAAATTCAGGCCGTCCGTATGCTCGAACATAAGGAAATCTTCGGTCATGTACATTGGTGTGTTGTCGTAATTGCCGTCGAACGGAGCATGTCCTTCGATATGGCCTGACATATTTACGAGCTGGTTCTGCGTCATCACATACTTCATGTGGTCGACGCCGACCGATGCGTTCCATTTGTCGTGGAAGAAATAGCCGAGGCGAAAGTTCGTCTGCGGTATGGTCATCCGGGTAGGGTTGATGTAGTCGACGTGCACTCCTTTTGGCTTGTCGTGCGCTTTCACGTCATAGATCGTAAAATCATAAGTTTCTCCGTGGAAGCGAATATCAGATTTGGAATAATGGTCCCGGTTTCCGCCCCAATACACAAAAAACTTTCCTTTATTATGGGACGTGTAGTAGTTGGTCACGCTCTCGTCAGATTGCGCGTAGTCAAGCCCCGGACGTAGCAGGAATGCCAGTGCCAGGAACGTAAGTTTCCTCAATATGTAAATTCTAAATGTTTGTGTATTACGCTTTAGAAGGCGTTTATCGTTTGTCGGATGGCGACCAGCTTCCTCATCAGGTCTTCGAAATAATTCAGGTGTAACATATTAGCTCCATCGCTCTTGGCATTAGCCGGATCGAAGTGCGTCTCAATAAAAATACCATCGGCTCCCGTGGCGATGCCCGCTTTGGCGATCGTCTCGATCATGTCCGGGCGTCCACCGGTAACTCCTGCGGTCTGGTTCGGCTGCTGAAGGGAATGGGTAACGTCGAGTACGGTGGTAGCAAATTGCTTCATGGTAGGAATGCCCCTGAAATCCACAATCATGTCCTGATAGCCGAACATCGTCCCGCGATCGGTAACCATGACGTTTTCATTCTTGCAGTCCAATACTTTCTGGACGGCGTGTTTCATGCTTTCCGGGCTCATGAACTGCCCTTTTTTCAGGTTGACGGTTTTCCCGGTTTGAGCTGCCGCTACCACAAGATCGGTCTGACGAACCAAAAAGGCCGGGATCTGGAGGACGTCTGCGAATTCGGCAGCCATTGCGGCATCTTCGTTCGTATGGATGTCGGTTACAGTCGGAATATTAAATGTTTCGCTAACTTTCCTAAGAATGCGAAGCGCTTTTTCATCTCCGATACCGGAAAAGCTGTCAATCCTGGAACGGTTCGCTTTTTTGAACGAACCTTTGAAAACGTATGGTATCTGAAGTTTATCTGTAATGCCTACAAGGGTTTCGGCAATACGCAACGCCATTTCCTCGCCTTCGATGGCGCAGGGTCCGGCCAGCACAAAGAAATTGCCGCTGCCCAAGTGTTTAATATTGGGGATATTCTGTAAATTCATGTATTGTCTAAAAAGTCGTACAAAGATAAGAACAAAAAAGGCGCTCGGATTAAAGCGCCAATGTTATTTTAACAATACTGTAACAGAGGATAGTTACGGCCTTAAACCAAGCCCCATCGGAACCTTAATTTCTCCTTTAGCATACACGTTGATGTAGAGCTTGAGGATCTTTTTCTGTCCGACCCATTTTACCTCGTAGATATCCACAAATCCGGCACCCATATCGGAATGTGCCGAAGGGAACGGGCAGCAGCTGTCGATCTTTTTGTAGAATATTTTTTCGCCTTTCGGACCGGAAAGTGCCCGGAGAAAACGCTCGGCATTTATCGTTTCGTTTTTGGACGTCCTGTAAAAGACGTTCACCGGATAATCGGGGTCGTATCCGTATTTGGGATCTTTGCTGAATTCCGCAATGATGAACGCATCGCCTTTCAGTTTCGGGTCAGGCGCGCTTTCATCTATGTTCATGATGGTGTTTTTGGTGCTGACGCAGCCCGTCATCAAGATCAGCAATAGGGGTAGGAACAACAATTTTCTCATGTTATTGGTTTTTGGTTCTGAAAATCATCGAAAGCGCCGCCGAAACGACAACGCCCGACGACAACACAAGTTGTATGCCGTTGTAAATCGTCGATTTCAGATTCATGATTTCCCGGGCTTCCTCGGGTGAACGTTTCCCGCTAGCCGACATTTCCGCGACCATGTTTTCGAGTAGCTCCGGAGCGATGATACCGTGAATAATGTTTTTTTGGATGGGAACCAGCAAGGCTACGATGGCCGTCATCATGATCCCGGCGAAAAAACCCTGTTTCCAGGTCATGCCTCCGCCGAAGTACACCGTCCGTTTTTCTCTGTAAAACAAGATGTAAAAGACAAGTCCGACAGGGGCGAAGCACAAAATCGAAAAGATATAATAGGCAAAATCCGGATGCTGGTAAAGACCCAATTCCTTCTCGATAATGGCCGATGCGACGAGCGCCAGCGTAAGCAGGAATCCCCATTTGATCTCCTGGGCAAATTTCTTCATCAAAAAAGAGTTTCGCCAAAGTTAGGATTTATTTTACATAGCCGATTGTTTACCTTTGCGGCAAATCATTTTTATGGAAGCAATTTATGGAACCTGGCCTTGGTACGTCAGCGGATTTTTGATCGCCTCGGTCATGCTTTGCCTGATCTGGTTCGGAAAAACGTTCGGCATGTCGTCGAATCTGCGCTCGATGTGTGCGATAGCCGGAGCAGGGAGAATGGTACCGTTCTTCAATTTCGACTGGAAATCACAACGTTGGAACCTCATTGTCGTTGCCGGTGCTATGATCGGCGGATTTGTAGCTGTACATTATCTGTCTGCTCCGGACAATGTCGATTTGAATCCGAAAACGATAGCCCAACTTGCCGAAATGGGGATTGACGCTCCTCAGGGCAAGCTGCTGCCGGATGCCATTTTCGGGCCGGAAGTTTTGAAGTCGCCCAAAGCCATCGCGGTTCTGCTTATCGGAGGCATCCTTATCGGATTCGGGAGCCGCTACGCAGGTGGCTGTACGTCCGGCCACGCCATTTCCGGACTCAGCAATTTGCAGATACCGTCTTTAAAGGCCGTTATCGGATTCTTCATCGGCGGGCTGATCATGGCGCATTTCCTTCTTCCATTGCTATTTTAAAACTGACCTCATGCTAAAAGCGTTCAAATATTTACTCGTCGGATTCGTCTTCGGCATCGTCCTGACCAAATCCGAAGCCGTGTCCTGGTACCGCATTTACGAAATGTTCCAGTTCCAGTCGTTCCACATGTTCGGAATCATTGGCGTTGCGGTGGTCACCGGCATCATCGGTGTCCAGCTTATCAAGCGCAATCATGCCAAAAACATCAAGGGTGAACCGATCGTCATCGCCGATAAAGAGCCGGGTTCTGCCCGATACTGGATCGGAGGCCTGATCTTCGGACTGGGATGGGCACTCGCCGGATCTTGTCCGGGCCCGATCTTTATCCTCATCGGTGCCGGTTTCTGGCCGTTGCTGATCACGCTTGCCGGCGCCCTGATCGGCACTTTTTTATATGGAGTCGTGAAGGATAAGCTGCCGGATTGATTTTGTAGCAGTTTGCAGGGGGAGATGCAGGGGGAGATGCAGGGGGAGATGCAATTGCAGATGCAGTTGCAGAAGCAGTGGCAGTGGCAGTGGCAGTGGCAGATGCAGAAACAGAAACAGAAGCAGTTGCAGATGCAGTAGCAGGTATGCCCAGTGTGGATAATGATAATCATCAAACAAAAATCCCGCTCGATTCGAACGGGATTTTGTTTGGATAAATTTCTGATGAGTACTAATTATCTAATTATCTAATTATCTCATTTACTAATTATCACATTTACTAATTATCTTATTATCATTGATAAACCCTCACATAATCCACCACATAATGCTGAGGGAAAATGCTGTCGTCTACATCCGGTCCGCCGAAATTTCCTCCGACGGCGCAGTTGATGATAAAGAAAAACGGTTGGTCGAACGGCCAGTTGTTGAGAGTTTTGTTAGCGGGTGAATAGGTGTAAACAAGCTTGTCGTCAATATAGAAATCGATTTTGTCCTTCGTCCAGTCGCATGCGAAATTGTGAAAGCCGTCTTCTATCGTTTTGAAATCCGTCTTTTTGGAACTTGCATTGGCGCCGTTATTGTCGGGCGTGTGGATCGTCGTGTAGGCGATGTCCGGCTCGCGTCCGATGTATTCCATGATGTCAATTTCGCCGCTTTTCGGCCATCCGACCTCTGAAATATTGGAACCCAGCATCCAGAATGCGGGCCATATCCCGTGTCCGACAGGAACCTTTACGCGGGCTTCCATATACCCGTACTTGAATTCTTTATTGCCTTTGGTCGTAATTCGCGTAGAGGTGTAGGAATTCCCGTCTTTTTTAATGGTGATGTCGAGTTTTCCATCGGCCACTTTATGATTTTTGTCGCCATAGTCCTGTCGCTCGTTATTGCCCCATCCGGTAGCGCCATATTCAAAATTCCAGACCTTTCGGTTCAGTTCTTTTCCGTCGAAATTTTCTTCCCAGACTAATTTCTTACCTGATTTCTGGGCATGAACCGGTGCGGAAGCAAGTAAAATAGCGACAATAGCGACGACATTCATCCGACCGCAAAACGAGGTAAGAACAAAAATCGAACTTGTGAATTTTTTTTTCATTTTATAGTTTTGATTGTTAGAAGTCCATCAAAAATAAGAAAACGTTTGCGACAATATCAACCCAAATTTGCGTTAATACAACAAAGGAATTTGTGATTTTTTGACGGAAAGTCCCATATTTGATGTTGCAACAACCTAAATTGAAAATCTATGAACAAGTTAAAACTGACCGTAACTTCACTGGCAATTGCCTTAGGATTTTTTGCCAATTCATGCGGAGACGATGACGGCGCCCGTGCGTCGATTGTAGGAAAATGGGATTACCAGCGGACCATTACAGAGGTGGAAGGCCAGAATCCGGTTTCACAAAATTATGCCGGCCATGAACCGGGATGCGAGAAGGATTATCAGGAATTTCTTGCCGACGGCGGCTATCGCGACGTGGCGCTTTTCCAGGACCAGAACGACCAGTGCAATGAATTTGCCGATCAGGGTGAATATGCTCAGAGCGGCGATCAGCTGACGATCCAGGAGGACGGCGGGCCATCGCAAACGTACACGATCACAAAATTGACGGGTGGCGAACTGCGCTATTCCTCGACTGCCGAAACTGGCGGCGTGGAGATTACGGTCACCCAGGTTTTCCGGAAAAAGTAATCAAAGAAAAACCCTTAACAATTTCGTTAAGGGTTTTTTGTTAGAAAATTTCGGCGCTCAATCCGGCCTCGAGCAATTGGAGGCACTGTGGCTTGAGTTCGTCATAAGATCCTGTCTTGACGGTGCATTTGCCGTTGTAATGTACGATTAGCGAGCATTGCTCGGCTTGTTCGGCGGTGTGTTTGCAAACCCGGATCAGCGTGTCGATCACGTGGTCGAAAGTATTCACGTCGTCGTTGTACATCACGATTTCATTCTGGTTGTAGATCGCTTCCTCGAGAGCGACTTCTTCCAATATCTGTTCCTTGGTACTCATTATGCGTGATTTGATGTCAGTTTAACGCGAAATTATTTTACATATTTCAGTGAAACCCAATTGTTGCGTCCGAATTTTTTCACGTAGGTCAATCCTTTGGACGTACAGCTCTGGTCGATCGCTTCGATGTCTTCTTCGTAAAATCCGCTCAGGAGCAGAATACCGTTTTTATTGAGGCAGTCGACGTATTGCTGCATGTCGTTCAAAAGGATATTGCGGTTGATATTCGCAATTATCAGATCGTACGATTTCCCGTTTAAAAGCGCGGCATCGCCCTCGTACACCGAAATGTGACGACAGCCGTTCCGATCGGCATTTTCGATAGAATTCAGGTAACACCAGTTGTCGATGTCGATGGCGTCGATGGGTTGCGCACCTTTCATCTCGGCCAATATGGCCAGAATCGCTGTACCGCATCCCATGTCCAGGGTTTTGAGGCCGGCAACGTCCGTTTCCAGAAGATGCTGTATCATCATATGCGTGGTTTCGTGATGTCCTGTCCCGAAACTCATTTTGGGTTCGATCACGATATCGTATTCAGCCGATGTTTTCTCATGAAAGGGTGCGCGGACATGACAGCGCCCGTCTACATCGATAGGTTCGAAATGCTTCTCCCATTCCTCGTTCCAGTTTACCTGGTCGATTTCTTCAACTGTAAATTGAATGCTGAATTCAGATGATTGCATGATAAACAGGTCATCGAGTATGTCTTTGCTCCAAAGGTCTTTCTTGACATACGCCGTAAGCCCGTTTTCATTTTCGACGAAACTTTCGAATGGTTTTTCGCCAAGTTCGGCGAGAAGGATCTCCGTTCCAGGCTGAGCCGGCTCTACAATAAAATGATAACCTAGATATATGTTGGGCATGCGTGTATTTTTGGCAAAGGTATAGCAGGAAAGGACCAAATCCAAATTACAGAGTTTGGAGGTAATTATTTTAACGCTGTTAGATTATATTGTGCGGTTATAATCGGATACATTGTTTTTCACGGCCCAGTCTCTGCGTAAGAGATTGTTTTGCCTCGGATGAGTTTGCTGTATATGCGATTCCGCAGTATATGTTTTACCTCGCATTCGTGGCTAAAATTTTAAGCCACGAATGCACGAATGCTCTTGATCCGTTGCAAAGGTCAAATCTACCAAAGCTTAAATAGCAACTTAATCCAATACTAATTTCAATAAGTCATTGCAGATCTGTAAAAATCAGCGAATCCGCGGCTAAAACTTTTTTGTCCCGGATATTGAAAATCAACACCTCCGCGGCCTAGACATCTTTGCCATCATTTACCAAGCCATCACATTTTAAAAATTTACATAGCTTTGCATCAAACGCGACCAATGAAGAAAATTGCCCTGCTGTCTGTGCTGTTGTTCGGATGGAAAGTCTCATCGCAGATTGTCGTCGGGAGAACCGATAACGACAACGACCTCAAGCTGACCACGCTCCCGTATTACAACTTTGGCAAAGGAGTCGGCCTTACGTCTCCGGACAGCCTATTCCAGCTCAACATCCGCTTCCGTATCCAGAATCGCGTCACCTACTACAACAACGAGGACGAAGATCCCGCTTATGACGGCCAGATACGCCGGCTCCGTCTGAGATTCGACGGATACGTCGGAAATCCAAAATTCCTCTACGCCATCCAATTGTCGTTTGCGCCTGGCGATACCGGCGAAATCCGCGAAGGCGAAAACCTCAATATTATCCGTGACGCCGTCATTTATTACCGTCCGAACTCAAGCTGGAACTTCAGTTTCGGGCAAACCAAACTGCCCGGCAACCGACAACGCGTCAACTCATCGGGAGGTCTGCAACTTACCGACAGGACCATCAACAACGCCCGGTTCACGATCGATCGCGACTTCGGGTTTCAGGTCCATCAGCTCAATGAATTCAAGGAAAAGTTCTCGTACAATTTCAAAGGGGCGATTTCCACCGGAGAAGGCCGGAACGTAACCGGAAATGCCGATGACGGCGTCGCCCTTACCGCAAAAACCGAAATATTCCCGTTGGGTGCCTTCACAAAAGACGGTACTTATTTCGAAGGCGACCTCATGCGGGAAAAGAAACCGAAACTCATGTTTTCAGGCGCATTCCAGCAAAACAACCGCGCAAGAAGGACAGGAGGGCAACTGGGAGACGAACTTTTCGATCCGCGGACGATGAAAAACCTGTTTTTGGACGCCATGTTCAAATATAACGGATGGGCCGCGATGGCCGCCTATATGTCGAGAAGCACATCTGAAAATCCAATCACCGTGAATCCGGAAGATGCCACCGACGTCAGATATGCTTACACGGGCCATGGCTTCGATTATCAGCTGAGCTACCTCTTTCCGGCGAACTATGAAGTCATCGGACGTTTTTCCACACAAAACCCGAATTCCGAAATTTTTTCACTGACACCTAAGCAGAAGCAATTTTCGTTAGGACTTACAAAATATATCTGGGAGCATACGTTCAAACTGCAGGGCGAAGTGACCTATGACGTCTTCGACTATATCGACGGGAGCCAGCGCAACAATTGGTACGTGCGCTTCCAGGTCGAAATGGGAATCTGATATTATTCGGAAAAATCCAGCTTAAAAACGAAAATTTTCATATAACGCTCATCGTTCGCTTCATACGAATATGTGAGCGTTCTTTTTTGGACATTGAGGACAATCCTGCTTTTGAGGATTTTGGACCGCAGCGACCAGATGCTCTCCCCATTTTCCGTTTGATACCCGGTGATATTGCCGTGGAACAAGCGCGTTTTGCCGTCATCCGTCATGGTTATGACCGCATATCCGCTGTTTTTATTGATCTGTTCGCGTATATCGATGACCGAATGCTCTTCCTCATTATCCTTTAATTCATACGACCGCGTTTTGTCGTTCCACATAAAGAACTGGCGCGAACTGGAATTATAACGCAATTGGGTATCGGTTTGGCAAAAAGCAGATAGTGATAATAAAGCCAGTGCCAGGATGAATAAATATTTCATTTTCAGATTTTTGGGCGTGGCTCTAACGCAGGAAACCTCTTAAAAAGTATGAGAATTTGCGTCATTTTCACTTTAGGGCACAATTTTTCAGTTCGTGTTCGAGCACGTAAATACGCGATTTCAGGCTTTTGAAGTAATGGATGGCCGGTTCCGTCTTTTTAAAGCTGGCCATGGCGCCCGTACAATCGCCTTGTTTAATGAGCGCTTTTGTCATGTTGTAGTACGACATGTAATATGATTTTTCGTCATCCGTCTGGGCCAGCACATATTTGGAAATAATGATGCACTTATCATATTCGCCATTCAGGTAATAACTTCTTCCCAGATGGACGCCGGCGTTAAGTTGCGTCGGATCGAAAATAATATGCGACCGGTTGTAGAAGTCGACCGCTTCGCTGTAATTGCCGGTTTCGTAAGCGACATGACCGAGGTTCGTCAGCACGACGGCATTCACGGGTTCCCGTTCCAGAGCTTGCAGCAAATAACGCCTGGCATCGTCGAACCGCCTTTTATCGTACATGGCGATGCCTTTTTCACACAAAGCCTTTGCATCGGGGTCGGCGAATTTCATGCGCTGCTGATAATGTTGAAGGCCGTTTTTTTGATCCGCTGACAGAACCAGGTGGTGCGTCTCATCTGCTTCAGCTTTATTACCTACGCAGCTGTGACTTGCAACAGCAAGGATCAGGACGGCAAAGAAAAAAACGGCCTTCCTCATAATTTATATCGATGATGCGATGGCGGCAAAATCGTCCGCTTTGAGCGCCGCTCCGCCGATCAGGCCTCCGTCCACATCGGGTTTGGAGAAAATCTCCCGGGCGTTCTCAGGCTTGACGCTGCCACCGTACAGGATCGAAACGTTTTCAGCGATATCATTCCCGAACTTTTCCCTGACGGTTTCCCGGATAAAAGC
>Ga0265798_10003680_pt1 | contig 21600 bp, 13 predicted proteins | sample P3T30metagenome_FD_192430 | JGI IMG/M metagenome (GOLD analysis project Ga0265798, IMG submission 192430) | Plant litter microbial communities from East Loma Ridge, Irvine, California - P3 T30 | ecosystem: Environmental > Terrestrial > Plant litter > Unclassified | place: USA: California... | reverse complement strand
GAGCGAGCCCTGCCTTGCCCCAGCCCGTTTCAACACCAGCACCAAACAAGAAGGCGGCAGTCGAGGGCCCGCAGTGTTTCATTTATCAGATCCACGCCGCACTCCTCGACGCTCACAGCCCCCTCCACCACGCCCCTCGCCGGCGTACCTGTCCGGTGGCCATGTTGAAATTTGGCCTTGGCCTTGGTCTGCGCACGTAGCAGCAGCAGCAGCAGCAGCCGCACTGCCCTCAGCCTTCTGGGCCGAGCTGCCCAGGCTTCCTTGCACGGCGTAGATGCGCGGACAGCCGCGCCCAGCGTGATACGGACCATGGTTGGCCGCCCGGCCCGTCTCTCACACACTCATCTGCGGGCGCTTCTCGCATGCAAACTTTGCGCCCCAGGAACGCGCGCAGCAACCACCCTCCACCAATGCGCACCCCAAGAGCCGCGACCTCGATCGGCTAATGCATCATGGGCTCACCATCTTAGCCGTCATATGCTGTCCCTTTGCAGCCCGTCGGTCATGCGTCTACCCATCCTTGCTCGTGAGCCAATTACATCAGCTGGCTCACCACGCATAAGGGATAGCAATACGCCTCGTTAACCGCGGCCGTTGGGCGCGTCATACTGTGTCCTGCACTCGCTCACTTCCCCATCTGTGTGCCTTGGATGCACAATATACTTCTCTCCAAACCCGTGGTTCTCGCGGCGCGTTCCGTTCCCGCTAGCGATCAAAAGTCCTGGAACTGCGCCGTACGGGCATCACTTGTCCTCTGTCCCGCTGAAATTCCACTGCCCTGGATTCCTTACCACGGCTCGCCCCTTGCGGGTGCTCAATTCACACGACGGGCGAATGCTTCGAGTCTCGCCTCATCCTTCCGTCGAATGACTCGAGTAGCGAACGGGAAGCGCGGAACTACGCGCCTGTCGCCAACGTTGACGTCCGCCGCTACCCTCCGCACTGACGGCTCGACTATCGGTTAAGGAGCATCAGCTTGCGTTACTAAGACGACGCGTCCAGATTCGCCCATGCGTCATGCGTCATGCTTCTTCCCATGGACTTGGTCTGCACAATTTGCATGCCTACAGTGGCTGACTACGCACCCGCAAGTGCTACTCGTACCAAGAGTAGGTAGAGAACAATACAACAACAACAACAACAAACCCTTCAGTCTGCCCCGAAACAAAGACATGGCTCATCTATCATGACTTTGGTAGTTGGCCGACTACTGCCTCATCGCCGTCAGTACTGTTTGCGACAATTTCGGCCGTTTACCGTCGTTCCGTCACACCGACTACTTGAGAACTAAAGGATGCAACGCCGGTAAACCACTGCGCCATTAACCGCATCAGGCGACATCCTGGTGCGGCATGCTATACCCAATTTCTACACCATCTCAACATCGTACCAACTTTCGCCAAAATCCTTCCGCGCCGCATATCGACCATGTGCCGAGAAGAGACCGAGTGTGGCACAGCTTACATGCTCGCACGCACGTGCGATACAAGTTGATATTATCGTGCGGGATGCTAGGCCGCCAACAGCTGCGGCACAGCTTCACAGTGTTGCCGCTTACGCGTGCGGCGTTGCAATCACTGGCTGATCGTACTGGTCTAACATGGCGAGCGTCAGCCTCTGTTCATTGTCTTGCAAAATTAAAATCGCTGATGAAAAACTGCCCGGGAGCTCGATACCGACCACTCGCTTCGGGCGGACAAGTGGTAATTCATTGCTCGCCGACCAAAGGTAGTGTGACATGTTTGGCATTAATCTTACAAGATAGTATGCCAGTGTAGACGCTGATATGGGGCGATTGATGCATAGCAAGTTCCGCCGAAGTATACCCATCATCCATTTATAGCCGATATCTCTTCCAACGTTTACGCCTCCCGAGAGTAGCACAAGATCTGGAGAATCGACTGCATGATGCAGCAAGCAAGGCCATATTCTAAATCACCACGCCGCATGTTCGGCCCGTTTGTCTTATCGGCTATCCTTCTGTGTGGTGGATGCGGCACAGCAGCCCTTCACCCTTGTTTCCCGATCTGGACGATGCCCACTGTTCGGCGAGGCTTCGAAAGCGTTACAAGGACCTGTTACGCCGGCCAGCTTGTGTGGCGTACATGACGTCTTCCTTGCAGTTCTTGTGCTAACCAAGCAAGCGCTGACCGGCCGGGCGCTTAGAGTTTCAAGATTCGCGCATGCTCGACATGTTGGCACACAATTGCCGAATGTTCTGCATAGCTCGGTCACTGTGAGGTTTCACAGCGTACCGCCGATGTGATGAATGTGCATATTTCTTGCGAGGTTAAATATATCTCTCCATATCCTTTTCTTCGTGTTTCTTGTTTTCGATTTTCGGTTTCAATCACCGCTCGACATCATCACACCTGACTGTATAAGCCTTCTGCTAAACTCGGCTTTTCGCTGGAATAGGTAATGTATACAGCGTCCCAGTTCCTTGGCAGGCTGTTCAATCCTGAACCACTGATCCTGCCTTCATTTTTGACACGGCACGCTTGCTCATCCCTTTTCCTGCATCCGCCCCGCTCTTTTCATTTGCCAAATCAAGATTCTCGGCCTTTTCCGTTCCACTCCCCATTTCTTGTCCCGCAAGAATAGTCTTCCACGTAAAAAGAAGGGCCAAGAGAGTAGGACTTGCCATCTTCTTCAGCATACATTGTACGTTGTGCGTCGTACGTTTGGATCCAAGACAGCAGCCGAGCCGCGCGACGGAATATGCCATGAGATTTGGTAACAACCCATTGCTGCGGCTGACTCATCTATTGGGGTAGTTGGAGTAGCTTGGGGTAAGTGATCTACAAACCGACATTAGAGCATCCACTAAGTAGGTTGCTAGCACCAAATCAGGATTATAGGACACCAACAACTTGGACTACTGATACATCGCATCGCATGATACACTTTGTACAAGAAAAAAAAATCAAAAGATGTAGCGCACCTGTATGACTACCACACTATACACACACACATGTTGTTTTAGTGTATCCTTTCTTACCATGGACTTGTATAATATGTTAAATTTGATAAATACCTAATCATGAATTTCGCAACCTCTATTCCATCTCTCTACTTCGTACTTGTTCCAGCCCATTCGTTAATTACATCATCACCCCTACTATACATGTTTCTATACACGTACTACTTACTATACACCTCTAGTACAATGTAATAAGACCTATCTTTTTTCTTTTTTTACAAAAAAAATCTAATCATAGACATGAGATCGTTTTCGCGACATGAGAAAAGTGAGAAACTTGTGTTATTCCCTATTCCCAATTCCCGTCTCGAGCCATCGCACGTTTTTTTGCTCCTACATGATTGCAGCTACTTGTACAAGCTCTGCTGGGAGGAGAAGAAGAAGACTAATAATAATAACAAAAGAAGAAGAAGAAGAATAAATTATATGACACACTTTGACTCCCCCCATTGATCCAAGACTAGGTAAAAAGGGGAAGTAAGGGGGGGTATCTGTACAATGCACGCTTTGGGCGTTATTTGCTGCAACAAAGCGAAGAAGAAAAAAGTCTCTGAAAAGGAAAATGTAAATGCTGCCTTGAACCGAAAAAGCCGGTGATAGTGAACCCATCCCACTTTCTCCTCTCTGTCTCTCTCTCTCTCTCTCTGCGTCTCTGCGTCTCCATGTCCATCCGCCTGGCTCTCCATATGCGCCTGTCTGTCTGTCTTTATACACACCGAATAGTGTGTCTAATGATAATGGGCATTCATGCCGTCTGGAATGGCCTGATGCTTTGAATTGCGATTTCCCTGTACATTTCTTTTTTCTTCCCCCTTCTCTCTCAACCCTTGGAGCCTCGATTCCCCTCTCTGATAGGTATGACCCCTTCATCTTGGCATCGCATTTGCCATGCCAGAACCTAATCCGTCTTCCAATGACTTGTTAGCCGGCCATCGTCATCCGCATTTGAGATTTTCAGTTCAATGGCGTACAGACCCATGGTCATGGCGAGATTGATCCATCGCCAAAAGTTGCCCCCTGCATCGCCTCCTTGGTTGGTCCACCACTCGCCCGTCACGGCACTTCCGTCGCCGCCGTTCCCGCTGGCAAAGTGTTGCATCAATAGGCTTGTGTAGACTGCGATGATGATGCTTGGACTGAACCATGTCAGAAAGCCGAGAATCTTTGATGTTTCGTCGTCGTCGTCGAGGCTGGGCTCTTGGGATAGTGCTCGTGCACCGCTCTCTCTTATGGCCGGGATGATGCGTGCCGCGGCGTACATGACAAAGACGCGGTATGCGAGAGAGATGATGACGGATGGTGTGATGGTCATGATGGCTCCTACCATGAGGTTGAAGCCGGTGTGGGCAATCGTGGGTAGGGAGCCAAGTGCGTGAAGGAGCGTGGTGTATGAGGCCATGATGATGGGCGGCAGCGGAGGAAGAGCGGGATCAGAAGGAACAGTCGACTCGGCCACGGAGCCCGGAGAAGGCTGGTAGTCTGTGAAGATTTGGTAGATACAAAGGGTAACATAGGCAAACTAGGAATGTTAGACCAAGGCATAGATGAGGGAAGTGTGGAGACTCACCAATAGCGATGATTCAACTGGGTTACCTCTGGCACTGACAATGCCCCATCCACCGAGGAAGATGGCAGTTGTGATGGCCACACCAATCAGAATCGCGTCCACATTGCTAATCTCGGGGAAGGTGGTGATGCGCCAGAGGAAGTAGACGGAGGTGGAGATGATGGAGGCGGAAGTGATTAAAAGGCCAATCTGAGAGGTTGTTAGCATACCACAAAGGGAGCGCATGTCTGAAGATCGGTTACCATCCAACTGTCGCCGCGCTCGCGGTTGACAACCCATCTGGTAATTTGTCCTGCGGCCTGGATGACCAACAGGCTGCAGAAGCCCTCTGCGATTTGGAAGACGGGGGTGCTGTATCTCAGCGTCTTGTCCCAGGCGCCTATCGAGGCATTCTGCAGTAGGCCTTGGCTGCCAAAGATCCATTCGTGCACGCTCTCAAAGTCGGCTCTCTTGCCGTCAAACGTGCGCTCTACCCAGCCCGTGTTGTTGGTCGCATCGATGGAAAACTTGTTCAGGCTCCATATCAGAAGTGTGGGGATTGCCAGCCATTGCGCCCAAGCCACGACATTACACAGAAACCATCTGAAGCGCGAAGAGTCTGGCGTGGCGAGGCGCAGGATGGAGTAGAGGAAGTAGTATGCGCTGAGGGACAGCGAGAAGGCGAGTCCACAGGTGCGGCCGCCAATGTCGAAGGCGAGGGGTATGGTGAAGATGATGGCGCCTAGAAAGGTGGTTGACGAGACTACTCTCGATACAGTAGCCCACATCTGCACACGCCGTCCTCGCCAAGCTCGTGCAGCAACGAGCCTGGCCTGGGAGGGGGGCGGCGGCGGTGGTTTGGAGGAATTGAAGCGCAATGAACGCGCAGGGGAGCGCGACAGAGGTGCGGAAGGGAGTCACACGGGGCCTGAAGCGTGGTGCGAGCGGGCGGGCGGGCGAGCGGGCGGGCGGCGACGTGGTGGAAGAATGGCGAGGGCCGGGCTATCGATTATCTTCACGTGTCAATTTCGCTAAATGCTCGAAGCCGGGCGGAGAGGGAGAGGCGACACGACCGTGGACAGCGGCTGGCTGTGGGCAAGGCAGCTCGACTGGTAGCAGCTTGCAGACCTGGTGTCCTGATCTGTGCGAGTAGGCACGAAGTTGACTACTGCAATGCCGCAATAATGGTTGTGTGCTCGCGTGCGCAATTCTCCATCTTGGAACAAGGCAGCGATGATAGCGTGACGGCACGAGTCTAGACGTCTAGACCTCGGTGTCCTCTTGAGACTTATCAGCGGTCGGGGGCGGCGGACAGCCTTTCTTCTCTCTGTGAATGCAGAAGCCCAGGCCCAAGCCTGAACTGCTACATGTTCCAGATAGTCACTACTGACATGTGTTTTGTTGCCGTCAGCGGAATCGTGCCCTCCCCCCGCCACTAGTGCCCGTAAGATCTGCTGTCCGCCAAGCCAAGTGCCCGCGGCGGGACAAGTTGATTTTATTCTTGAGCCTACTTTGGGCCGAACCAAGCAATCCACTTTATATGCTCAAGCTGCGACTATTGTTCATCAGACCCTCAAGGCCCGTTTGGAACACGTGTCGACCAGCCCAAGCCAAACATTTCACATTCTACGCACAAACAATGGCCGCCGAAAACCCCGCCAAGAGGCTCAAGACCGACGTGCCCTCAATTGGTACGCACAAGTAAGAGTACGGCCATGTGAACCGAGGGAGCAGAAAACTGACTGGAAGCAGTGGCCATTTCCACGCCGACGAGGCGCTCGCGGTTTCCATGCTGCAGCTCCTGCCCACCTACCAGGATGCTCAACTCGTCCGTACCCGCGACCCAGCCCTTTTGGCCGAATGCCACACGGTTGTAGACGTCGGTGGTGAGTACGAAGACGGCAAGAAGCGCTACGACCATCACCAGCGCGGCTTCGACGTCGTCTTTCCCGGACACACGACCAAGCTCTCGTCAGCGGGGCTCGTTTACATGCACTTTGGCAAGGACATCATCACAGCCGTCACTGGTCTCCAGGGCCCAGACTGCGACCTGCTCTACGAGAAGATGTACACCGACTTCATCGAAGCCTTTGACGCCAACGACAACGGCATCAGCGCCATTGCGCCCAAGGACCTCGAGAAGGCGGGGTTGGAGAAGAAGTTTGAGGACCGCGGTTTCAGTATCGCGAGTGTGGTGAACCGCTACAACTACGGCGCCAAGTCGCCAAAGTCGGACGAGACCAAGACGCCAGAGGCCAAGCAGGCCGAGGAGGACATGCGCTTCATGTCGGCCTCCCGCTTTGTCGGCGAGCAGTTCCGCTGGGAGCTCATTGACCGCGCGCAGTCGTGGCTTCCTGCTCGCCACCAAGTGAAGCAGGCGTACGATGCACGTCTGCAGTACGATGCTCAGGGACGCATTCTGGTCCTCCCTGAAGGCATGCCTTGGGCTGACCACCTCTACAACTTCGAGAAAGAGACGCAACAACCACAAGGCGTTGCGCCCCAGGTCCTGTATGTTCTATTCCCCGAAGATAAGCCAGAGGGCAAGTGGCGCATTCGCGCTGTCAGCAAGGAGAACGGTGGATTCGAGAACCGCAAGGACCTCCCGGACGCCTGGAAAGGTGTGCGTGACGAGCAACTCGACCAAGTCTCTGGCATCCCGGGATGCGTCTTTGTTCATGCCGCTGGATTCATTGGAGGGAACAAGACGTTTGATGGTACGCTGGCTATGGCGAAGAAGGCATTGGAGTTGTAAAAGATGGTGGACAAGGGGGGTTAAAAGGTTAGATTCACACACCAGCGCCAAAGAGAAAAGATGAAAGGCTTGGTTGGGCAGGCAACCCCCGAGACTGTTTGAGCTTCTTCAGGGGGGGGGGGGAGTCACACGAAGCAGCGCAAGTTGCTTAGACACTTTGCATATTGCATGGTTTGGCGTTCTGGCGCTTCGTATCAAAAGCTATCATGGCAACGATGCGGGTTGGATGAGTTGGTGCTTGTTCTGTAGCAATCCATATGCTGACGCAAGAAACCAAACACAAGACTAAATGATGACGATCCAATAGAGTGTGTTGCTGTGGATACATGTGGCACTCCCGTACGTATCACATGATTCACTACTTGGATGATGGCGATGCATGGCCACCTGCTCAGCCAACTGCAGCCTCGGCCAGCGGATGCGCCGTCAGCATGTCCGGACACAAGCGTCAGGAACCCCACGCCCTGCGTCAAGATCAAGACGACGTGTAATCCACACGAGCAGGACGCGGCTCTAATTGGGCACTGGACGTCATACGGGGAGAGTCGGAGGAGACGGGCCCAAGAGAAGCACACGACCCGTGCCAATGGTTTGCAGCATGTCTGCGCTGATTGGCTGCAAAGCTGCGTGTGGCAAAGGAAACGCGGATCCGCAAGGAACTGAGTTTGGATAGAAGGCTCTCGCAACAAGGCCTTCGTTTTACGTTTCATTGCCGTTGCACACACTGCTTTTTCCATTGCCAATGCACATCTATCCTTCTTTTCACACCGCACTTTAGCTAAATTGCAATGCCCCTGTACCAAGTTGCAGGGCTCGAGCGGTGAAAAAAAAACCCCCCCCCCCCCATCGACTCGTTGAGAACTCCCCACTATCCCCGGCATTAATCGTTTATCGCGCACGGCTTGCCTTTTGGCCTTTGCCCACCTTCCAACCCATTTACATCTCTGCACTCTCTTCACAACCCACCAGCCCACCATTACTCCGCATCCGCTGTTCACCAATCTATACAATCAACCTACGCGAACGCCCTCGCACAATCGGAACAATACGACGCGCCGCAACGGACGGATAAGAAGAAAAAACCTGCACACCCGGACCCTCGGCACACCACCTCACCACCAGCACAATGAAGTACTTCCAGCAGACCGTCGACTTTGACTATTCGTGGGAAGAAGTTTCAACCAGCAACTGGCGCAAGTACGGCCCTTGGAACGAAAAGACGCCGCATGTTGTTGCTGTCGACACGCTGAGTCGGTCCGTCGACCCAGCCACAGGAATCGTGAGTGACTCCTTTCACATGCCAATTTCTGCCCGCCCTTTACTACCCGCACCACAACACCATACCTCTACACAGCAACGCTAACCTCGTCGCAGCTACGGACAGAGCGCCTCATCACCTGCCAACAATCGACACCCAAATGGATCCAGACTATCCTCGGCGGCCAAGACACGTCCATGGTCTACGAGACGTCGTACGTGGATCCCGTCGCTAAGAAGCTCACACTCTGCTCCATGAACATGACCTGGTCCGACCTCCTCAACGTTCGCGAAACATGCATATACCAGCCCGTCGCCTCGTCGCCCAACGACAAGACTACCTTTACCCAGAGAGCAGAAATCACGGCGCTATGTGGTGGCTGGCAGAAGATCAAGAACAGCATCGAACAGTTTAGCGTTGAGCGCTTCCAGCAAAACGCTGCAAAAGGCAAAGAGGGTTTCGAGATGGTGCTCGAGAGGGCGCGACAAGTGTTCCAAGAGCAGCGCGAGATTCTGCAGCTACAGCAGGCACAGCAGGACAGCAAGATTCTACGACAAGCCAAGATCTGAGGCCTGAATGGCTTTTGCACAACCACTGTGCCCCTCTCGTTTCCCCGCGTCCATGCGTTCCTATGGCCTTGCACGGCTGCGGTCAATCCTGTTCGCTTCCGGCCCCTCCTCGGCCCCTCCATCCATCTCCACATCGATGTCGATAATTGTCGTTTCCCCGTCTCAACTCTCTTTGGCTCCCTAGAACATGTTACAGCGTCTTACGTTTTACTTTTCTCCACGAAAAGCTTCATCTTTTTACTTCACAACCGGCGTTATCAAAAGCATAGGAAAGGCGTAGATACCCTTTCGTCGTGCACACATGCATACATACGCATATACATTAGATGGGTGGCGAGGCTTGCAAAGTCCATTTTGGCACGCATGATAGATAAACATGAATCTTCACACATTTTCGTTTGATTTTTTTTGAACAAGAAACTTGCGTAAACGTGTTGATACCTAGGTATTTGGAAATGCGACACGCATGACTCGTGCTATCCCTATCCCACCCAAGCCCCCGCCATGGCCATACTCTCCTCACCAATCCTATCTTCACCATCACTGCTCATATAATCCCCGTCATCATACCCATCGTCATCATCGCTCCTAGCATCAGAACCCGCCCTCGAGCAAACCCCCTTGCCCCTCACACTCCTCCTCCCATCATCACTAGGAAGGTAATCGCTTCCCTCCGCAACACCATTCCCGTCATCGTCGTCGCTCAAGGGGCCGTGTTCACCTTCAGGATCAACATCGCTGTCACTCGGTAGGTAGTCGCTTCCTTCTGCTATGCCATTGTCGTCGCTATCGTAGGCGCGGTTACGATGGTTGTCGGCGTGACTGCTGGTACCAGTGCTGGTCATGGACCGAGTGGGACTGGGACTATGACGCCGTGACGCGGGAAGGCTGTCGTAGTCGCTGCCTTGTATGCTGCCTTCGTCCAAGGAGGCGTACGCGCTGCCTTGGCGCGGAGACGCTCTCGAACAAATGTCTGAACCGGGAACCGAGGGCGCGGGTGGGAAGGGTGCTGCGGGCAGGGGCGAAGGGCTATGGGGTATGTAGTGCGGAGGTGACGGGCTGCGCTGCCATGCATTATCCGACGAGGGCGCGGGATAAGGGTTAATGTCTTCAAAGAAGGAACCTGGCATTTGCTGTCTTTGCGGACTGGGCTGGCGCGCCTGGAGTCGTCTAGGGCCGTTGTCTTCGTTTCGATAGCGGATTGGGCTGGAATCGTCGTGTCGGTAGCGGATTGGTGGGTAATCGTCTTCGTCTCTGTAGCGATTCGATGCCGTCTCGTCGTCATCTCGATACCGAATCGGCGTATACTCGTCGCTGTTGTGGTGCGAGGCGTCATATCCTCTGGCATGCTGTGCATTGAGTGTGCAGTATCTCTCGAGAAAGTCTTTTGCCTCGTGGTAATCCTCATTGCGGTAGCGGGTCGCACTCGAGTCGGAGTCGTCGTTTCGGTAGCGTCTTGGGCTGTGTCTATCGCTCCTGTAGCGGATGGGGCTGTATTCTCTGTCGCGACGATACTCCAGCTGTGACCGCTTTGTGCGTTGAGCCTCAAGCTTTTGGTACCGTTCTAGGAACTGCTTCGCTTCTCGATAGTCATTGTAGTTATGGTGTGTTGTGCGGCTTCTATCATCGCTGTAGCGTCTTGGGCTGTACTCGTCGCGTCGGCGATGATCTGTGTTGCGACGTTTGGCTTGCTGCGCCTCAAACTCATGGAATCTCTCGAGAAACTGTTTTGCCTCTTGATAATCTTCATATCTTCCGGGGTTTAATCCTTGGTTCCGCACAACAACTTTGGGCTTGCTATCCCAGCCGCCATTTTTTACAGTTCGGTAGTCTGTTTGTGCTTGGTGCGGCGGGGTATCGTCTATGAACCGGCCGCTGTCGCGGTCCCGTGAGGTGGAGTAGCGGTCTGGTGACCTGACTTTTGGAAATTCACGGTTACTGTAGTTGGAAGTCTGGTCTGAAAAGGCGCCTTGAGTTGACTTGGGCTGCTCGATGTAATCATCGTCGTCGCTAGGTGGCCCAGGCGGGGCGATGTAGTCCGAGTCTAGATCTGGGGAGCGGTTCCTGTACTGCAGAGCGGGTGACTGCGGTTGGTATCTTGGCCGAGATTGTAGGGCCATAGGTTCACGACTCGATCCTCTCACTTTAGGGATGTATTTTGGCATGGAGCGATCCTCATAGTCATCGTAATCGGAAGGGCAACTTTCGTCAGGCTGGTACAGCGGTGTGTCGTGTATAGAGTCGGGAGACCTTTGTCGTAGAGCAGTCTCGGGCGAGTAAGGCACATGCTGGAAACCTCGAGGAATCTGCTTGCTGGCTATAGGTGGTGCGCCATCTTCGTTTCTATGCTTGCGATAGTATTGCTCACCGTAGCGTGGCTGGTTTGACATGCTGCCCTCCCTCCAGGTGGTGCGTATTTGGGCCTCACCTGCACAAGGTTTGCTGACGTTACCTTTTGTGATTGGATCAAGCAAGGCTACTGTGGAGATGTGTGTACTTGGAGTTGCTGCACGTTGATGTTGTGCCAGCACCAGGCCTCGAAGGTGTGGGAAAGCTCCATGCACAACCACGTGGTGGTCGTCTAGCCTAAATCAGCTTGGCTGCTTGACCGCTTTAGCATGCCTCGATGCCAACCTCAAAGGTTTACGACCACCTTGGCCCTGCTTCAATCTGCAACATTTCCATGTCAATACATACTCTTCACATTCTCGATCTGATCAGGGTTCGATATTCGTTTCGATGATTTTCACGCCTCACAACCTACTACGTGCCCAGCCAGCAAAAGTCATTCAGTTTTACGCCTCCTTTTCCAAGGTTAAGGGCTACGCGTACTGTAAGCACATCTCGGCCATAGTTCTTTAATCTTAGTCTTACCTGGCAAATACATGTTGGCTTGTAAGCCTTGCTCTATGCTGTATCGCCACTTCGGACCTCAGTTTGAACGTTCCACCTATCGGAAAATTTCATCTACCATCATGCAAGTCCAAGACCATGTGCCAAGACCCGTACCTATGTGGATATAGTCCTCTCATTTTATGTAGATAAGGTCACTAAACATGTTCCCAGCTAGTCCAGACTAGGAGTGGTTTTGTGGATCTGTTGCCAGCCCTCCCGTGTTGGCGTGAAACAACAAGAGTGGAACTACCAAAACTAGACCCTTTGAGACGCGCAAAACACAGCGCCATCATGTGTACCAGCCTCGTCTGCCCTGCCCTTACTAGAGTACGTTAATGCCAAACCGCGCGACAACTCCATATTCATGGCTAACCGCTGCAATTGCGCCATTTACCCTAACCGGTGGCAGAGTGGGAATTGCCCTAACATGGGTTCTTGTCAATGGGCACTACCCGCGTCGGTGATGAACGGCATTCCAGATTCCAGATGGATTACAGAAGGCACGGTTTTAGATTACACAGTGGAGCCAATCTCAAACACCAGCCAAGAGACCTTTATATAAAGACACAATTCTTGCCTAAAATAACTGAATCATCACGCTTTGTGTTTTGTACAGTCTCTCTTTCAACTTCAGCACAAACATTTACAGCGAACTGTGTTTGCTATCCATTCTTTACCTCTTTTTCATCAACAACACTTGAACGATGAAGTACTCACTCTTCGCCGCTGTTGTGGCAGCTTTCGCCTCCGGCGCCACTGCTGCTGATGCCGTCAAGGGCACTGCTGAAGGTTTCGCCAAGGGTATGTCTATTCTGTCAGTGGTGTTTTTGAGTTGCATACTAACACTTCCTCAGGCGTGACTGGTGGTGGCAACGCCGCTCCTGTGTACCCAACCACTACTGCGCAGCTCATGAGCTACCTCAGCGACGCCTCGCCCCGTGTCATTGTTTTGACCAAGACATTTGACTTTACCGGCACTGAGGGCAAGGCAACCTCTAGTGGCTGCCGACCATGGGGAACTGGCTCCGCTTGCCAGATTGCCATCAACCAGAACGGATGGTGCGACAACTACCAGTCAGGCGTTCCCAAAGTCGCTAGCATTACCTACGACAAGGCGGGTGTGCTTGGAATGACCGTCAAGTCCAACAAGTCCTTGATCGGTCAGGGCAACAAGGGTGTCATCAAAGGCAAGGGTATCCGCATGACGGGTGGTGTCAAGAACATCATCATTCAAAACGTGCGCTTCACAGACATCAACCCGCAATACGTCTGGGGTGGTGATGCTATCACCGTCGATGGAGGTATGTTCTGAGTTCTACATCATTGGCATGTTTATGATCAGTCTCTAACGGATGTGACAGCCGACCTCATCTGGATTGACCACGTCACCACTGATCTCATTGCCCGCCAGCATATTGTCCTCGGTAACACTGCCTCTGGCCGTGTCACCATCTCGAACAACGAGATCAACGGAGCCACCGCTTGGTCCGCCACTTGCGACGGGTAAGCTTGTTCTGTAGACCAGACAGCTGATAGATATACTAACGCGCTTACAGTCACCATTACTGGGGATTGTACCTCACCGGTAGCAACGACCTTGTCACTCTCAAGGGCAACTACATCCACCACACCTCTGGCCGCTCCCCCAAGGTCGCCGGCAACACCCTTCTCCACGCCGTCAACAACTACTTCTACGCCAACTCTGGCCACGCCTTTGAGGCCGATGCTGGTGCCAAGATTGTCGCCGAGGGCAACGTTTTCCAGGACGTCAAGGCAGCCTCCCAGGCTGGTCTTGCAGGAAAGTTCTTTTCCTCTGCTTCCAACAATGCAGCGTGCAAGCAGTACCTTGGCCACAACTGCGAGCCTAACGCTTACGGCAACTCTGGCGCTCTTACTGGTGCTGACACCAGCATCCTGGCTGGCTTCAGCGGCAAGAACATTGCCGCTGCCAGTACGGCTGCTAGCGCTAAGAATGTCGTCAACACCGCTGGTTACGGAAGGATCTAAACTGCTATTGACTGAGTGCCAGTAGTTGAGAGTCTGGGGAGAGTGAATTGTCTGTTCTTTGTAAATACTTTTCTATTACCTCGTATATACAACCTTTGAATTGGAACTTTATTTATCCATTGATTATGAATCCATCTCGTAGGCTACTCTTGTTCTTGCGTTGCCTAGCGCGCTGCTTGGATTACAACGACGCTCCTAGGCACTTACGCTTCAGCGCTAAAGTAACACCAAGTGCGAGGCGCGAACATGCCGAGTATAGGATTGACGGTGCGATCATGGGCTTATGTGCGGTGCGATCATGCTCTTATGTGCGCTACAAGAGTCCAGATAGATTACCAAAGAATGACACGACATGTGGTCAGAATTAGATTGGTGCCACAACTGAATTCTATTTTGCCGACAAGCGCAACATGACCCTAAACATCAACTTGGTTTGAACACCGGAACCCTTCAAACCCCGGGTACGAAAAGGCAAGATTGAGCTGAAGGGTTTTTACACACACAGTGTCACGTCATTGCGCCCCTTGTCTTGAAGGGTGTTGCATAAAGGGGAGGCTGGAACGACTTGGGACCCAAGTGTGGCGCAAGAATAATTTTTTGACAAAAACGGGACCGGCGCCACACTAGGCAATTCGTGTGATGCACCTACGGGCGTATCATCCCCGAATGGAGCTTCATACGTACATACTCGGTCCATGGTGTCGGATTTGACGGCAGGATCAGGTGTTGGACAGGCTTGGCAATAACTTTCGCGGAAGGTCGGCTTGACCCCCTTTGCGGGGTATCGCGACGTTTCTTTTGCAGACAGCCAGTTTTCCCCTTACGCACGACGGCCAGGTACAGTTGCGCAGTCGCAGTCGCAGTCGCAGCCGCAGCCCCCTGGACTCAACAACGGATGATGCATGGGTTGGTTGTGCGGCAAGGCTCGCGTCGCGTGCCTGGGGCGCCATGTCAACGGCACTCGACACGGACGCTTGTACCAAGACCGAGAATGCGCCTCACGATGATTTCCTCGTATCAATCGCTCAATGCATGTTAACTGCCCAGGCTAAACAAGTAGCGCACGCATCGCTGACACGACGGATCACGGTAAAAGGGCGGATCATGATGGATGCCGAGCCCAGGATACGCTTACTACCCTCCGTCCGGGGAGTTGGAAAGGCCGCCAACAGGGAACGGACGAGTGTCGTGCGTTATTTTAGGTACCGGATGCCCGTGTCCTTGCTCCCTTCTTTCCCGTCCCAGTCACTTTGATGGTTGCTCGCGACGAACTTCCCACCTTGTAAGACGACACCAATACATACACGACAAGATGCTACGATACGAAGGCATCCTCAACTTCTCCCTCCTCCCGTCGATAATCTTCTTCATCCTGTCCTTGGCTTCTGTAGCTCTGACGACTACTTACTGGATCTTCGGAGACTGGATTGTACCGCGATACATAAACATAGTGACCAGCGAATTTGACGACCGGGCCCAGCAATATGTGACGGACGAAACAATTGTATATTTTACAAACGAAGATACCGATGCGACCATTGTCTCAGGATGCCTGAACTTGACGGCGGGCGTCTTGGCCCTTATTGCTTGGAGCATCCTGCGAAAACCAGACATGGATTCGCAGCCCAAAACAGTACGTGCCTGCCGGCTCCAGAAAACAAAACCAAAAGACTCCCCTTTGACGTCCCTAGAACAAGCGCCGCTTCTGGATCCTGAGCGTTGTTGTCATGACAGTCTCCGGCGCCATCATGGCTCTCGTAGCCCTTGTACTTCACTACACCAAGCGCGGAAATGACCAGTGGGGTTGCACCTCTGAAAGACTCATGATGGGCGGGAAAATGAACACCAACCTGTATTGCACCCGAGAGATGGCAGCCTGCAATTACCAATCACGCTTTCTAAAAGGCAACGATCGGAACAATGCCGACATAACATGCAACTGCGCTGTGAGTCCCCACTGCCAATATGTCAATAGTGACAATTACTGACGTCTGGCCCCAGACCGCTATCAAGTGGATGCAAATCATCCTCATATTCGTCGGCCTCATCACAATGACCATGTTCGCCATGCAGGCACGCATACGTAGAACCACTCGATCGATGCATTCAAAGGAGCAGCCGAGACCAGTACACGCAGATATTGGGACTGCTTCCTAGTTGATCTATTTACGATTTTGCAACGCATATATATAATGAATTCTTCTACGGCCTTCAATCTACACGATTGCGTTCATGCATCATATCCTATCTCGAGTCTTGACACGTAGCACTGGTAGTAATTATAATAGAACGCAAAGATTTTTGTGCCTACCAAGGCCCGAAAAAAAGCATTTCATGGCAAAGGCTTAGCCGGAAGGTCCGGCTAATCAATGATTCTACTACTGTTGAAACTTTATTCTAGCTTCCTCGGCACTCAGACAAGCACCAACATGTATCTTGACCCCTACATACCAACTTCTCACACGGCAAAAGGGAAAGAAAAGAAAGAAAGCCCATTCCATGAATTTGCCAATCTAGAACGTTCGCTCGGCGCAGCGACGGCGCCTCTTATAGGGAGGGCTTACCGTAAGCCTGCCGCGGTGGAGCGGAGACTACGCAGGATTACCGTCCGACTTTGTTGCTAACAAACGCCCACTACGGCTTACTAGGCGGAGATGGCCGACCACGTGTTCTGGGATACCTTTCGGGCCTTTTTCCCCACTAGTAGATGCGGCTAGGGATGTCACTTTTCAAGCGTCGTCTTCTGTGAGGTTCATTGGCGTAACGGTATGCGATTTGGAGTGTTTATATCTAGTGTATAGTGTCCATAATGTCGCTAGGCATGTGTGTGTGCTACCAGTGCAGATGTTGTGGTAGAGGGAACAATTGCGATTAGATATCGCTGGTGTTGGATAAACTCAGCCACGGGACGAATATGTGGACACTGAACAGGCAGTAAGTTTAACCGGTTTCTTTGATTTTGAGAAGTTGAATAGAGGCGCCAGCATCTCATGAATTCTTGGCATCAGTCATCTGACCATAACCTACATCAGACAGCGGCGCTTGGCGCATACATTGTACATCTCAAGCTTGGATGCATACACTATAGCATGATCAAACCGGGGCTTGGTGCACAAGGAGCACATGTGCTACCTCACTCGCCGTAGTTGTGTCTTCGGAACTGCGGGCTTCATATTTTACTTGGGCAAGAACGGTTGGTATATGTACAATCATCCCCCACAGCTCAGCAACCATATAACATCATGATCCATTCACACTCTCCTAAACCCCATGTCCAGAAGTCCTAAAAAAGCGACACCATGACGATCTTCCTCAAATCTAAGATTATCACGGTCATGGCGCTTCACAGATGTGTTCGTGACTTACAGCACAGTGTCACTACATTATAACTTTTCCTCATAATACCTTTGCTCAAAAATGCCATGTATTCAATATACCGCGTCTTTGAATGCTCGCACTAACACTATTCAAGCATGAACACGTATACATAGTTACTCTGTTGTAACTTCTCCATCGCCATCGACTGTACTTAGACTTCGACTTGGACGTTACCTCTAGCCAGAAAATGCAGGACAGAAACCAAGACAACGATACCGCTGCCGAGCCTACACTTGATATCGGGTCTACCAGCCTAACGGCTTCACTCCTCCGACGTACGCCACTTTTAACCCTGCACCACCTTATCTCAACCCGCCAGCTAACATCGCACGCCCTGACAAATGCCTCACTTGGCCTCATCGCCTCTACAAACTCCACATACCACCATACTATCGATGTTTCACCTAGCGCTCTCACTTCAGCCGCTGCCCTCGACACTGAAGTCCAATCCGGGTCTCGCAGCGCCCTTCATGGCATCTCCATCCTTGTCAAGGACAACATCCCCACCTTGGACGGCACGCATACAACGTGCGGCAGTATGGCTTTAGTCGGTGCGGTACCCAGCGAAGAAGCAGAGGTAGTAGGAGCATTAAGGGCTGCAGGCGCTGTCGTGGTTGGTAAAGGAAATATGGCGGAGTGGGCAGGGTTCAGGAGCACAAGCGGGTGCTCGGGATGGAGTGCGCGGGGCGGGCAGACTACTGGGCTGTTCTGGCCGGGTATGAAAGCAAGTGGGAGTTCAGGGGGTTGTGCAGTTGCCGTTGGATTGGGAATTGTTGGAGCGGCATTGGGTACAGAGGTATGCACGTCAACTAGACGCACGATATTGCCGTGTTTTGTTGTTATGAACTTGGTGTAGTGACTGATGAGGAAATTGCAGACATGCTACTCGATCGTCTCGCCCGCAGAGAAATCTGGGATTATTGGATTTAAACCGACGCGCAGCTTGCTTTCTTCAAAGGGTCTAATACATGCATCTAAACGACTCGATACCGTTGGCGTTCTCACTCGTACCGTGGCAGACACTCAGCTCGTTCTGGAAAGCATACTGCAACACAGTCATCACATGTACGAATCCACCAAGCAGGCCCTCCTGCACGACCTACATGCCGCCATATCAGCCCCTTCTCTCCACGGCATCCGCATAGCAGTCCCATGCGGCCTCGGCGAGCTCCAGCACCTCCCCTCTTGCAAAAACCTCGCCTTTGAAGACGTGCTCGAATCCCTACAACACGCCGGCGCAACCATAACTCGTAACATGCCCATGCCCGGCGCAAACGCCTGGGCGTTGCTTCCTGAAGAAGAAAAAAGCATACTCCTCTACACCGACATGAAAGCCTCGATAAACGCCTACCTCACTTCTCTAACTAAAAACCCTTTCAACATCACCAACCTGGCTTCCCTCATCGCCTTCACAAAGCACCACCCAGACGAACAATACCCCGCGCGAAATGTCGAGGGCCTAGAAAACGCACAAGCCACAGACCCAAAGGCTGCCTTGTATAGTAAAGTGCTGCAAAGAGAAGACTACTTCACCACCGGCAAAGGCAGCATACTTGCTGCCTTGACTGCGTGTAGCGCCCACGTCATGATAGTGCCGACACTCAGCCCAACACTCCAGACGCTCGCGGTCAAGGCGGGCTCGCCGGCAATGAGTGTACCTATAGGTACCTTTCCGGTAGATACAAAAGTAGAGACGAATCCACAAACTGGGCTGGTTGGTACGGCGCCGGGGATACCGTAAGTCTAGATTTGCGAAACGTGTGAAGGGGTTGAGGAGGTCTGACATACTACCAACAGGTTTTCGGCGTACATATTTGGAAGGGGAGGTAAGGATGAGGACGTGCTTAGGGTCGGGTATGTGGTGGAGCGAGCGACGAGAATCCAGGAGAGTTTGGTGCCGTATCTGGAGGCTGGATGCTGAGTAGGACTGTCATGATGGTAAGGTTTCCTTCTGCAATAACATCTTGAAGATGTTCAGAGGGTTAGACCGAGTGTATATTACATAAAGCATCCAGCTTTGGCAAAATATAATGTACAATATTCTCTCAATGTGCCTGGCTTTTGGAGCATTCGCCAATCTTAACCAAGGCCATTCGCATCCACATCTTTACCTAGACACGGTTCTCACTGCACTTGGGACCGGCAAGACTGTCACTGATCAACGCCAGCCTTGACACCATGTCCTTTGAAGGCTTTATCCGTGACTTTCCCGGAATTCGCAGCATTTTGGGGTCCTGGCAATACGCTACGGGTTTTCGTGCTCAGCAAGTTCTTTATATTGGAGACTTTGTCTGCAACGTTGCCCATGCTGTTTAGATCTGGCATTAGCTGAATCGTCTAGGAGGATGAACAGTAGTCTGGATGTTGGTTTGGTATAAATTTACCGATGGTGAGTTCAAAGAAGGAGAGCTTCTGTTCAACCCATTTGCTTTCTTCAATGTAATTCTGACTTGTGATGGAGTCCTGCTAAGTTGAGCTAGAATAGTAGCACTGCTTCACGTATACACCGCATGTGGACTTGCCGGCAATGTAAACATTCAGCACAAGTGTGCACTTTGGCCAGGGTGATGGGACGTTATTATGGCGCTTGGTTCGCGGAAGTTGACTCGTGTTAGCGAGGCATTTGTTTGGAAAGAGCAAGCGAGGGGTATCGATAACACAAGAAATGTGTGATGAATCAAACAAATATGTACACAAATAATCTATTCTTAGCCGTTACTCCTACTGGATCCCGTCACGCCAGCACGCACCCATCCCATGCCCTGCCAAGTCCATGATGCTTCCCACTTGCATAGGACCCCCACACAAAGGAAAAGTTCCAGACGAGCCTGCGATCCGTTGAGCACTGGAAGTATCTGAGGATGATGCTGTACTGATGACAAAAACATTACCGGAAGGCAAAACCAAAGGGAAGAAGAGCAAGGGTTCGAGATGCTGAAGTGGACGCCTGTTACATCGGAAGCCCTGTCCGCCAGATGCTATAGTGCGTGAACAAAGGAGGGAAAGAAACGCTATGCAGTCGTTATCATGGGAATATGCCTCGATGCAATGGTATCAATCGCTGATATGGATCAGGCCGTAAGTGTTGGAAGATGGCCATGATAATAATGGTGAGATGGGGTTGTTGTAGGATGTGAAGGATGGAGAAGGGCGACGAAAGGTCCAAGGAGCTGTTTTTTTTTTCAGAGACATGGCAACAACCGGGTGCTCAGATGACTAGATCGCTCTGTCTCTACCAGGCGCCGATGCTTGCGGGCGAACCGGCACCGTAGTTTCCACTCAAAAGCTGTTGTCGGAGGGACATGGTGTCTGGAGGCGCGGCGGTAGCAGCAGAGTTGGGTGCCTCTGTACCCATCCAGCCCAAGCGGCCTCGCAGCTCGTTGACAGCTTCCTGCATTTTTCCACCCGAAATCTCATTATGCTTTGCAATCTTTTCATCCCATCCGCCATATTGCAGTTGAATTCCGCCAGCCTTCTTGGCCGCTTCCCGGATGACTATTGCCCATGCCTTGGCCATCTCCTCGTATGCCTCCTGCTTGTGTCGGTTGTGCTGGTAGGTATCCCAGTTGGGAAGCCGGTGGATGATGTCGGTGGCGCCGTCAAGGAAGGCGAGTGAAGTGGCGGGCTGCTGTTCGTTGGGAGGGAGAAAGTGAGGAGTAAAGTCTTTGAGGGAGTAGAGCAACTCATCGAGCTGTTGCCGTACCCGATTGTATGCGTAGTCTGATGAGGCACGGCCGCCAAAGGGGAAGGCGGCCTGGAACGAGGACTCGTACTTGGCCAGGACCTCCAGTGTCGACTGTATGCTGGGTCGTGGGGCGGTTGTCACAATCTCGTTGCTGATGTCCGGGTGGCGCTGGCAGATGGACTGCAGCAGGTTCCGCATCTCGTCGGGGCTGAGCGTCTCGAGGAGGCGAGGGAGGGGGAGGGGGCGGCCGGAGATGTTGGAGCGCATGCGCTTCATGCCTCGCGGCGCTGGTCGGGGAAGCACGGTGGGAGAAGTGGATGGCGATGCACTCATGCCGTCGTCATCCCCGGCGCTCCCATCGTCTTCGGCTTTGCGCTTGCGACCAGACATGGCCGAGGAGAGGGAGGAGACTGCGAGAGGCCAAGTGTTAGAGAGTGGTAGGATGTGGCAGTGAGCCAACCTACTGTTGCGGGTGGGCGAGCGGCGAGCGTTGTTCAAGAGGTGAGGGGGCGTAAAGGCCTGGT
>Ga0265798_10003679_pt1 | contig 21602 bp, 17 predicted proteins | sample P3T30metagenome_FD_192430 | JGI IMG/M metagenome (GOLD analysis project Ga0265798, IMG submission 192430) | Plant litter microbial communities from East Loma Ridge, Irvine, California - P3 T30 | ecosystem: Environmental > Terrestrial > Plant litter > Unclassified | place: USA: California... | reverse complement strand
CGAAGTTGGGTGGAAAGGTGTTTTCAGAATTACTAAGCCCTTACTGAATTTGGGCCGTTGCGGTTGGGCTGGCGGCCCAGATTGGGCCGCGCAAGCAGCACTACAAAGATGCAGCGGAAGCCCGGCCGTCCTATCGCCGACCTTACTTTATTCGCCGCGCAGCAGCTCGATAAGCGTATTTGGGTCGGCGTTGCCACCGGTGAGCACCAGCACGGTGTGCTGGCTGGGCGGCAGGCTGGCGCGGTGGCGCAGCAGCGCGGCCAGCGGCAGGGCGGCGGTGGGCTCCACTACCAGGCGGGCTTCGAGCAGCAGGCGGCGGGCGGCGGCGCGCAGCTCGGCTTCGCTCACGGTCACGATATCGTCGGCATACTGCTGCATGTGGGCGAAGGTGAGGTCGCTCACGGCTAGGGTGCGCACGCCGTCGGCCAGGGTGCGGTTGGTGTCGGCGGCGGGCCACTCCACCACCCGCCCAGCGCGGAACGACGCCTGGGCATCGGCGGCCAGCTCGGGCTCTACGCCGATGACTTTCACGCTCGGCTTCAGCAGCTTGAGGGCCGCTGCTACGCCGCCCAGTAGGCCGCCGCCGCCCACGGGGGCCAGCACGAGGTCCACGCTGGGCAGGTCTTCGAATATCTCCAGGCCCACGGTGGCCTGGCCAGCGATGACGTAGGGGTCGTCGAAGGGCGGCACCAGCACCGGAGGCTCGGCGGCGCCGGCCAGCAGGCGGGCGGCCACGGCCTCGCGCTTTTCGTGGGCAGGGTCGTAGAGGATTACTTCGGCCCCGAGCGCGCGGGTGGCGGCCACTTTTACCTGCGGGGCATTGGTGGGCATGATGATGGTGGCGCGCAGGCCCAGTTGCCGGGCTGCGTAGGCCACGCCCTGCGCGTGGTTGCCGCTGCTGTAGGCCAGCACGCCCCGCGCCCGCTCGGCTTCGCTGAGCGCCATGATGCGGTTGCCGGCGCCGCGTATCTTGAAGGAACCGATGGGTTGCAGGCTTTCGGGCTTGAGGTAGACTTGCTCGGTGCCCAGCTCGGGCAGGGCCAGCGGGAGCAGCGGCGGGCGCTGGGCCAGGCCGCGCAGCCGCTGCTGCGCCTGCTCGATGTCGGCCAGGGTAGTGAGTTGCATAGTAGAACTGTGGGAAAGAGAATCGGCTCGGAGCCGCAAAGGTGGTGCGGCGGCCCGCAATGTGGCCAGCGCCCTGGGCCCACTGAATAACTGCCTGCGAAGCTTCTGCGTTAGGGAGGCAGGCCCTTACTTTTGCACTATGAACTACTTCTCTGAAATTGAATCCAGCATCCAAGTGCTGTTTGCGGCTATCAACGCCGGCTTCGTCCAAGACACCAGCGTGGGCCAGCAGCAAGTTGGCAACTGGTACCAAGCGCTGAGCAGCAGCGACATCCCCGCCGTGCGCCTCGTAGCGCAGGAGTTGGACGTGCTCAACGGTCACATTCAGCGCAACGACGTGGGCGCCATGGGTGCTTCGTTCCAGAAGCTAGCCGACCTTTCCTCGAAAGCGGCGCTGCCCCTGCACAGCTTCGGCGGCGTGGGCGACAAAATCCGCGAGCTTAGCCAGAAGCTGAACTCGGCGGGCGGCAACCTGCTCATCATCGCACGCCAGCGCGCCGCCGGCACGGCCCCTGCACATTAGCCTCGGGGCTAGCCCCTAAAAAAGGGAAGGTCATGCAGCGCGCAACGCTACATGACCTTCCCTTTTTTAGGCTTTTGCATTTTTTATTTTCCGGTGCTGCCATAGCCGCCGGTGCCACGGGCAGTTTCAGCCAACGTGTCGGTGGGGTGCCAGGCGATGGTTTCGTGGCGGGCTACCACCAGTTGGGCAATGCGCTCGCCATCGTGCACGGTAAAAGGCTCATTGGAAAGATTAACGAGCAAGACCCGGATTTCACCCCGGTAATCCGCATCGATGGTGCCGGGACTGTTGACAATGCCGATGCCGTGCTTGAGGGCTAGCCCGCTGCGGGGGCGCACCTGCGCTTCGTAGCCCACGGGCAGGGCAATGCTCAGGCCGGTGGGCACAAGCACTCGTTCGAGCGGACCCAGCGTCACGGGGCCAGCGGCTAAGTCGGCGCGCAGGTCGAGGCCCGCAGATTGGGCAGTTTGATATTCCGGCAGGGGATGGCGGGAGTTATTGATAACGGGAACGGTCAGCATAGTGGCGGCAAAAGTACCGCGCCTCCCCAAGCCGACGGCCACGCAAAAGCCCGGTTGCTAGCCGGGCTTTGGTAGGTTCTTGGTGATGAGCGGAGAAATTACAGCGCCGCCATCTCGGCGCGCACAAAGTCGGCTAGTTGGCGCAGGTAGTCGGTGCTGAAATCAAAGCGAATGCCGGCCGCCGCATACACCTCCCCGATGGGCACGGTGTAGCCCAGCGAGAGCGCCCGCTGGTAGCCCGCCAGGGCAGCGGCGGCGTCCTGCCGAAAATTGCGCCACACGGCAATGGCACCGAGCTGGGCCATCGCGTACTCGATGTAATAGAACGGCACTTCATAGAGGTGCAACTGCTTCTGCCACAAGTAGGGGCGAAACTGCTCCAGGCCGCTCCAGCTGACGGTGCGCTGGTTGAAATTCTGAAAAATCTCGGTCCAGCGCTGGTGGCGCTGGGCTTCGGTGTGGTCAGGGTTTTCGTATACCCAATGCTGAAACTTGTCGATGGTGGCTACCCAGGGGAAAGTTTCGAGCACGCCTTCGAGGTGCGTTTTCTTGGCGCGGCGCAGCTCGGCCGGGTCGTCAAAAAATACATCCCAGTGGTCCATGCTCATCAGCTCCATGCTCATGCTAGCCAGCTCGGCAACCTCAGAAGGCGGGTGCTTGTCGGCCGAGAGCGGCAGGCGGCGCGTGAGGAAGGAGTGCACGGCGTGGCCCCCCTCGTGCAGCATCGTCACCACATCGCGGAGCGACGAGGTCGCATTCATAAAAATGAATGGCACGCCCGTTTCATCGAGGGGGTAGTTGTAGCCGCCGGGAGCCTTGCCCTTACGGCTTTCGAGGTCGAGGTGGCCCATCTGGCGCATGGTGCACAGGCAGTCGCCCAGGAAGGGGTCGAGGCGCTGGAAGACGGTGATGGTCTTGTCCAGCAGCTCGGCGCCGGTTTGGAATGGGTGCAGCGGCGGGCGGCCGCTGGGGTCCACATCGAGGTCCCAGGGGCGCAGGGCGGGCAGCTTAAGGTCTTGGCGGCGCGCCTCATCAAACTCGTTGATGAGCGGCACCACGGTGGCCCCAATAGCCGAGTGGAAATCAAAACAATCCTCAGCAGTGTAGTCGAAGCGCCCAAGAGCGGCAAACATGTAGTCGCGAAAGTTGGCGAAACCGGCGTTCAGCGCCACTTGGTGGCGCAGGCTGACAAGCTCGGTAAAGAGCAGGTCGAGCGGCTTACTATCCTGCATGCGGCGGGCCTGGATGGCGCGCCACGCCTGCTCACGCACCGGGCGGCTCAAGCTCTTGAGGCGGTCGGCGGCGCGGGGCAGCGTCAACTCCTCCCCATCGAGGGTCACCGTCATGGCGCCCACGGTGGCAGCATACTGCTGCTGCTTGGTCGAAATCTCGGTTTTGAGGGGAATATTTTCCTCCCGGTAAATTTCCGATGCCCGGCGCACCGAGCGCAGAAATACGCCGTAGCGGGTTTGGTCTAGTTCGGGCAGGTAGGGGCTAGCCAGCAGCTTTTCGTTGAGCGCGTGGTCGTAGGGCGCAGTAAGGGGCTCTACTTCCTGCACAAAAAACTGAAAAGCCTCGGCGCGACCCTGGTCCTGGGTGTCGCAGGTCATGCGGATGTAGCGCCAGGCCAGGTCCTCACTCAGCACCGACTCCAGCTCGGAGCGGTCGAGTAGCCAGCGCTCCAGCCCGGCGGCATCGGCGATGGCGCGGTGCTGAAGCTCCTGAAAAAATGGCTCCAGCGCAGCCCAGTCGGTCACATGGAAGTCTTCGGGCAGGTAGTGGCGGGGCGGGCGGGCGGTATCGGTGGCCAGCGAAGTGGCTGGGGTATCAAGCTCAGAAATCACCATAGCTTACAAGTTACGTAAATAATCCGGAGCCGTCCGAATAGTTTTTCCGCCTATTTTCCAAATGCTGGGCCGCCCGCCACTAGGCTCTGTTTATCAGCCAATTTCAATTACCACATCCGCCGTCAGCGGATGAGCTACGCAGGTGAGGATATAGCCTTTGGCCAGTTCGGCGTCAGAAAGACCCTCGCGCTCGTCGAGGTGTACTTTGCCGCTAAGGCACTTGCCCCGGCAGGCCGTGCACACGCCTGCCTGGCACGAGTAGGGCAGGTCGATGTCTTGGTCGAGGGCCGCGTCGAGGATAGTTTGCTTGGCCGGCACGGCAAAAACGTAGTCGCTGCCTTCGTACTGCACCGTCACGGTGCGGTCCACTACTTTGCCGTCGTTGGCGCCGGCTAGGGCATCGCCGTGGGTGTCGCCGGCTTCGGCGGCATCGGCGGCGGCCAGGAAGCTTTCGCGGCGCACGCGGCTGCTGGGCACGTTGAGCAGTTCCAGCGCCGCCTGGGCCTCGGTCATCAGACCCTCGGGGCCGCAGATGTAGTACTCGGCCTGCGGGGCCGGGAACTGGTGCCGCTGCTCCAGAATGCGCAAGATGGTGGTGCGGTTGAGGCGCCCAGTGTGCTGGTGCGGGCCGCTGGCGTGCAGCGGCTGGCTGTACACGTGCTCGACTTGCAGGCGGCCCCGGCTGCTGGCTTCGAGGGCGGCTAGCTGCTGCTTGAAGATAACCGATTCCTCGTTGCGGTTGCCATAAATGAGCAGCACATGGCTTTGTGGCTCTTCGGCCACCACGGCTTTGAGCATGCTCATGAGCGGCGTAATACCCGAGCCGGCCCCGATGAGCACCAGCGAGCGGGCAGCCTTGGGGCTGGGCTGCACCACGAAGCTACCCAGCGGCGGCAACACTTCGTATTGCTGGCCTACTTTCACGTTATCAAGCAGATAGTTGCTCACCAAGCCACCCACTACGCGCTTCACGGTTACGGACAGGCGCGGCGCTTCGGCGGGGGTACTGCTGAGCGAGTAGGCCCGGCGCTCGGGGCGGCTACCAGCCGGGCCGCAGGGCACGAGCAAGGTCAGGAACTGGCCCGGTTTGCTGGGCACAGCCTGGCCATCGGGCCGTTGCAGGTGGATGGTAACGGTATCAGGGGTTTCCTGGGTGAGGGCAACGACGGTAAGCGCCAGGTACGACGACATGGGGATAGACTAAGGAGAGAAAGGGCAAATTTACGGCGGTAGCGGCGGGTGAAGTTTCACGAAGTGCTTTTTACGCCGCCGGGTAGTTTACCTGGCTAGCCCTAGCTTCGTTTTCTGATGACCAACCTTGCTTCCCTGCTCGCCCGCCACCGGGCCGCTTTTGCCCCCGTGCTGCCGACCTATCCCCTGGGCGCTACCCACGTAGCCACGCTGGATTTCACGGCCGCCAATTCCTTGCTAGCCCAGCCCGAGCGCCTGCGCGACACGTTTGTATTTGATGCGGTGGTGGATGAGATGCTGACTAGCCAGCAGGCCACCGTAGGCATCGGCGGCTACCTCGAAAACCGCGTTATCTACCGCCGCAGCCCGCATTTTGATGATACTACCGAGGCCCGCTCGCTACACCTGGGCGTCGATGTGTGGGTGCCCGCTGGCACGCCCGTGGCCGCGCCGCTAGCCGGCCTAGTGCATAGCCTGGCCGATAATAATAACTTTGGCGACTACGGCCCCACCATCATCATCCGGCACGAGCTGGAGGGTACGCCGTTTTTCAGTCTCTACGGCCACCTCACGCGCACCGACCTGGCCGGGCTGCAAGCCGGGCAGACAATAGCGGCCGGGCAAATAATTGCCCACGTAGGCCCGCACCCCGAAAACGGCGACTGGCCACCGCACCTGCACTTTCAGCTGATTGGCGATATGCAGGGCCGCTGGGGCGATTTTCCGGGCGTAGCGGCACCCAGCGAGCAGGCTTATTGGGCTAGCCTCTGCCCCGACCCCATGCTGGTATTGACGTAGCGCCTGGCCGAAGCTGCGCGCTATTTCTCGCGCTCTATCGTGTAGTTAATCAGGGTTTCGAGCGAGTTGCGGGCTTCGGATTCGGGAAACTCGCGCAGGATGGCCAGCGCCTCATCGCGGTAGCGCTCCATCGTTTTGATAGCGTAGTCGAGCCCGCCCGACTGCTTCACAAAGTCGATAACCTGCTGCACGCGGTCGCGGTGGCCGGCGTTGTTTTTTACGTTGAAAATAACGCGGCGCTTATCCAGCCAACTGGCTTGCTGCAAAGCGTAGATGAGCGGCAGCGTCATCTTTTTTTCCTTGATGTCGATGCCCACCGGCTTGCCGATTTCGGCGGTGCCGTAGTCAAACAGGTCGTCTTTTATCTGAAAAGCCATGCCCACTTTCTCGCCAAAGAGCCGGGCTTTTTCGATAGTTGCCTTGTCGGCACCCGCCGAGGCCGCACCCACAGCCGTGCAGGAAGCAATGAGCGACGCCGTTTTCTGGCGGATAATATCGAAGTACACCTCCTCGGTAATGTCGAGGCGGCGAGCTTTTTCAATTTGCAGCAGTTCGCCTTCGCTGAGCTCCTTCACGGCGTTGCTCACGATTTTGAGCAGCTCAAAATCGTCATTTTCGAGCGAGAGTAGCAAGCCCCGGCTCAGCAGATAATCGCCCACTAGCACGGCTATCTTGTTTTTCCACAGCGCATTGATGGAGAAAAAGCCGCGCCGGTAATTGCTTTCATCCACCACATCGTCGTGCACGAGGGTGGCGGTATGCAGCAGCTCGATGAGGGCCGCGCCGCGAAAAACGGCCTCGGGCAGCGGGCCGGCGGGGTCGGCAGCGCTGGCGCGGGCTGTGAGAAACACAAACATGGGGCGGACCTGCTTGCCCTTGCGGCGCACGATGTACCCCATGATTTTATCGAGCAGCAGTACCTTGGTCTGCATCGACTGCCGAAATTTCACTTCAAACTCCGCCATCTCGGCAGCGATTGGAGCCTGTATTCGGTCGAGCGTATTTGCCATGCGGGCGCAATGATACGGCGGCGGGGCCGCACTGCCTACCTTAGCCGCATGCCTACTACTGTCGAGTTCACGCTCACCGGCCGGGCGCACGGCCGCCCATTTGCCGCCGATGCCACGTATGAGCCCACCGGCCAGCCCCAGCCGGTGGTCGTGTTTGTCCACGGTTTCAAGGGGTTCAAGGACTGGGGCCACTTCGGGCTGCTGGCCCGCTTCTTTGCCGAGCGAGGGTTTGTATTCCTCAAACTTAACCTCTCGCATAATGGCGTGGTGGTGGGCGGCTCCGGCGATTTAGAGGATTTGGAAGCCTTCGGGAAAAATAATTTCAGCCTTGAGCTAGATGACCTGGGCGACTTACTGGATGCCCTGCACACGCCCGGCGCCACGCCCCTGCCCACCGGGGCGCTGGCCCTGCGCCGCCTCTACCTGGTAGGCCACAGCCGGGGCGGTGCCCTGGTGCTGCTGAAGGCCGCCGAAGACCCACGCATCACCGCCGTAGCCACCTGGGCCGCCGTGGCCGACCTGCACCCGCGTTGGCCCGCCGAGGTGCTAGCCGAGTGGCAGCGCACGGGCGTGCACTACGTGCCCAACCTGCGCACCGGCCAGCAGCTGCCCATGTACTATCAGATTGCCGAAAACTTTTACCAACACCGCGCCCGCCTCGACTTGCCGGCCTTGCTACCGGGCTTGCGGCAACCACTGCTACTCATTCACGGCGACCAGGATGAGACGGTGCCGCTGGCGGCCGTGCAGCAGCTTCAGGCTAGCCAGCCCACGGCGGAGGTAATGGTGGTGCCCGGCGCGGGCCACATGTTTGGCGGGGCGCACCCTTGGGAAGGCCCTGAGCTACCGGCACTGGCTAGCCTCATTGCCGAGCGCACGGCCACTTTTTTCGCAGCCCACGCATGAGCACCCTCGCTTACTTACTGCTGGGCAGCAACCTCGGCGACCGGGCGGCCCGCTTGGCGCAGGCCCGGCACGACTTGGCCGCCACCGCCGGACGCCTCGTGGCGGCCTCGTCTCTCTACGAAACGGCGGCCTGGGGCCTCGAAGACCAGCCGGCTTTTCTCAACCAGGTGGTGGCTGTAGAAACCGAGCTGGACGCCCCCGCCCTACTTGCGGCCTGCTTGGCCGCAGAGCAGCAGCAGGGGCGTGAGCGCCTTGTACGCTGGGCGGCCCGCACGCTCGACGTTGACGTGTTGCTTTTTGGGCAAGAAATAATTGCCACGCCGCGCCTATCGGTGCCGCACCCGGCACTGCCGGAGCGCCGCTTTGCCTTGGTACCACTGGCTGAAATTGCCCCGCAGCTACTGCACCCGCAGTTGCACCGCACCGTCAGCCAGCTGCTGGCGGCCTGCCCAGATACGCTGGCGGTACATACCTGGGCAGCTGAGTAGCACGCGTTTCTTTAGCAAAAGACGCGGCTTTGCTTGCAGCGGTGTGTAGCGCGGTTTAGCGGGTTTCCCACCAAGCGGCTGGGTGCGGATAGTTTAGCTCAATCGGCCGGACCTGATGCAGCTGCTGGCTGCTGTGGCCCACGCGCGCAGCTTGGTACAGCAGCCAAGCACCCAAAAGCCCAGGGCCCAGCTTAACTGCCCAGTGCCATTTGCTCGGCCAGGCCAGCAGCACTAGCAGCACCACTGGTGGGTACAGGGCAGTTGCGTAGCGCTCGGCTTCTTGCAGGCCATGCCCGGCCCGGGCACGCATGACGCTTAGTATCAAGGCGGCCAGCATGGCTAGGCAGGCCATGTACAGCACCCGGCTGCTTACCAGCACCCACGCCTGAGGCCAGTGGCCGCCGGGCTGCTGTGGCGCCGGGCGGGGCCACAGCAGCAGCAGCAGGGCCAGCAGTAGCAACAGCCACAGGCCACTGGGCACCAGCTCCAGCAAAGCCGTTGGCAGGGGCACCAGCCAGCGCCCCAGCACAAAGCCATAATCAGCTGCTGCCTGGGGCAGCGACAGGCGCGGGCCTACGCCATCGCTCACGGATAGCGAGTGCCGGAGCTGCCAGGCCAGCAGCCCGCTACCTGCTCCCAGCAAGTGGGCTGCCTGCATCAGGGCGCTAGGCCTGACTAATCGCCGGGAGCCAGCGCCGGCCCAGGCCAACCCTGCCCCGACCCCAGCCACCAGGAATATCCCCACAATCCGCTGCAAAGGCAGGAGGCAGCCCAAGGCAGTGGCTAGCAGGCCCAGCCCCCAGCCGCCACGCCGCAGCCAGGCCAACACAACTAAAAAGTAACTGGCCCACAGCAAATTGAATAGCGGTTCTGACCAGATAAACTTACTGACTGCCAGGGTCGGGCTACTCAAGGCCAGCAGCAGCGGCAGGGCCCAGGCACGCCCGGCGGGCAATAACCGGTACCCCACGGCGCTCCAGGCAACCAAGGAGCCCAGCAGGGCCAGGCCATTTAGCCACAGCACACCGCTTGCAGCCCCTATTACACTCAGCACCACTACAAACAGCGGCGGCCACCACCTGAATGCTCCGCCGTTGGCGAGTAGGAGCTGGCCCTTGGTTTGCAGGTTGTAAGCAGCTGATAGATAGTGGTAGGTATCGGCAGTGCCCGCCAGGCCGGGGCGTACAGTGTACACGTACAGCCCCAGCGCTAGCAGGCTGGCCAACAGCGTTACCACCCGGAAGTGGCTACCTACGTTGCCTAGCAACTTCCTCGCTGTTTGCATAAGCGCCTACGCTACAGAACCAGCTGTAGCCGTGGGCTCGATTTTCTTCACTAGCCCTTGCAGCACCTTGCCGGGGCCGCACTCAGCAAAGTGGGTTGCCCCGTCGCGAACCATCGCCTGCACGCTTTGCGTCCAGCGCACGGGCGCGGTGAGCTGGGCCAGCAGGTTGGCTTTGATTTCGGTGGGGTCGGTATGGGGCGCGCCATCCACGTTTTGGTACACGGGGCAGCGGGCGGGGTGAAACGTAGTACGCTCGATGGCCTCGGCCAGCGCCGCCTGCGCCGACTGCATCAGCGGCGAGTGGAAAGCGCCGCCCACCGGCAGCGGCAGGGCACGCTTGGCCCCAGCGGCTTTCAGCACTTCGCAGGCTTTGGTAATACCGGCCGTAGCGCCCGAGATAACGAGCTGGCCGGGGCAATTATAATTGGCAGCCACTACTACGTCGCCAGCGGCGGTCACCTGCTGGCAGCCCTGCTCCACGGCCGCATCGGCTAGCCCCAGAATGGCGGCCATCGTGCCGGGCTGCTCTTCGCAGGCGGCTTGCATGGCCTGGGCGCGGCGCGCCACCAGCGGCAGCGCATCGGCGAAGGTGAGGACGCCGGCCGCCACCAGGGCCGAAAACTCGCCCAGCGAGTGCCCGGCTACCATCGCGGGCACCAAGTCGGGCTGGGCCACAAATTGTGCCACGGAGTGCACAAATACGGCGGGCTGCGTCACGTCGGTGCGGCGCAGGTCGTCGTCGCTGCCCTCAAACATGAGCTTGGTGAGGTTGAAGCCCAGAATGTCGTTGGCCTGGGTGAGCAAGGCGCGGGCGGCCTCGCTTTGGTCAAATAGCTCGCGGGCCATGCCCGGAAACTGCGAGCCCTGGCCCGGAAATACTACGGCCGTCTGGGGGGCCTCCGAAGGGTGAGAAGGTGTCAAATCAGTAAAAATTAAAACCGCATAAGTGCCCGCACGCTCGGCAGGCCGGGCAAAATAAAGCCAAAAAAGCCGCCCCAGCGGGGGCGGCTTTTTTGCGGCTGGGCTAGCGAGGCAGCCTAGCGTATCAATTCTACCCAGCCTTTGTAGGTGCGGGTGGTCTTGGCCGCGTCGTTAAACTGCACTTCGGCCAGGTAGTAGTAGATGCCGCCCGAAGCCATGCCGCTGGTTGCGCTTTCGCCAGCTGCGCCGCCGCCGTTCCAGTTGATGTAGGGGTCTTGGTCGCTCTCATACACCTTGCGGCCCCAGCGATTGAAAATCTGGATGCGGGTGCGCAGTACTGGGCTAGACGTTTTGGGCCGGAATAGCTGGTTTTCCTTATTGCTACCAGCGGGAATAAATATATTCGGCAGAATGAAGAACACGCAGTCGCTCTGGCACGCCTCGTTGCTGAGGCCGCTACGCTGGCCGGAGGCCGCTACAGCCTGCACCTTGTAGCAATAGTTGGGCTGAGGCCGGTTGCGGTCTACGTAAGTCAACTGCGCGGTCGAGTCAATCAGCACGTAAGCCCCGCCCGCCGTTTCGCTCCGAAACACGCGGTAGTACACGGCATTGGCTTCGCAACCGGCCGGGGTGTTGCCCACGGTCCAGCGCAGGTTATTCTGGTAGGTCTGGTTGACGGGCAGGTAAGAGGGCAGGCTGGCCAGGCTATCGCAGTTCGTGACTTGCAGCGTGAGCACGGGCGTGCAAGGCACCGACTGAAGCGTAGCGCAGATTTGCTGGCTGTTGTTGAGCAGGTTGCTCAAGAAGCTATAGTTGGGGTACTGCCCCGTCGTTTGCACGTAGTAGCAGTATTCCTGGCCGAGCACGAGGTTGGTATCCTGGTAGGTACCGCTGGTAGCGCCGGGCACCACGGTTGCCACCTGGTTGAAGGTGGTGCTGCCGGGGTCGCGGCGGTAGATGCGGGTGGGCTGGCGGCTGTTATCCCACGGCACATTGTAGGCCCAGTTCACCGTCATAGTGCGCGATAGGCCGTTGGGCACGAGGCTAGTGCGCACGCTGGTGGCGGTGGGCGCGGTTTCTACCACAGGCGCCCCATTCACCGTGTTAGAGAAAGTGAGTGTGTAGATATACTGGTTAGCCACCGTGTTGAGGCCCCGGTCCACGTACGTCGTGTCGCTGATAGTGGTGATAGTTGCAACCTCCGTCAGGGCGCTACCGCCCACGCTGCGATACAGCTTGTAGGTGGGCGAGAGGAAGGCCCCGACATCTGCCTTGGGCTGCGTCCATTTGACCGTTATCTGGCCGGTGGCGGTAGCGGTAGTGTTCACGTCCACGTTGGTGAGCATGGCTGAGCGCCCATTGAACGTCACGCAGGCTTCTTCCGAAGCGATGCTAGCCCCACCCGAAGGCAGTGGGAAGGTGGCGTAGATGCGGTAGCAGTAGGTTTTGCCGCGCACTAGGCCTTGGTTATCAGAGAAGGAAGTAGCGTTAATCGCCGCCGAGCCTATTCGGGTGTAACCCGCCGAAGCCGGAATACCCGTATCGCAAGGCCCCGGCACGAAGTTGGAAGGATTTTCCTTGCGGTAAATTAAAATCTGGCTAGCATTCTGATACTTATACACGTTCCAGGTGAGCGTGCTGACCAAGCCGCCGGGGGTGCCCGAGGGGGTAGCCCGCAGGTTTTGGGGCGGTGGCCCCACCACCGTGATGCGCACGGGCCTGATATCAACCAGGGCCGGGGTAGCGGCATTAGGCGAGGTGTCTTGCGCCCGAAACACAACTACGTACGGCTGGTCCGACACATCGCTACCACCGGGCGCCGTGAGGTTGGAGGCAATGCTACTGTTGCCGGGCGTCCACCGGAAAGTCCCCGTTACAGAGGTTCCCACGTTGTTTTGCCGGAACGTGGCAGGAGGCAGAATCCCGCTAAAGGCCGTCAACGTTACGTTAGAAGCGGGCGAGTTCGGCCCCGAGCCATCAATAGCCGACACATTGAGCGTCACGGGCGTGTCCGCCACTACGCAGATATCGGCGGGCACAGTCAGCACGGGTGGCAGGTTTTGCGTAGCGGTTACGATAACCTGCATATCGCGAATGACATTGCCAATCGTGCGGAAGCCCGTAGCCGTACGGCGGATTTCCTCTACCCTAAAAGCAATATTGTAGATACCCGCCTTGTACGGTGCGTTCCAAGTAATCTGACCAGTATTAACATCCTGTGCAATGAAAGCCCTTTCACCCGGCCGCCCCACTGGCACCCCGGAGTAGGCTACTTGCGGGGGCGTGGTACCCGGCGTAATACTTGGGTCATCCGGCATTACATAGTTAAGACACTTAACTGGCTGCGGCCGGTTGTTTGCCACGGGCGTCACGCCCGTTACCTGCTGGCAATCAATGAGGTGATATACCAGCGAATCGCCGTCGGCATCGTAGCCCGCTGGGTTGTGCAGAAACACCTGCCCTACTGCTCCCTTGTCAATAGCAGGCGCCCGCAGTACGGGCGAGTTGTTGCGGCTACCGTAAGCCGGATTGATAGTAATAGTTGTGCTGACGTAAAAGGACTGGGAACTGGAGCTCGCCATGTTTAGCACGCCAGGGTTACGGTTTTCCCCAATAAAGCTAACCGTGTAGCTGCCCGGCCCCCCAAACGTATGTTCGAAGTTATAGGTAAATATATCTGTTTCTCCCACGCGCACCGTCGAGACTTTCGGAATATTATCCTGCCGTGTGCCGTCGCCGAAGTAGATAGTAATGCTCGGCTGGTCCACCCCCGTAATATCGCGGTAGAGCGTAAACTTGAAGAAGAAGCGATTAGGGTTGCGGGCTGCCGTGGTATCCACCTTGGCCTGGATGTCGCCGGCCCGGATGTGCGACGCTTGCGCTGCCTGCGGGCGTAGCCAGCCCAGTGCCAGCAGTAGCGCGGCCAGTAGCCAGGCGCTCCGCCCCCTATTCTTTCCAAAAGATAAAAGAAGTTGCATAATCTCCCTGTGTTGAAAAACAGCCCGCTACCGCAAAAATTGAACCCTAGCCCGATTAGTAACCACTCACCAACCTTTTTCGTGGGCACTTGGTTGTTACTAAAGTACGCAGCAATCTGGCTAACGGTAGTTGGGTCAGATTGATTCAGGTTGGCTAGCTCGTCTGGCAAGCCTGGGTTTAACCATTCTAAATAACGGCTATGTTACGTCCGTGTCTTGGGCTGAGGCCACCCCCGGCCCTACCTTTGGGCGTTACAAAAGGTCATTTTTTCGGCTGAAATTTCTATGAACTGGTTTACAAAAACCTTTACCAGCAGCATTGGGCGCAAGATTATCATGTCCCTCACGGGCCTGTTTCTCTGCACCTTCCTTGTGGTGCATCTGATTGGCAACCTTCAGCTTTTCAAGCATGATGACGGAGTAGCCTTCAATACCTACTCGCACTTCATGGGTACTAATCCGGTCATCCGTACCATTGAGTGGGGCTTGGTACTAGGCTTTGGCTTTCACATCTACGAAGCCTGGATGCTGACGCGCCGCAACAAAGCGGCCCGCTCGCACGGCTATGCGCAGTGGGAAGCCAAGCAAAACTCGGAGTGGACCTCGCGCAACATGGGTGTGCTGGGCTCCATCATCCTCGTGTTTTTGGTTGTGCATTTGTATAACTTCTTCTGGCGTGCTCGCTTCGGCACCCTTGACCCAGACATCAACCACAACGATGATTTGTACAAACTGGTGGTTTCCTCTTTCCACCAGTGGTGGTACGTGGTATTGTACGTGGCCGCCCAAGCTAGCCTTGGCTACCATCTGTGGCATGGCTTCCGCTCGGGCTTTCAAACTCTGGGCCTGAACCACCGCAAGTACATGCCGCTGATTAAGAACTTTGGCTATGCCTTTGCTGTCATTGTGTCGGCCGGCTTCGCTTCCATGCCGCTGTATTTCTTGCTCTTCACCAACGAGCAGGGAGCCCTCACGAGCACCGCGCCGGCCGTGCTGCACCAGCTTGTGCTGGCGTTCAACTAACCTCAGTTTCTTCCCTATATGATACTGAATTCCAAAGCGCCCGAAGGCCCCCTGGCCGAGAAATGGGACAAGCATAAGTTTAACGTCAAGCTCGTTAACCCTGCCAACAAGCGGAAATACGACGTGATAGTGGTGGGTACGGGCCTAGCCGGTGCCTCTGCTGCTGCTTCGCTGGCCGAACTTGGCTACAACGTGAAAGCCTTCACGTACCACGATTCGCCCCGCCGTGCGCACTCCATTGCCGCGCAGGGTGGTATCAATGCCGCTAAAAACTACCAGAATGACGGTGACTCAGTGTTCCGCCTGTTCTACGATACTATCAAGGGTGGCGACTACCGCGCTCGCGAAGCCAATGTTTACCGCTTGGCCCAGGTATCGGTCAACATCATTGACCAGTGCGTAGCCCAGGGCGTGCCTTTCGCCCGTGAATACGGTGGGCTACTGGCCAACCGCTCGTTCGGGGGTGCGCAGGTTAGCCGCACGTTCTACGCTCGTGGCCAGACTGGACAGCAGCTGTTGCTGGGGGCGTACTCAGCCCTGAGCCGCCAGATTGCCTATGGCAAGGTGAAGATGTATACCCGCTCGGAGATGCTGGATGTGGTAGTGGTCGATGGCCAAGCCCGTGGCATTATCACGCGTAACCTCATTACTGGCGAAACTCAGACGCACGCGGCCCATGCCGTAGTGCTAGCTACTGGTGGCTATGGCAACGTGTTTTACCTGAGCACGAACGCCATGTACTGCAACGTTACGGCTCCGTGGCGTGCGCACAAAAAGGGCGCCTTCTTCGCCAACCCCTGCTTTACCCAGATTCACCCGACCTGCATTCCCGTATCGGGCGACTACCAATCGAAGCTGACGCTGATGTCGGAGTCGTTGCGCAACGATGGCCGCGTGTGGGTGCCCAAGACCAAAGAGATAGCCGAGCGCCTGCGTAAAGGCGAAATCACGGCGACTGACATTCAGGAGGACGACCGCGACTACTTCTTGGAGCGTAAGTACCCTGCTTTTGGTAACCTCGTGCCGCGTGACGTGGCTTCGCGCAATGCCAAGCAGATGTGCGATGAAGGCCGGGGCGTAGGCTCCACAGGCCTTGCTGTGTACCTTGACTTTGCCGACGTTATTAAACGCACGAGTGCCGAGGCCGTTAGCCAGAAGTACGGTAACCTCTTCGAGATGTACGAGAAGATTACCGACGAGAATCCGTACAAGCTGCCAATGCGCATCTACCCAGCCGTACACTATACGATGGGTGGCCTGTGGGTAGATTATAACCTGCAAACGACCATCCCCGGCCTTTACGCTACGGGTGAGTGCAACTTCTCCGACCACGGCGCTAACCGCCTCGGCGCTTCGGCCCTGATGCAAGGCCTAGCCGATGGCTACTTTGTAATCCCTTACACCATAGGTGATTACCTAGCTAACACGCCTCCCAAGCCAGTTACGACCGACCACCCCGCCTTTGCCGAAGCTAAGGCAGGTGTGCAAGCCCGCGTAGAGCAGCTGCTCAGCATCAAGGGCAACCGTACGCCGGATGAGTTTCATAAAAAGCTTGGTAACCTCATGTGGGAATATTGCGGCATGGCCCGCAATGCCGAAGGCCTGAAATTTGCCAAAGCCGAAATTGCCAAGTTGCGTAAGGAGTTCTGGAGCGACGTGAAAGTGGTAGGCACCGGCGAAGAAATGAACCAAGCGCTAGAAAAAGCTGGCCGCGTAGCCGACTTTATTGAACTAGGCGAACTGATGGTTGACGATGCCTTAGACCGTAACGAAAGCTGCGGGGGCCACTTCCGTGAAGAGTACGCTACGGAGGACGGCGAAGCCAAGCGCGACGATGACAACTACGCTTACGTAGCCGCGTGGGAGTACATGGGCGAAAACCAACCCGAGCGTCTCAACAAGGAAGAACTGGTGTTTGAGAACGTGAAGCTCACGCAGCGTAGCTACAAGTAATTAAGGAGGAATGAAAAAGAGGCAGCAACAATAAGCTAGGGCTTATTTCCACCTGTTCCTTTTTCATTCTTAATTTCCAATTAGAATTAAGATGGCTGGCTCCAACCCCAACGCTAAACCAATGAACCTGACGCTGAAAGTTTGGCGTCAGCCCAACCGCCAGACGGAAGGCAGCATTGTTGACTATCAGGTGAAAGACATTTCGCCCGATATGTCGTTTCTGGAAATGCTTGATGTGCTCAATGAAGACCTATTGCACAAAGGCCAAGACCCGGTAGCCTTCGACCACGACTGCCGTGAGGGTATCTGTGGCTCGTGTGACTTGTTCATCAACGGTCGCTCGCACGGCCCTGAGAAGGGCACCACTACTTGCCAGCTGCACATGCGCAAGTTTTCGGACGGTGATACCATCACTATCGAGCCTTGGCGCGCCAATGCGTTTCCGGTCAACAAAGACTTGAGCGTAGACCGCTCGGCCTTAGACCGCATCATTCAGGCCGGTGGCTATGTAAACGTTAACACTGGCGGCGCGCCCGATGGCAACGAGATTCCAATTTCCAAGGAAATTGCGGACCGTGCTTTCGAAGCCGCTACGTGCATCGGCTGTGGGGCCTGCGTGGCAGCCTGCAAAAACGCTTCGGCCATGCTCTTCGTTTCGGCCAAGGTATCGCAGCTAGCCCTACTTCCCCAGGGCCAAGTAGAAGCCAAAACCCGCGTCGAGAACATGGTAGCCCAAATGGACATTGAGGGCTTTGGCGCTTGCTCCAACATCGGCTCTTGCGCAGCGGAATGCCCCGTAGGCATCTCCTTGGAGAACATCGCCATCCTAAACCGTGAATTCCTGGTGGCTAAGGCTACTTCGAACCATTTGGCCTAGCCGAAATACATTACATGCAAAAGGCTCCCTGACTAAGTCAGGGAGCCTTTTGCATGTAATTACTTATGAAATAATCATTGATTAACAGGTATTGCTTGTGCTTGCATCATGTAGCATAAATCACCCTTGTTCGTCTGTAATACTGAACTGACGAAGCTTCTCATGAACGTTGAACGACCTATTCTAGCGCGATAAGATGTTTCCTTCGTCCGCATGACAGATAGAAGAAAAGAGGATGAACGCAACCAAGCAAAAAGCCTCCGCTACCTAGGTAGCGGAGGTTTTTTGTTGAAGCTCACAGGTTATTTGCCTAGCTTCTTCTTCAGGTTCTCGTCCAGCGCCTCCAAGAATTCCTCCGTGTAGAGGTAATCGCGGCCGTGCTCCACTTTATTGCCGTGAATGCAAACGGCGAGGTCCTTGGTCATTTTGCCGCTTTCGACAGTTTCGACGCACACGGCTTCCAAAGCGTGGCAGAAGTCAATGAGTTCTTGGTTGCCGTCAAGCTTGCCGCGGAACTCCAGGCCGCGCGTCCAGGCGAAGATGCTGGCGATGGGGTTGGTAGAGGTGGGCTTGCCCTTCTGGTGGTCGCGGTAGTGGCGCGTTACGGTGCCGTGGGCGGCTTCGGCCTCCATTACAGTGCCATCGGGCGTCACGAGCGTAGAGGTCATCAGGCCCAGCGAGCCGAAGCCCTGCGCTACGGTGTCGCTCTGCACATCGCCGTCGTAGTTTTTGCAAGCCCACACAAAATTGCCGTTCCACTTGAGAGCTGAGGCCACCATGTCGTCGATAAGACGGTGCTCGTACGTGATGCCGGCTTCCTTGAACTTGGCGAGGTAGTCCTGCTCATAAATCTCCTGGAAGATGTCCTTAAAGCGGCCATCGTACTTTTTCAGGATGGTGTTTTTGGTGCTCAGGTACAGCGGCCAGCCCTTCATCAAGGCTTGGTTGAAGCAGGCGTGGGCAAAGCCCCGGATGCTTTCGTCGGTGTTGTACATGGCCAGGGCCACACCATCATTTTTGAAGTTGAATACCTCAAACGACTGCACCTCGCCGCCATCTTCGGGCGTAAAGGTGATGGTGAGCTTGCCCTTGCCCTTGGTCACGAAGTCGGTGGCACGGTACTGGTCGCCAAAGGCGTGGCGGCCGATGCAGATGGGAGCCGTCCAGTTGGGCACGAGGCGCGGGACGTTGCTCATCACGATGGGCTCGCGGAAAACCGTACCGTCGAGGATGTTACGGATGGTGCCGTTGGGCGACTTCCACATCTGCTTCAGGCCAAACTCGGCCACGCGCTCTTCGTCGGGGGTAATAGTGGCGCACTTGATGCCCACGCCGTACTGCTTGATGGCGTTGGCCGAGTCGATGGTAACCTGGTCGTTGGTTTCGTCGCGGTACTCAATGCCAAGGTCGTAGTACTTGATATCGAGGTCGAGGTAAGGCAGGATGAGTTTATCCTTGATAAACTTCCAAATGATGCGCGTCATTTCGTCGCCATCGAGCTCTACTACGGGGTTTGCTACTTTGATTTTAGCCATTTCGGAGGTGGGCTTGTGTGAGATTGGGTGGTTCACCGGCAAAAGCGCCCGGTGAAGGGTGAGCAAGTAGTCCTGGCTAACAGGCCACGGCGCGGCCTTGTTGGTAGGGGGGTCAATATTAAGCACGTTTTGGTGGCTGGTAGCGCTGGACGCTTACCGCAAACGTTTGCACTCACTTTAGGAGGCATAATTATGTACACGACACCCCCATCACTGGCCCTAGCCATTGCAGTTGAGACCTCCCCTACCCTAGTCAGCTAGGCAAACGCCCCTGCCCGGCGTGGCTATACTGGGGCTTTTCCGTTCGCCGCTTCTGCTGATACTGGCTGCACAAACACGTGCCGCACCTCGGGGTGCGCGGCTTTGATAGCAGCCCGCAGGCGCTCCACTGCCTCGGTTAGCTGGGAAGCGGGCAAGTCGGATGCAAACTCGGCCGGCAGCACTACCAGGATTTCCTGCGGACTGAGGTAAGACGAGAGCGGCGGGGCCGTACGCACGATGGCCGCCTCGGCGCAGGCCAGCGCGGTGATGCTCGCCAGCAGTGGAGCTTCGGCGGGCTCGCCTAGCAGCAGGCTCTTGGTTTCACGCAGCAGCAAGGCAGCCACTACCAGCAGCAGCAAGCCGATTAGCAGCGAGGCCACGCCATCTAGCTCCGGCCTAGCCAGCCAGTGGCTGAGAAACACCCCCAAAAAGGCGATGAGCAGCCCCAGCAGGTCCGACGCATCTTCAAAGAGCACTACGAAAATAGCCGGGTCCTTGCTGTCACGAAAGGCTTTCCAGAACGGGCGCTGGCCGCGCTGCGCGTTGAAAGTGCGGCGGGCTACCAGGAAAGAGGCACCGTCGAAGCAAAAGGCTAGCCCCAGCACCACGTAGTTCCAGGTGGGGTCGCCGAGGGGCGTGGGGTGGCGCAGGTGCGCGTAGCCCTCGTAGAGCGAGAGCCCGCCGCCGATGGCGAAGATGAACACCGCCACCATAAACGCCCAGAAGTATAGCTCGCGGCCGTAGCCGAAAGGCCGCTGCTCGGTAGCTGGCTGCTGGCTAGCTCGCAGCCCTAGCAGCAGCAGCCACTCGTTGGCCGTGTCCACGAGCGAGTGGATGCCCTCGGAGAGCATGGCCGACGAGCCAGTGAACCAAGCCGCCACAAACTTGATGGTCGCAATGCCCAGGTTGGCCGCCAGCGCGGCCACGATAGCGGTTTTTGACTGGGGCTGGTCGGGAGCGGCAGGCAATGCGGTAGGGCGTTAGAGCGAAAGGGGGCAGGCTAGCCGCACGGGGCCAGGCAGGCCGGAGTTATGCATACGGTTTTGACACTGGCGTAGGTGGGGCGCGGCCGGGCGCAGGCCAAGCGAGCGTGGCGTGGGCCACTGCCCCGGGCCGGGCCGCCGGCGCATTTCGGTAGAGCAACTACCCGCGCTTTATCAGCGCTTACGGGGGTAGCATACCGCCTCGGGGAGGGGGTTTACGGTAGTGAACTACTCATCACAGAACGCTGATGAATTGTTAATTCGTGGATAAAAATAGCTGGGGTTACTATCAACTTATCAAAATCTACTCAACTAATCTTCAGTTACTTACCAATAAAAATAATTAATAAATATTATTAAATGAAGTAAAGCTCAACTGCAAAATTTATAGGCCAGTACCAGCCCTACACCTTCCATCCCTTTTTACCTATGAGAAACCCACCCTTTTGCTGAGCCTGCTACTAGTGGGGGCTTCGGCAGCGCGGCCCGGGCCCAGCCCGGGCGCCGTGCAATTCCGCCTGACCAACCAGCTGGGCCGTACCATGCTCCCCCAGGAGCTGCTGCCGCCCGCCGGCCCGCCGCAGGTGACGCTGCCTAACCTGCGCACTAGCGGCGCCAAACCAGGCCTGTACCTGCTGCACATGACGCCCCGTAGCGGCGCGCCTCGCCAAGCCTCAAAGTGCAGTAAACCAAGGTGGCTTACCACGGTAGCCTGCCAGTAGCAGCGCCCGGCGGGCGGGAGCAGGCTCTGCCCGCCGGGCGCGGTTGTTTGCCATCCGGCATTGTTCAGCCGGGTTAAACTCGACGCTCCTGGCTATTTACAAAAAAGGTATCCTAGCTCATGCCAGAATACCTTTTTTGCTTCTTTCAACAACCGCTAGGCTTCTGAAGAAGCCGGCGTAGCTAGCTGCACGCTCACCTTTTCAAAGCCCACCGACACTACCACGGCTGGGGCGGCTACGGTGGTTTCGGTGGCTGGGTACTCGGCTAGCGGCAAGTCCTGCGCATCGGCCGTTGCCGCCTGGATGGCGGCGGGCAGGCCGTGCAGCACCACGCGGTAGGTGGTGTAGGGCGGCTGGTAGTTGCCTTCGCTGGCCTGGGCTAGCGTGAGCGACGTAGCAGTGCCGGTGACGGTGAAGCGGCGGGTGGCTTGCTGGCCGGTTTCCTGGTAAGCGTAGCCCTCGCCGCCGTCGTCGTAGAGGACGCTGGTGGCGGTGCCGTTTTTGTAGTAGACGTGCAGCGTGAGCTGCTCCACCACTTTTTCGCCCACGTATTGCAGCACGGGCTGCATGGGCACCACGGCCCCGGCCCGGATGAAGAGCGGAATGCGCGTGAGGTCGGCCGAGGCCCACACTTCGGCCCCGCCGGCTTTCAGCT
>Ga0265798_10003677_pt1 | contig 21609 bp, 20 predicted proteins | sample P3T30metagenome_FD_192430 | JGI IMG/M metagenome (GOLD analysis project Ga0265798, IMG submission 192430) | Plant litter microbial communities from East Loma Ridge, Irvine, California - P3 T30 | ecosystem: Environmental > Terrestrial > Plant litter > Unclassified | place: USA: California... | reverse complement strand
TCCCCCCCCGCACCTCCTAAATCGCGCCGCATGCCATCTGCCCCGCAGCCAGAGGTCATCAGCCTCGGCTGCCGCCTCAACATCGCCGAAAGCGAGACCATCCGCGCGCTCGTCGCGGGGCGGGACATGGTCGTCGTCAACAGCTGCGCCGTCACCAACGCCGCGGTGAAGGCTACGCGCGTCGCGATCCGCCGGGCCAAACGCGATCGGCCGGACGCGCAGATCGTCGTCACCGGCTGCGCTGCTCAGATCGACCCCGCGAGCTTTGCGGCCATGCCCGAAGTGGATCGCGTTATCGGCAATGCAGACAAGCTGACGTATTCAGCTTGGAAGGCTGATGACGCAGTGGTGGTCTCCGACATCATGCAGGTCCGCGAGACCGCACCCCACCTGGCCGCCAGCTTCTCCGCGCACGCCCGCGCCTTCGTCGAGGTCCAGAACGGCTGCGACCACCGCTGCACCTTCTGCGCGATCCCTTTCGGCCGCGGCCCCAGCCGCTCGGTCCCCGCGGGCGCGGTCGTCGACCGGATCGCCGGCCTCGTCGACGCAGGCCACCGCGAGATCGTCCTCACCGGCGTCGACCTCACCAGCTACGGTCCCGACCTCCCGGGCGCGCCCACGCTTGGTCACCTCGTCGAACGCATCCTGCATCACGTGCCCGCGCTCGAACGCCTGCGTCTCTCCTCGCTGGACGGCATCGAGATCGACGACCGCCTCTTCGCGCTGCTGACGACGGAGCAGCGAATAATGCCGCACGTCCACCTGTCATTGCAGGCCGGCGACGACATGATCCTCAAGCGCATGAAGCGCCGCCATTCACGCGCCGAAAGCGTCGCGCTGGTCGATCGCCTCAAAACCGCCCGCCTCGACATCGCGATCGGCGCGGACCTGATCGCCGGCTTCCCGACCGAGGACGCGGCGATGTTCGCCAACACGCGCGCGCTGATCGACGACTGCCACATCGTCCACCCGCACATCTTCCCCTATTCGCCCCGCGCCGGCACCCCCGCCGCGCGGATGCCGCAGATCGAACCCGAAGTCCGCCGCCAGCGCGCCGCCCTCCTGCGCGAGGCCGGCGAAACATCGCGAGCGAACTGGCTGCAAACGCTGGTGGGAACATCGCAGGACCTGCTCGTCGAACGCCCCGGCGACCGCGGCCATATCGGCAATTTCGCAGAAGTCCTGCTGGACGAGCCCGCCATACCCGGCGACATCGTCCGCATCACGATCACCGGCGCCACGTCCGACCGCCTCAGCGCAACACGAGAACCAACATGAGCACCACCCCCACCTGGCACGACAAGCTGATCGGCGGCTTCAAGCGCACCTCCGACCGCCTCGTCGGCAACCTCGCCGGTCTCGGCGGCGCGCGGCTCGACGATTCGACGCTCGACGACATCGAGGAGGCGCTGATCGCCTCCGATCTCGGCCCAGAGACCGCCGGCCGCATCCGTCGCCGCCTGTCCGAAGGCAGCTTCGAGCGCAACATGGAGGAGCTCGGCATCCGCGTGATCGTCGCGGAGGAAGTCGAGAAGGTGCTCGCCACGGTCGCCAAGCCGATCGAGATCGACGCCTTCCCGCGCCCTCAGGTCATTCTCGTCATCGGCGTGAACGGCTCGGGCAAGACCACCACCATCGCAAAGCTCGCGCATTTGTTGATGGAGCAGGATTACGGCGTGATGCTCGCCGCCGGCGACACCTTCCGCGCCGCCGCGATCGGCCAACTTCGCACCTGGGCCGAGCGGGTCGGCGTACCCATCGTGACCGGCCCCGAGGGCGGCGACGCGGCGGGCGTGGTGTGGGACGCAGTCAAGAAGGCGACCGAGACCGGCATCGACGTGCTGATCGTCGACACCGCCGGCCGACTGCAGAACAAGCGTGAGCTAATGGACGAGCTGGCCAAGATCCGCCGCGTGCTCGGGCGGATCAACCCGGAGAGTCCGCACGACATCGTCCTGGTACTCGACGCGACGACCGGCCAGAACGCGCTCCAGCAGATCGAGGTCTTCAAGGAAGTCGCCGGCGTCACTGGCCTCGTGATGACCAAGCTCGACGGTACCGCGCGCGGCGGCGTTCTCGTGGCGGCGGCAGAGAAATACGGCCTGCCGATCCATGCGATCGGGATCGGCGAGGGGATGACCGACCTCCGCCCCTTCGATGCGAACGAGGTGAGCCGGGTCATCGCGGGCGTGGAAAGCGTTCGGAAGTAACACTCGGAACTGTCCTTCGATACGCCATCTCGACAAGCTCGACGGCTACTCGGGACGAACGGCATGAGCTGATAAACGCCCTCCCGAACCACTCCGTTCGTGCCGAGTAAGGATCGAGCTTGTCGAGAGCCTGTATCGAGGTACATGCCCGCACGCACCCGCCCCCAGGAAGCGAAAACCCAGTGACCCCAACCAAGCCCCCCCTATCCCCCGGCCTCCGCATGGCGGTCGACTACGGCCCGCTCGCAGTCTTCTTCGCGGTGAACTTCCTCACCCCCGGCCTGCCGATCGTCCGCGTCGTCGCCGCGACCACCGCGTTCATCATCGCCACGATCGCCGCGATGATCGTGTCGAAGGTCAAGACCGGCCACATCTCGCCGATGCTGTGGCTGTCGGGTGCGCTGATCGTCGTGTTCGGCGGGCTGACGATCTATTTCCACGACCAGCGCTTCATCCAGATGAAGCCGACGATCATCTACGCGATGTTCGCGGCGATCCTGACGTTCGGGCTCGTCACCGGGCGCCCGCTGCTCCAGTCGCTGCTCGCCACCGCTTACCCCGGTCTGTCCGCGGATGGCTGGCGCAAGCTGACGCGCAACTGGGCGGTGTTCTTCGTGTTCATGGCGGTGCTGAACGAGGCGGTGTGGCGCAACACGACCTGGGACTTCTGGGTCGGCTTCAAGCTCTGGGGTGCGATCCCGCTGACGTTGCTCTTCGCGTTCGCAAACATTCCGATGCTGCTGAAGCACGGATTGCAAACGGGCGACAAAGCCGTGACCGACCTGCCGCCCGAAGGGTGACCTACTCCCCTCCCGTTCACGGGAGGGGTCGGGGGAGGGCCTGACCAAACGAACCGGACGCCGGTACGTACGTCGCGCCCTCACCTAGCCCCTCCCGCAAGCGGGAGGGGAATTCAGGTCAGCCCGCAACCTTCGCGTAGCGCTCGCCGACGACGTCCCAGTTCACGATGTCCCACCAGGCCTTCAGATAGCCCGGACGATCGTTCTTGTACGTCAGGTAGTACGCGTGCTCCCAAACGTCGTTACCGAGCAACGGCGTGCCGGGCTCCTTGGCGTCGTCCATCAGCGGGTTGTCCTGGTTCGGCGTGCTCGTCACCTTCAGCTTGCCGCTCGCATCCGCGATCAGCCACGCCCAGCCCGAGCCGAACTGCCCCGCACCCTTGGTATTGAACTCTTCCTTCAGCTTGTCGAGGCTGCCGAAGTCGCGATCGATCGCCTCGGCGAGCTTGCCCGACGGTGCTTGGCCGTTCTTGGCCGCCATCGTCTTCCAGAAGAAGTCGTGGTTCCAGAAACCACCGCCATTGTTGCGGACCAGCGGCGGCTGCGACGAGATCATGCCGAGGATGTCCTCGATCGACTTGCCCGCCAGCGCAGAGTCCTTCTCGACGCCTTCGTTCAGCTTCGCGGTGTACGCCGCGTGATGCTTGTCGTGATGAAACTTCATCGTTTCCTGGTCGATCACCGGCTCGAGCGCGTCATAGGCGTATGGCAGCGGTGGGAGTTCGAAAGCCATGGGGGTTCTCCTTTATGGGGTCGGACGCTCAACGCCCGCGGGCTCCAAATGCTCCCCGTGAAGTCGTTACGCAAGCGTACCCGGCGTGTTCCGACGCAGGATCAGGCGGCGGTCCTGCCGTATTCCTGCCGTGTCACCGGGTGGCTCGACGAAAGACCGCCATCGACCGCGATGGCCTGGCCGTTGACGTAACTCGCGTCGTCGGAGGCGAGGAACAGTGCGACCTTGGCGAGCTCCTCGGGCTGCGCGCCACGGTGGAGCGGGTTGAGGCGACCGACGCGGTCCATCTTGTTCGCCTCACGTGCGTAATCGAACACGGGCTTCGTCATGCCGGTTTCGGTCAGGCCGGGGCAGATCGCGTTGACGCGGACGTTCGAGCCGGTGAGTTGTTGCGCGGATACCGCGGCGAGGTTGATGACGCCGGCCTTTGACGCAGAGTATGCGGGCGAGCCGGCGCCGGAGCGGATGCCGGCGACGCTGGCGGTGAGGACGATCGCGCCCTTCCCTCGCTCGGCGATGCGCGGCGCGGCATGCTTGATCGCGAGGAAGGGGCCAATCAGGTTGACGCGCAATACCTCGGTGATCAGCGCGACGTCGGTGTCGAACAGGTTCGCCATGCCGCCCGAGATCCCCGCGTTGGCGAACATCACGTCGAGCCCGCCGAAGCTGTCGCAGGCGAGCGCGATCGTGCGGATCACGTCGTCTTCGAGCCCGGCGTCGATGCGGATCGCCTTGGCTGTACCGCCGGCTTGCGTGATCAGGTGCGCGGTTTCGTCCGCGCCCTCGGTCTTGTCGGCGACGACGACCCTGCCCCCTTCGCTCGCGAACAGGAGCGCGGCGGCCCGGCCGATGCCCGAGCCTGCGCCGGTGACGATGATCGACTTGTTCTCGAAACGCATGCGAGTTTCTCCCTTAGATCGTGACGCCGCCGTCGATGACCATCGTCTGGCCGGTCATGAAATTGCTTGCCGACGACGCCAGGAAGACGACTGCCCCGGCGATCTCCTCGGGTTCGCCGATCCGGCGGAGGGGCACGCTGGTGCTTGCTGCCTCGATCCGCTGCGGGTCTTCCCACAAGGCGCGGGCGAAATCGGTCTTGATCAAGCCCGGCGCGATACAGTTCACGCGGACGTTGGACGGACCGAACTCGACGGCGAGGTTGCGCGCGAGCTGCATGTCGGCGGCCTTACTGATGCAGTAGGCGCCGATCACCGGTGAACCGCGCAGCCCGCCGATCGACGAGATGATGATTATGCTGCCGCTGCGCCGCTCCAGCATCTCGGGCGCGACCATCTGGATCAGCCAGTGGTTGGAAACGATGTTGTTGTCGAGAATCTTGCGGAACTGGTCGTCGGCGATGCCGGCTTGGGGGCCGTAATAGGGGTTCGAGGCGGCGTTGCAGACGAGGATGTCGATCCGGCCGAACTTGGCTCGCGTTTGGTCGACGAGGTGCTGGAGGCCGGCCTTGTCGGAGATGTTGGCGGCGATGGCGATCGCGGTGCCGTCGCCGTATGTGGCGTTGAGTTCTGCCGCGACGGTGTCGCAAGCGTCCTGCTTGCGACTGGAGATCACGATCTTCGCGCCGTGTTCCGCCAGTTCGCGTGCGGACGCCAAGCCGATGCCGCGAGACGATCCCGTGACGATGGCGACCATGCCGGTCAGGTCGAATGGCGACATTGTCTTCTGCTCCCCTTCCGCTTGCGGGAGGGGTCGGGGGAGGGCCCGATCTTTCCGCAACGTTTCATGCCGGGGAAGGTCAGCCCCTCCCCTAACCCCTCCCGCAAGCGGGAGGGGAATCAGGCCCCCGCCCTCACCGCGAACCCCCAGGCAGCATCCGCCAACCCGTGGATCTTCGCGACCGTCTTCTCCGCCTGAGCGCTAGAAGCAGTGCCGTCGATGATGCGCTTCTTGATGCCCTGGACGATGCCGGTCAGCCGGAAGAGGTTGTAGGCGAAATACCAGTTCAGATCAGGCACGCCGTCACGGCCAGTGGCGGCGCAATAGCGGTCTACAACCTGCTCGATCGTCGGAATGCCCGTCTCCGGCCCGGTCATCCCGAGTACGCCCGAGCGCCCCTCGGGTTCGGTCACCCAACTCATCAACAGATACGAGAAGTCCGCCAGCGGGTCGCCGAGCGTCGACAACTCCCAGTCGAGCACCGCGATAACCCTCGGCTCGGACGGCGCGAAGACCATGTTGTCGATGCGGTAGTCGCCGTGGACAATCGAGGTGCGCGTCTGCTCGGGCAGCGTACGCGGCAGCCATTCGATCAGGCGTTCGACCGAGTCCATATGCTCGGTCTCGGCAGCGCGATATTGCTTGGTCCAGCGGCCGACCTGGCGTTCGAAGTAATTGCCGGGCTTGCCGTATTCGCCGAGCCCGGCCGCCGCGTAATCGGTGTTGTGGAGCGCGGCGAGCGTGTCGACCATCGCTTCGTAATGCGCAGTGCGCTCGGGCGGGGTCGCGCCGGGCATCGCGCCGTCCCAGATCGTCCGCCCTTCGACCATCTCCATGACGTAGAAGGCCGAACCGATGACCGCCGCGTCCTCGCAGAGACCATAGGGCCGAGGCACCGGGAAGCCGGTGGGATGGAGACCCGCGATGACGCGGTATTCGCGGTCGACGGCGTGTGCGCTCGGCAGGATCGGGCCGAACGGTTTCCGGCGCAGCACGTAGGCGCGATCCGGCGTGTCGAGGCGGTAGGTCGGGTTCGACTGGCCGCCGGCGAACTTCGCGTAGGTCAGCGGGCCGGCATAGCCGGGCACGTTGGCGGTCATCCATGTGCCGAGCGTGTCGAGGTCGAGACGGTCCTTGTCGCCGACTTCGATCGTGCCGACCATGCTGGTCGATGCATCGCTCACGAGAAGGTGATCACGCTGCGTGTCGTGTCGCCGCGGCGGAGTTCGTCGAACGCGTCGTTGATGCGCTCCAGCGGCATCCGGTCGGCGATGATCGTGTCGAGATCGAGCAAACCGCGCATGTAGAAATCGACCAGCCGCGGGATGTCGACCGGGAAGCGGTTCGAGCCCATGAAGCCGCCCTGCAACCGCTTGCCCGACAGCAGGTCCATCGCCGATAGCCCGACCTTCTCGCCGAGCGGCATCATCCCGAGGATCGTCGCGGTGCCGCCACGACGCAGGACCTTGACTGCGGTCGCCGCCGATTGCGCACGCCCGACCGCCTCGATCGCGTGGTGCACGCCGCCCTTGGTGATCGCGACGACCTCGTCCGCCGCGGTGTCGGACAGCGCATCGATGCTGTGCGTCGCGCCGAGTTTTTCCGCCATCGCGCGCTTCTCGGGGACCGGATCGAGCGCGATGATCTTCCCAGCGCCGGCGATCTTGGCCGCGTTGACCGCCGCGAGGCCGATGCCGCCGCAGCCGACCACGCATACCGTCTCGCCCGGCGTCACGTCGGTGGTATTGAACACCGCCCCTGCCCCGGTGGTAATCGCGCAGCCGAGCAGCGCCGCACGGTCCATCGGCATGTCGCGGTCGATCGCGACGCACGCGTGTTCGTGGACCAGCATCATCTCGGCATAGGCGCTGAGGTTGAGCATCTGCGCGATCGGTCGGTCGCCGAGCATGAGGCGGGGGGCCGCACCCTTGGGACGGCGAACGCTGGCGTCGATACACAGCGACATCCGGCCGGTGACGCAGAATTCGCACTGACCGCAGAAGGCCGAGAGACAGGTCACGACATGGTCGCCGACCTTCACGCCGCGCACTTCGTCGCCGATCGCCTCGACCACACCGCAAGCCTCATGCCCCGGAATCGTCGGCATCGCGTGCGGATAGGCGCCGTCGACAAAATGCAGGTCGGACCGGCACACGCCAACCGCGACCGTGCGGATCAGGACTTCGTGCGCGGTCGGCTTCGAGATGGTTACATCCTCGATGCTGAGCAGGGTGTTGGCTTCGAAAAGGACTGCGGCTTTCATGGGTAGGGCGCTCCGAAACGAGACCGTCATCCTGACGAAAGTCAGGACCCAGAGCCAAGAGCGCTGCCCTTGTGGCTCTGGGTCCTGGGTCGAGCCCAGGATGACGAAGAAAGAAGGACGAACGAGGGTTTACCGGCTCACCCCGACATCCCCACTCGACACGCCGCCCTTGCGGAAGTCGCCGTATTTCCCGAACTCGTTGCGCGCGATCGAGCGATTGTGGACCTCGTCCGGACCGTCCGCGAACCGCAGCGTCCGCATCGCCGCCCAGTCGTGCGCCAACCGGAAATCGCCCGACACCCCGCCGCCGCCATGCGCCTGGATCGCGTCGTCGAGTATCCGCAGCGCCATGTTCGGCGCGGCGACCTTGATCATCGAGATCTCGATCTGCGCGGACTTGTTGCCCGCCTTGTCCATCATGTCCGCCGCCTTGAGGCACAGCAGACGAGTCATCTCGATGTCGATGCGCGCGGTCGCAATGCGCTCTTCCCACACCGAGAAGTCCGCGATCCGCTTGCCGAACGCGACCCGGTCGAGCAGTCGCCGCGCCATCGCCTCGATCGCGGTTTCGGCCACGCCGATGGTGCGCATGCAGTGATGGATACGACCCGGCCCAAGCCGCCCCTGCGCGATCTCGAATCCGCGGCCCTCACCGAGCAGCACGTTCTCGACCGGCACGCGGACGTTCTCGAGCACCACCTCGCCGTGCCCGTGCGGCGCGTGATCATAGCCGTAGACCGACAGCATGCGCTTGATCGTCACGCCGGGCGTATCCATCGGCACGAGGATCTGGCTCTGCTGCTGATGCCGCGAACCCTCGAACGACGTCTTACCCATCACGATCGCGATCTTGCAGCGCGGATCGCCGACGCCGCTCGACCACCATTTGGTGCCGTTGATGACGTAGTGATCGCCGTCGCGCACCATCGACGTCTCGATGTTGGTCGCGTCCGACGACGCCACCGCGGGCTCGGTCATCAGGAACGCCGAGCGGATTTCGCCGCGCATTAGCGGGCCGAGATAGGCCTCCTTCTGGTCGCGCGTGCCATAGCGGTGAAACACCTCCATGTTGCCGGTATCGGGCGCCGAACAGTTGAAGCACTCGCTCGCCCAGCCGATCTTGCCCATCTCTTCCGCACATAACGCATATTCGAGATTGGTGAGCTGCGTGCCTTCGAATTCGAACGAATCGTCGACGTGCCTCTGGCCCGAATGCGGCGGCATGAAGAAATTCCAGAGCCCGGCAGCCTTGGCCTTCTCCTTCATCTCCTCGATCACCGGAATCACCTTCCAGCGCTCGCCTTCATGCGCCTGCTGGTCGTAATCGGCCTGTCGCGGGCGAATATTCTGGTCGATGAAATCCCGGACCCGATCCCGGAAATACGTCTCTCGTTCGCTAAAGCTGAAATCCATGCGGGCTCTCCAATCGTCATCGCTTTGAAGGCGAGGTAGACCATACCGCACATTCGGTAAAGCGTGTGGAGGGGCCTGGAAAGCATGTTTTCAAGTCCGCCCTGAAAGCGCCTAAAAAGCACTGTATCTTCAAATCGAAGCTGTTAGGGTGTTTCGATGAAGGTTCCGGCAGAGGCCAGCGACGAGAGCGAACAGGGGACCAAGCGCTTCCGTGCGAAGCGTGACGCGATCCTCGCCGCGGCGGCAGAAGCGATCAACGAACAGAGTGCCAAGGGCATGACGTTCGCGGACGTCGCGCGGCGCGTCGGGCTCAACACGACGAGCGTTACCTATTATTTCAAGCGCAAGGAAGACCTCGCGGCGGCGGCGTTCGAGAACACGCTCGAATCGCTGATCGCGATGCTCGACGTCGCGGCGGAAGAAGCGACGCCGGAGGAACGCGTTCGGCGCTATCTCGCGCTCAACATGGACCGGCTCGGGCGGATCCAGCGCGGCGAGGAGAAGGCGTTTGCCGTCCTTTCCGATCTGCGCGCAACCGAAGAGCCGATGCGCGGCCGCCTGATGGCGGGCTGGCGCGAAGTGTTCCGTCGCACGCGGCTGTTGTGGGGGCCGACTTCGTCGCGCGCGCAGACCGATCTCAACGGCGCACGCGCGCACGTGCTTCTGGAAAACACGTTCTGGCTGCCGATCTGGCTCACGCGCTACGAGCCCGATCAGTACGGCCGGGTCGAGGAACGGCTGATGGACGTGTTCGCGCACGGCATAGCGGGCAAGAACGCCAAATGGTCCCCTACCCTGCTCGACCTAAGCCATGACGAGGCAGAGCCGGGCCGCGAGGCGTTCCTGCTCGCCGCGACGCGCCTGATCAACGAACTCGGCTATCGCGGTGCGTCGGTGCAGAAGATCGCGTCCGAGCTGAACGTGACCAAGGGCAGTTTCTACCACCATCTCGATGCGAAGGACGATCTCGTCATCGCGTGCTACCGCCGCAGCTTCGACACGATCGCCGATGCGCAGAGCCGCGGCGAGGCGGAGGGCGGCAGCTACTGGCACAAGCTGTCGAGTACCGTCGCGACCTTGCTCGACGTGCAGTTCGCCGAACGCGGGCCGTTGCTGCGCACCACCGCGCTGAGCGGCCTGCCGGTCGGCGTGCGCAACGCGATGGTCGATCGCTCGAACGGCATCGCGCGACGCTATGCCGGCATGATGATGGACGGGATCGGCGAAGGCTCGATTCGCGCGGTCGATGCGCTGATCGCGGCGCAAGCGTTGATGGCGCTACAGAACGCGGCGTTCGACATGCGGAAATGGGCCTCGACGATGCCGCGCGAACGGGCGATCGCGATGTACGCCTCGACGCTGATGTACGGCTTGTTCGACGATCGGATCGCGAAGGCCTAAGCGCGCTCCCCAGATCCGTGCGGGATGCAGCAGGAACGGTTTGATCACGCCGCGTTAACCGCCGACCGTCGATCCTAAGCCTCTACGGAGGCGGCATGCACACCATCACGACCGATCTGGCGACGGGAATCATCAAGGTCGACGCGTGCGGGTTCTGGACGATCGCGCGTGTCGAGGATTTCCTGCGTGACCTGGAGCGCTAGGGACTGCGCATGCTGGCGACGGGCAAGCGCCACATGCTGCTCTGCAATTTCTCCAAGTCCGCGATCCAGCCGCAAGAGGTGATCGCGATGCTGCAACGCGTCGCTGTGTCGATGCGGCTGAAATCGCGCAAGGTGGCGCTGTATACCGACGGCAAGCTCGCGCGGCTGCAGGTCAAGCGGATCGCATCGGTGCGCGACGACATGGCGGTGTTCGACGACCGCGAAACGACGCTGGCGTGGATGTTGGAGCAGGGTCGGTCCACCCGACGCAACCGCCGCCCTCCGTCATCCTGACGGACGTCAGGACCCAGAGTTACAAACGCCGTCCCTTGTGACCCTGGGTCCTGACTTTCGTCAGGATGACGAGGGAAGGGACAGTTACCTCGCAGCGTCCTCGGCACGCTTGAGCAGGACCCCGGCGCGCCAGTAGTGGAACAACGCCCACGGCGTCATCAACACGATGATAATCAGCGCATAACGTAATGAATCCTCTCCGAATCCGGGCTTCAACAGATCACTGAGCCAGCCGACCAACGTCGGCCCGAGCCCCAACCCGACGAGGTTGATCACCAGCAACGTGATCGCCGCCCACATCGCGCGAATCTGCAGCGGCGCGAGATGCTGGATCAGTGCAAAGCTTGGCCCGAGATACGAATTGGCGAAGATCAGCGAGACGAAATAGCTGCCGATCGCGACTACCGGCGCGTCGATCAGGTAGAAGGCGAGCGCGAACGGGAGCGACAAGCCCTTCATCACCAGAACCACCCAGGCCTGGACGTGGAGCCCGTGACGCTTGGCGAGCACGTCCGCGATCTTGCCGCCCGCCAACGCGGAGATTGCCCCGAACAGTGCGCCGGGCAACGCAATGTAGCGCGAAATGTCGAGCATCGAGATGCCGAGAGAGCGCTGAATGTAGCTAGGTCCCCAGCCGGTCAGCGCGTAGCCAATCATCGACGTCAGCGTGACGCCGACCACCAGATGACGCGCCGGGGCACTCGCCCACATCGACGCGAACCCTTGCGCCACGCTCGGCATCGGCATCGCCACCGCGCGCGCCGCATCGGAAAGGCCGCGGCGAGGTTCGACCATGAACAGACGGACGAGAACGGCTAGGACGATCCCCGGCAGTCCGACGGTCATCATCGCGATCCGCCAGCCATAGCTGTGCGCGACGACCCCGCCTATCAGCGTACCGAACCCTGCACCGAGCACCACGCCGAGCGAATACACCGCCATCGCACTCGCGCGCTTCTCGGGCGGGTACAGGTCGGCGATGATCGAATGGCTGGGCGGACTTGACCCCGCCTCGCCGATGCCGACGCCGATCCGGAACAGCATCAGCTGCGTGAAGTTCTGCGCAAGCCCGCACAACGCGGTCATCGCGCTCCAGATCGTGAGGCTGGCGGCAATGATGTTACGGCGGCTGGTCCGATCAGCCAGCCGTGCGACCGGAATGCCCAACGTCGCATAGAAGATCGCGAACACGAGTCCGGACAGCAGCCCGAGCTGCGTATCGGTCAGCAGCAGGTCCGCCTTGATCCGCTCGAGCAGAATCGCGAGGATCTGGCGGTCCATGTAACTGAAGAAATAGGTGAAGGTGAGCAGCGCGAGCGTCAGGCCCCGTCGCTTCATCGCCAATGCGTCGGCGATCTCGGGATGGGACTGATACGCTGCGGCCATCGGCAATACCTCAAAATCTAAACAGGCCTTAGGCTAGGTCAATTGAGGCGTACCAGACAAGCTAAAGCTGCATTCCTGGCCGACCTGCGACGAGCCAACGGCATGTGTATGACGAGCGACATTACCGCTACGAAGCAATGTCTTATGGGTTTGAAGGCGTTACCGGTGTTTCGTGAGAAGGACGGCGGAAGATGCGTCCTCGTTTGGGTCGCTCTTCCGCCTTATCCCCTCTCCAACGTCGTGGCCGGGCTCGTCTCCGCGTCACCAGTGGAGCGGAGCGTCCGGGCAATCTGAATACCGGGTATGCGGCTCCCCTCGCATAGATTCGCGACGTTGCAAAGCGTATTTTCCTTATCGCTCCCGCTAGGAATGGAATCCCTCGTGGCGTCCAGCTTGCCCGCCACCGCCCCTGCCTCGCCACCCACGCAACACGATCGCTGGAGCATTCCGAAGACTGACTTATTTAATCGGCCCCCGCCAAACGCGGCGAGATCCCACTGCTTCTAGAAGAAGCCGGGCCCGACCTCACGATCGCGGCGATTGCGGCGATTGCGGCTCGGCCGGCGGCGATCGCCGCGTACGAGATGGCAAGGCAATCGACGACAGCATCAAGCCCAGCGCCGACGAAGCGAAGAATCCGCTGCTCGGGCAGACGGCGGTGCAGGCCGGACGTTAGTCGCTGATCGTCCATCCCAGCCGCGGATCGCCACCGCGGACGGGTTGGGCGGCAGCCAATTTTTGGGCGAGACTGCCATCGGCTACGTAGGCTGGTGGAATGGCCATCGCGGTCGGTGGACTATAGGCCACGGTCGCGGAGGATGGCGACACTAAGGCCGGGCCTCGGGTAAAGGACATTGCCGGTGGCGTGTACCGGGCCATGCGTATCGCCGGGCGCGCGATACGGGTCGCCTCGCCGGTGAACGCGGTGAACTGGCGCCCTTCCTCGAACACGGCGTTGTGCCCAGTGACGAACGCCCCCGCGACGACGCCGCCGACGATGATGGTGCCGATCGTCTCGCCGGTCCGGCCATCTCCGGCGGCGTGATAGCGACCAACGACGGGCACGCTGCGACCAGCAACTTCGACCGAGCGCAGTTCGATATCGAGCTTGCCGGATTTGCCGAACGCGCCCTTGCCGGTCCTGAAGGTCACCGCACCAACGCCGGGGGCCCCGCGCGGGATCAACACCGCGCCATCGACGATCACGTCCCGCGCAACGGATACCGCGACGGGTTGTCCGACTCGTGCGCGATCCGACGCGATCTCCTCGTCCAGACGCAATACCATCTCGGTATGCGCCGGCACGACGATCGCCGCATCCGTCGGCGCATCCGTCGGCGCATCCTGCGCGGCTATGGCGGTGGGTAGCGTGCACAATGCCGCAAAGACGATCAGCTTGTGCACTCAATTTCTCCCCTGCGGGCACGGCCTGTCCCGCGCCGGAGATAGCAGAGGAAGGACTTCTATCGTGTGAAACGAGTTGGTTAACTGCGCCGGTTACGCTTGGGCACTCGGTCGGGCGGAAGCACGGGCATGCCATGCCCTCAGATGTTCGAGATCGTCGGGTATCGCGATGCCGACGAACTTGGCGAAGTCGATCGTCGTGAGCAGGACGATATCGGCGATCGTGTAGCGCTCGCCATCGAGCCAGTCGCGACCGGCGAGCGCGCGGTCGAACTCCGCCATTGCGGCGAGAACGCGCGGGCGCTGGCTTTCACCGAACTCGGTATATTGCGGCTGGACGATCCGTGCGGTCCAGGGATGCGTATGCAGCCAGACCATCGACAACGGCGTCATCAGCCGCAGTTCGATCCGCCGTGTCCACATGTCGATCTCCGCAATGTTGTGCGCGCCGTGGCCGAACATTGGCGGGTCGGGATGGAGAATCTCGAAGTAGCGACAGATCGCGACGCTCTCGGTCAGCACGCGGCCGTCGTCGAACGTCAGCGCAGGCGTCTGGCCGAGCGGATTGACCGCCAGGAACGGCTCGGCCTTGTGCTCAGCCTTGGGAATCGAGATTTGTGCCATGGGCACGCGGACATGCTTTTCGGCGAGGAAGATGCGGACGCGGCGCGGGTTGGGCGCGGGCAGTGCGCTATCGTAGAACAGCAAGAGCGTCTCCTCGGCATCTGTTTTCGAATATACCGTATGGCATTGCCGGACGCGTTCGCCTAGCGATGCGTCGCATGACGACCGCCGCAGACATGCTCGCCACGGGCTTCGCCACCCTCCCCGATTTGATCCGTGCGCACGCGCTGGAACGGGGAGATCGTGTCGCCGTTTCCGATGCGCAGGGTAGCATCGACTATAGAACGCTCGACGCGATGATGGACCGGATAGCGGCGGCGTTGCAGCGCGACGGGGTTGCGGCGGGTACGGCGGTGGCGATCGTTGCCGCGCCGACGACCGAGTATGCGGCGATATTCCTTGGTGCGGTACGCACGGGGTGCGTCGCGACACCGATCGCGCCGTCCGCTACGCCAGCGGCGATCACGGCGATGATTGCGGATAGTGGCGCGCCGGTCGTCTTCCTCGATGCGGAGAATGCTCGGGCTTTGAACGGGCAACCACTGTCGGCTCACGCTGTCGTGTTCTCCCGCGAAGGCGGGAGCCCAGGCTGGGCTCCCGCCTTCGCGGGAGAACAATCTTTTGATGCGTGGCTCACTCCTCCAGAGACCAAGCCAAACCCCGTCACAATCGCTCCCGAAGACCCGTTCAATATCATCTACTCGTCCGGTACGACCGGCATGCCGAAAGGCATCGTCCAGAGCCACGCCATGCGCTGGGCGCATATCGCGCGCAACACTGCCGCAGGGTTCGACACCGCCGTGACAATGATCGCGACGCCGCTCTATTCGAACACCACGCTGGTGAGCTTCCTGCCGACGCTCGGCTGGGGCGGCACCGTCGTGCTGATGGGGAAGTTCGAGGCGCGCGCGTATCTTGAACTCGCCCAGCGCTACCATGCGACGCATACAATGCTGGTTCCGGTGCAGTATCAGCGGATCATGGCGCTGCCCGACTTCGACGACTTCGACCTGTCGGCATTCCGCTTCAAGACCAGCACCAGCGCGCCCTTCTCGGCAGCACTGAAGGCCGATGTCGTCGCACGCTGGCCGGGGGTGCTCGTCGAATTCTACGGCATGACCGAGGGCGGTGCGAGTTGCGCGCTCAACGCAACCGCCAACCCGACCAAGCTGCACACCGTCGGCCAGCCGATGCCGGGCCACGAGATCCGGCTGATCGACGATGACGGCGTCGAGGTCGCGCCTGGCGAGATGGGCGAAGTCGTCGGTCGCAGCCCGGCGATGATGAACGGCTATCACGGCCGATCGGAGGCGACGCGCGACGCCGAATGGCATGACGCCGACGGCAACCGCTACATTCGCCACGGCGACGTCGGGCGGTTCGACGCGGACGGTTTCCTCACGCTGATGGACCGGAAGAAGGACCTTATCATCTCGGGCGGATTCAATATCTATCCTTCGGATCTGGAGGCGGTGCTCGCCCAGCACCCTGCGGTCGCGGACTGCGCCGTGATCGGCGTGTCATCCGAGGCATGGGGTGAGACGCCGGTAGGCTTCTACGTGCGACGGGATGGCGTAATCGAGGATGCCCCCGCGATCCTCGCTTGGGTGAACGGCCAGCTCGGCAAGACGCAACGCCTGTCCGCGCTCCATGTCGCCGACGAGCTACCTCGCAGCGCGATCGGCAAGGTGCTCAAGCGCGAACTTCGCGACAGGCTGGGAGCGGCCGCCGCATGACCAGTCTGAAACAGGCGATCGACGCACTGGAGCCGATCGAGGGCGGCTGGCGCGGGACGGTGCCCGAGAACTGGTTGCAGGGCCGCACCGCTTATGGGGGCTTCTCCGCCGCACTCGCGCTGCATGCCGCGCAGAAATCGGACGTCGATCTGCCGCCGCTGCGATCCGCGCAGGTATCCTTCATCGGGCCCCTCTCCGGTGACATCGTCATCCGCGCGACCCGGTTGCGGCGCGGGCGCAACGCCGCGTTCGTCCAGGCGGATGTCGAGAGCGAGGCCGGGCTCGGGCTACGCGCCACGTTCGTGTTCATGGGGGCGGTCGCCTCGCGCGTGGATCACCAGACCGGCAGCGCGCCCGACTTCCCGATGCCAGGCCCGGATACGCGGACGTTTCGCGGCACGAGTGCGGTCGCGTTCTCGCGGAACTTCGACCTGCTCGATCGGCGGGATGACGGCGTCGGGCCGGCGGAGTGGCTGCGGTGGGTGCGGCTGGCCGAGCGTGACGGGCTCGATCCGATGGTCGAGCTCGTCGCGGTGGCAGATTGCCTGCCGCCGTCCGCGCTGAAACTGCTCGGTGGCCCTGCCCCGCTCAGTTCGATGACGTGGCTGCTCAATATCCTGGGTCCCCAGCCGGTGACACGCGAGGGCTGGTGGCTGCTCCGCGCGACCACCGATTACGTGCGCGAGGGCAGTTCCAGCCAGCAGATGGCGATCTGGAACGCGGACGGCACGCCGGTCGCCGAACAGATGCAGAACGTCGCGATCTTCGCCTAGTCCGACTAGCACGCGCCTGACATATCTTGCGACACATTGGTGAAGGGGCGGCAAAACCCTGCGACAACCGGGGTTTAGAACGACGGTCATTCGATGGGAATTCGTCCCACTCCGCCGGAGACCGACATGCGCAAGACCGTCCTCACCTTGATGCTCGCCGCCAGCGCGATCACGTCCGCCGCCGGCGCGCAAACCGCCCCCGCGACACCGCGCCTACCGATGCGTCAGGATGCGAACCACGACGGCCTCGCCACGCGCGCGGAAGCGATCGCGCAGGCCGACGCCCGCTTCGCACAGATGGATACCGATCATGACGGCCGCGTGACCGGCGGCGAGATGCGCGCCTATCGCGAAGCGCTGCACGACCGGATGGTCGCCAGCGGTCGCGACGTCCCCGTGCCGCCGCCGGGCGGTCGCAAGCATGACGGCATGGGGCGCCGGATGGACCCGAACGGCGACGGCAGCGTGACGCGCGACGAATTCGAGGCGCGCGCGCTCAAGCGGTTCGACCGGATGGACGCCAATCACGACGGCACGATCGACGCGACCGAGCGCGCCAACGCCGCCGAGATGCGCCACGTCGACCGGCGCGAACGCCGCGACGGCGTGACCCCGCCCGCACCTGCACCTGCTCAATAATTGGATGAGGGGAAGCATCGGGCGTCGGTGCTTCCCCTGGACAGCCGCTATGCTAGACACTGCCCCGATGGGGGATATGCCGCACCTGCTGCTCGTCGACGACGAGCGCTCGATCCGCGAGCCGCTGGCCGTGTACCTCACCAAGCAGGGGTTTCGTGTCACGCAGGCGGGCGATGCTGAGGCAGCGCGGACTAGGCTGACGGCGTATGCGATCGATCTCGTCATCCTCGACATCATGATGCCGGGCGAGGACGGGCTGTCGCTGTGCCGCCACATCGCCGCGACCAGCGACGTACCGGTGATCCTGCTGACCGCGCGCGCGGAGGAGACGGACCGGATCGTCGGACTGGAAATGGGCGCGGACGATTACGTCGTGAAGCCGTTTTCGCCGCGCGAACTGGCGACGCGCGTGAAGGTTGTGCTGCGGCGCGCGACCGCGGGCGGATCGCGCCAGCATGCGCCAGAGAGCAGTTCCTACGGGTTCGCCGGCTGGGTCCTGAAATCGGGCGAGCGCGCTCTAATCGATCGCGAGGGCGTCTCGGTGCCGCTGTCGACCGGCGAGTACAACCTGCTGCTCGCACTCGTCACGCGACCGCGCCAGGTGCTGACCCGCGACCAGTTGCTCGACCTGACTCAGGGGCGTGAGGCGGCCGCGTTCGATCGCGCGGTCGACAATCAGGTCAGCCGGTTGCGACGCAAGATCGAGACCGATGCCAAGACGCCCGAGTTAATCAAGACGGTCTGGGGCGGCGGCTATACGCTGGCCGCCGAAGTGACCCGCCTGTGATCGCGCGCCCGTGATCCTACGCTCATGACCCGCCCGTGGCCGCGCAATCTGGCCGGGCAGATGGCGTTGCTGATCGCGCTCGCGCTGTTCGTCGCGCAGGCGATCAACTTCGGTCTGGTCCTGCGCGATCGGATCGAGTTTCGCCTTTCGCAGGCGACCCGCCCGGTCGCGACCCGGATCGCCGATGCGCTCGACCGCGAGGCGCATGGCGGGCGTCCCCTGACCGCGGATCGCGGCCGCGTCCGCCGTCTTCCCGCCGATCCGATCCGACGGATCGGAGACGAGCGCCATCCCGAGGTCGCCGCCGAACTTCGCCGCCAGCTCGCGGATCAGGGCGTGACGGTCGGGCGGATCGATACCGGGCTCCAGCCCTCGACGCTCGACGACGACAGCGACCGCGACAATCGCCGCCGTGCGGGGATCCGCCGCGGCGAGCGCGATGGCGCCACGCTGTTGATCGCGGTCGAACAACCCGGCCGCGGCTGGCTGACGATCACCGCGCCGTGGCCGCAACCCGGCGCGCGTCTGCTGTTCGCGTTGCTGAGCCAGACCGCGATCCTCTACATCATCGTCCTGTTGCCGGTGCTGTGGATCGTCCGCCGACTGTCGCGACCGCTACGCGACCTGCGCGTCGCGGCGGAGCGGTTCCGACCCGGCGAACCCGGCGCGCCGATGCCGGCGGAAGGGCCCGACGACGTCGCCGCACTGATCACCGCGTTCAACGCGCTCAGGCTTCGTGTGACGGGCATGCTCGACGAAAAGGACCGCATGCTCGGCGCGATCGGGCATGATCTGCGCACGCCACTCGCCGCGCTGCGGGTGCGGATCGAGTCTGTCGAGGACGACACCGATCGCGCGAAGATGATCGATACGGTGGCGGAAATGAACCGGACGCTCGACGACATCCTGTCGCTGGCGCGGCTGGGACGGCCGAGCGAACCGCCGACCGATGTCGATCTGGCGGCGCTGGTCGATGCAGTGGTCGAGGATTTTCGCGACATCGGCAGCGAGGTGAGCTTCGTCGAGGCGGACCGCTTGCGGATGCGATTGCGGCCGTCGCTGATGCGCCGCGCGGTGCGCAACCTGATCGAGAATGCGGTGAAGTATGGCGTCTCGGCGGAGGTGCGGGTTGAGGCTGGAGCGCGGTCCGTCGCCATCGTGGTGGCCGATCAAGGCCCGGGCATTCCCGAGGACCGGATGGGCGACGTGTTCGACGCCTTCACGCGGCTTGAGAGCTCGCGCAACCGGGAGACGGGGGGAATCGGGCTGGGGCTGGCGCTGGCCCGCGCGATCGTGCGCGAGGCCGGTGGAGAGATTCGCCTGGTGAACCGCGCCCCGTCAGACCAGGCTGGCGGCGGCCTCGACGCGATCATCGAACTACCACGCTAACTCCTTCTACTCCCTCTCCCCTCCGGGGAGAGGGTCGGGGTGAGGGGCAGCCAAGCAGCGGTGCGCCTAGAGCAGCCCCTCACCCCAGCCCTCTCCCCGCAGGGGAGAGGGGGCAGTAAGTTCAATCCTCGACGATCTGGCTATGCATGCGCGTGTCCTTCATGCGGAGGTACACGATCAGCGAAACGCCGATCATCGCGGTCACGTACCAGTAGAAGCCGCGCTCCATGCCCTCGTTCTTAAGCCACAGCGCGACATACTCGGCGGTGCCGCCGAACATCGTGTTCGCCAGCGCGTACGGCAACGCCACGCCCAGCGCACGGACATGTGCGGGGAAGAGTTCCGCCTTCACCACCGCGTTGATCGCGGTGTAGCCCGTCACGATGAACAGCGAGGCCACGACCAAGCCGAACGCAAGATACGGATTGGTCGCCGTCTCCAGCACGGTGAAGATCGGCACCGTGCACAGCACGCCGGCAATGCCGAAGCCGACCATCAGCGGTTTCCGCCCGATCCGATCCGACAGCGCGCCCGCAGCAGGCTGGAACGCCGCATACAAGGCCAGCGCCGCGGTCATGATCAGCGTCGCGGACTCGCGGCTGAACCCGCTCGTATTGACCAGGAACTTCTGCATGTACGTGGTGTACGCATAGAAGGCGAGCGTGCCGCCGGCGGTGAGCAGCAGCACGGTGAACGCCTCGCGCGGATATTTGCTGAACAGCAGCCAGCCACTCGATTTCGGCGCGCCGTCCGACTTGGCGTTCTGATAGCTCTCGGTCTCGAGCAGCCCGCGACGGATGCGGAACACCACCAGCGCGAGCACACCGCCGATCGCGAACGGAATACGCCAGCCCCACGCGTCGAGCTGCGCCGTGTCGAGCGTCGACTGCAGCAGCAACAACACACCGAGCGCGAGCAACTGCCCCGCGATCAGCGTGACGTACTGGAAGCTGGAAAAGAAGCCGCGCCGCGACTTGCCCGCCATCTCCGACAGATACACCGCGCTTGCGCCATATTCGCCGCCGACGCTGAGCCCCTGCATCAGGCGTGCAAGGATCAGCAACGCCGGCGCGATCCAGCCGATCGTCGCAAATCCGGGCGTGATCGCGATGAGGAACGAGCCTGCGCACATCAGCGTCACCGACAGCGTCAGCCCCGATTTGCGCCCGTGGCGATCGGCGTAGATGCCCATCACCCACGCGCCGATCGGCCGCATCAGGAAGCCGACCGCGAACACCGCGGCGACACTCATCAGCTGCGCGGTCGCATTGCCCTTGGGGAAGAACACCGGTGCAAAATACAGCCCGAATGCCGAATAGACGTACCAGTCGAACCATTCGACGAGGTTACCCGCCGACCCGCCGAGGATCGATTTGAGGCGGTGGTTCTTCTCGGGCGCAATCGTCGTGCTCGCCATCACTGGGTTCCTCCCGTTGCGGGCTGCTGCGTTGCAAAGCCGCGCTTCTTGAGCAGCGCGTTCACGTCGGGATCACGCCCGCGGAACGCGCGATACGCCTCGGCGCGGTCGGTCTCGTTGCCGGTCGACAACAGGATCTTCGCGAACTTGTCCGCAGTCGGCTTGTCCCACGGACTGCCCGCCTCCTCGAATGCCGCGAAGGTGTCGGCGTCCATCGTCTCGGACCAGAGGTAGCTGTAATAGCCTGCCGAATAGCTGTCCGACGCGAACAGATGCTGGAACTGCGGCACGCGGTGACGCATCACCAGCTGCTTCGGCATGCCGATCTCGGCGAGCGTCGCGGCCTCGAACTTGTCGGGGTCGATCACGCCGTCGGGGACGGTGTGGATCTTCATGTCGACGATCGCCGACGACAGATATTCCGCGGTCTTGAAGCCTTCGTTGAACTTGCTCGACTGCT
>Ga0265798_10003676_pt1 | contig 21613 bp, 13 predicted proteins | sample P3T30metagenome_FD_192430 | JGI IMG/M metagenome (GOLD analysis project Ga0265798, IMG submission 192430) | Plant litter microbial communities from East Loma Ridge, Irvine, California - P3 T30 | ecosystem: Environmental > Terrestrial > Plant litter > Unclassified | place: USA: California... | reverse complement strand
TACGAAAGATTTAGCCGTAGGCAGCCAGAACACCGTTGATGTGACGCTGGATGCCTCGACCACCGACCTCGGCGAGGCGGTAGTGGTGGGCTACGGCACCCAAACCAAAGCCGACCTAACGGGCTCGGTAGCCACGCTTTCGAGCAAAGACGTGGGCAACCAACCGGTGCAGTCGTTCGAGCAGTCCATTCAGGGCAAGGCGGCCGGTGTGTTTATCGAAAACAGCAGTGGCAAGCTGGGCCAGGGCATCCGGGTACGGGTGCGCGGGGTATCGAGCATCAGCGGCGGCACGCAGCCTCTGTATGTAGTTGACGGTGTTCCCGTAGTGGCCGACAACCTCTCCTCGACCACGGCCGCTACCAACCCCATTGCCGACATCAACCCGACGGATATTGAGAGCATTACCATCCTCAAGGATGCTTCGGCGTCGGCCATCTACGGCTCGCGGGCTACCAATGGTGTGGTACTCATCACCACCAAGCGCGGCAAGGCCGGGGCCACGCGCTTCAACGTGGGCGTGCAGGCCGGCTGGAGCGAGCCCACGCACAAGCGCGAGTTTTTAAATAGCCAGGAATACGTGTCGCTCATCACGGAAGCGCTGACCAACCGGGGTGGCACCTTCGCCGTGCCCGCCAACATTACGGCGCGCCTGAGCGGCTACGCGGGCGGGGTAGACCCACTCACCTATAACACCAGCTGGCAAGACCAGGTGCTGCAAAAGGCAGGCTTTCAGCAGTATGACCTGAATGCCAGCGGCGGCACCGACAAAACCCGCTTCTATCTGTCGGGGCAGTACAGCAATCAGAAGGGCATCATTGTCAGCAACCAGTACGAGCGCATGGCCGCGCGCTTCAACCTCGACCACCAGGCTACCGAGCGGCTGTCGTTTGGCATCAACTTGACGGCCACGCGCTCGGTCAACAACCGCGTGCCCAACGACAACGCCTTCAGCACGCCCATGCAGATTGTGGCGCTGGCACCCATCACGCCCCTCATCGACCCGCGCTCGAACCAGGTGAGCGGCGCCCTCGACCCAAGCACGGGCCTGCCCAATACGGGCTTTCCGTTCTACTACAACCCGCTGCTGAGCATTCAGGGGGGCACTTACGTCACGACGGTGTACCGCCTGCTTGGCAACGTGTACGCGCAGTTGAACCTGGCTAAGGGCCTAATCTTCCGCTCGGAGCTGGGCACCGACGTGCTGAACCAGAACGAGGAGCAGTACCTGAGCCGCCTGACCTCGCGCAACACCGGCAATACCAACGGCTACGGCTACAACTCGAACCAGACCAACGCCAAGGTCGTGGTCAACAACTACTTCTCGTATAAGAACACGTTTGCCGACAACCACTCGGTAGAACTGACCCTAGGTACGAGCTACGAGAACGCCCGCATCAACGGCAACAGTGTGACGGGTACGCAGTTCCCGTCCGACTCGTACCGCACGCTCGATGCGGCGGCCCAAATCACGGCGGGTTCGTCGTTCACGACTAGCAATGCGCTGGTGTCGTACTTCGCACGGGGGTCTTATGCCTTTGCGGGCAAGTACCTAGTGGGCGCCAGTGCCCGCCTCGATGGCTCGTCGCGCTTCGGCGCCGGGCGCCGCTACGGCATTTTCCCGGCGGGCTCGGTGGGCTGGCTCATCTCGGAGGAAGACTTTTTGAAGGGTAACAAAACGCTGAGTCTGCTGAAAATTCGCGCCAGCGTGGGCAAAACCGGCAACCAGAACTTCGGCAACTTTGCTTCGCGCAGCCTCTTTGCGGGCACTGGCTACGTGGGCACGCCGGGCCAGCGCCCCTCGCAGTTGGGCAACGATTTCCTGAGCTGGGAATCGACGGTGCAATATGACGCCGGCCTCGAATACGGCTTCCTCGACAACCGCATCAGCGGCGAGGTAGACATCTACCGCAAAAACACCACCGGTTTGCTGCTGTCGCAGCCAGTGCCGGGCACCTCGGGTTTCTCGACGATTAATCGCAACGTGGGCAGCCTGCGCAACCAAGGCATCGAGCTGACGCTGACGACGCGCAACTTCGTGGGCAACTTCGCCTGGACGACCAGCGTGAACGCCTCCATCAACCGCAACAAGATACTGGACCTGGCGGGCCCCGACATCCTAGGTAGTGCCCTCAACCGGGCACAGGCCGGCCAGCCGCTGGGCACCTTCGTCGGCCCCGAGTACGCGGGCGTGGACCCCGCCAACGGCAATGCGCTGTACTACCTGAACACCACCAATGCCGATGGCACCCTCAACCGCGGCACGACCACTAATATCAACCAGGCCGCCAACGTACCCATCGGCAACCCTAACCCGACTTGGACGGGTGGTATCACCAATACCTTCTCGTACAAAGGCTTTGACCTGAGCGCTACGCTGGTGGGCGTATTTGGCAACCAGATTTACGACTCGGCGGCGCCCTACTTCTCTACGGGTTTCAACAACGGCTACGACAACCAAACCCGTGACCAGCTCAACCGCTGGCAAAAGCCCGGCGACATTACCAACGTACCGAAGGCCGTGTACGGCGGCGGCATTGGCACCGGCGCGTCGTCGCGCTTTGTGCAGAATGGTGACTACGGCCGCCTGCGCTCGGTGGTGCTTGGCTACAACCTACCCAGCAGCCTGGCCAAGCGCGGCTTTCTGCAATCGGCGCGCATCTTCCTGCAAGGCTACAATCTCTTGACCTTCACGAAGTACACGGGCTGGGACCCCGAAGTGAGCTCCGACTATGTGACGGGCACCAGCAATACGTCGGCCAACAACATCAGCCAGGGCATCAGCTTCTACACCGCGCCGCAGGCCCGCACCTACACCATAGGTATCAACCTAGGCTTTTAGGCGCCGCTTGCCCCTGCCTTTCACGTCTTAGCCTTATTACTTTATGAAGAAAATAGTACCCGGGCTGCTCACGGCGGCCCTGCTCCTGGGTGGCCTGGAGAGCTGCAACAACAAGCTCAACGTGCAGCCCGTGAGCACCATCGACTCGGCCACGGCCTTTAACAATTCTAGCGACGTGCTGGCGGGCCTCGTGGGCTGCTACGCGGGCCTGCAAAGCACTAACCTCTACGGCGGCTACCTGCAGTTTATGAACGACCTGCTGGCCGATAACGGCGACGAGAGCTTCGTAGGCACGTTTACCCAGCCCCAGGAAGCCCAGCGCAAAACGCTGCTCATCACTAACACCCAGGTGAGCGCCACCTGGCTGAGCGCCTACGACGTCATCAACCGCACCAACAACGTGCTGGCCAACATCGGCAAGCTCGACACGCCGGTCCAACAGGCCAGCGCCGAGGGCGAGGCCAAGTTTATTCGCTCCTTAGTGTACTTCGACTTGGTGCGCAGCTTTGGCAAGGACTGGAACGACGGCACGCCCGCCAACAACCTAGGCGTGCCCCTGGTACTGACCCCCACTCTGTCGGTGGCCGACGCCCTGCCGGTGCCCCGCAACACGGTGGCCGAAGTCTACACCCAGGTTATTACGGACCTGACCACGGCCGAAGCAAAGCTGACCACTGGCGGCCCGCTCAACGCCTTTTCGGCTACCCGCTACGCCTGTGCCGGGCTGCTGGCCCGCGTGTACCTGCAGCAGGGCAACTATACGGCCGCGGCCGCGGCCGCCAACCGGGCGCTGGCCTCTTCGTCGTTTGGGCTAAATACCTTCTACGGTGAGAACTTTGGCTACAGCACGACCAACGTGGCCACTGCCACCGTGCCGATAAATACCAGCGCCAACACGCGGGAGGATATTTTCACCATTCAAATCACGGCGCAAAGCGGCGCTAACCAACTCAATACGTTTTACGCCCGCAACCGCCGGGCCGACGTTACGGTGCAGCCGCAGTTCCTAGGTCTGCTCGAGGCCGGCGATACGCGCGCTACGCTCATCACCACGCCCACGGCTAGCACACCGGCCTACACGCGCAAGTTTGATGCGCAGTACGGCAACATCAAGCTGATGCGCGTAGACGAGATGCTGCTGACCCGCGCCGAGGCCAACTTTCGGGCCGGCGGCACGCCCGTGGGCGCCACCCCGCTGGCCGATGTCAACGCCATCCGCACGCGGGCTGGGCTGCAGCCCCTCGCGAGCGTCACGCTGGCCCAGATTCTGAAAGAGCGTCGCATCGAGCTGGCGTTTGAAGGCTTCCGCCTCGGCGACCTCAAGCGCAACCAAGAGTCGACCACCGACCCGCTCAGCAACGCCACCATTCCGTGGAATTCGCCCCGGCTGGTGTTCCCCATCCCCTTCCGCGAGCTCAACGTGAACCCCAACCTGAAGCAAAACGAAGGTTATTAAGCCCACCTAGGCTATTTAAAAAGGCCCGCGATTGTTATCGCGGGCCTTTTTGTGCTTTACCTAAAAGGTAATTATCAAAACACTATGAATTTTTCAACTGTCATGCTTGAGCCTGCGAAGCATGACGGTTTTTGTGATTACGCCTCTGATAACCGGACCTAGGAAGTCAAAAGCAGCTCCATTTGAATGTTGCAGCGCTCGTAGGGTGAGGGCTGGCCGGCCACAGTTTTGCGAAAGCCGAGCTTGTGGTATAGGCTGATAGCGGGCTTGAGCTTAGTATTGCTTTCGAGGTAGAGGCGGCGCGCGCCCAGCGCTCGGGCCTGGGCAATGGCCGCCTGCCCCAACTGAAAACCAATACCTAGGCCTTGCGCCGTGGGCGACACAGCCATCTTGGCCAGCTCATACGAAGCGCCGTCCATCTTCAGGAGCGCGCAGGTGCCCACTATCTGGCCGCCGTATTCGGCCAGCAAAATGCGGCCGCCGCGCTGCAAAATATACGCATTGGGGTGGTCCAGCGCTTTCAGGTCGGCCTCCTCTACCCGGAAGTAGCGCTCTATCCACTCCACGTTGAGGCGCTTAAAATCGGGCTGGTGGGCCGGCGTGTAGTCGAGCAGGCGCACCTCGTCGGTCACGCGCTCGTCGCGCAGGGCCTTCACCCGGCTACCTAGGCTCTGGCGCGACAGCGCATATTCCATCTCCCCAATGGCCAGCCACAGGTTGTGGCGGGTTTCGGCCAGCAGAGTCTCGGTGGCTTGGCGCACGTCGGCAGTTTGCTGCTGCAAGGCGGGCCATAGGGTGGCTCCTTTTTCGCTGAGGGCCACTACGCTACGACGCTGGTCGGCTTCGCCGCGCTGTACTACTACCAGGTCGTGCTTGGCGAGGTCCTTCACTACCTGACTCACGGCCGCATGCGTTTGACCGATGCGCTCGGCGATGTCGCCCACGTGGCGCCCTGGCTCCTGGGCCACTGTGCAAAACACCGGAAACCAGCGCGGCTCAAATGGCAGGTGGTACAGGTCGTACACCTCGGCTGCCTGGCTGGTCATCGTGTCGGTAAGGCGCCGCAAACGGCTACCTAGGGCCGCGGGCCCTACTTCATCGAAGAAATCCATGGGGCAAATATAAAGTATTTATGTAAGTACTTACAAATAATGGCTATTCGAGCAATCTGAGCTTGCAAACCCCAGTATGCCTATCATTTCAATCAACACTTATCGCAAGCTCAGCCACTACGCTCTCCTCCCAGCGGCAGCAGTAGCGTCCTGATTTTAGCAGCTACTGCTTATTTTGGTAACCTAGGCGACGCTCAAATCGCTGACTACCTATCCAGTGCGTGCTATATTCTCGCTTCCAGCTGTTTACTTTTCTGCCTTTCGATTTCCTAAGCTACTGGGCTGCTGCCTACTAGCTACGGTGCCGCTACGTGGGCTAGCCCAGAAGACTACTTCAAAGCTGGCCCCTACCATAGCCGCCGCGGCGCGCCGCGGGGCATCGGGCCAAGCAGTGCGGGTGCGCGTGCGCGATGCGGCTGCTTTCCGCCGCTGGGCGGCGCAACAAACGCCCGCCTTGCTCGTGCAGCCCAGCCTCGATACTGAGCAAGTGCTCACCCTAGGGCCCGTATCGGCGCCGCAACTGGCGGCACTAGCAGCATCGCCGCTGGTCGAGTTTGTAGACGTACCCGACCGGCAGGCCCACGACGAGCGCCTGCTCAACAGCGCTGACCTGACGGTGAACAGCCTCGTGGCCGTGCAACAGCGCTACCCCACCCTAACGGGCCAGGGCCTCACGGTTTCTGTCAAGGAAAACCCGCTTGACCCCACCGACCTTGACTTTCGGGGCCGGCTGCTAAACACGCCGTCCGGCACCGTCATCCAGTCGGCGCACGCCAGTATTATGGCCACGCTCATTGCGGGCGGCGGCAACTCGGGGCCTGCGGGGCGCGGGGCCGCGCCGCAGGCGCGCATTGCCTCCTCCTCTTATGCCAACCTGCTGCCCGATGCCAACGCCGACTTAGTGCAGCAGGGCGTGAGCGTGCAAAACCACTCGTACGGCACGGGCGTCGAAAACTATTACGGCCTCGAAGCCCTGGGCTACGACCAGCAGGCGCGGCTGCTGCCCACGCTGCTGCACGTGTTTTCGGCCGGCAACTCGGGCGCGAGCGCCAGCACCAGCGGCACCTACCAAGGCTTGGCGGGGGTGGCCAACCTCACCGGCCAGTTCAAGATGAGCAAAAACTCGTTGAGCGTAGGCGCTACCGACGCCCTAGGGCAGGTGGCGCCGCTCAGCTCGCGCGGGCCCGCCTACGATGGCCGCCTCAAGCCCGAGCTGGTAGCCTACGGCGACGCCGGCTCGTCTGATGCCTCGGCGTTGGTGTCGGGCGCGGCCCTGTTGGTGCAGCAAGCCTACCGCGACGGGCCGGGCAGCGGCAGCTTGCCCCCCTCCGCGCTAGTGCGGGCCGCGCTGCTCAACAGCGCCGAGGATGTAGGCCGGCCCGAAGTGGACTTTGCTTCGGGCTTCGGCCAGCTCAATGCCCTAGGAGCCGTGCGCACCATACGCGAGGGCCGCTACCACCAGGGCACCCTAGGGCAAGACCAGGAGCAGATTTTTCAGCTAACTGTGCCGCCCGGCGCGCTCCGCCTGAAAGTAACCCTGGCCTGGACCGACCCCGAAGCCGCCGCCAATGCCCCGCAGGCCTTGGTCAACGACCTCGACCTAGCGGTGCTGGGGCCGGGCAGCACGGGGCCGTGGCTGCCGTGGACGCTCAGCCCCTACCCCCACCCCGACTCACTGGCCCAGCCCGCCCGCCGCCGCGCCGACCACCTCAATCCTACCGAGCAGGTAACGCTGGCGCTGCCCGCCGCAGGCACCTACCAGCTGCGGGTGCGCGGCTACCGCGTGCCCAGCGGCCCCCAGGCGTTCAGCTTGGCCTACGAGGTGGCCGCCCCAGGCCTGGAGTGGCTCACGCCCAGCACCGTGCGCAACGTGCGCCCCGCCCAAACTGCCCTGCTGCGCTGGAACTGGGCTGGCCCTGCCACCCTAGGTAGCCTCGAATACCGCCCGGTGGGCCGGGCGGCGTGGCGCACCGTGGCCACGCAAGTAGACCTAGCCCAGGGCACCTACGCCTGGAGCGCACCCGATACAACCACGCTGGCCCAGCTGCGCTACGTGGTGGGCGGCCAGGTTTACCCTTCCGATACCTTCGCGCTGGCCCGGCCGCTGCCCGTGCGCATTGGCTACGTGTGCCCCGACGAAGCCCTGCTGAGCTGGCCAGCCACACCTGGCGCCACGCAGTACCAGGTATATCGCCTCGGCGCTACTGCCCCCGAGCCCTTCCAGCTCACGGCCGACACGACTCTGCTGGTGGCTACGAGCCAACAAGCGGGACCCTACTTTGCCGTGGCGCCGGTGCTGCGCGGCAAAGTAGCCGAGCGCGGCCCCACCAACAACCTCACCGAGGCCGGCGTGGGCTGCTACATTCAGTCGTTTTTGCCCCAGCTACCGGTCACCGATACGGCGCGGCTGGTACTAGCCCTGGGTAGCCTCTACCGCCTGCGGGCGGTGCAGCTCCAGCGCCTTGGGCCGAGTGGGTTCGTTACTATTCAGACCCTTAGCCCGGTTACCCAGCTACGTACCGTTTTTACCGACCTAGGGGCCGCGCCGGGCCTCAACCAGTACCGGGTGCTAAGTCAGGACGATGCCGGCCGCACGTTTTACAGCGCTACCGAGGCGGTGCAGCTGGTGCGCCGCAACGAGCTGCTGGTGTTTCCGGTGCCGGCCACCAGCGGCCAAGACCTGCAAGTAGCCGGCGAACCCAACGTGCCGCTGCACCTGCGCCTCTACGATGCCCTAGGCCGCCTGCTGCGCGAAGCCACCGCCGATGGTGCCCTCAACACATTGCCAACCACCGGTCTTCGCCCCGGCGTGTACCTGTTGCGGGCCACGCCCACCACGGGCGGCGCCACCGTCACCCGCCGGGTGGTGGTGGCCGAGTAGCGCGGCGGCAGCCCAGCCTAGCGCCCCAGGCACACAAAAAACCCCCGGCCTAGATGCAGACCGGGGGTTTTTACTGATAAGCTACAGCAACGCGCCTAGTAGACGTAGCCAAGCGCCGTCACGTCGTTGGCGTTGAAAGGCCGGTTTACGCCGTTGCCCACGCAGGCCAGCATCCACGAGTTGGGGTCGGGAGCCGAAGGCGTGCCAGGGATGAGGATAGCACCCACGGTGCTAGCGCCCTCGTTGGTAGCCGTGCCGCCGCAGCTATAAGCGCGGTTCATGTAGTCGGTGTGGCGGAAACCGATGCAGTGGCCCATCTCGTGCGCCATGATGGTGGCGATATAGTTGACATTCGTGCTGTTGATAACGCGGGGCACCAAGGTGAAGCCAGGGGCCGGGTTGCCGTTGGTGGGGAATCCACCCGACTGCCCAAGCACGCCCGAGCCGAGGTTCGTAGAGTATTTCACGGGCAGGTCGGCGGTGCCCGACGTAATGCGCCGGAAAGTCAGCTGCAGGTTTTGCGCATTGTAGCGGCGAATAGCTTCGTCAATCGCCGACACGTAGGCCGACGTAAACTGGCTGGAGATGCTAACGGTCAGCACGCGCGGCAGGCCCGTTACTAAGTTAGTGGTACGGTACTGCTCGTCGGCACCCACGCGCAGCATCGAGTAGTTGGTTTTGCTAGCCAGCAGCTCCGGGGTGAGCAGAATGTCACCTTCTACCCGGTAGCCGCCGTCCACGGCTTGCATGTCTTGGGTGCTGAAGCCGAGCGCTTTAACCTGCGCCGCTACATCTGACGAAATATCGGTGGGTTTTGCAACGTCTTCGGCGGTTTTCTGGCAGCCCGTCAGGGCTAGGGCTGCACTGGCGCCCAGCGCCAGCAAGAGGGAAAACTTAGACATACTAGAAACAGGTTTGGGAAAAGGAAGAGTGTGATTGCCAAGGAGTAGCATCCTTCCTAGCTACTGCATCTAGCAGCTAGGAGTAGCTTCTTCTTATCCTCAAAGCACGCGGTTCTTTCTACCTACCCAAAGGACAAACAGCACAATTTTGCGACATGCCGTTTTACCTATGTAGTCCGGTTTTCAGCTAATCTTTATTAAATAAATCTAATTATCTCCTTAGCTTATTCCATCCCTTACTAAGTGAGTTTTTGATTAACAATTAGTTAACCTTTCAATCCAATTTGCCCTTAAATTACTTTTTCGGACTTTAATCTTCTAAAAACGCGTCGTTTAGCTTACTTCTTTCGCGCATTCTTTTGTCTTGCCAGTGCTACTTATTAAGCTAACTGCACTTCTCAACCCGTAGCTACTTCCATTTTTGAGCAATGCTGAGCGCTGTTTCCAGCATGTAGGGCTCCCAGTGCTCTATCTGCCAAGCTGAATGGGCCAGCACCGAAGTCCTTAGCCGCTGCTGTGCCTCCGTCAGCGAGGTGGCCGTTTCCAGAATGTGCGAGAGCTGCCGCTGCTGCTCGTGCAGCAGGTCGTCTTGCACAGCCAGCACCGGCAGGGCTGGCCAGTGCGGCAAAAACTCGTTGAGTGCCGCCCTAGGTGGGTGATTATGCTGTTGCACCAGCGCTGCCATTTGGGCAAAGTCGCGCCGGAACTGCACGTGGCTGGCCTCAGTCTTGAGGCTAGTGCCGAGCTGCTCCAGCACCACATACTTCAGATTGGGGCAGCGCGGCATGGTGCGCGCCAACAGCTCAAACACCTCTGCGGGCACGGCCTCGTCGTGGGTATCGCGCCTGATTTTGCGGGAGGGCAGCAGCTGCGAGTTTTCCCAGCTGCCGCCCGAAATATGGATTTCGCGCACCCGGTCGAGCGCGTAGCACCCTAGGAGCTCCTCGTAGCCGATAGAAAAGTTGTGGAGCTGGCAGTACAAGTTGTGCAGGTCCAGTATCAGAAAGCCATTGACCGGCGCCAGCAGCTCAGCCAAGAACTCACCCTGGCGCTTCACCTCCTCGAGCGAGTAAGCAAAGGCCAAGTTTTCGAGCCCCACCGGGCACCGGGCCGCCTCCGCAATGCGCGCTAGCCGGTCTTGCCCGATGCGCAGCGCCACTGGCGAATAGGGCACCGAGAGCGGTGCCCCCGCATGAAAATTTTGGCCCGTAAAGGCCCCAAAATGCTCGGTAATGTGCGCAAACGAGTAGCGTTGCGTCAGCTCGCGCAACTGGCGCAGCCACTGCTGCTGCTCGCTGGTCCAGCGGCCCGACAGCAGCGAGAAGTACACCCCGTGCCCCAGCAGCCGCTGCTCGCCGCTGTAGGCGTGCAGCAACTCTGTAAACCAAGCGGGCACCTCGTCGGCCCAGTACAGCGCATCAAACGACCATTCGAGGGCGTCGACCTGGCCCGCTTCCAGCAGCGGCAGCGCTGCCCCCAAGATGTCAGCATCTAGGTTGCAAGCAAGGGCGGCCAGCACGGCAGGTGCTTCTGGCGTATCCACGGCTTAGCCTAAGCCGCAGGCCGGGCAGTTAAATGGCTCTTTCTTCTCACCCGAGTTGACTTGGGCTGCCGATTCTTTGGGCTTGGGGTCATCTTTTTTACCGCAGCTGGTGGTGGTTTGCACAGTCACGCCAACCAGGATAGCGCTGAGTAAAGCCTTCGAGAGTTTCATAACAGGAGGAATGGTTGTGGGTCAGTTGTGAGTGGTAGAGCCACCTAGGGGCCCAATGGTTGCACCCGGCCGCACGGGTCTTGCGCCCTAGCGCCCACCCAGCATCACTAGCCACATCCGCGCTGCTTTTTCTGCTGTTTTATTCGCTACGTTGCCATCACCTAACCGCGCCATGCATGGCTAGCTGAGTAAGCACACAATATTTTACTTACACAATTACCATTATCCTTTACTCTAGCCAGGATAAGCCCTTTCGTCTCTTCTGCACGCTTTTCACTGTCAATCTATCTATTCTGCAACGCGAAACCAACAACGCTCACCTCACGCCGGACCCTGGCTACTAAGCTGCCCCTCTTGCGCCACAAAAAAGGCTGCCCCGAGTATCGGGGCAGCCTTTTTTGCTTTACAAACTTCATGTTTTTACTCGTCCTCGTCGTCATTGCCAGCCTCGAAGTCGAACTCGCGGGCCAGGTCTACGGCTTCGTCGTTTATCTGGGCCAGCAGGTCGGGGGCGTCGGCATCGAGGGTGCGGGCAAAGAGGTCGAGCAGCGCCTCGCCTTCGTCGTTGACGTATAGATTAGTATAAATCTGGTCAAAGAGCTTGCTCTCTTTATGAATCTGTTTGTCGATGTCTTCGGGCGAGCGCGCGGTGCTGAGGGCGTGGTGCAGCACGTCGGCGGCGCGGCGGGCCTCGTCGTGGTCGCCTAGGTCGGCCAGCAGGCGTAGCAGGCTAGTAGCCACCCCTAGGCGCCACTGCTCGAAGCGAAAGCTCTGCTCGCGGGGCGCGGCTTGCTCGAAGCCCGCGTGGGCACCCAGCACGGCGGGCGTCAAGTATTTTTCTTGGTCGGCCGGCTCGCGGAAGGCGAGGCGCAGCAGGGTTTCGTAGGAAGACATTAATCGCAGATTTAGCGGATTTAACGGATTGCGCAGATACGCCTGCTAAAGCAGGCTGGCTACTTGAAGTAAGATTGCCAAACTAGTATGTGCTTGCTTCAGGCAGTGACAGGATGCCGCTAATCAGCAGCTAGAAGCTTAGGAAAATACTTGCCACACGAGCAGCGAGGCGGCGTAGGCCAGGCCGGTCATGTATACGAGTTGCCCTAGGGGCCAGCGCCAGCTTTTGGTTTCGCGATACGTCACAGCCAGCGTGCTCATGCACTGCATGGCAAACACGTAGAACACCAACAGCGAAAGCGCTCGCACCGGCGTGAAAAACGGCTGGCCGTGGCTGTCCTTTTCATTGGCTAGCTTCTGCTGCACGGTGCCTAGGTCGGCGTCCTGGCCTACACTATATATAGTGCTCATGGTACCCACAAATACCTCGCGCGCCGCAAACGACGTGAGCAGTGCAATACCTACTTTCCAATCGAAGCCCAGCGGCCGGATAACCGGCTCGATAACGTGCCCGAAGGTGCCCGCATAGGAAGTTTCGAGGCGGGCCGAGGCTACCTGGCGCTCGGTTTCGGCGGCGGGCCAGCGCTGGGCGGCGGCCTGCTGCTGCACCTGGGCTTCGGCCTGGGCTTGCCGGTTGCCGGGGCCATAGCTGGCCAGCACCCACAGCAGCACTGAGATGGCCACAATCACCTTACCAGCCTGGAAAATGAATGCCTTTACTTTCTCCACGATGGTCAGGCCCACATTCTTCCAGCGGGGCCAGCGGTACACCGGAAACTCCATAATGAAGTAGCTGCGCTCGCGAGCTTTCAGAATTTTCTTGAGTGCAAAGGCCGAGATAAGCGCTGACATCAGACCTAGGAGGTAGAGCCCCATCAGCACCAGCCCGCGCATGTTAAAAATGCCCAGCCACGACTCGTCGGGTACTACCAGCGCTACCAGCACCGTGTATACCGGAATGCGCGCCGAGCACGACATGAGCGGCGTCACGAAGATGGTCAGCATGCGGTCCTTCCAGCTCTCGATGGTGCGCGCGCCCATAATAGCTGGCACCGCACACGCTAGCCCCGAAATGAGCGGCACCACGCTCTTGCCGCTCAGGCCAAAGGGTCGCATGAGCTTGTCCATCAAGAAGGTCACGCGGGCCATGTAGCCGGTTTCTTCCAGCACCGCCAGAAAGGCGAAAAGCAAGGCAATCTGTGGAATAAATATCAGCACGCCACCTAGGCCGGCAATGATACCCTCAGTGAGCAGCCGCACCAGCGGCCCACTAAAATTATTCTGCAGCAGCTCATTAAAGCTGGCTACCCCCTGGTCGATGAGGTCCATGGGGTACTGTGCCCAGGCGAAAATGGCCTGGAACAGCAGAAACAGGATACCTAGGAAGATGAGGTAGCCAAACACACGGTGCGTCAGCACCTTGTCAATCTTGTTGGAAGCTGGCTCGCGCTGCTCGGTGCGCGTTACGGTCACTACCTCCAGCAGCAGCTCATTGATGCGGGCGTAGCGGCCAATGGTTTCTTCGGCCTGCCGCGCTGTCGAGTCAAACTTATATTTCTCGGTCAGCTCCTGCAAGTACGCCCGGTCGTCGTCGCTCAAAAAGCGCAGGCCTCGGAACTGGTGCGCGTAGTGCAGCGCCAGGTAGTCGTTGTGCAGGTTGAAGTAGTAACGAATCTGGCGCACCAAGGGCAGCAGGTCGCCCTCGGGCTCCCAAAAGCGTAGGGCGGGCGGGGTGGCTAGGCGCTCGGCCATCACAATGCGCAGCGCGGCCACGCCCACGCCCTTGCGGGCATTCATGGGCACCACGGGCACGCCTAGCTCGCGCTCCAAAGCGGGCAGGTCAATCTGGATGCCGCGCTCGGCCGCCAAATCGGTCATGTTTAGGGCCAAGATAGCGGGCAGCCCTAGGTCGGCGAGCTGCGAAAACAGCAGCAGGCTACGGCGCAGGTTGCTGGCATCTACGGTCACCACCACAAAGTTGGGGTAGTCGGCCGCGCCGGGGTTGTACAGCAAGTCGGCAATTACTTGCTCATCAAGGCTTTTGGGGTACAGCGAGTACGTGCCGGGCAGGTCAATAATCTCGGCCCGGCGCTGGCCGCCGAGCTGGGCCACGCCCGTCTTGCGGTCTACAGTGACGCCCGGAAAATTACCAACCTTCTGGTTGAGGCCCGTGAGCTGGTTGAAGAGCGAAGTCTTGCCCGAGTTGGGGTTGCCGATGAGGGCAAGGCGGGGGAGGTGCGGGTCGGCCGCCGGCCGGTTGGAAGGGGGCAGCGTAATCGGCCGGGGCGCAGTTGGAGCTTCCTGCATCGGCGAGGAGAATCAGGGGATATTTAAGCTTTCAGTTGGATGGTCGTGGCCTCGCTCACGCGAAGCGACAACGTATATTCTTCATCGCCAAGCACTAGCATCAGCGGGTCGCCGAGTGGGGCGCGGCCGGCCAGGCGCACCTGCGTGCCGGGGATGCATCCCATTTCGAGCAGCTTGAGGGCCATCTCGGGGTCCTTGAGGCAGCACACAGTCGCCGTTTCACCTACGCGCAGGTCATTGGCAGTGCGGCGCGATGAAGTGGGGGTAGGCGCAACGGTACGGGGAGAGCGACGAAGAAAAGCCAAAGTAACTGCTGCTATTTAGAAGGGATTTAAACAAAGATACGCCTGTTTAGGCCTTGAAGGTTCCTTAAAGTCCAATAGTAATGAGTCGTGCAATCAAGTCGTGCGCATCTGCAAACCACACCCATATGTTTCTACAAAGCCAATATTTTTTATCGCTACATTGAAGAGCTAAACCACGTTGCACTATAGATTTGTATTACCGCAATCAAAAACCTATTATATATGTACAAAAGCTTACTTTATTTTGCATTATTCTTCTTTGGCTTGTCCACTTTAGTGCAAGCTCAGTCAACAGCGCCGGTGCTACTTGCGGGTAAGATTATAGATAAGGATACGAAAGAGCCCCTGCCCTTTACTTCCGTGAGCCTGCACGACGAGCAAACCGGCGCCCTCAGCAACGAGTTTGGAGTGTTTCAGCTACCTGCCCCGGTTAAGAATGCGCAAGACTCGCTGGTAGTGATGGCCCTCGGCTACAAGCACCTTGCTGTGCTAGTGAAGCGAGGCCAGGCCCAGGCCACTATGGTGATTGAGGTGCCGCGCATGGCCATTGCCCTGAGCAACGTGACAGTAAAGGGTGGCAAAGTCAAAAACCTAGGCCTAGGTGCCACGGCCAACCGCCCCGGGGAGGGCCTGATGCAAGGCCAGCCCGGCAGCCAGTGCGCCTTTTTTATTAAAAACGATAAAAATCACCGCCTAGGTAACATCCGGTCGGTGTCGTTTTACATTGGAGAGAATGGTTTTCCGCGCGAGCCGTTTCGGGTGCGCATCTACAAAGCCGATGGCAATTACAATGCTCCCAACACCGACATTCTGACCCAGAGCGTGGTGGTGTCGTCGCCAGCTGGTGGCCAGTGGTATACCGTCGACCTAACGTCGTACAACGTGATGGCGCCTGAAGAAGGCTTCTTTGTGGCGATGGAGTGGATTGTGAGCGGCGATAAGTTCTTTAAAACCGACTTTATGGACGAGAACTACACGCCCTTCGGCCAGATTATGCGTCCCACGTTCGAGTTTAAAGAGAGCCGCACCTGGAACTACACCATCGCTCGCGGCTGGAACCAGCTAACGCTGGCCAACGGCCAGGGCCAGCGCTACAACGCCATGATTAAGGCCGAAGTAGATATGATTAAGTAACAGCGGCCTGGTTACCATTGTGAGGAGGCCCCACAAAACAATCGCGCTTGGACGAGCTATTTAGGCATCATCCAAGCGCGATTGTTTTGTGGGGCCTCTTTTGAGTTTTTCGCACCGCCTTCCCCTGTCCTAACTTGCCGGCTCATCTGTTGCTGGCGCTTTGTTTACTTCTTCCACCTGGTACCGGCTGCTGGGCGTGCGTCCTGACGAGACGCGGACGGTCTGGCTGTTTTTTCTGCATAACTTTTTGCTGGGCATCGGCACCATCTTGGTGTACGTGGCGGCTAACGTTATTCTGCTTGAAAACAACCCCGAGCGCAACCTGCCGCTGGCCTACGGCACCGCCGCACTGGCCATGATGGCGGCCGGGCGGGTGTACACGCACTTTGAGCACCACTTAGTGCTGCAAAAGCTGGCTGGGCGTGTGCTGATAGCGGTGGTAGTGCTGGCGGGCGTGCTGGGGGCGCTGGTGATGCTGGGCCACTCGGTGGCAGCGGCCGTGGCCATTATGGCGGGCTACCGGGTTATCTACCTGCTCACTAACCTAGAGTTTTGGGGGGTGTCGGCCGTCGTGTTCGACGTGCGGCAGAGCAAGCGGCTGTTTGGCCTTATCAGCGCGGGCGATATGCCAGCCAAGGCCCTAGGGGCTGGCTTGGCCATCATTATCCATGCGCACACCGATTTGCTGTACCTACTGCTCACGGCCTTCGCGGCCTATGGGGGGGCGCTGCTGGTGGTGCAAGCCACGCTACGCTCGCACGATGTGGAGGCGCGCCCAGTGGGCCGGCGGCAGCGGGTAGCAGGCACCAGCGCGTGGCAACGCTGGTTTGGCAACAACCAGCTCGTGCTAAGTATTTGCCTGAGTCTGACGGCTATCGCGGCCGTGACTACGGGTGTGGAGTATTCGTTCTTTGTTAACGTCAAGCACAAGTTTCACGACCAGACGCTGGTGATGCAGTACGTGGGTGGCGTGCTAGCCCTCACGTACTTGCTGGCCATGCTATTTAAGGTGGGCCTGGCGCAGGTGACGCTCGACCGCCTAGGTATCCGGCGAATGCTACTCACGCTGCCGGGCACCGTGCTAGTGGGGCTGCTGACTTTTGGCGCGCTAAGCTGGCTGGGCGCGGGCGAATCGACGCTGCTCATTTACTTCTGCGGCTTGTACCTAGGGCTGGAAGTGCTGCGCCGGGCCGTATTTGACCCGGTCTTTCTGGTGCTGTTTCAGCCCCTAGCGCCCCCCGAGCGCCTGCAGGCGCACACGCTGGCCAAGGGCTACTACGAGCCTCTGGGCATGGGTCTAGCGGGCCTGCTCCTGTTTCTTACGGCTAGCCACGAGGCCATTGCTGAATGGCTGCCCTTCGTGTGGATGGCGCTATTCATGGCCGGCGCGCTGTTTTTTTTGGCGCGCACCTATGGGCATTATCTCGCCGAGCTGCAGCACGCCCTAAGCCAGCGCTTTTCGCTGACCGAGGAGCTGCGTACCGAGCTCTCCGCTGAGCCTGCCGCTACCGCAACTGTGTCGCCCACCGACCTAGCCGAGGCACAAGGACTTACAGAGCAGCTAGTGGACAAAAAGCGTCGAGCTGCAGCTACTACCCGCCTTTTGGCGCTGGGCCCGGCCGCTGTGCCGGCCCTGGTCGCAGCTTTGCAGCCAGGCACCCAGGAGGCGCTGGCCCGCCGGGCCGCTTCCGTGGCGGGGCAGCTGCGGCTGCCCGAGAGCCGCCGCGCCCTGGTAGCGCTGGCCCAGCAGCCGCACCCTGCCCGGCGCGAAGTAGCCCTGCGTGCCCTGCGCGGCTTTGCCCCCGTGGCGGCCGATGCGCCCGTTTTTCAAGGACTGGTAGAAGACGAATTGCGGCTGGCTCAACGGCTGGTCAATGGGCTGGCGCACCTAGGGGTCGCCAGCGAACTGGCGCGGGCCTTGGACTATGAGCTCGACCGCAACGAGCAGCGCATTTTTGGGCTGTTGCAGCAGCTGTACCCGCCCCAGCTGATAGTGGATGCGCAGCGGGGCGTGGCCCACGCCGCTCGCGAGCGCCAAGCCAACGCCCTGGAAATTCTTGACAATCTCATTCCGCGCCCTTGGTACCAGGGCCTGCAAGCGCTGCTCGATGTGAGCCCAGTTACCGAAAAAGCACAAGTTTTTGACCAGCTGTTCGGGCCGCTCGCTACTATGATGCCGCTACCGGCCTACATTATCCAACAGGGCGAGGCCACATTTAGCGACTGGACCGTGGCCGTGGCGCTGCGGCAGCACGTGCCCACCCTAGGGCAATTGCCCGACTGGCTGCCTTACTTCAACAGCCCCGACGCGCTATTGCAGGAAAGTGCCCTCACGGCAATTAATCACTTGGCTACCAGCCAACATACTATCTACAACGAGGCACTACGGCTGCTGCCGGCCCTCCCCCACTTGCTTATGAGCCACCACGCTGCCGCTGCCCACTTGCCGGCCCAGGCCCGAGTGGGCCTGCTCCGCCACACCGCGCTGTTTGCCGAAACGCCCGAAAACGTGCTCAGCAGCATCGTGCCCATCATGCAGGAAGTAACCTTTCCGGCTGGCCACCAGATATTTGCTAAGGGTGACCTAGGGGCCTCGCTCTACATCGTATACGAGGGCGAGGTCGGTATATTCAACGGCCCGCAGCTGCTGACGACCTTCCGGCAAGGCGACTTTTTTGGCGAGTTGGCGTTGCTCGACGCCGAGCCGCGCTCGGCCACGGCCGTGGCCCAAAGCGCCGTGCGAGCCTTCCGGCTTGACCAAGACGACTTTTATGACGTGATGGAGGAGCGCGGCGAAGTACTACGCAACATCCTGCGCGTGCTCTGCCAGCGCCTGCGGCGGCAGAATGAAGCGTAAAAAGAATGGTCACGCAGCGAAGCATCTCGTGTGGCGCAGTAATCAACAGCGCCAGCGAACGTCAGCACGTGAGATGCTTCGCTACGCGCTGCATGACCAACATTCGTTAGTAAGCCTCACTAGGCTAGTACCTCGTAGGTCATCACGGGCTGCTCCTTGTTTTTGAGCTTCACCTCACCTACTGGCTGGCATTCAAATGACTCTTTTATTCGCTGATAAGCGGCTTCGCTCACAATAATCTGGCCGGGCTTGGCGCTGCCTTGCAGGCGCTGGCTCACATTTACAGTGTCACCTATAACCGTATAGTCGAGGCGCTTGAGCGACGCTGAGCCGATGTTGCCCGATACCATTTCGCCCGTATTGATGCCGATGCTGACGGCGGGGCGGTACTCGGTGCCGGGGATGGCTTGCTCAGCTTCGGCCAAGAGGCGGGTGCGCACGGCCAAGGCCGCATCCACGGCGCGGTCGAGGTGAAAGTCGCCCCGAAAAACGGCCATTACGGCGTCGCCCATAAACTTGTCGACATAGCCGCCCTGCGCAATTATTTCCTTCACCATCTGGTCGAAATAGCGGTTGAGCAAGTCTACGACCGTGGCGGCGGGCAGCTTTTCGGACAGCGACGTGAAACCGCAGATGTCGATGAATACTACCGTGCCTTCAATGGTTTCGGAGGCCAGCAAGCGGCTCTCAAAGTCGGGCCGCGCCATGAAGTTGATAACCGTCTCATCGACGTACATCTTCAGGATGTTATTTTCCTGCATGGCGCGCAGCGTATCGCGCAGTTGCTGCACCTGCGAGATGGTTTTCTCGATGGTGACCTCTAGGTCGGTAAAATCGACCGGCTTGCACACAAAGTCAAACGCGCCACGGTTCATGGCCGCGCGCAGGTTGGCCATGTCCCCGTAGGCTGATACGATGACGGTTTTGATGATGGGATTGGTTTCGTGCAGCTCGGTGAGCAGCGTTAGCCCATCCATCACAGGCATGTTGATATCGGAGAGCACGATGGCCGTGTCGGGGTGCTCGGCCACGCGCACCAGGGCCTCCTGGCCATTAGCAGCGAATACAAATTCGTATTCACCTTCACGTATTTTACGGCGAAACTTCTGCTTTACAAGCAGTTCCAGATCAGCCTCGTCGTCTACGACCAGTATTTTTGTTTTCATGCGGAAGGCAGAGCAAGTAGCTTTTCTTTGAGGGCGGCGAAGTCGACGGGCTTGGTCAGGAAGTCGTCGGCGCCGAGGGCCAGCGCCTGGGTACGGCTCGCCTCGTCGCCGTAGGCGGTTATCATCATCACGCGGGGCGGGGGCGGTGGGGCGGGCTCGGTGCGCACGCGGCGCAGCAGTTCTAGGCCGCTCATGCCCGGCATATTGATATCGGAGAGAATAAGCACAACCTCGGAATGGTGCTCGTGCAGGTACCCTAGGGCCTCCTCGCCCGAGTAGGCAAAGGAAAAGGCCAGCGCCCCACTGCGGATTTCGCGGCGAAAGCGCTGCTCAAACAGCGTCCGCACGTCGGGCTCGTCGTCAACAACCAGGATTTTCATCATAGTAAAGGTAGGAATAGTACTGGGCCCTAGGTGCCGCTAGCAAGGCAGGCGCAGCGTAAACGTAGCGCCCTGGCCGGGTTGCGAAACTACTTCCAGTATGCCACCGTGTCCTTTGGTCACGATGTCGTGGGCCAGCGAGAGGCCCAGGCCGGTGCCCTCACCGGTGGGCTTGGTGGTGAAGAAGGGCTGGAATATCTTCTGCCGCACCGCCTCCGGTATGCCCGTGCCGTTGTCCTGCACTTGCACCTCTACTTCGTCGCCTAGGTGCTTGGTACGCACGCACACAGTGGGCGCGTAGCCCGGCTCTCCCTGCTGCTGGCGCTGGCGCACAGCGTAGAAAGCATTAGTCAGCAAGTTGAGTAACACCCGCCCTAGGTCCTGCGCTACAGCGTTTACCGGGGGTAAGTCGGCGGCGAGGTCCGTGCTAATGGTAGCGTTGAAGGCCTTGTCTTTGGCGCGCAGGCCGTGGTAGGCCAGGCGCAGATATTCATCGGCCAGGGCATTGAGGTCAGTAAGGCTGCGCTCGCCGGTGCTGGCGCGCGAGTGCTCGAGCATGCCCCGCACAATGCTGGCTGCCCGCTGCCCGTGCTGCGTTATTTTCAGCATGTTCTGCTTTAAATCACCTAGCAGCTCGGCTTCAAGTTGCAGGTCGCGGGTGGGGTGGCTCCGTTCTTCGGCTAGCTCCTGGGCCAGCTCGGTGCTGACTTCGGCGAAGTTGTTGACGAAGTTGAGCGGGTTTTGAATCTCGTGGGCAATGCCTGCCGTCAGCTCGCCCAGGCTGGCCATTTTCTCGGCCTGAATCAGCTGATTTTGTGTAAGCTGCAGCTCTTCCAAAGCCTGCTGCAAGCTGGCTGCCTGCTGCTGCAGGGCAGCTGTGCGCACCTGCACCAACTGCTCTAGCTCGGTATTACGGGCCACAATGCGTCGCTGAGCTTGTTCTTCCTCAGCCCGGCGCTCTAGCTCGATAGCTAGCCGCTTCTTTTGGCCGCGAGCCGTCCAAAAGAACCCTACCATCCAAAAGAACACGAAGGTGCCGACCATGTCGATACCATCGTTATATTCTTTAAACGACCTAGGGGCTAGCTGGCGCCACACCACCGCCAGCAACAGCACAGCCGCATACGGCATCAAGGCCAGCCCTAGCGTGCGGGCGGGCGGGTAGTCGCGCAGTTGCCACACCACTTGCAAGAACTGTGCGATTACCAACAGAATAAAAACATCGTCTATTAGGTCGCCGTCGAGGTGTAGCTTCTCGCCCAGCAGCAAGTAGCCCACCCAGAGCGCCGCCCCCGGAATCCAGAGCTTGGCCAGGCGCCGGTCGAGCGCTGGCAGCCGCGTGGCCGTGCTTAAAAACCGCCGCAGCAGCCAAAGGGCCAGGATAGCTACCGGGGTACCGAGCAAAATGCCATCGTCTTCCATTTTTCAGCTATAGCAATTTATCGTTCAGTGGTCTACTCCTGGCTGTAGATGGGCAGGCGCACCGTGAACTCGGTACCCTGCCCTTCCTGGCTCGCTACGGCGAGGTTACCGCCGTGCCCCTGCACAATGATATCGTGGGCCAGCGAGAGGCCCAGGCCGGTGCCCTCACCGGTGGGCTTGGTGGTGAAGAAGGGCTGGAATATCTTCTGCCGCACCGCCTCCGGTATGCCCGTGCCGTTGTCCT
>Ga0265798_10003674_pt1 | contig 21620 bp, 11 predicted proteins | sample P3T30metagenome_FD_192430 | JGI IMG/M metagenome (GOLD analysis project Ga0265798, IMG submission 192430) | Plant litter microbial communities from East Loma Ridge, Irvine, California - P3 T30 | ecosystem: Environmental > Terrestrial > Plant litter > Unclassified | place: USA: California... | reverse complement strand
AAGTAGATGCCGTGTTTATAAGCCTGGTCGGCTAGGTAGGGTACGAGCTGCCCCCTGAGCGCGGTTTCGGTTTCGCTGTTCTTGGCGAGCTTGACTTCTACTACTACCGTTACCACTTCTACCTTGTCGCCGGTTTCGTTGCGGGAAAAAGCATCTATATACAGGTCAGTGCGTTGGCCAGTGCCTTCGCCGATTGATTTACGAATTTCTACCTCTCGTTTGACCAGTACTTCCGGTCGCCGCAGGTCTTTGTCCAGGTAAAACCTGAGTACGTCCGACAAAAAATTCTCATCCCGCACCGCGTGGCTCACCTGTCTGAGACCCTCTTTCTGGGGCACCCAAAGCATATTGGCTACCGCTAACTCATTGTGCAAATCGGCTTGCAGGCGGGCTAGCGACTCCAGTACCAATTCCTGAAGGTCGGCAGCCGACTTTAACCAGCGTTTGCCCGCCTGCTGGCTCAGCTCAATTAGCTCACCGGGGCGGGCAGGTGCCCAGGCGTTGCGCCGCAGGTTTTCCCGCACCTGGTCTAGTCGCCCCCGTAGCCAGAAAGGGTGGTCCAGCTGCTCATCCAAATACTCCAGCGTGCGCCACGCCGAAGCTGTTCCTCTGGTAGCCAGCTCCGCGACGGCGGCGGTTCGCAGCCCCGCATACTTTCCTCTTGGGTTGGTATCCCGCCAGTCATCTACATCGGTAGGAAGCAGGTGAAAAACATACGTGAGCCACAGGGCCAAGGCTTCTAGTTCGGCTTCGGCTAACCCCGTTAAGTAGTTGAACTCGCTGGGCGTAGGCCGACTTATTGCAAGGCTGATGACTGTTCGGGCTATCTCCGGGTGTTGGCTGAGCCACTCCCAGTATTGCCAGGCATCAGACTGAATATCTTGCTTGCGAAAAAGCACGGAACCGAATACGGCCTGGGCCAGGATGGGCCGCTTGATGACCTGACCTGCTGGCACGGAAATCAGCTCGCGTACGTAGGCGGCGGCCGGCGCATAGCCGACCTGCAGCATGGCCACCAGCACTTGCGCGCTGAGTTCCTCGCGCCATACCCCAAACTCAATGCCTTGCAGCAGCAGGGCCGGGAAGCGAGCCCCCGGCAGCAAACGGTACCAATCCTTGAATCTGCTGAACCGGCCATCCTGCAGGTTGTCCCGAGCGTCCATGCTCAGTACAAGGGCGCTTTCTACCGCAGCTGGGGCCTGGCCTGCCGCCAGCCGCAACAATTCATAGCGGCTGCCACTAGCGGCCCCTTCATCGAACCGCACCAGAAAGGGGGCTAGGTCTTGCCAGAACTGCGCGGGCTGACCACGCAGCAGCTGCTCGCGCTGGCTGTAGCTCACTACCAAGCTTTGCCGCAGCATCTCGGCGCAGTAGGTAGAGCGGTCCCCCGGCCCGTACCAGCTAGGCGGGGGAGCAGGGTGCTGGAGAACGAACTCCCAGAGCCGGTCCAGAATCCTTGTTTTCAAGCGCTTGCCCAGCTTTTGCCAGCGTCTCGACTCGTTGAAATCTTCGTGGTAAGTGTAGGTATTTCTTTCTGTTTTCTCGTGCTGGAAGTCTCTCAGCAAGTCATACCAGACGTTGCAAGCGTAGCGAACTTCTCGCTGAATAGCCCACTGCATAACTTGCGCTTGCTGGCCCAGCTTGCGCAACGCTAGCCGTCGGTGGTGTTTCGTAAGCTGCTCTTTGCACAGCTTCTCTTGCCGGAGGCTTTCTTGTCTCTGTAGCCAGGCCCGGTGCTCCCGGCGGACTTTTAGCGGGTTAAACCACGCTTGCCATACGGCGCGTACCGAAGCATACCGGCGGGTGGCAGTCAGGAAATGCGCGTAGTTTTGGCAGTACGTGGTGGTGTTACTTTCATACCTTGCCTCTTTTATAAATCTGGCTAATACCTCGGCCAACCAGGTGCGCTGCTGATAAGAGAGCTTGCTATAGAGGAGTAGATATAGTTTGTCCCAGTCATCGCTAGTTATTAATGATTCTCGCCGGCTGGAGGAAAACAATACCTTAACCCACGGCACGCGCTGATAGTGTTTGGTAAGCACTACTTGCAAGACCTCTAATCGTGCCTCAGCGGTAGCCTCCTCGGCACTGAAATTACCGTGGTGTTCGATAATTATAGCGTAGGCGTCGGCCACAGTTTCTGCCATTCCGGGTTCGGCGATGAGCTGCCACGCCCGTCGCCAAACGAGCCGCGAAAGACGCTTCCAGAAGTCTGCCCGGCGGTAATTGTGTTCTAATACTTGCCAGTTCTGGCCGAGCCAGCGTAGACTGACTTTGATAGAAGCGGCCGAAAATAGTATATCCGTTCTTTCTAGGGCATACAGAAAGGAGTGATAGCCGCCCAGATAATGGTCATCCCGCTCCGGGGTCAGCAGCGGTAGTAGCTCATCTGGCTCCAGGTGCGTGGGCCATAGTATCCACAGCAAATCACCCCGGAACTCGTCTCGCACGTCTTCAGCGGGTAGGCGGTGCAGGAGCGGCCGCAGGGCTTGCTTTGCCTCGTCGGTGGCTATCTCGCGCAAAATGTCCAGGGCGTAGGCCCGCCGCCGAAAAGGCTGCGTTTCGTCCAGGGCCTGCTCAACCAAGAGAGGCGCAAGTGCCTGCACCTGGCAGCCTTTGGCCATATCCACCGCAAACTGCACCGTCGCCGACGGCACCTCATCCGCCGTGAGCCACGTAGCCAGTTGCGTGGCCAGCCCCGGATGCTGGAGCTGTTGCCTGAAGCTGTGCTCCCGACTTTCCAGGTACGGCGGGTAAGCCAGGGTGCCGATTACCGTGGCCAAATGCTGCACTACTTCGCTACGCTGCTCATCTCGTAGCCGGCGCAAGTCTCCCCGGATAAGTGCCAGGGGGTCAAGCCGCAGTAGCTCTTGCCAGAAGGCGGGCTGTAGTTCGGCTAGCCAGGCCGCCGTTTCGCGCAGGGCTGGTACCACACCGCTCGCTGGGTCGGCCTCCGAACGAAACAGCGCCCGCAGGCTGGCAAGTGAAATCTTTGCCAGATTGACATACCAGGCGGCCAGAAACTCGGCAAAGGCCTGGTGTACCCACACCAGGCAGCCGTTGCCCAGGTCCGTGAATAAGGACGTGTTCTTGAGCAGGTCCCGAATGGCGGCTGGGGTGATAGTTGCCCGTAGCTCGCCCCAAGGAGCCGTCAGGCCCGCTCCGGCGGCGTAAGGGTCGAGCGCGTTATCCAGCAAGCTACCCTTGACGGGCTCCAGGTGAATCTGGCGGCGGTTGGAAAATACCGCCAGGTAGGCCAGATAGCCGGCCAGCACGAGGCGCTGCCGGCCATCCTGGCGGTGCTGCTCCTCGCGCCGCTCATCCGGGGCGTCGCACAAGTGCAGGCAGCCTAGCTCATAAAGCCCGGCTCGCCCCGCGGTCTCAGCTGCTCCAAAGCCGGGCTGGTACTTTTTGTATAAGGAAAGGAGCAGGTGTAGCGTGACGGGGATGCTGGCCAGCGGCTGGGCATCTACCTCGGCCACGGCCGCCAGAAACTCGTCGGGTGGTAGCTTTTCGGCCTGCGCGGCATCCGCTACCTGCTGCTGCGTTAGGGGGCGCAGCACCAGAATGCTCAATTGCTCACTGGTCGGCTGCGGGCCGAATTTCCATAAGTTACCCAACGCTTCGGTGAAGGCGACGGGCCACACGGCATTGCGGCACGTCAGGCGCAGATGCAACCGGTCGAGCGGTAGTCTTTGCAGCAGGCGTAGCAGCGTATCCTGTAGCCTGCGTAGGTGCAAAAGTCCTTCGTCTAGGCTGTCGAGCCACAGTGTCAGGATATAGTCTGCCTGCTTCCAGGCCAGCACGTTAGAATCTGTGGCGATAGTCTCCCGCAACTCGTCCTCGGAGCCAAAAGAGCCTAGGTCCAGAAATAGGTGCTGCTTATCATTTGCCAGCTGGTCGCCCAGCTTGCGCCATTCGCTCGATTTGCCAATGCCTGGTTCGCCCAGCAGCACCACTACCCGGCGGTTGTTGATAAGCTGCGCTAGGGGAATGCCTATCAACTCGGTTTGCTGTCCGGTCCATTCAGTGGCGGCTACGTAGCCAGTGCTTTCTACCTGGTGGAACGGCTCACTGGCGGCTTTGCTCGCGGAGATTTCCAGCCAGCGCCGTTCCCAGGGATAGGATGTAGGCATATACAATTGAGTAGTAGGAAGCGAGGAGCTAAAATGCGGCTCGTAAACAGAGGCTGTATAATCGCTTGCAGCTTACCTTTAAGCCGTACTTCTATGCACCTTACTTTCTGCATTCGCCGATGACGCAATATTACCTTAGTGAAGGCCAGCAGCCCCGTGGCCCGTTTCCGCTTTCCGACCTGCGTACCCAGGGTTTAACCCCAACTTCGCTGGTGTGGCACGAGCAATTAACCGACTGGCAGCCCGCCACTGCCGTGCCCGAAGTGCAGGCCCTGCTACCTAAATTGCCCCCCGCGCTGCCAAAGACCCCGCCGGTTCTTCCTGCGGCGGCCGCGCCGCCGGCTTCCCGTACCCCACCCGCAAGCCTCCCGGCTCCGGCGGCCCGCCCGGCTACTTCCGCGCCCACCGTTACCGGGCCGACGCTACGCGGTGGGCGCTCCAGCCGCACGTGGTTTATGCTGGGAGGAGCGGCCGCGCTAGTACTCCTGGTGTTACTGGCTTTCCAATTTTCGCACAGCTCGCCTAGTGCCGGGGGTGGTGGTAGCATGGCGTCAGCCGCCAGTGCGGCCGATGCCCCAGCAGCCACCGAGGTCACTGACCCCGCCGCTGCCATTGCCCTGGCCGAAGAGAAGGCCCGGCAGGCGCAGGAAGCCTTGGCGGCCGAGCGCCGCGAGCAGCAGCGGGCCTGGAACCGCGAGCATTTCATGAACTACGTCAGCGCTACTGTTCTGCCGGGCTACGAGGTGGGCACGTTTGGCGGCATCTCGGGCGGCTACGTGCAATTCAGCAATAACTCGGGCTACCGCCTGCAAAGCGTGTTGGTAGCGGTGCAGTATATCAAAGCTTCGGGGGACGTGTACAAGACGGAGTACGTCACGATTGACCAGTTGGCCGCTCACCAGTCGGTGACCCGCGCGGTGCCCGACTGCGGGCGCGGGGTTCGGCTGGACTGTGCCGTTTATCAACTGGCCGCCCCTGGTCTGGACTATGCCTATGATGCCAACCAGCCGCAGTAGCACTGAACATGGGTTGGCAGTTGTTGAAGTAGGATAGCCCGCGCATTGTGCCCGGCCGTACCATTCCATCAGTAGGCTATGCGAGTTCATTATCCAGTCAGCGATGTACTGATAGTGCTGGTTAAAGAGCCGAGTGACTTTTACCTCGTGCAGACCCAGCAGTGGTACCGCATCCCGACGAGCACCCGGCTCCCAAACTGTCTGCGCCAGGGCACGGTGCGCTACTTAGCATTTTACTTTCCGCAGGCCTTTCAGGAGCTGCGCTACAGTATTCGCTACTACGCGGCCGTGACGCAAGTGGTGGTGGTAACCAGGGCCGAGCTATTCCCAGCCGAAACGCCTAGCAGTCGCTCAGCGCAGACGTACCATAAGTTTTCGCTGGGGCCAGTTCAGGAGCTGCCGCAGCCCATTGTCAGCTATCGGGGGCGGCGCTTGCTGTTTGTGCCGACTACCTGGGCCAAGCTTACCCAGGCTACGGAAATTAACGATATCTTTCACGAAAGCCCGCTCGAAGATATTTTCTGGCAGGAGCTAAAGCGGCAAAATCTGCCGGCCGAGCGCCAGGTACTGCTACGCACCAGTGGCAAAAATTGGGTGTGCGACTTTGTGTTCTACTGTGCCAAAGGCATCGTCGACGTAGAATGTGACGGAGATACTTATCACATGAATCCCGAGGCAGTTATCTACGACAAGGCCCGCAGCAACGAAATCGCGGCGGTGGCCGATTGGGATGTGCTGCGCTTCACTACGCGCCACATCGAGCAGGAATTACCGTGGGCCATGCGGCTGGTAAAGCAAAAGATAGACCGGCTGGGCGGACTACACTATGCGCAGGAAAACGTGGTGCGCTACGTGAGTAATCCCGGTGGGCAGCTCGACTTGTTTGGCGCAAGGGAGCCGTGAAAAAGCGGGTGCTTGCCGAAGACAGCCCTGTCCTAATTGCTGCCAGTTAGTAAGTTATGAACGTGCCCCTACAGTACGAAGTACAGCACCGTATAAAAGTCCTGAGCCAGCGGCTGCACCACTTGGCGCAAACGAGCACGGATGTTCCGGAGCATGTCGACCAGAAAATCAAAGCCGAAAATCTACAGTACGGCGTGAGTTTTACGCTGGCCCGGCTACTTGCCGCGCTCACGTTTCGTGACCGCAGCAAACCGGTGTTTGAGGAGCTGCTACGGGATTTCAATCAGCGCCAAGGCACTATGCTGACCTACGCGGATTTCGAAGACAGCGGCTGGGTGCGGTGCATCAACGGCGAGGTACGGCTTCCCAGCGTGGTCAGGCACTTTGCCTGGCAAATAGGCCACTACGAGCGGGAAGGAAAATCCCTGGCGTTTCCACCGGGAAAAACGCAGCACCTAGCCTTTCTGCGGGAGTTTTACGAACAACACTATCACGAAGTCAGGCTCACTATAGCAGCTAGGGCGCTAACAGAGTTGCTGGCTGAATTTGCTGGCCCGTCCATTACTACTGCTTTCCTGCTGGAGCGCGATGTGCTAGGCGAAAGAAACGGGCAGCACTATTGGCGGGGAGGCCATTATGTGCAGCACCTGCGCAATGAAATTGCGGCCGCGCTCTGGCTACTGACAACCGGCGAGCAGGTCACGGAAAACCAGTTTCGGCAGTATGTGCGGCAGCTCTATAATGCTGGTATCTGGCCGAGCGACTTGCACCAGTTTCTGACGCCTTTTCAGACTGGTCGCATTAGTGAGTTGGCTACGGAGGTGCTGCTCAACGAACCTGACCTGGTAGATACCGGCAGTGAGTTCCGCAAAATATGGCTCGACCCGCTTTCCTATCACGATAGGCAACTGACCAGCGAAACGCCACACGTATTGCTGGCCAGCAATACCAGTGCCGCGGTGGTTCGGAGCATCATGTATCACAAGCTATGGATGCACGAGACATTTGATTATCAGGCTAACCGCAGGTTTTATAGCTTGTTGGTGCGATTGGCGATTGGCTATGACTCCCCACACCCTGACCCGTGCGCCAACACCATCCGCCTGCTAAAGGCCGCCGACCGACCGTATGTGGTTTGGAAAGTATTTCAAAAGCTGCGTCACCTAGGCGCGCCAGCCATTCCGTACCTGCTGGCAGACCCTGAACTGGCTCCGCTGGCGTTCAGCGCCCTCACCAAGCTTAGCTTGTCGAAATTTTTGGTGCCTGAATCGGAAAACCGTGCCGAGACACACCGCCAGCAGACCGACATCCTGGGTGAGCTATGGCTGGAGCTGTTTGGCTTGTACCTCGACCAGGCTACACTAAGCAGCCAGGCCTTCGAGGAGATAGGCCAATCGATTGGCGCCATCTTCTACGAGCTGGCCAGTAAAGCATTTGCCCGGCCTACGGGGCACGGCAATAGCTACGCCGAGCAGCCAGCCAGCGCCAGGGTGTACCACAAAGCCCTGGCAATGCTGGGAGAAAAGCGCAGCAGTGGGGACACTTATCACCTAGATGCCCAAATCCCGACCAAGCTTGTTGAGGAGCTGTTTTCTGGTATCAGTACCGCCCTACAGGCTGTTGTGCGGCCGGTGCGGTTCGAGTATTTGACTATTGATTTGGCTGCTATTGATTTAGGTATTAGACTAACGCAGCTCGGTACTCATACTCCCGTTCACGCAGCGGCTGAGTTAGAGCCCGCAGCCGAAACCGAGGCTGACAACCTGCTGGGCCACTTACGGCAACTACTCGATGACTACTACGGTACTACCGAGCTGGCGGTGGAGCAGTATTCGGGTCCTGAGCCGGTGCGGAAATCAGCCAGAAGGGGCATCGACTACTTCGGCGTAGAGCTGGTGGCCTGGGGCTACCTGTTCTGCCAGTTTCGCCGACTTAATTTGCTCGATGGCTTGGCTACCAAGTTTTTGCGCGCACTGCAACTCAACCGTACTAAGCAGCGAGGCAAATACGACGAAGTAAACCAACGGGAGGCTGATAAGCTGCGTTTCTTTCTGCGGACGCTGCTGCTAGCCTACCTCGACATTCACGCCCGGCAACGCACGCTGGAGCTGGATGGCCTGCCAGCCGCTGACACCCTAACCTGGCTGGAAAAAAAGATTGAGCAGGTAGCGGCTAAACACTCCCGGGACGACTTGCCCCAGGGGCGGGTTGACTTATTTGAGGAAAGCTTGAGCTTGGGGCATGATGCGCAGGAGACTTCTTTAACTACGCTGCTTTACCGCTGCCTCAGTCTTTTTCAAGGAGCATCCCGCCGGCAATTCATCGAGCAGTTCTTCGACCAAAGCCTGGAGCTTGGTCGCATGTTGGCGGCTATCAATGCGCTGGACTCCTCGGAGCTGCAACAGGTGGTGGCGGAGAAAATAGCGCAAGTCGATATAGAGGCTTTCATCAAGTCAAAGTTTACCGTTACGGACCTGGAAGACACCCTGCTTGAAGCGGTTAATTCCGCCGCACATTGGAAGTTTGCGGAGCCGTTGCTCAAACGGGTGCAGCGCCATTTTAAGGACAAAGACTATTACAATGAGCGGCAGGATTTGCTCTTTGAAATAGAGTTGCTCTTGTTATACAAACGCAAGGAAGGCGTGCAACTGAGGGCGCTGGAGATTCCTCATTTACTAGTGCATTCAGCTCATCATAACAGAGAGTTGGTAAAGCTGAAAGAGTACTTCCTGGGCCTGCACCTGCTCCACAACGAAAAGCATTTCGACGAAGCTATTGCCGTATTGGAGCGGTTGGCGGGCCATGACACCACCACTATCCGCTACGCTTACCAACTCTACCGGGCACGTACCCTAAAGGCTATCAATACCGCTGGCACCAACTTATTCCTGCTGCAACGCGCGCAGCAGGAATGGGAAACGTTTATCAGTAAGCTCGATGCCACTCAGAACCAAGCAAAAGCCGCTCTGCTCGAAGCCGTGGATGGCAACAGCCTTCACTACTACGCTCACTTTGGAACCCCTGAGCAGTTTGACCAAGCGGTAAACCGGTTGCCCACTACTTATTTAGTTGATGAGGAGCTGGTGCCCGTTATTTACACTGCTTATCAGCGCCGGGGGCTGTACGAGCTGGCGTACAGCTACCTCGACAAGGCTACGTATTTTTATGCTGATAACCAAGAGCCAGTGCCTACTAGCATCCACCAGTTGCGGAGCCAGGCGGCCGACTATAAAATGGTCGAGCGCTTGAAAAACCTGCTTGATGGCCTAGCCAACCGGCGGGCGGACCTCATTCCGCAAGTGCTGCCGGAGCGACTCAACGGCCACCGCGAGCTAAATGAATTTATCTTGCAGGAGTTAGTGCAAGCCGCTCGGGTAATGGTCGAGAAGATAGCGGGCGTTCGGCAGATTACCGGCGAAAATCAATACAACGACTTGCTGGTAGCTCTGCTCCAACATCGGTTTGCCGTTTGGGGCTGGAGTATCCACGACCAGCCGCGCATTGGTACTTCGGAAGCCGGCAAGGATGCCGGCGAAGCTGATTTGCTCATTCGGTCTGCCGGAAGCACCATCGCTCTGGTAGAAGCGCTTAATCTCAAGGATGCTGACTACACGAAAGCCCACATTCTGAAGTGCAATTCTTACGTCGAGGTACCCAGGTATTACCTAGTGGTTTACCACGCCGGAAAAAAGCAAAACCTAGCTGCTGCTTGGACAAAATACAAGCAGGATGTGCTCGCCATAGACTACCCAGCTGGGTTCTCGCTCGATGGAGCGGCCGGGTTTGAGGAAGTACCTACGAGCCTAGCGAACGACGATTTTATACGGGTAGGTAAAACCCGGCTTGGGTCTGGCTACACGATGTTTCACCTCATGCTTGCTTTAGGAAATAAAGGATAGCGCGTGTCAGCTTTGAGCCCTTTGTAAGCCCTTTACAGATTAGCCGGCATTAGTGAAAAAGACACTTCAATCAGGCGTGACCTACGCTATTTTCACTGAGCAGCCCTACCATGCATCCTTAGTGAGCCCATTAAGAGTCCTTCAAGGAGTAGCTGGTGCCCACCCCGGTAGTACCCGTTTTAAGCAGGTAGCCCTGCTGCTCCAATTCGGCTAGGTAGCGGGTGGCCGTCGCCTTACTGACGCCCAGCAACTGCTGCACCGCTTTGTTGGTGACGTTGCGCTGACGCTGCGCGAAAAGCAGCAGCTGGATAAACTCTTCGCGCAAGCCGCGACTGCGAAAATAAGCGGCGGGGTCGGCGAAGAACTGCACAGTGCAGCCAGTGGCATCGAAGGTGAATTGGGGAGCGGGTAGCTGCCGCGTGCGACACTCCGCCAGCATGCTGAGGGTGCCCCGGCCCCACGATTCGATGTATCCCGCCCGAAACAGCGTGTTAGCGATGTCTGGGTTGAAGGGCTTGGAGGGGTGCTTACGTTGCAGGTGCTCTACCGTCCAGCGCTCCGGCAACTGGCCATCGTTCCAGAAGAGCAGGTGCGTGGCGTATACGCTGATTTGGATAGGGGTGCCGCTGCTGTAGTCTTTATGAGCCAGCGCGTTGAGCAGGGCCTCCCGAAGGGCAGCTTCGGGGTAGACTGTCTGCTCCACGCGGGCACCGTCTTGGTACGTGATTGCGGGGGGGAGATACTTGCTGCGTAGTAATGCCAGCGTGTGCTCTACCTGGAGCAAAAGCGGGCCGTGCACCTCGTCCTGGTAGCGCAGGTCGTCGTCGGTGACGAAGTAACCGAGTTTGACGTAGGCGCCGGATACAAATTTTTCGGGCTGCGGGTGAAACAGCAGCACGGCCGCTCGCTTTAAATAGTGGCTGTCAGTCAGGTTTAGGTTTTCGAGCAATACCTCGTTGCTATCGAGCAGCACGCCCGCATCGACGCGGCCACTGCGGTCGGCCCGCGCCCGAAACAGGTCGAGCGTGGCGACGGATAGTTCGGTGCTGGTCACGCCGGGCATGGGTACGCCGTCCCAGTGCCGCCCCTGTTTCTGGAGCAAAAAGGCGTCTAGCGCCGCGCCGCGCAGCTCCTGGGTGGTACTGCCGCTGCGGAAGTAGTAGCGGCCCCGGTAGCTAATGGGGTAGGGGTAGGACTCGACGACCAGCTCCAGATACTCGTGGCCCTGCTCGACGTGGTGGTTTACGGCGGGTACGATGCCGAGCAGGTCGCGGGCCTGGTTGGGTAGAATTTCGAGAAGGCGGCGGCACTCGGCCGGCGGCAGGCCCGTAATGCGGCCCCGGTCGTCCTGGCCAATGTAGAGGTAGCCGCCCTGGGCGTTGGCAAAGCCGCAGACCGACTTAAAGTATTCATCGCGCCAAGACTCTTTCCATTCGGTGTGCTGCTGCTCGCGGGGGGTAGGCATGGGGCGATGGATTAGGAGAGACGGTCGGCGGCGGCTTGGTTAATAACAAAGCCCGCGTCGCGCAACTCGCGCACCAGCTTGTGCTGCCAGTTGCTGCTGCCCGGTTGGTAAATGACCCCGGCCAGATCGCTGGGTTGGTCCAGGCTGCCGGTGTAAAGCAGAAAGACATTGGCGCGGCCTAGCCTGGCCAGGAAGTAACCCAACTCCAGCACCACGTTTTGCCGGGCCCGGGGCTTCAGCTCGTCCTGGTCGCTGGCCTTGCGGGTTTTGGGCCGCAGGCGGCCCTCGTCGTCGGGCGAGCCGATAACGAGGGCATACTCGCAGCGGGCGGCCTCGCGCTCGAATTTTTCTACTACGGTCTGGCCGGCATCGCCTTCCTTATCCAGCACGATGGTTGGGATGCTGAGCGAGTGCAGCACGCGCTGCACCTCGTCGCGAATGGCGTGGTCACGGCCATGCACGATGAAGACGTTGCGGTTCTCGGCATCTACTTTCTTAACCAACGCGGCCAGCTTGGTGAGCGTTTGCTTGTAGGCACTGTGCGACAAATGGGTTGACTGGGAGCCGTAGCCAGCGGGCGTTTTCAGCGGTTCGCGCAGGCTTTGCAGCGCCTTCTGGTACGCTGCCCCTTTGCTGAGCGGGTACGTCTTCAGCCATTTCTCTAGGGTGCCGCAAGCCAGCGTGAGCGCGGTAGTCGGATACGACTTATAGGTGTCGCGGGCTTTCTCGTCGTCGCGGGCCGCTTGCAAAAGGGTATCAACCGTCTGGCGCAGCTTGCGTAAAGGGGCCTTGTTGTAAGGGTTCATACGACTAAAGGAAATTCAGTAAGGCAAGCAGCTTGCGCGGGCTCGCACAGTGAGTATAGGCAAGGTCTCGGCCAGGGCACAAAGGTAGGGTTAATTGCTTAACGGATGAAAAGAAGCACCTAGCAAGGTGACATATCAATGAGTAAGGTAACGCCAATCCCATGTTGCGTGTAATCTGTAGTGTAATGTAGAAGAAAATTTTGGAAATTTAGTTTCCTTCTTGTTGCTTTGTGTTATGGCTGTAGTGCAATACAAGAAAAAGGAAGAAGCAAATCAGTTGGCAGGGATAGCAACGGTTATTCTTGGCAGCTACGAAGCGCCCCAGGCCCAGGGGCCATACGAGCTGCTGCTACCTAGCGCCCTCGATAGCACCGGCCGGCTGGTACCGGGGGCCACGGCCCGCTTTGCGGCCGATAGCCCCGCCACCCGGCGGGCTCTGCTACAACCCGGCGACGTGCTGCTGCCCGCCAAAGGCGGGCGCTACCCGGCCACGTTGGTGATGGCGGAGTTGGCGGGGCGGGTAGCCTCGTCGGGGTTCTTCGTGCTGCGGCCAAAGCTGGAGGTGCTGCCGGCCTACCTGGTCGCTTACCTCAACCAGCCCGCCACGCAGCGCCGCTTGCAGGAGATGACCCATGCCAGCACTACCGTGCCGGTGCTCAACAAAGCCCACTTTCTGGCTACCCCCATCGAGTTGCCACCGCTACCCGTGCAGCAGCGACTGGCCGACTTGCACCAGCTCTGGCTGCATGAGCAGCAGCTTACCGAGCAGCTATTACAGCAAAAGGCACTGCTGTATCAGCAGGCGTTTCAAAATGCTATTCAAGCCGTTACAGGCACTTTTTCCTCCCTTTCTTAACCTTCTTTTTATGAATGCTTTCATCACCTCTGATGTGTCTGGCCGCCAAGGCGAAGTGAAGTCTGCCATGCTGGCTAACGGGTTTCATGACTATTGGACAGCAAACAACCAGACTTATTACCTTCCTAATACCTGCTTATGGAAGCCGGATTCTGAGCTTAATGCGGCGTTGCTAATTATGCAGCAAGTCATTCAGAACCTGAATTGGAATCAACCAATTCATAACCAGATTCGCCTTGAGCGGTGTATCGTTATTTCGGCCACTCCTTGGGATGGCATTCCCGGCGAATCTCGCCGCAACTAATTCTCTGGTTTCCGAATCCAAGCCCCCTAGTTCCCTCTTTTTAGAGAAGGGGCCGGGGGGTGAGGTCATCCCATCCCATGTCAATCGACCAACCTACTACCGCCCCTCGCGTCGCCCAGGCCGAAATCAATAACGTCCTGTGGCGGGCCTGCGACACGTTGCGGGGGAACGTGGCCGCCACCCGGTACAAGGAGTACATCCTGACGCTGCTCTTCGTCAAGTACCTCAGCGACGTGTGGCGCGACCACTACGCGGGATACCTGGCCAAGTACCAGGGTGACGAGGCGCGGGTGGCCCGCGCCATGCAGCTGGAGCGGTTTCAGGTGCCGCCGCACTGCTCGTTTGAGCACCTCTACCAGGAGCGCCACGCCGACAACATCGGGGAACTGCTGAACATTGCGCTCGACGACCTGGAGCGCGCCAACCAGGGCAAGCTCGCCGGTGTGTTTCGCAACATCGACTTCAACTCAGAGCTGAACATGGGGCAGACCCGCGAGCGCAATACCCGGCTGAAGCTGCTGCTGCAAGACTTTGACGACACGCGCCTCGACCTGCGGCCCTCGGTGGTAGGGAACGAGCAGGTGGCTGGCAACGCCTACGAATACTTGGTTTCGCGCTTCGCGGCCGACGCGGGCAAGCAGGGTGGCGAATTTTACACGCCCGGCGAAGTGGCGGAACTGCTGGCCCGTCTGCTCGACCCGCAGCCGGGGGCGCGCATCTGTGACCCGACCTGCGGCTCGGGCTCGCTGCTGGTTAGGATGGCCCGGCAGGTAGGCTCGCGCAACGTGGCGCTGTACGGGCAGGAGATTGACGGCAGCACCTACGCGCTGTGCCGCATGAATATGTTTCTGCACGGCCTAGACGACGCGCAGATTGAGTGGGGCGACACCCTGCGCAACCCGCGTCTGCTCGAAGGCGACAACCTGCGCCGCTTCGACGTGGTGGCGGCCCACCCACCGTTCTCGCTCGATAAGTGGGGGCACGAGGCGGCCGGCTCCGACCGGTACGGGCGCTTCCACAGAGGGCTGCCCCCCAGAAGCAGGGCTGACTACGCCTTTATGCTGCACATGCTGGAAACGACGCTGACCGGGCACGGGCAGGCCGGGGTGATTGTGCCGCACGGGGTGCTGTTTCGGGGCGGCACCGAGGGCAGGATTCGCCAGCAACTGATAGAGGAAAACCTGCTCGACGCGGTGATTGGGCTACCGGCCAACCTGTTTTTCGGCACTGGCATGCCGGCTGCCATCCTGCTGTTTCGGCGGGGCCGAACCACCGACGACGTGCTGTTTATAGATGCCAGCCGTGACTTTGAAGCCGGCAAAAATCAGTACCGCCTGGGTGAGGCTCAACTCACCCGCATCGTGGCCGCCTACCGCGCCTACCAAACTGAGCCGCGCTATGCCCAGCGCGTAGCCCCGGCCCAGTTGCGCGACAACGACTACAGCCTCAACATTACGCGCTACGTGGATACGCAGGAGGCGGCAGCAACTATCGACCTGGTCGCCACTCAGCGGGAAATCACCCGCTTGGAAGGGGAGCTAACCGCCGTGCGCAGACAGGTGCATACCTGCCTGCGCGAACTGGGCATTGAGGAGGAGGCCTAGATAAGAAAGGATTGAATAGTAACCGCCGCAGCTACCGCTATTGACGGACCTGCTACGGCTGGTGGGCCAGGTAATACAGCGGACTCAACTTCTACAAATTTTTACCCCTCAATGCCGTGTTTAAACTAACCTACTCCTCCCAAAACTTTCCGGCTAGCCTAGGTCCGTTACTTCAGGGTACCAACACGCTGCAAACGGATTGGCCCGAACTGGTGTGGGCCGCCCTCTCGGTTGGGAAAGCGGAGATACGGCACCTCTCGCGATATGGCAAGTTCTCGTGGTATGAACTGCTTATGCGCCTTTATATGCTCCGCGTTAACCTGCGGGAGTCAAAGGGTGAACTTGTGCAGACAGAAGTGTATAAGACGCTGGACCCAAGCGAGAAAAATGCTATTTCTTACTTTATGGGTTTAACAATGGCTAAGCTACTGGCCAACCGGTTTCTGGACGTTCCCTGGCTGATTCACCTAGACAGCTTCGACGTAACCCGCCTGACTTTCGGCAGCAAAAAACGACCGGACTTGCTCGGCCATAATCGAAGTAAGCAATGGCTGATAATGGAGGCGAAAGGGCGTAGCGGAAAAGTCGAAAAGGGATTGATGCCAAAAGCGTTGATTCAAACCCAGGCAGTGGATACTGTGGACAGGTATTCGCCTTTTATGCGCGTCGCCAGCGCCTCCTTCATTAAAACGAAGAAGAGTGGGGTGTTGGCAGCACAATGGGAGTGCTCAGTGGGAAGTGCCAGTGAGCCAGGAGTCAAGCTAAAATTAGATTCCCGGGCTTTTCTGAATCGATACTATGAGCTTTTTCGTAATCTGCTCGATAGCAACAGCCCAGAGGACGGCACTACAACTGGCGTAGGGTTAGGTACACTGGGGTTCCTGATTACGTCCGCCCAGACGAGCAAGGATACCCCCGTAGGCGACCGCGCCCTTGTTTTCAGGATAGCCGATTTCCCTGAGTTTGATATTCGGATTGGCCTGCTTGACCGCAGCAATGAATTCCTGCTAGAGAATAAAGCCTGGTATAACGCGCTGTTCTCTAACGAAAATGATAATGCCATTAGGGGATTTTTTGCACCCGACACATTTATAGCTCCGGACGGCATCTTAATCAGGCTTGGCCCATCCTGGAACTCGGAAAATATGGGCAAGGAGCCAAACGAGCGCCTGTCTGCTACTCCCACAGCCTAAAAAAGAAGCGTCCAGTACTATGGCCGATTGGCCTCGTATCCGTCGCTTCCAAACGGCAGGTTCAAGAAAACAAGAAGGCCGATAAGCTTCTGGGCTTAACGGCCTTCTATCTCTTTCCTCACATGGAAGGATGAGACTCATGGTGAATATCCGCTAAAGGATTTGCACAGTTGTAAAAGTTTAGAATAAATTCTTGCAAAGCGCAGTGCAAAGTCGCAAAACAATCTAACAAAACGAAAAACAAGACCTACGTATGCTTGCCACCCCCAGCCTGAGCGAAGCCCACGCCTCGCAGTTGCCCGCCTTGCGGTGGCTACAACAACTGGGCTATACCTACCTGCCTCCCGCGCAGGTGCGGGCGGCGCGGGGCGGGCAGCCCGATGGCGTGCTGCTCGAAACCGTGCTGCGGGCGCAGCTGGCCCGCCTTAACGCCGTGCGCCACCGGGGCCAGCAGCAGCCCTTCTCCGACGAGAACCTGGCGGCCGCCATTCAGGCGATGCGCGAGCTGCCCGGTCCGCTGGGCTTCGGGCCGGCTACCCGCGCCGCCTACGATTTGCTTACCCTAGGCAAAAGCTTTGAGCAAGAAGCAGGTACCGACCGCCGTAGCTTCTCGCTGCGCTATATCGACTGGCAGCAGCCCGCCAACAACGTCTTCCACGTGGTGAGCGAGCTGGAGGTGCCGCGCACCGGCCAGCCTAGCACCTACCGCCCCGACGTAGTGCTCTTCGTCAACGGTATTCCGCTGGTCGTGCTCGAATGCAAGCGCCCGGCCGCCGGCCTGCTCGACCAGGCCGTGCAGCAGCACCTGCGCCAGCAAGCCGAAGAAGGCATCCGGCCGCTCTACGTGTGGGCGCAGCTGCTGCTAGTGGCCGACGGCGACCAGGTGCGCTACGCCACCACCGCCACCCCACCCGAGTTTTGGGCCACCTGGCGCGAACAGCACCCCAGCCCCGAGGCCCAGGCCGCCTGGGAGCAGCAGCTACTCACCCTCAAAAACCAGCCCCTACGCCACGACCAGGAAGCGGCCCTGTTCGGCGGCGAGTACGCCCCGGCCCTCGATTACTTCCGTTACGTGCAGGACGCGCCCCAGCTGCCCACCGGCCAGGACCGCGCCCTCTGGAGCCTGTGCAGGCCCGCACGCCTGCTCGACCTGGCTTTTCACTTCGTGCTCTACGAGGACGGGGTGAAGAAAATAGCCCGCTACCAGCAGTTTTTCGGAGTGCGTGCCACCCTGGAGCGCGTGCAGCAGCGCGACAGCGACGGCCGCCGCCTCGGGGGCGTGTTCTGGCACACGCAGGGGTCGGGCAAGTCGCTCACGATGGTGCTGCTGGCCCAGCTGCTGGCTACCGACCCGCGCCTGCCCGGCAGCCGCGTGGTGCTAGTGAGCGACCGCACCGACCTCGACGACCAGCTGCGCGATACCTTCCTCAAGTGCGGCAAGCTGCCCCGACAGGCCCGCTCAGGCAAGCACCTGCGCCAGCTGCTGCACGATGCCCGCGCCGAGGTCATCACCACCCTTGTCCACAAGTTCGACAAGGCCGTGCGCCACCTCGATGCGCCCGTAAGCGACGACAACCTCTTCGTGCTCGTGGACGAGGGCCACCGCTCGCAGTACGGCTCGCTGCACACCCGGATGCGCCAAGCGCTGCCCCGCGCCTGCTTCCTGGCCTTCACTGGCACGCCGCTGCTCAAAAGCGAGAAAAGCACCGCCGCCCGCTTTGGCGGCCTCATCGACCCGCCCTACACCATTCGGCAGGCCGTAGAAGATAAAGCCGTGGTGCCGCTGCTCTACGAGGGCCGCCACGCCGCTCAGACCGTGAACGCCCGCCCGCTCGACCGCTTTTTCGAGGCTGTGACTGAGCCGCTAACCGACTACCAGCGAGCCGACCTCAAGCACAAGGTGAGCCGCGCCGAGCCGCTCAACGAGGCCGAGCAGCGCATCCAGGAAATTGCCCTCGACATCAGCCAGCACTTCAGCGCCACCTGGGCCGGCACCGGCTTCAAGGGCCAGCTGGTCACTGGCTCCAAGAAGGCCGCCCTCAAGTACAAGGCCGCCCTGGACATGCTGGGGCAAGTGTCGGCCGAGGTACTTATCTCCGGCCCCGACGAGCGCGAGGGCACCGACGATGCCTACGCCCCGGAGGCCACCGACCCGGTAGTGCGGTTCTGGAAGCGGATGATGGACCAGCACGGCTCGCCCGAGCAGTACCAGAAAAACGTCATCAACGCCTTCAAGCACCAAGACCGGCCGGAACTGATAATAGTGGTAGACAAGCTGCTGACCGGCTTTGACGCGCCCCGCAACACGGTGCTCTACCTCACTCGCGGCCTGCGCGAGCATACGCTGCTACAGGCCATCGCCCGCGTCAACCGGGTGCATCCGGGCAAGGATTTTGGCTACATCATCGACTACTACGGCAACTTGCAGCAGCTCGACGTGGGCCTGACCACCTACTCCGGTCTGGAAGGCTTCGACGAGGCCGACTTAGCCGACACCCTGGCTTCCGTGCGCCAGCAGCTGGGCGAACTGCCCCAGCGCCACGCCGAGCTGTGGGCGCTGTTCGTTGCCGTGCCCAACCGCTACGAGGCCGAGGCCTACCAGCAGCTGCTGGCCGACGCGGCCCAGCGCCACGACTTCTACGAGAAGGCCACCGCCTATGCCCGTGCCCTACGCCTGGCCCTGTCCACCCTGGATTTCGCCCAGCGCTACCCACCCGAGCAGGTCGAGCGCTACCGCCACGACGGGGCGTTTTTCCTGAAGCTGCGCGAGCAGGCCCGCCAGCGCTATGCCGATACCGTAGACTACCGCCAGTACGAAGCCCAGGTGCAGAAGCTCATCGACCAGCACATCGGCACCGAGAAGGTGCAGCGCCTCACCCAGTTGGTCAATATCTTCGACGAGCAGCACTTTGCCGAGGTAGTGGCCCAGGCCGGCCCGCCCGCCGCCCAGGCCGACACCATCGCCCACCGCACGGCCCGTACCATCACCGAGCAGCTCGATGACGACCCCACCCTGCAGCACCGCCTCTCCGAGCTGATTCAGCAAACTATTGCCGATTACCGCGCCCGCCGCATCTCGGAGGCCGAGTACCTGCAGCGCGCCCGCGCTGTGCAGCAGCAGGTGCTGCACCACCGCAGCGCCCCCAATACGCCGGCCGCCCTGCAAGGCCGCCCCGCCGCCCAGGCGTTCTACGGCCTCGCCGAGAAAGCCCTAGGTAGTGACACCGCGCCGCCGCGCCGCGAGCTAGCCATCCAGGTCGGCCTGCACCTAGATGAGCTTCTGCGCGCCCACCTGCTCGACCAGGAGCGCCCTATCGTGGACTGGCCAGGCAAGGAGGTGTTAGTAAACGCCGCCCGCCTGGCCCTTGATGATTACTTATTTGACCTGAATGCCCGCGAGCACCTGGGCTTATCGGTGATGGCCATTGACCGGCTGCTCGACCAAGTATTTGCCGTAGCTAAGCGTCAGTACGCATGAGTGTTACTACCGCTTCAGTTAGCTTCGGGCCGCATGAGTTAGCCTTCACGGTGGAGGTGCGGGAGCGCCGCACGCTTGCCATCACAGTGCAGCCCTACCAGCACGTGCAGGTGCTGGTACCGCCCGACGTGCCCCTGACCTACGTGCAGGCCTGCGTCATCCGCCGCGCCCCCTGGATACTGCGGCAGCAGGCGTACTTCCGGCAGTTTCAGCCCGCCACATCCGCCCGGCGCTACGTAAGTGGCGAAACGCACCTCTATCTGGGCCGCCAGTACCGCCTGGGCTTCGAGCCGGCTACCAGCGTCGCTGCCGCGCAGGTGAAGCTGAGCCGGGGCCGTCTGGTTGTATACACTCCCGACCCGGCCGATGCTGCCCTCACGGCCCGCCTGCTGCGCCGCTGGTATCATCAGCGGGCCGCCGAGCAGTTTGCGGCTGTGCTACGCCAGTGCCTGCCCCAGTTCAGCGAGTACCAGTTGCCCCCGCCTTCACTGCATCAGCGCTACTTCGACAAGCGCTGGGGCAGTTGCACGTCGGCCGGCCGCATCACACTCAATACCGACCTCATCCGCGCCGATAAAAGCTGCATCTCCTATGTGCTGCTCCACGAGTTGTGTCATTTGGTAGTGCCGAACCACTCGCGCCGCTTCTACCAGTTGTTGGCCACCGTGCTGCCCGACTGGGAGCGCCGCAAGCAGAAACTGGAAAAGGCCCTGGTCTGAGCAAGTTAGCAGTAATTTTTGAGGACTATTCTACTCTGTCAGCATGGGAAATTTACAGCCTGCTCATCACGGCTACCGCTACCAGGATATTATTACCGCCTATATGCTGACCCGAGGCATCAGTGAACGCTACCAGCACCTGACGGTAGACCGTAAACACGTGGCGGATGATAAGCTAGACGACCTCGAAATCGTAGCAGCAGGCCGGTGCGTGCGCCGGCAATTCAAGTCCAGCCAGAACGTAAGCCGCCAGCTGCAGCTGAGCGACTTTACGGACGAAAAATCGACGCTACGCCTGGACCTGCTCCTGCGGACCTACGTGCGGGCCGCTGACCGGGCTGCCGATGAGTACCGCTTGTGCGTGACCTGGCAGGCACCGGGCCAGCAAGATGAGTTGATGCCTTATTTGGTACCCGTAGTTGCCGGCGAAGTCGCCCCCACCATTAAATCCTGGCCGGCTACGTTGTTCCGCTTCCGGGCGGAAGTGATTTGGCCCGCTGGACAGGAGCTTGCCTGGGACGGTTTGCGGCAGTATGCGGCCGCGGAACCAGCCTTCAGCCGGGATAATTTACTAGCCTTTTGCGAGCGTTTTATTATTGAGGTAGCGTTGCCCCGCGCTTCTAAGGAGCTGCGGGCACCGGGGCCACTGGAGCAGGCCTTGATTCAGGAATTAACGGGGCAGGTTGGCATTGGCCGCTACCCTAATCACGGGCGCGAACCGGCTGACGTAGCGGCGCTGGCAATCGCCGTAGCCACCCTGGCCCGCACTGAATCGGCAACGCTAACGCCGGCCGTGGTGGAGCGGGATTTGAATATCCGCACGGACTTCGGCCGGGTAGCCCAGGCTTTCCCGCTCGATGAGTCGCTGTTTCACGACCGCCCAACCATTCGTCGGCAGTTGCAGACCGCCGCGCTTGCTGGCAAGCCACAGTTGTTGACCGCTGCCCCCGGCTCGGGCAAATCCTGGGAGTTAACCCGTCTAGCGGAAGAGTTGACCGGGGCGGGAGCTATCGTGGCGCGACATTACTGCTACCTGGAGCCCGGCGATGCCGTTGTGGAACAGCGTATCACGACCAACGTATTTTTTGCGAATCTGCTGGCCGAACTGAAGGAAGCTGCCCCCGACGTATTTGCCAGCGAGCCGGTGCGCTACGCCGCCGATATAAAGGAGCTTGAGCAAGCCCTTGACCAGGCCGCGCGGAGCGGCCGGCCCGTCGTGCTCATTATTGACGGCTTGGACC